>Ga0209317_1000804_pt1 | contig 33701 bp, 32 predicted proteins | sample RifGroB2_FD_183994 | JGI IMG/M metagenome (GOLD analysis project Ga0209317, IMG submission 183994) | Soil microbial communities from Rifle, Colorado, USA - Groundwater B2 (SPAdes) (version 2) | ecosystem: Environmental > Terrestrial > Soil > Unclassified | place: Rifle, Colorado | collected...
GCTGATACAGGACGTAGCCGACATCTATTCGCTCAAGGAAGAGCACTTCATGCAGTTCGAGCGGATGGGGAAAAAACTCGCCGAGAACCTTCTGGGTGCCATCGAGGGGAGCCGTGAGAGGGAGCTTTCCCGGCTCATCTTTGCGCTGGGGATCAGGCACGTAGGCGAGCACACCGCGAAGCTTCTGGCGAGCGCTTTCGGAAGCATAGAGAACCTGTCCGAGGCAAGCGAGGAGGAACTCACCTCCATACGTGAGGTGGGACCTCAGGTGGCCGCGAGCATCGCGGATTTTTTCAAGAGCGAGGAGAACCTGCGGGTCATCCGTCGGCTGAGGGAGGCCGGGGTCAGTCCCAAGGTCGAGGAGAAGCGGGTCGGCGGCAGGTTCACCGGCAAGACCTTCGTGTTCACCGGAGCCCTGGAGAAGTTCACCCGCGATGAGGCGAAGAAGATGGTGGAGCAGGAAGGGGGGCATGCGGCAGGTTCCGTGTCGAAGAAGACCGACTACGTGGTCGCCGGCGCCGAGGCGGGAAGCAAGCTGGAGAAGGCGCTGCAGTTGGGCGTGCGGGTGCTTACCGAGGATGAGTTTCTGGAGTTGATGCAGTAAAGCGCTACGGCAGTATGTTCACCTCGGCCCCGACCCTGATCCTGCGCGCGAGTTCCAGTCCGTCGCGGTTGTCCATGACGAAACAGCCGCCGGTCACCCGCCGCCCGACCCGTTTCGGGTCGTTGTTGCCGTGTATCCGGTAGATCGCCCCCTTCCTGGTCTTGTGCGACAGGGCGATCTTGAACGGTCCCATGTAGTTCAGGGGGTGCCCCGGCGGGACTTTCTCTGGAAGCTCTATCCCGCGCTCGCGAAACACCTGCCTGGAGTACGGGGTGGGATACCACCAGGGGTTGAACTGGATGCCGGTCACCTTCCCCAATCCCAAGGGATAGGTATCGAGCCCCCTCAGGGCTGTGCCGACGGTGTATTGCGCCACGGGCACCCGCTCGCCGTTGCCCCCCTTTTCGAAAAGGGTGAGCCGCTTGCCGCTGATGCTGATCTCCACATACTGTCCGGAGAGACGGCCGGCAAGGCCAGGAGCAGCGAAAGCCCTGTCGATAACAGTGCCGGTCTGAAGCGGATCATCGGCCCTTTCCTTGCGAAACTCCAATCGCGGCAGGAATGCCGCTCCTACCCCCCTTTGCTTTGGCGTCATCATCCGTGGTCCTTCGCGATGACGGCTTTTGCAGCTGCCTCACTTGGCGAGCTTCGCCGTCAGGGCGGGCACGAACTGCATGACATCGGCCACCACCAGGACGTCGGCGACTTCCCCGATAGGGGCGTCCTTGTCCTTGTTGATGGCGACGACGAAACCTGATTTCTTCATCCCCGCCAGGTGCTGGATGGCGCCGCTGATGCCGCAGGCGACGTAGAGCTTCGGACTCACGGTCTGCCCCGTGGTGCCGACCTGGTGCCCGGCCTCGATCCAGCCGTTGTCCACCACCGGGCGACTGGCTCCGACCTCCCCCCCAAGCGCCTTGGCAAGGGCCGCTATGACGGGGAGGTTCTCCACCTTGCCGATCCCGCGGCCGGCGCTGACGATCACCTCGGCCTTGGCGAGATCAACCCCCCTGGGGACCGGAGGCTCGTATCCCAGGAACTCCACCCTCCCCGCACCTTCCGCGTCCAGACGCTGCAACTGGGGAGCCCCCCCCGGCTTGACGACCGGGAAGGCGCCCACCTGCAGGGTCAGCACCGCGACCGCTCCGGTCGGCTTCACCTTGCGCCGCATCTTCTGGCTGCAGCAGGGAAGCTCGAAGCTCCCCTCGCTGCAGGTCACCACCTCGGAGAGCTGCGCCGCCCCGAGGAGGGCGGCTACCCGCGGCGCCAGATCCCAGCCGTAGGAGCTGTGCACGAAGACGACGTAGTCCGGCTTCTCCAGCTCGACCGCCGCCTGCACCAGGCGCTTGTGCAGATCCGGGTTGTACTCGCCGTACTTCCCCGCATCCGCCAGGTAGACGGTTCCTCCGTAGCTCGGCAGTGCCGCCTCGCTCCCCACCAGCAGCATGGCGCAATCCGCCCCGAGCTGTGCCGCGAAACCGAAAAGTTCGTAACTATACTCAAGCAGTTTGCCATCCCTGCATTCACCAACCAGCAATGCTTTCATCGTTGCCTCCTAGCGCAGAACAGCCGTTTTCTCTTTCAAGATCCCGATCAGCTTATCGACCTGGTCAGCCACGTCTCCCTCCAGGACGACCCCGGTCCCCTTCTTCGCCGGTGCATAAAAGCCCTCCATGACGGTCTTGGACTCCTCGCGCAGCAGTTCGGAGACGGGTATGGCAAGGATCTCCTTCTTCTTCGCCTTCATGATGTTGGGCAGAGTCGGGTAGCGCGGCTGGTTGAGGCCCAACTGGCAGGTAACCAGGGCCGGGGTCCTGAGCCGCACCACCCCGCGAGCCCCACCTTCGAGTTCCCGTCTGACCGTAACCGCCCCGTCCGCATACTCGAATGCGATGACGGTCGTGGCGCAGGCGTAGTCGAGGATCTCGGCGACCGCTGCACCTACCTGGGCCGAGCCACGGTCCAGGGACTGCATCCCGGTGAAGATGACGTCGTACCCCTCCCCCTTGGCGTAGGATGCGATCGCAGAGGCTATCTGCCAGGGGTCCTTCAGGTGCGACGAGCCGTCCTGCACATGGACGCCACGGTCGCATCCCATGGCAAGCGCCTTCTTGATCGCCTCGACAACCCGGTCAGGTCCCACTGACAGGACGGTCAGCTCCGGTTCGCCGCCAAGCTGCTCCTTCAAAAGGACCGACTGCTCTACCGCGTACTCGTCGTACTCGTTGAGACGGAAAGCGAGATCCGTTTCCGAGTACCAGACGCCGGTGCTGTCGGGCCTGAACCGAGATTCCATGTCGGGTACTTGCTTTATGCACACCAGAATTTTCATGCCTTCCTCCTCCACAATGTTGCGCAAGACCCGGCAAGCCGGCCATACGCCACAACGGCCACACTCCCGGGCAACACAGGTTATACAGAATATAGGACCGTGTACCTCTGTCAATTGTTTTCATGAACAATTGCAGGCACCTCGGTCATGTGTGCCTAACGGCAAGTCCGTTAACGATGGGAAAATCAAAAGGACCGGGGAGCACGAGAGAGGAATCCCCTTGATGTTACCGGGCCATTATTAAGTGAAAGGAAAGAGCGTTCTGGGGGTCTGGGTTAGGCGGAGGGGGGGCGGCCGGCCGGTCGCTGCAGGGCTACGGGTGCCCCTGGGGGGCTGACCGGCGATCCGGCTCCAGCAGGTGTCCCCACTCGTCGGTCACCGGTTCGTCCCGATCCGCCTGTATTTCCCTGCTCGCCACCCCGTGCTCCATGTCGGAAAGGAGCTGGGTGAGCTGGCGAAACAGAAGATTTTTTTCCGAGATATCGTCGGTACTGTCCAACAGGGCCAAGAATTTCAGGTATCTGGCATATGCCTCATCAAAAGTATCCATGTCTTCCTCCCATCGCTGTTAGGGCCGCTGGCGATGCACAGGAACATGTGTAACTTCAAATCAGGATTAATTCAAGAAATTTCTTAATTTCATCTAATTTTTATCATGCGGGAGCGCGTCACCCTGCCATGGCCTCCACCCTGTTGCGCCCGTTTTGCTTGGCACGGTACAGTGCTTCATCCGCCTGGCGGAACAGCGAGTCCACGCTGTCGACATGGGGTGAGGGATAGGTGGCCACCCCGGCGCTGATGGTAAGTGTCAGGTCTTGCATGGGGGGCGGGAAGGAGAATTCCAGCACCGACTGCCTCAGCCGCTCGGCAACCATCTCCCCTCCATTGAGCGACGTGCCCGGAAAAAGGAGGACGAACTCCTCCCCGCCGTAGCGCGCCGCGCTGTCATAGGCGCGCAGCTGCTGCTGGGCAAGCCCGGCAACGGAGGCGAGAACCACATCCCCGTTTTGGTGGCCATAGGTGTCGTTGACGTTCTTGAAGTAGTCGATGTCGATGATGACGAGGGAGAGGTTTTCCCGGTTGCGCCTGGCGCGGAAGAACTCCCCTTCCAGGATCTCGGAGAGATAGCGCCGGTTGAAGAGGTTGGTCAGGTGGTCTATGTTGGTGAGTCTTTTGAGCTGTTCGTTGGCTTTCTTCAGCTCGTCCTGCAGGGACTTGATCTTCAGCTGAACCTTCACCCGGGCCACCAGCTCGCCGGAATCGAAGGGCTTGGTGAGGTAATCGCTGGCCCCCTGCTCCAGTCCCCGTATCTTGGAATTGAAGTCCATCATGCCGGTCAGCATGATGATCGGGAGCCCCTGCAGATCCGGCCGTGAAGCAACCAGCTGCAGGAATTTGAAGCCGTCCATGCGCGGCATGTCGACATCGCAGATAACCAGGTCGGCCTTGGATTCGATCAGTGCCTTGAAACCTTCGAGCCCGTCCTTTGCCTCTTTGTACTCTTCAAAGAGTCCGACATCCCTGAGCGTCCGCACTACCTGTTCTCGAATAGCAGGCGAATCATCGACTACGAGCACACAACTGGACATGGCATCTCCCATCGGCGTGACATGAAAAGCAACCGGTAATCGATGCCCACGTTGCCATACTCAGCTTTGATGACGCGCTCTTGTGAAAAGCCCCGTCAAGCTTCATAAAACATGGAGTTGGACTACGACGTGATACTCTTCGTCAATGTTTGCGGAATGGTCTAATAAAGATGTAGATAATCAGCAGAAATGGGAAGGAAGAAAAAGCCGCCTCCAGGTTCCCTTCAAACAGCTGCCATGTACCAAAACCTATTACAGCCAATGTAAACAAAATGATGAATATTGCAGCGGGTTTACTCATAGCGGGATAGTAACCAATATCCGAGGATCTTGTCCAGAGATTTAATGCAGGGCCGATTCCCACCACATGCTCAGGGGGTGTTCCAATCCCAGCAGAACTTGAGTTCGTCGTCGGTGACGAACAGCTCGCAGCAGGTCTTCTTGAAGACGGCCAGGTTGGCTGCACTGTCCACCTCCTCCTGCACCGCTGCCTCGATCTGCGAGTCGGAGAGATCCAGCGTCTTTTCGAAGGCCCCTTCGATGATCCCGGGCCGCCATCCGGCATCCTTCAGCTGTTTCTTGAACAGGCCGACGTGGATGCTGTTGTTGACGCCGTAGTCGACGAGCAAAAGCACATTCCTGGACATCGCCGCACCTCCGATAGCAGTGTAGTGGGGCGGGGGCGAGCCCCGCGCCAGATCCTAGATTACCACAAAAGCCCGCGGCCTGACTCGAACTCGAGCCACCTCCCCGAGATCGGGTCCCGAAACCTCACGCTCCTTGCCAATAGCTGAAGCGGCTTCCCGTAATCGTCCGGGGTTTCGGGTTGCAGCTCAGGGTACAACCTGTCGTTCAAAATCCCGAAGCCGAGCCCGCTCATGTGCAGCCGCAGCTGGTGGGTCCTCCCGGTGAACGGGGTGAGTTCGAAACGCGACATGCCGTCCCGCACCTCCAAAAGCCTGATGCGCGAGCGGGCGTTGGCCGGGCCGGGAGCCGTTCGCATCCTGAACCACGGTTCCCCCTTGGCCAGCATGTTTTCCACGAGCCACTCCTTTCCCCCCCCTGCGACCGGCGCCGCGGACAGGGCCTGGTAGCTCTTCTCGATGGCGCCATCCCGGAACAGCTCGCCGTAACGTCCGCGGGTTTTGGGGTTGACGGAGAAAAGGACGAGGCCTGCGGTTTCGCGGTCGATCCTGTGCAGCGGCACCAGGTCATGGTTGCCGGTCGTGGTTCTCAAACGGTGCAGAAGGCTTTGATCAAGGTAGATACCGCCCGGCGTCACGGGAAGGAAGTGGGGCTTGCAGGCGACCAACAGCTCGTCGTTTTGAAAGAGTATCTGCTCGGCGAAGGGGATCTCCCTCTCCTCTTCCATTTCCCGATAGTAGAAGATCCTCTTCTGGGGAGCATACGTGCTGGCGCTGGTTATGGGTGAGCCGTCCTCGCCCAGCACCTTCCCCTCTGCGATGCGCCTCTCCCAGCAACTGCGCTCAATCCTGGGGAACCTCTGCACCAGGAAGGCCAGCACCGACGGGTACGGCTCATCAGCTCTGGGCATGGTAACTGTAGCGCGGTACGGTGAGATCCCCATGAGGGTCGTTCCTTCTTTGCCGGGGCCGTGGCGCCCCGGTCTTTGGGTAAAGGTGCTCCGTGGGTGATGGGAGCCGGCCGCAGCATAGCATGTAACTGCCCGCGAGGCAAACGCCGCGCCTTGGGGGAAGCGGGGTGACGAGGATAGGGGAGGATCTCCCCGAGAACGGGGGATGAGCGGACGGGCAAAAAAAGAGGGGCAACCCGTCGGTTGCCCCAGTACTGGACGGCCGGCAGAAGGGGCCGATCACAAGGGTTGGCGGTACGCCATGAAGGCGATCTCCTCTACTGGCCGGTCCGGCCCTAGCATGGCGCTCCCCAAACATCCAGGAAAGCCACCTCTGCCAGCTCCTTGCGCGGCCGGGGCTTGGGTTCCTGGTCCGGATACCCAAGCGGCGTGAGGCCGACCACCCTGAACCTTTGCGGGATGCCGAGCGCGGCTTTTACGGTCTCCTCGTGGTACCACCCCATCCAGCAGGTGCCAAGCCCCATCCCGTGGGCTGCGAGGCAGAGGTGATCGAAGGCGATGGCCGTATCGGCAAGGTAGTATTCCATGCCGTTCTCGATTCCGGACTCGGAGGGATCGGCACACACCACGATCACGCAAGGCGCCATGCTCAACGCCTTTTTCCCGGGATTGTCGTCGGGAAAGGCATCCAGAAGGCTTGCCTTTCTGGCGGGGTCGGTCAGCACCAGGAAACGCCAGCACTGCTGATTCTTCCAGGAAGGGGCCAGACGCGCGAAATTGAGCAGCTGTTTTATTTGCTCCAGTTCAACTGGTGTATCCTTGTATTTCCTGATGCTGCGACGACCAGTGATGACCTCGAAGATATCCATTCCGAGCCTCCCTTCGCTTTAACCCGCCTATCCTCATACACTAAAAACGTTGTTTTGTAAATGACAGTTTATTGCAGATACCCCTTCCCCCCTCGTGCCTCGACGGGGGTCGCCGCCCCTGCCTGGGCGGGCTGAGACCGAAAGCGATTGACAGCCCGGGCGCCATGTTCTAGATTAACGGTTAATTTCCACCAAGAGGGAGACTAATGGACAACATCATTGATGGTGAAGAAATAACCCCTATCGGGGATCTCGCCATATCACTCGGGCTCACCACCAGGACCATCCGTTACTGGGAAGAAATGGGCATCGTCGAAAGCGTGCAAAGAAGCGACGGCGCCACCCGCGGGTTCACCCCCTACTACGTGCGCCGCATCAAGTTCATCATCAAGCTGAAGGAACTGGGGCTCACCATCAAGGAGATGCAGGAGCTGTACGCCGTCTACGGCGAGGCGAAGCAGACCGAGCGCATGGTCCCCCGGCTGGTAGAGATGCTGGACGAGCACATCGAGAAGATAGACCAGAGGATGTCCAAGCTCGCTTCGCTCAGAAAGGACATCGTCTCCTACCGCCAGCAGATGGCCACCAGGTTCGGCACCGGTTCAGGAAGCAGCAGTAAAAGTGGCGCATGATCACCCTCTTTTGTTCCGGGCATTGTCCAGGCGAAATGCCCCGTTTTCCCGCCGCAGCGCCTCTCACCAACCATCCCACTCCCTGCATAGTTACGCCCTGTTGACGCCGAAGCGCCGGGGGATCCGTGAAATTCATAGCTGACCTGCATATCCACTCCCGCTTTTCCATGGCCACCAGCCGGGACCTGAACCTGGAAAGGCTTTGGGAGTGGGGACAGATGAAAGGGATCCGGGTGGTCGGCACAGGCGACTGCACCCATCCCGGCTGGCTCGACGAGCTGGAGAGGAGCCTTGTCCCGGCCGAATCCGGGCTCTTCCGGCTGAGTGAGGAGCCGGCCTCCTCCCCGGTACCCGAAAGCTGCCGCGCCGAGCTCTCCTTCATGCTTTCCGGCGAGATCAGCTGCATCTACCGGAAGGGGGGACGGACCAGGAGGGTGCATTGCCTGATCCTGCTCCCCGACCTCGCCGCCGCGCACAGGCTGAACCTTCAGCTCGCCCGGGTGGGAAACCTCTGCTCGGACGGCAGGCCGACCCTCAAGCTGGACGCGAGCGTGCTTCTGGCCATGCTGCTTGACGCATCCCCCGACGCGCTGCTGATCCCCGCGCACGCCTGGACGCCGCACTTCTCGGTCTTCGGCGCCTTTTCCGGGTTCGACTCCCTTTACGACTGCTTCGGGGATCTCACCCCGCATATCCATGCCATAGAGACGGGGCTTTCCTCCGACCCGGCCATGAACTGGCGCATTTCCGCCCTGGACGGCATCACGCTGGTTTCCAACTCGGATGCGCACTCAGCCGCAAAGCTCGGGCGCGAGGCGACCGTTTTCGACACGGAGATCTCCTACAGGGGGATTCGGGAGGGGGTTGCGGGGGGGAAGGGGGTGGTTTCCACCATCGAGTTCTTCCCGGAACAGGGGAAGTACCATGCCGACGGCCACCGAGCATGCGGGGTGAGGTTGACACCTGCCCAGACCATCGCCAACGGCTACCGCTGCCCGTCTTGCGGCGGGAAGGTGACGGTCGGGGTGCTGCACAGGCTGGAGATGCTGGCGGACCGGGGAGAGGGGGCGAGGCCGGAACATGCCCCCCCTTTCAGATCGGTGATTCCGCTTATCGACATGATCGGGGGGGCGCTCGGGGTGGGTTGTGCGTCCAAGCGGGCGCAGGCTCTCTATTTCGAGCTGCTGCGCCGGATCGGCAACGAGTTCCATGTACTGCTGGAGGCGCCGCTTCAGGAGATCGCTGCGTCCTCGCTCCCCCTGGCGCGCGGGATCGGCAGGATGCGCCTGGGTGAGGTGGAGATCGATCCCGGCTACGACGGGAAGTTCGGGACCGTCACCATCCCTGCGACCGCCCAGGGGCGCTAACTACTTCAGCAACTCGTCCAGCTTCTGGACATCGGCCCCCACTATCTGCTGGTCCTTGACGAAGAAGGTCGGCGTCCCCTGGATCCCCACCTTCCTGGCCAGCGCCAGGTGCTCCTGTGCCAGTTTCTTCACCTCGTCGGAGGCGGGCTTTGCGTTGGCGGGGATCTCCTGCCCGAACATCATGGCGTCGTACGCCTCGGCCTTGTTCTCAGCCGAGAGGATGTACTCTATCTTCTTGATGGCCGCAGGGTGGGCCAGCGGGGCGAAGAAGACGTACCTCGTGACATCGCTTCTCTTGGAGAAGTATTCGGATCCCTTCCTGCAGTAGGGGCAATCCGGGTCGGTGAACTCGATCACCACCTTTTTCCCGCTCCCTACCTTCACCGCCTTGTCCAGCGGAAGCTCCTTGACCGCTTTCACGGCCTTGGCCATCAAGGTCGAGGCAAGGGCCTGTTTTCGCTCAGCGGTCCGGCTCTTCAGGTCCTTTCCCACCAGTTCGCCGGTGATGACCAGATCCTTTTCAGGGTGGTAATAGAAGATGTTCTGCCCCGACACGACCTCGTAGAGACCCGTTATCTCGGTGGGAGTGATGCTGTCGAAGGGGATCTGGGGGAAGGCGCTGCGAAAAGCAGCTTCGGGGGTGATGGGGGCGGCGGACGAAACAGCTGCCAGAGCAAACAGCGATGCTCCCGACAAAAGGGCTGCAAAGAACTTCCTATTTAACCACATGAAGGCCTCCGTCTGGTAGATTGAAGCCCGGCAGGCCGGGCCAGCGGTAACTATAGCATAGGTTCCCGGAAAAGGGCCCCCGAGAAATGAGGCTTTTTTCACCGGGACAGCCGGTTTCCTGCTAAATCCCCTGCGCCAGGGTTTCGAAGGCTGCCGTCGCGGCTCCCACCACCCCGGCATCCGCTCCCAGCGCTCCTTTTTCGATGCGCACCCTCCCCGCCGCGATGGCGAGGGTGCGGGCGGCAACCTCCCTGCGCATCGGAGGGGCAAGGAGCTCGAAGCTTTCGGCGCCTCCCCCTCCGAGGATGATCGCCTCCAGGTTCAGCAGGTTCAGCACCCCTGCGGCGGCGAGTCCGAGATGACGCCCCGCCCCTTCGAACCGCGCCAGGGCGTCGGCATCCCCAAGCAGCGCGCGCCGGGCAACGGCGGCGGAGCCGCCATTTCCGTCGGCGATCGCCGTCGCGGAGGCGTACTGCTCCAGGCAGCCGCGGTTGCCGCAGCCGCACGGGCGCCCCTCCGGATCGACGGTGACATGGCCGAACTCCCCGGCCAAGCCGTCGGCACCGGTCCAGAGCTTCCCGTTAAGGACGAGAGCTGCTCCCACCCCGGTCCCGATGGTCACCATGAGCCAGGAGCCGTACCCCCTCCCCGCTCCGAGGCGCTGCTCGCCGATGGCGCATGCGTTGGCGTCGTTTTGTACCAGCACCGGCAGTCCGATCCCATGCGAGAGCTCCCGGGCCAGGTTCACCCCCTCCAGCGCGCTGAAGCTGACGCTGGACCGGATCACCCCGTCGCCGGAGACGAGGCCAGGTATCCCGACACCCACTGCGGCGACCCGCCTGCCGCCCGCCTCAGCCTCTGCTTTCACCCGTGCCACCGCAGACACGAGCCGGGCCAGAAAAGGGGCGCAGCCGGATACCCCGCCGGTCGCCTCGGAAAGCCTCCCCAGCACGGTTCCATCACGCCCCGCGAAAGCCAGGCGAAGGTTGGTTCCCCCTACGTCGACGCCGATACAGACCTGCTCCATCAAGCCCCCTCCCCCGCCGCTTCAAAAAGGGGGAGCAGCCTGTCATAGGTTGCCAGGAGCGCCTCCGGGATCACCCGGACGTCCGCGACCACCGACATGAAGTTGCTGTCTCCGTTCCAGCGCGGGACCACGTGCATATGAAGATGGTCCTCTATGCCGGCGCCTGCAGCCCTCCCGATGTTGATGCCGATGTTGAACCCGTCGGGGGCGCTGGCGCGAGCCAGGATGTCCCGGCACAGGGTGACGTTACGAAAGAGCGCGAGCATCTCTGCCTCCGAGAGCTCCCCCAGCTCGGCCGTGTGCCGGTTTGGCGAGACCATCAGGTGCCCGTTGGAGTAGGGGTAACGGTTCAGCATGACCTGCACGAGCGGCGTGCGCCGCAGCACCAGCAGGTCCCGGTCGTCCCCCTCTGCGCAGAAAATGCAGCCGGAGCTCTTTGGCTGCGTGAGATACTCCACCCGCCAGGGCGCCCAAAGCTTGTCCATGACATCCTCCAGCTCGCCCAGTTCAGGGCAAGATAAACTTGAGCGATTATCAACCAAACTATCTCAATTTACAACCACCGCATGACATTGGCAACAACAGCGGATGTACCCTCCGCGGCAAGAAAGCTCCGATCTCACAACATGAAATCCCATGATTCACTGGAGCATGTAATTGAACCTGCCATGCGCCATGCTATACTTTTCGCTTTCAACAGCCGGCATCTATCTTGTTGAATCTGCTTTGACGCAGTGACAGAAAACACGCGGTTTCTCGTATCTTGACAGCATCCCGAACCGATAGGACCTGAGGAGGCAGCGATGTTAAAGAAAATGGACGCACTCGAATATCATGCAAGCGGCCGTAAAGGGAAGATAGAGGTTATTTCCTCCAAGCCGTGCCTTACCTCCCGCGACCTGTCACTTGCGTACACTCCAGGCGTTGCCGAGCCCTGCCTGGCCATAGAAAAGGATCCGGACCTGGCCTATCTCTACACGGCCAAGGGGAACCTGGTGGCGGTCGTTTCCAACGGGACCGCCGTGCTTGGGCTTGGCAACATCGGCGCCCTGGCGGGAAAGCCGGTCATGGAAGGAAAAGGAGTCCTCTTCAAGCGTTTCGCCGACCTCGACGTCTTCGACCTGGAGGTGAAGAGCGAGAACCCGGATGACGTCATCAAGGTGGTGCAGCTCCTGGAGCCTACCTTCGGGGGGATCAACCTGGAGGATATCAAGGCGCCCGAGTGTTTCTACATCGAGGAGGAGCTGAAAAAGACCATGAACATCCCGGTCTTTCACGACGACCAGCACGGCACTGCGATCATCGCTTCGGCGGCCCTGATCAACGCGCTCACGCTGGTCAACAAGAAGATCGAGGAGATCAGGATGGTGGTGAACGGCGCCGGAGCGGCAGGTGTGGCCTGCGCGAACCTCGCCATCTCGCTGGGAGCCAGGCAGCAGAACCTCTACATGTGCGACACCAAAGGGGTCATCTACAAGGGGCGTACCGAGGGAATGAACCCCTACAAGGAGCGCCTGGCAGTCGACACCGAACTGCGCACCCTCGAGGAGGCGATGCGCGGCGCCGACGTCTTCATCGGGGTCTCGGCCAAAGGGGCGGTGACCCAGCAGATGGTGCGCGACATGGCAAAGGACCCCATCATCATGGCGATGGCCAACCCGGACCCGGAGATCACCCCCGAGGAGGCGCTCTCGGTCCGCTCCGACGTCATCATGGCCACCGGCCGCTCCGACTACCCGAACCAGGTGAACAACGTGCTCGGCTTTCCGTTCATCTTCCGCGGCGCGCTCGACGTGCGGGCCAGCACCATCAACGAGGAGATGAAAAAGGCTGCGGTCCTGGCGCTAGCGGGTCTCGCCCAGGAGGAGTGCCCGGACTCGGTCTGCCGCGCCTACGGCAACGAGAGCTTCACCTTCGGCAGGAACTACATCATCCCCAAGCCGTTCGACCCCCGAGCGCTCCTGCGGGTGGCGCCCGCGGTAGCCAGGGCGGCCATGGATTCCGGGGTCGCCCGCATACCGCTCGAAGACATGGACAAGTACACGGAATGGCTCGAAGCGCTGCAGGGAAGGGCCAAGGAGACCATGCGCCAGATCATCAACAAGGCAAAATGCGATCCCAAGAAGATCGTCTTCCCCGAGGGGGACAACGAGAAGATCCTCAAGGCGGCCAACACGCTGATCGAGGAGGGGATCGCCCACCCGATCCTGATCGGAAACAGGGACAAGGTGCTCGGGAAGATGGCCGAACTCGGCATGGAGCTGAACGTCACCATAATAGACCCGCAGCTGTCGGAACTGACCGAACCCTACGCCCAGGAACTCTACCGCATGCGCCAGCGCAAGGGGGTGACGCTTTCGGAGGCGCGCCGCATCATCGGGCGCAAGTCGAGGAACCATTTCGGCTCCATGATGGTGCACATGGGGGATGCCGACACGCTCCTCTCCGGCATCGACTCGCACTACCCCGACACCATACGCCCCGCACTGGAGGTGATCGGAAGGCGGCCGCACCTCTCCGGCGTTCACGGCATGTACATGATGGTCTTCAAGAAGGGGATCTACTTCCTGGCGGACACCACGGTGGAGATAGACCCGACCGCCGAGGAACTCGCCGAGACGGCGCTCCTGGCGGCGGAGAAGGTGAAGCTTCTGGACATCGTGCCGCGCATCGCCATGCTCTCCTTCGCCAACTTCGGCTCGGTGAACCACGAACTGACCGTGAAGGTGAAGCGGGCCGTGGAAATCGTCAAACAGAAGGCGCCGGAGCTGGAGATCGACGGCGAGATGCAGGCCGACACGGCGGTGACCCCGGACCTTCTGGCCAACTACACCTTCTCCACCCTCACCGGGCCTGCCAACATCCTGATCTTCCCCGACCTGAACTCCGGGAACATCTGCTACAAGCTCCTGCACCGGCTGGGGGGGGCCGAGGCGATCGGCCCGCTCCTGATGGGGATGAAGAAGCCGGTCCACGTGCTGCAACGGGGGGACGACGTCTCCACCATCGTCAACATGGCAGCCATCGCCGTGGTCGACGCCCAGAGCATGTAACGGGGCGCCGCCCCGCCGGAATGCCAGGAACGGGAAAGGGGGACCCTTCGGCGGGGTCCCCTTTTTTTGCGGCAGGGAGCGCCCTTCTTTTGGTTGCCATTTTTGCCGGTAATTTGCTATACATGTCAGACGCCGAACAGCCAGCAAATCCGGTGCGAAGAAGGACGGGCAGCAACCATGGAAGAAGCAGCAGCGACGCTGGATGAAGCGGACCACACGATACGGCCGAACAAGCACCTCGTCATCGGGATAGCCGTCTCGGTGGTGCTGCACCTGACCTGCACCGCGATCCTGTTAGGGCTCCCCGGCGGCGGCGAGCCGCCGCGCCCGGCCGTCACCTACGTGGATCTCAATTCCGTCCCCACCCCGAAGCCGGTGGCTCCCCCCGCCAAGGAGGCGCTTCCCGAGCCCGAACCGGACCCTGGCAAAGCCGAACCGATCCCGATACCCGAGACCCCGCCGACGCCCCCGCAGGCCCAGGCCGAGCAGGCCGAGTCGGCTGTCCAGCCGGCTCCCCCCCAGCCGGCCGCCGTGGAGGAGAGATCCCCCACCACCTTCGGTATGGGGCTTACCAAGGGATATTTCAAGAGCCTTAGGGACGGCGAGACGCTGCGCACCGACGTCAAGGAGTACTACCTGGAAATGCTGCAGGGGATCAACGAGAAGTGGTGGCTTGAGCAGCGGGACCAGCAGGTACGGGCCATCGTGGTCAACCTCACGGTGGCGAGAAACGGCGAGATAGTCGGCAGCGCGATCATACAGAGTTCGGGGAACATCGTCTACGACAGGGCGGTGCAGAAGTCGCTGGAAGGCTCCGGGCCGCTCCCTCCGCTTCCCCCCACCTACCAGGGGGAATTTTTCCAGGCCCCGATCCGCCTGGTTCCCCCGCTGAACCTCATGGCCTGGTAGCGGCCTACTCCTCCAGCTCCAGATCTATGATATCCAGGGGTTCCTCGCCGGAGAGCGCGGAGAGCCTGCGGGAGACGTCATGGTAACCGGGGTTCGCCCTGCTTACCTCCCGGTACAGCGATATCGCTTCCTCAACGTCGCCGCTTCCCTCCAAGAGGACGGCAAGTTCATACTCGAGGCAGACCCTCTCCTCGCTGGAGAGGACGTCGAGGGAGAGCCCGCTCCGCAGGAGTTCCTCGGCCTTCTCGGATTCCCCTTTTTCGCGGTAGCAGATCGCCTGCAGTGTGAGGCACCCCACCCGGCGCTGCGGGTTCCTGGCGGCGACGTCGAACTCCTTGATGGCGCCGCCGTACATCCCCATCTCCTTGTAACCGATCCCCAGGTCGTAATGGGACTCCAGTTCCTCGATGTCCAGCTCCACCCCCGGCAGTTCGTCGCAGCCGGGGTAGATCTCCTCCCAGCCGCGCACCGCTCTCACCTCACCCTCTTCTTCACTCGCCCAGGGGAGTGCAGCTTCAGGCTCAGCCGACTCAAGGGTCGCCTCCGGCTCTTCGAGTTCCACACCCTCAAGGTGCTCTTCCGGTTCCGGAGCCTCCAGGTGTTCTTCGAGCTCTTCCGGCTCTTCGGGTTCTTCCGGTTCTTCGAACTCTTCCGGCTCCACCCCCTCCTCCGACCACGGGGTCTCGGTAAAAGCCCCGGGGAGATCCTGCGGCAGCCCAAGCTCCAGTGAGCTTTCCTGCTCCGGATCGAGTTCGACTGCCGCATGGGGCTCCTCATCAAGCGGCTCCTCGTCAAGCGAGTGGGCCACCTCGTCGAAGTCGAGCTCCAGGGAAAAGTCGAGATGCAGGTCGACCCCGGTCTGGGACTCGTCAACGGTCTCGGGTGCTGACGGCTGGAAGGCGACGGGTTCGGGCACTGCGGCGATGGCGGCGTTTCCCACGTCCGGTGCAGAAGTGAACTCCAGGGCGAAATCATCGTCCAGATCGAGCTCTATCTCCTCTTCCCAGGCTGAACCGGGAGCGGCTGCAGCGGCAGCCGGATGGCCGGCGGTCTCAGGCTCAGGAGGAGCCGCAAAGGGATCAGGAAGGTCGGTCACCGCCGCGGGGGCCTGTTCTCCCGCAAAGGGGTGGGAAAAGGCATCCGGGAGTTCCATGTCCCCCTGGGCCTCGCCGACGACGTTCTCCGGCGGGGTGGGCACATCGGTCTCCCAAGGTGCCGATAACGTGTCGGCAACACCGGGGACATCCTCCGCCGCTCCGAAACCTCCGGGGGCGAGGGAGCCATCCGCCGGCTTTGCAACGGCAGCAGCGCTTGCCGGCTCCCCCGGGAACAGCTCGCGCATGCGTGCCGAGACGGCCTCTGCATCTGCATCTGCAGCGTGGCCGCGCGCCTGAAGGGAGCTTAAAAGCGTAGTGAAGGCCTGACGGGAATCGTCCGCGGCACCGGTGGCGAAAAGGAGTTCCGCATGCTTCAAACGGGTCGCGACATGCTCGGCATCCACGCCCAGCATCTTCTCCACGACCTTGAGCGCCTCTTTCTGGGCGCCCTCTTTTTCAAGCTGCGCCACCACCTGACCGTACTCGGCGAGGGCGTTTCCTATCAGCCCTTGCTGGTGGTTCAGCGACGCGATGGTGAGCGAGGTGGCGTTGTTGCCGGGGGAGAGCCGCTGGATCTGCTTGTAGATGGCTATCGCCTTCAGGAAGTAGGAGTTCTCGGCGTAATGCTTGCCGATGTCCTCGTATTGCGCGATGGCCTCTTCCTTCCGGCGGTCCCGGACCAGAAGCTCGGCCAGTCGCTGGCGGTACCTGACCTCGTTAGGCTCCATGGCCACCACCTGCTGGTAGTCCTTGATCGCCCTGTCAAGCTGTCCCTTAAGCACGAAGCGCTGGGCGCTTTCTAGTATTTTGTCTTTTTTGGAAGCCAACTTATCGCCTCATATCACGCAGAAATACGAGCCTCTAAAACTAATGCAAAGCGCGTCCGGTGTCAAGGCCGATGCTGACCCAGTTCACGAATGATTTCGTTTAGTCTCGCCACTTCGTCCTTTTGCAGGGGACGGTCCCGGTATACAGCGTCACCGTAAAGCTCGACGAACTCCCAAAACTGCTGATCGTCCAGTTTCGCCGCCAGTTCGAACAGCCCCTCCTCTCCCGTGACGGCGCCGGGGTAGCGCTTCCCGAGGGTCCTCAGCATCCGCTTCAAAAGGCGCCCCTCCGCTGTTGCCGGGCGCTTCAGGTACCAGGCTGCGAGCCCGGCCACGGGGAAAAGGACGAGGAGCAGCGTCGCCACGGCCCGCCCGGTCCCCCGGGGGAGTCGGAAGTCGCGCGCCTTGCTGCCGGCGCGTTTCACCAGCGCAATCTGCTTCTCCAGGTCGTAGGCGACCACCGCCTTGTTCCAGTAAAAGCCGATGGCGTCTATGTACATCATCAATCCCTTTGCGGCACCGCCCCCCTGTACCGCGCCGACCGCCCAGGCGCTCGGGTCGATGAAGCGCCACCCGACTCCCTCCAGGTACGCCTCTACCCAGACGTGCGCCATGTCCTCGGTCACCAGGTAGTAGCCTCCCATCTCGTTGTAGTTTCCGCCGCGATAGCCGCCGACCAGGCGCGACGGTATCCCTGCCAACCGGAGCAGCGTCGCGTAGGAGGAGGCGAAGTACTCGCAGTTGCCGCGCCTTCTGTCGAAAAGAAAGGAGTCGAGCGGGTCCTTGCCGACGGGGAGATCGGTGTTGGAGTAGCTTATCCGCTGATCGCGGTAGAAGCGCTCCAGAAGCCTCAGCCGTTTTTCGTCGTCAAGCCCGGGGCGCGCGAGCTCACGTCCCTTGGCCCGCAGACGCTCCGAGACGGTGCCGGGGAGCCGCAGGTAGAATTCCCGGTCTATCCCCCCTCTGATCTCCACGTGGTCGGCCAGGGCGGATTCGGCCAGGTACCTCACCTTCTTGCCCAAAGGGGGGCGTGCGGAGAACACGGCATCGCTCGACGCGTCGTGGCGCAGCCCCGAGATGGAGCGCGTCACGTTCAGCGCCAGCAGGTAGGGTTGCTGTGAGGGCTCCGGATAGATCTCCTGTACCAGCACGCTCCCCCTTACCGCCGTCACACGCTCCTCCGGCACGGGGAGCCTCACCCACGCGTCTTCGCTGAAGCCGTTCAGCACGATGCCGCGCCAGTACAACTTCTCGGTGGGGACCTTGCTGCTTATGGCCCGCAGCACCACCTCCTTCACCTGTGAAACGCTCGATGCGCTTCCGGGCTTGACCGTGTCGCTGAACCCGGTCTTCTTCCCTACCGGACCGCTCAGGAAATTCCAGAGCGGGTATTGCGTCCTTGGGAGGATGATGAAAAGAATAAGGAGGATGGGGAGTGACGCTACCGGGATCAGCACGGAGACGGAAAGCACCTTCTTCGTCTCCCGGCGGGTCAGGACGATGGCCGGGTCGTGGGCATGGAAGGTGAGCAGAACCAGCGATACCGCAAGGAGGAGCAAAAGAAGCAGCAGGTAGACCAGGAAGAGCGCCGACATCTCGTAAAGCGAAGAGGCCGCCAGGCAAAAAAGCGAGAGGGCGAACGCCTGCAGGTAGTTGCGCCCGATCCTCTCGCCAAGGAGCCTGATGCCGAGAAATACCACCAGGAGGTCCCCCGTGGCAGGGACCAGCCGGTCTAGGGTGAAACCGGAGGCGAAGTAGAGGAACAGGACGATGGAGAGCGGGGTGAGCACGCGCGCAGGAAGCGCTCGGTCCGTTCGCTGCAGGTAAACACCTAGGGCAAGAGCTGCCGGGAAGAAAAGGCGGGCCAACGGACCCAGGTACGGCAGCAGCGGCAGATACCCGATGAGAGCGATGCAGGCGGTCAGCGCGCTGAGAAGTAGATTAATCTTCACCATATACGGCAAGCTCTCCGAGCAGTTTAAGCCTGTGCGCCCTGGTTGGCGCGGCCGGCGCGATGACCTTCCCCCCCAGCTTCAGTCCGACGGGGCGCCCCCCCTTCACCAGGCGGTTCACGAGGTAGCTCAGGCTGGAAAGCCGCTGCTCCAGGTCGCGCCCGGGGATGGCATCTATGTCGAGTGTCAGCGGTTCGGCCGAGGTCGCCGTCAACTCCTTCACCTTGAACACCTCATGTTTCGCGGAAAGGCGCCAGTGGATCAGTTTCAACGGCTCCCCTCCCCGGTAATCCGAGATCTTCCTGAGCTCTCCGTCATATCCGGCTCCAGCCGCGGCGTTCGCCTCCCCGGAGTCGGGCTTCCCACCCCGAAGCGGGAGCGCCAACGGGCGCGGTACAGGGAATACGTTAAAGGTCTCCGGAATGGGGACCGTCGTGTAGCGGACGAAGAAGTTGACCGGGAAGGAAGAGCTGATCACCGCGTGTGGCAACCCCTGCCTGCCGCGCGCGGCAAAAGAGAGAAGCAGCGCCCCGGACTCCGTCTTCCCCGGGTCGAGCAGGATGAACGAGGTGGAAACACCCGAGACAGAGGCGCTGACAAGGAAAGAGGGGAGGATCTTCTTCCGGTTCTCGATCCGTACCGAGACCATGGTTTCGCTCCCGGCGTAAAGCTCATCGGGAAGCTTCACGTGTGCTGCAAGCCCGCGGATGTTCAGCCAGCCGAGCAGTCCGGTGACCGCCATGAAGGCAAGCATCGCGGCAACGATGAGAAAGAGGAGGTTATTGCCGGTGTTGACTGCGGATACGCCCAGAAGCAGCGTGGAGGCGATGTACAGCCCACCCCCCTTGGTGATTTTTATGTGAGGGGGAGCGGCAACTCTTTTAATATCGCGTTTAATACGTGCTCCTTATCCACCCCTTCATGTTCCGGGCGGAAGATCAGGCGGTGGGGACAGACCGCGTGCGCAACGTCCCTCACGTCCTCGGGCGCCACGTAGCTCCTGCCGGAGAGGTATGCCGCGGCCTTGGCGGCATCGACCATGCCGATCCCCCCGCGGGTGGAGAGGCCGGCTAGGATGAGAGGGTGGTTGCGGGTAGCCCTGATGATGGCGTAGAGGTAATCCGTCACCTTGTCGCCGACGTAGACCTCGGTCTTCACCGTCCTGATCGCCTCCAGCAAATCGTCTTTTGTTACCAGGGGGGGGATATTCAGTATCTCGTTCCTGATGCTCCCCTGCCGCAGGATCTCTTTCTCTATCTCCTCGGGAGGATAGCCGATGCCGGTCTTGATCAGGAAGCGGTCCATCTGCGATTCGGGGAGCGGGTAGGTGCCGACCTGCTCCACCGGGTTCTGCGTGGCAAGGACCAGGAAAGGTTCCGGAAGCGTGTAGGTCACCCCTTCCACGGTGACGCGTCGCTCCTCCATCGCCTCCAGGAGCGCGCTCTGCGTCTTGGGCATGGCCCGGTTTATCTCATCGATCAGCACGATGTTGTTGAAGATCGGCCCCTTGATGAAGTTGAATCGCCCCTCGGCCCTGTCGAAGACCGAGAGTCCGGTGATGTCGGAGGGAAGCAGGTCGCTTGTGCACTGCACCCTGCCGAAGGAGAGTCCGAGCGAGCTGGCGAAGGCAAGCGCCATGGTTGTCTTGCCAAGGCCCGGGATGTCCTCCAGGAGTATGTGTCCGCCGGTCAGAAGGGTCATGAGGGAGAGCCTGAGCGCCCTGATTTTCCCCTTCAGGTGCTGCGAGGAAAGCTCCTCCAGCACCCTGTTCATCTCGTCCACCTTGGGAAGTTTGTCCAACCCCGCACCTCCTGGAAGTCACAGCCACCCATTATACCGAGCGGTCCGTAAAAAGGAAAGGGCGCCTGAGAAAGCGCCCCCGTTCATCCTAATCTTTATCGTAGCCTCAGCCGTCTCGAACTCAAACTCGTTCTCTATCTCGTTCTCGTTCTTAACCTTAACCTTAACCTGCCTCTACAGCTGCCCCATGAACTTGTGGGTCTGCGGGATCACCCGCACCTCCTTCAAACCTCCGGCGAGTTCCTGGAGCTCCAGGGTCCGTAGCGCCGATATGGCGATGGAGCCGTTTGCCAGCGTCATCGGCTGCAGGATGAGGGGGATGGCCGGATCGACCGCAGCGATCAGCGCGCAGGAGCGTTCGATCTCCCACTCTGGGGTGCTCTGGTCTATGACGATCTTTACGAAAACGTTCTTCTTCGAGGCGACCTCCAGGAAGGCCCGATGCTCGTCCCAGAGCTCGGCGCAACCCGAGGCGGAGGGGAGCTTGATATCCATACCTATGATGTCCAGGTGCGGGATGAGCGGCGCCAGCGCGTCCGGCAGGGTGCCGTTGGTCTCCAGGTAAATCGGCAGCAGGCACCTGAGCACGGGAAGCCACTGGGCAAGCTGCGCCCCGTAAAGGAGCGGCTCGCCGCCGGTCACGCTGAGCGAGTGGTGTATCCCGGGCCACCCGACGGTCCAGCTCTCCATGAGGGAGGCGACCCGCTCGAGGGAAACCGGGTTTTCCACCTTGAAGAAGTCGCGCCGCCCCGGGGTGAGTTCCAGGAGGCACTCCTGCGGCGTCTCGCTCATGCCGGGGGTGTCGCAAAAGGAGCAGTTTAGGTTGCAGCCGGAGAATCTGAGGAACACCTGGCGCAGGCCGACCAGCACCCCCTCCCCCTGGATGGAGGAAAAGCACTCGACGAGGGGGGCCTGGGCACTACTCATAGTAGCTCGCAGCGGCGAAGTCGGATTCCCAGACGGTCACCATCTCCACCTTCACCTTGTCCGAGCCGAAGATCTGGGTCAGTTCCTTGTAGAGGTAGCGCGCGATATTTTCCGAGGAAGGGGAGACCTCTGAAAAAGGGGCGAGTTCATTCAGGTACTTGTGGTCCAGCGTCTTCAAAAGGGCGTTGGTCTGCGCCTTGAGTATCTTGAAGTCGATTCCAAGCCCGGCCTTGTCCAGTTCGTTGGTGGTGATGGAGACCTCTACTTTCCAGTTATGTCCGTGCAGGTTTTCGCAGTCACCCTGGTAGTTGATCAGATTGTGGGCCGCGGCGAAGGCGGTGTGAATGGTGAGACGAAACATGTCACCCTCCGTTTTTTCGTTATTTGCATTCGGGCCAATATATCAAAAGGCAAAGGTAAAGATAAAGATAAAGATAGAAATAAAGGTTCAGGTTGAGGTTCAGTCTTAACCTTAACCTTCCTCTCAGATGTTGATGCTCTCGCCCGGCTCGAGGGCGGGGGAACGCGGCGTGGTTATCGATGTGTAGGTGAGGACAAAGAAGAGAACGATGAGGGAAAAAAGAAATACGAGGCTCGGCAAAAGCCTCACCCTGGGCTGCCCGGCCCCGCTTTGCAACAGGCCAAGGGCTGCTACCAGCACCCCGAACCCTCCCAGCGCCCCGGCGAAGAAAAAGCCCAAGAAGGTGAGCCGCCCCTCCCCTTCCATCCCCAGTCGCAGCAGTTCTGCCAGATCGGCATGGAAAAAGGTGGCGGCCATCAGGGAGAGGATGGCGGCAGAGATGGCCTTTATCCCGGTGCGGACGGTCCTTTTACGCATGGCTGAAACACCTCGGGCGGATGCCTGGCTTCATTCGCACCAGCTCACGTCACCAACCCCTTTCCTGAGCACCTCGGGGCGGTCTCCTATCAGGCTCACCACCGAGCTTACGTCCGCGGTGAGGTCGCCGCCGTCCACCACCAGGTCCAGAAGCTTCCCCAGATCGTTCTCCACCAGCCACGGGTTCCCGATCGGGTCCTCTCCTGAGAGGTTGGCACTAGTGGTGACGATGGGGTGTCCCAATTCCTTGACGATGGCGAGGCAGATCTCGTTGTTGGGGATCCTGATCCCCACGGTCCTCTGCTTGGTCAAAAGGAGATCGGGAACCACGGAGTTCGCCTCCAGGACGAAGGTGTAGGGACCGGGGAGCAGGCGCTTTAGCAGTTTGAAGGCGTAGTTGCTCACCTTGGCGTAGCGCGCGATCTCGGAGATGTCGGTGCAGATGAAGGAGAAAGGCTTCTTGCGCTCACGCTGCTTCACCTGATAGATGCGCTCGATCCCCTTCTTGCTGAAGATGCTGCAGCCGATGCCGTAGGTGGTGTCCGTCGGGTAGGCGACCACGCCGCCGTTTTTCAGGATCTCCACCACCCTGGCGACCAGCCTCGGCTGGGGATTTTCGGGGTTTATCTCAAGCAGCATGTCTACTCACCGGGGTTGAGTCCCAGAAGAGGCTCGTGGACGAAGAGGCCGTCCTTCTGGATCAGTATGTCGTCGAACCACAGCTCGCCGTCGCCGGTGAGGATCTTCACCATGTCCCAGTGCACGGCCGAGCGGTTGCCGTTGTCGCACTCGTCGTAGGCCTGCCCGGGGGTGAAGTGGATGGAGCCGAAGATCTTCTCGTCGAACAGGATGTTGCGCATCGGCACCCGGATGCGCGGGTTCACGCCGACGGCGAACTCGCCGACGTAGCGGGCTCCCTCGTCCGTGTCGAGGATCCGGTTCAGCTCCTCGTCCATGCCGGGTGAGTTGGCGCGCACGATGCGGCCGTTTTTGAACTCGAGGCGTATGTTGTTGAACTCCTTCCCCTGGTACACCGTGGGGCAGTTGTAGGTGATGTGCCCCTCCACCGAGTCGCGCACCGGGGCGGTGAAGACCTCGCCGTCGGGGATGTTCAGGCGCCCGTCGCACTTTATGCCGGGGAGCCCCTTGATGCTGAAGGAGAGGTCGGTGTCGGAGGACTTGATGCGGACGCGGTCGGCCGCGTCCATGCACGCCTTCAGCGCGTCCTGCTTCCTCGATTCCTCATCCCAGTCCATGCAGCAGGCAGAAAAAAGGTAATCCTCGTACTCGTCCAGGCTCATGCGGGCCTCTTGCGCCGCGGAGTGGGTCGGATAGCGGGTGATCACCCAGCGGGTCTTCTTGACGCGCTGGTCCACGATCGGCCGCACCACCTTCGACCAGGCGATCATGCTGGCCTGGTTCGCCTTGGCCATCACCATCGAGTTGTCGGATGCGGTGAGCCCGATGTAGACGGTCACGTTTTTCATGAACTCGAGCTTGTGGGCGGGGAAGTAGGAGAGCTGGTCCGTGTTGGCGCAGTTGTAGAAGTAGCGGTTGATGTCCGGGATGGTGAACTCGTACTCGACGTACTTCGCCCCCCGCTCCAGGCAGAGCGCGTAGAGCTCCTTCACCAGGGGCGCCCCTTCCGTCCCTGCGCAGGAGATCAGCACCACGTCGCCCGGTTGCACCCGGGCCGAGTAATCTACCAGCACTTCAGCGAATTGTCTTAAGCGAGGATCTTTCATGTGCCTGCCCCCGAAGGATGTCTCGAGAATGGGTGACGCGGCTGTCCGGCAAGGATGGCCGGACGGCGAGTTGATTCAATCGCGGCAGGAAAGCCGCTCCTACAGCGGGAGTTCTTCTATCTATCTACCTTTGCCTCTGTCTTTGCCTTTGTCTCAACCTTCACCTCAACCTCAACCTGCTTCAACCTCAACCTGCCTCACCTGCTTCACCTTCCCGTGTGCCCGAAACCGCCGGCGCCCCTACCGGTTACACCCAGCTCGTCCACCTCGATGAACTCCGCCCGCTCGCAGCGTGCAAAGACCATCTGGGCGATCCGCTCGCCGTCACGTACGGTGAAGGGCTCGGACCCCAGGTTGATCAGGATCACGCCTATCTCGCCGCGGTAGTCGGCGTCGATGGTCCCCGGCGAGTTCACCAGGGCGATGCCGTGCCGAAGTGCCAGGCCGCTTCGGGGCCTCACCTGCGCCTCGAACCCGGGGGGAAGCTCCATCGCCAGCCCGGTCGGGACCAGCGCCCTCTCCCCCGGATGCAGGGTGAAATCGTCCTCAAGCGATGCATGCAGGTCTACCCCGGCCGCGTGGTCCGTCATGTAGCACGGAAGCGAGGTGGGTCGCAACCTTTTTATCCTTACCGGTATGCTCTTCATTTCAGACGTTTATGTCGGAAGCTGCAAAAGAAGGGGTGCCGACCCGACCCAGCATGACCAGGGTGAGTGCGGAGTTGTCGAGGATCTCAACGGCAAGGCTCTGGATGCTCTCCGAGGTGACGCGGTCGAAGCCGTCCATGATCTCGGAGAGCGGAAGCGGGGTACCGAAGTAGATCTCGTTCTTGGCGAGTCGGGACATGCGGTTGTCGCTCGACTCGAGGGAGAGGAGCAGGTTGCCCTTCAACTGCTCGCGGGCACCATCCAGCTGCTCGGCGGGGACCGGTTCTCTCTTGAAGCGCCCGATCTCGCGCAGCATGATCTCCAGGAGCTGGGCCGAGTTCTCGGGGCTCGCGCCGGCGTAGACCACCAGCGACCCTGCGTCAGCGTGGGAGGCGATGTAGGAGTAGACGGAGTAGGCAAGCCCGCTCTTTTCGCGCACCTCCTGGAACAGCCGGGAACTCATGGAGCCTCCCAGGATGGCGTTCATGATGAAGGCGTCGTAGCGCTGCGGGTGGCTTTGCTGGACCCCCTTGAGACCAAGGCAGACGTGAATCTGCTCGAGGTCCTTCTCGATCAGTTCGATCCTGCGCTGGTAGACCGGGGGGGCCGACTCGACGCGGCCGTTGCCGGGGGCCACGGTGAGCAGGAACTCTTCAAGGAGGGGGATCAGCTTGTCGTGGCTCAGGTTCCCCGCGGCGGTGACGATGACGTCGTCGCCCCGGTACATCTGCTCCTTGTAGGCGACGATCGACTCCCTTGAGAGGCCGGTGACGCTTTCGGCGTCCCCGAGGATGGACATGCCGAGCGGGTGCCCCTTCCAGAAGTGCTGGTGGAACAGGTCGTGGATCAGGTCGTCGGGGGTGTCCTCCATCATGTTGATCTCCTGGAGCACAACGCGGCGCTCCTTCTCGATCTCTTCGGGGTCGAAGGTTGAATGGAGGAAGATGTCGGTCAAAAGGTCGACGGCCTTGGGGAGGAACTTGTCCAGCACCTTCGCGTAGTAACAGACGTACTCGCGGCTGGTGAAGGCGTTCAGGACGCCGCCCACCGAGTCGATTTCGCGTGCTATGTCCAGCGAGGAGCGCCGGTTGGTACCTTTGAAAAGGAGGTGTTCAATGAAGTGGGCGACGCCGTTGGACTCCCGCCGTTCGTGGCGGGAGCCGTTGGCGACCCATATGCCTATGGATACGGAACTGGCATACGGTATACGCTCGGTGATGACGCGTATACCGTTATTCAGGGTGGTCTTTTTAATCATGGCTAGAACTATACCTGGAAACCCGTAAAATGCCAGCTATCAAAAAGAGACGGACTACTCGGTGAAAGTGGCTCCCAGAGCCTCTTTACGGGAAAGCTTGATCTTGCCCTGCTTGTCGATGCCGATGCACTTGACCAGAACCTTGTCCCCTTCGTTCAGGACGTCCGTCACGTTCTTGACGCGCTCGGTGTCCAGCTCGGAGACGTGCACCAGACCGTCGGTCCCCGGGAAGATCTCGACGAAGGCGCCGAATTCCATTACCTTCTTGACGGTGCCCATGTACAGCTTCCCTTCCTCGGCCTCGGCGGTGAGGTTCCTGATCATCTTGATGGCGAGGTCGCAGGCTTCCTTGTTGGTGGAAGCGATGTTGATCTTGCCGGTGTCGTCGATGTCGATGGAAACGCCGGTCGCCTCGGTGACGCTCCTGATGTTCTTGCCGCCGGAACCGATGACGTCGCGGATCTTGTCCACCTTGACCCAGATGGTGGTGATGCGCGGTGCGAATGCGGAGAGGTCGCCGCGCGATGCGGCGATGGTCTTCGCCATCTCGCCCAGGATGTGGATCCTGCCGGCTTTCGCCTGAGCCAGCGCGGCGCCCATGATCTCACGGGTCACGCCGCCTATCTTGATGTCCATCTGCAGGGCGGTGACCCCTTCGGCGGTGCCGGCAACCTTGAAGTCCATGTCCCCCAGGTGGTCCTCGTCGCCAAGGATGTCGGAAAGGATGGCGAAATCATCCCCTTCCTTGATGAGTCCCATCGCGATGCCGGCTACCGGCGCCTTGATGGGGATGCCGGCGTCCATCATGGAGAGGGAGCCGCCGCAGACGGTCGCCATGGAAGATGAGCCGTTGCTCTCGGTGATGTCGGAGACGATCCTGATGGTGTAGGGGAAGTCGTCGTGCTTGGGGAGCACCTGCTGCAGCGCGCGCTCGGCGAGCATGCCGTGGCCGATCTCGCGGCGCCCCGGGGCAAGGCGGAAGCTGGTCTCGCCGACGGAGTACGGGGGGAAGTTGTAGTGCAGCATGAACTTCTTCCTGGAGTCGCCGTACAGCGAGTCGATGCGCTGCTCGTCCACCGAGGTGCCGAGGGTCGCGGCCACGATGGACTGGGTCTCGCCGCGGGTGAAGAGCGCCGAGCCGTGTGCACGCGGCAGGAGGCTCACTTCGGTCGAGATGGCGCGGATGGTCTTGGTGTCGCGGCCGTCGATGCGCTCGCCGTCCTTGATGATGTGCTCGCGCACCAGGTCGTACTCGAGATCTTCAATGAACCCCTTGATCTCCTTCTCTGCGCCTTCGAACTCCGCGGAAAGGGTTGCGATCGCTTCGTCGCGGATCGCGTCGATGGCGAGATGGCGCTCGACCTTGGTCTTGATGCGGACCGCCTGCTTCATCCCTTCCTTGGCGATGGAGGCAACCCGGGCCTTCAACTGCTCGTTCACCACCGGTGCCGGGATGTCGCGCTTCACGACGCCCACCTTTTTGGCCAGTTCGACCTGCGCGGCGAGGATCGGCTGGACTGCGGCGTGGCCGAAGAAGATGGCCTCGAGGAGGTCGTCCTCGGACACCTCGGAGGCGCTCCCTTCCACCATCAGGATGGCGTCCTGGCTGGCGGCGATCACGATCTCGAGGTCGCTTTTCTCAAGCTCCTCGGCGGTCGGGTTGGCGACGAAATTGCCGCCGACGCGGCCGACCTTGACGCCGGCGATGGGGCCCGCGAAAGGGCAGTCGGAGACCATGAGGGCCGCGGAGGCGCCGATCATGGAGAGGATGGCCGGATCGTTGTCCTTGTCAGCCGAGACGACGGTGGCCATGACCTGGGTGTCGTTCAGGAACCCTTCCGGGAACAGCGGCCTGATCGGGCGGTCGATGAGACGGCAGGTCAGGGTCTCGTTGTCCGAGGGGCGACCTTCGCGCTTGAAGAAGCTGCCGGGAATCCTGCCGCCGGCATACGCCTTCTCCTGGTAGTTTACGGTGAGCGGAAAGAACCCCTGCCCTTCCTTTGCGGTTTTCATGGCCACGGCGGTGACGAGCACCATGGTGTCGCCGCTTTTGATCATGACTGCGCCGCTTGCCTGCTTCGCTATCTTGCCCGTTTCAATCGTGATTGTCTTGCCGCAGCATTCTGCCTGTACGGTATGTACCATTTGTTTCGGCCTCCTGGTTATTCACTTGCGGTTGGTGTTGGGGCCGCCGAGAAAAGCGCCTTGCCGGCGAAAAGTGCAGCCGCAGGGCGGTTTTATCCACGCCCCCAACATAGAAAAAGGGCACAAGGCCCTTACAGTGATGAAAGTGAAAGGCAACATACCCGTAGAGGTATATTGCCTTTTCGTTACCTTCTGATACCGAGTTTGGCGATGATGGACTTGTACCTGTCCACATCTTTCTTCTTCAGGTAGTCGAGAAGACCCCTTCTCTGACCGACTATCTTCAGCAGCCCGCGACGGCTGTGATGGTCTTTTTTGTGGGTTTTGAAGTGCTCAGTCAGATAGGTGATACGCTCAGAGAGAAGTGCGATCTGCACTTCGGGCGAGCCCGTATCCGAATCATGCAACTTGTGAGCATTGACGATTTCCTGCTTCTTTTCCGTTACCAGCATGTAGTTTATCCCCCTTCGGCCATCTAGTTATAATTCCTGCCCGCGCCGAGGTCAAGCCGCGGCAGGTGTGACATCCGACCCTTTTACCATAAAAGTCCCTGGGTGTAAAGGACAATACTAGTTGAACACCCGCGACAGCCGCAGCCTTTTGACATTGTCGCACTCGGCCACTGCGGCAAATCGCCCCTGCACATACAGTCGCACCTGTTCTCCGGGCAAAAGCTCTGCCAGTACCGGCTCCGCAAAGTCGCCATCCACGGGAGCCACACCGTTTGCCACCTTCTTTCCGCCCGATTCGGTGAGGTTCAGCTCCTTCAGGTGTGAGAGGGCCCGGTCCAGCGGGAACAGCAGATCCTGCTGCCGCATCGAAGCGGCAAGGGTGTCGATGGAGAGCGCCTCCTCCTCCCGGAACAGCCCGCTCCTCGTGCGTCTCAGCTCCAGGAGATGCGCGCCGCACCCAAGGGCCTCGCCCATGTCGCAGGCCAGGGTGCGCACATAGGTGCCGCGCGAGCAGCGCACGGTGAAGCACGCCTCGGGTAGCCTGATCCAGTCGAAGCTGAGCGCATGGATCTCCACCTCGCGCTCCTCCCGCTCCACCTCGATCCCCTTGCGGGCGAGCTTGTAAAGCGGCACGCCCCCCTGCTTGATCGCTGAGAACATCGGGGGGAGCTGCCTCAGCTTCCCAAGGAACTGCGGCACCAGCCGCTCCAGGTCGCCCGGTTCCAGGTGCGACCACGGCCGCTCGGAGAGCGCCTCCCCGGTCAGGTCCTGCGTGTCGGTCGAGATTCCCAGCCTGAGCACGGCCCGGTACTCCTTCTCCGACTCGTCCAGGAACTGGATCGTCTTGGTCCCCTCCCCAACGGCGACGGGAAGCACTCCGGTGGCGAACGGGTCCAGGGTCCCTGTATGTCCCACCTTCTTCTGCCCTATGGCGCGGCGCACCATCGCCACGATGTCGTGGGAGGTGACACCGGCGGGCTTGTCGATGACGAAAAAGCCGTTGAGCATCAGCGCATTTGCTCCAGGCGATCGAAGACCAGGGCCTTCACCTCTGCGAGGGTCCCCCGCACGTTGCAGCCGGCGGCGTTGTGGTGACCGCCGCCGCCAAAGCTCGCCGAGACGGCCGACACGTCAACCTTACCCTTGGACCTGAAGCCGACCTTGAAGAGCCCCTCGCTCACCTCGCGGAAAAACAGCGCCACCTGCACCCCCCTGATGGAGCGGGGGTAGTTGATGAAGCGGTCCGTGTCCTGGGCGGTGGCGCCGGTCTTCTGGTACATGTCGAGCGTCACGGTGACCGAGGCGTACTCGCCGCTGGGCGAGACGGTCAGGTCCGAGAGGGCCAGGGCCAGAAGGGCGATCCTTTGCAGCGGCTCGCTCTCGTAGAGGTTCTCGTTGACGCTCCAGGCGTTCACCCCCTTGCCGATCATCTCGCCGGCAATGGCGAACGCCTCGGGGTCCGAGTTCGAATAGTGGAAGCTCCCGGTATCGGAGAGGATCGCTGTGTAGATGCAAAGGGCGGTCGGATAGTCGACCTCGTCCCCGGCAGCCTTTATGATCCTGTAGATGAGCGCAGCGGTGGCGCTCGCCTTGGGGTCGATCAGGTTGATCCGGCCGAACTCTTCGCACCCCAGGTGATGATCGATGTTGATGTAGCGGCCGATCCTCGTGCTCTCGGTGACCGCCTTGCCGCACCTTCGGAACTCGCCGACGTCCAGCACGAAGCAGACCTCGAACTCGCGCTCCGGGAGCTCGCCGTACACCTGGTCGGCCATCGGCAAAAAGGAGCAGTTGTCCGGGACCGGATCGCACAGGTAGACGGTGACGTCCTTGCCGCGGGCGGCAAGATAGTTGGCCAGGGCCAGTGAGGAGCCGACCGCGTCGGGGTCGGGGCTCTCGTGGCTTGTGACCAGAAAGCTCGCCGCGTTCTCGATCTCGGCCAGTATGCGGGTTATCTCAGCTGTTGTCGCCGTCATCCGTAGCCCCTATCTCCTTCAGTATCGATTCGATATGCTGGCCATATGCAAAAGAGGTGTCGTACTTGAACATGATCTCCGGGGTGAAGCGCATCTTGAGCGCCTGCCCTATCTCCTTGCGGATGAACCCCTTGGCGGAGTTCAACCCCGCCTCGTTGGACTTCTTCTCCTCGTCGCTCCCCATCACGGTGAAGTAGACGGTCGCCTGCCGCATGTCGGTGGTGATTTTGACACCGGTTATGGTGACAAACCCGATTCGCGGGTCCTTGAGACCCTTGATCAGCATCTCGGAAACGATCTTGTGGATCGCTTCGCCCACCTTGTCTGAACGCTTTACCATGTCTTTCTCTCTTCTGTAGTTCCGCCAACGACAACCGACGGCGCAAACGGTCAAGGGGAGAGGGGCCTGTATCGCCAGGACGCCGCTCTCCCCGTTAGTTATTTGTTGTTTTTACAGCTTGCCGGCGAACTTCTCCATCTCGAAGCACTCGAAGATGTCACCGACCTTGAGGTCGTTGTAGTTCTCAAGCGACATGCCGCATTCGTAGCCGGTGGCGACTTCCTTCACATCGTCCTTGAAGCGGCGCAGGCTGCCGAGTTTACCCTCGAACATGACCACGTTGTCGCGCAAGAGGCGGACCTGGGCATTCCTGACGATCTTGCCGTCGGTGACGTAGGAACCGGCGACCATGCCGGCCTTTGGTACCGAGAACACTTCCCTGATCTCGGCGCGCCCCAGGTACTTCTCCTTGAAGGTAGGCTCCAGGAGCCCCTCCATCGCCTTCTTGATGTCGTCCACGGCGTCATAGATGATGTTGTAGAGCCTGACGTCGACACCTTCCTTCTCCGCGAGCGCGGCCGCCTTGACCTCCGGGCGGACGTTGAAGCCGAGGATGATCGCGTTGGAGGCGCTGGCCAGGTTGACGTCGGTCTCGGTGATGGCGCCCACCGAGGCGTGCAGCACGTTGAGGCGGATGGCGTCGGTGGTGAGCTTTCTCAGCGACTCGGCGACGGCCTCCACGGAACCCTGCACGTCCCCCTTCACGATGGTGTTCAGGTCCTTCACCTCCCCCTTCTGGATCTTCTCGTAGAGCTGCTCCAGGGAGAGCTTGCTGTGCTTGGCGAGTTCCGCCTCGCGCAGCTTGATCTGGCGGTGGGTCGCGATCTCCTTGGCCTGCTTCTCGTCGGCCATGGCCACGAAGATGTCCCCGGCGTCGGGGACCCCGTTGAAGCCGATGACCTCCACCGGCATGGCGGGGCCTGCGGCAAGGACCTTCTCGCCGCGGTCGTTTTGCATGGCGCGCACGCGTCCGTAGTGTACGCCGGCCACGAAGTAGTCGCCGCTTTTGAGCGTACCCTCCTGAACGAGGACGGTCGCCACGGGACCGCGCCCCTTGTCCAGCTTCGCCTCGACGATGGTGCCGCGGGCGGCCTTGTCGGGGTTCGCCTTGAGTTCCAGCACGTCGGCCGACAAAAGGACCATCTCCAGGAGCGACTCCAGGTTGATCCGCTTCTTCGCGGAGACCTCGACGAAGATGGTCTCTCCGCCCCACTCCTCGGAGACGAGGCCGAATTCCATCAGCTCCTGCTTCACCTTGCCCGGGCTCGCCTCGGGCTTGTCGATCTTGTTGATGGCAACGATGATCGGCACGCCTGCGGCCTTGGAGTGGTTCACCGCCTCGCGGGTCTGCGGCATGACGCCGTCGTCCGCGGCGACCACCAGGATGACGATGTCGGTGACCTTGGCACCCCTGGCGCGCATGGCGGTGAACGCCTCGTGACCCGGTGTGTCGAGGAAGGTGATCTTCCTGCCGTTCAGCTCCACGTCATAGGCGCCGATGTGCTGGGTGATCCCCCCCGCCTCGCCGGCGATGACGTTGGCTTCGCGGATGGCGTCCAGAAGCGAGGTCTTGCCGTGGTCGACGTGCCCCATGATGGTGACCACCGGCGGCCTCTTCTGCAGTGCCTCGGGTGCATCCGGCTCCGCTTCCAGGATCTCGTCGACGTCGAGCGCCACGTTCTCGATCTCGTAGCCGAAATCGGTGGCGAGCAGCGTCGCGGTGTCGAAATCGAGCGGGTGGTTGATGGTCGCCATCACGCCGAGCTTCATGAGGGCGCGGATCAGGTCGGTCGCCTTGATACCCATCCTCTTGGCGAGCTCGCCCACGGTGATCGATTCGCTGATCTTGATGATCCTCTTGATCGCCTTGGGGGTGGTGATCTCGGTCTTCTTGCCGATCTGCACCTTCTCGACGTACTTCCCTTTCTTCCCCTTGGAACGGGGACCGGGCTCGAAAACCCGCTCGCGCTTGTCGAGGAGGTCCGGCTTCTTGAAAGCCTCCTTCCCCTTCTTGCCGACGGCGGGACCGCCCTTCTTGCCGTTCTTGGCGAAATCGGTCGGGGCTGCCGGGGCAGGTCCCTTCCGCTTGCGGCCGCGCTCGTCCAGCAAAGGCGGAGCCTCGATCGGGGTCAGCGGTGCCGGGCGCGAGGGGCCGGACGGCCTGTCGGGGCGGCCTGCACCGGGGCGCTCGCCGGGACGCGGCGCACCCGGACGCGGTGCCGGGCGCTCGGTGCCGGGACGCTCCACGCCGCGCGGCATGCCGGGGCGCGGCGCCGGGCGCTCGCCCGGGGCGGTGCGCTGGTACTCGCGGCGCTCGGCAGGGCGCTGAGCGGGGATCGGGATCTCCACACGTCCAAGAATCCTGGCGCGCGTCGGGGTGGCTTTCTCGGGCTCAGGCTCGACCTTTTCGGCGGCCTTGGGAGCCGCTGCCTGCGCCGCTTCGGCGGCCGGGGGGGCCGGGGCGGCGGGCGCTTCAGCCTTGGGGGCTTCGGCTGCCGCAGCAGCGGGAGCGGCAGCTGCTTTCGGCGCCTCCGCCTTGGGTGCCTCGGCAGCGGCCGGTGCAGCCGGGGGAGCTTCAACGGGCTTTTGCTCCTTCTCTACCGGCGGTTTTGCGGCCGGGGCTGCCGGCTCTGCAGCGACGGGCTTGGGAGCGGGGGCCGCCTCGATGATCCTCGCGCGGACCGGTTCCGCTGCAGGGCGCGGCTTGGGTGCCGGTGCCTCCTCCGCGGCGGGCTGCGGCGCGGGCTCTTCTTGCACCGGCTCGGCCGAAGGGGCCGCGGCGGCAGATTCCGGCTCGACAGCCTTGGCGCGGCGGCGGATCAGGGTCGGCTTGACCCTCACTTCTTCCTGGGAAACTTCTTTGACGGGTGTCTGCGCAGGGGCGGACAGTGCCTTGATATCTGCATCCTCAAGGACTGCCATATGGTTTTTGACCGACACCCCGGCGTCGGCCAGCCTTGCCATAAGCTCTTTATTATCGATCCCCATCTGCTGCGCCAGCTCATATACGCGGGTTTTGCTCATCTACTCA
>Ga0209317_1000805_pt1 | contig 33673 bp, 32 predicted proteins | sample RifGroB2_FD_183994 | JGI IMG/M metagenome (GOLD analysis project Ga0209317, IMG submission 183994) | Soil microbial communities from Rifle, Colorado, USA - Groundwater B2 (SPAdes) (version 2) | ecosystem: Environmental > Terrestrial > Soil > Unclassified | place: Rifle, Colorado | collected...
GATATTTTTTATCGCGGGCAGGGCCCGCTCCTACATCGTACAGCCAGGCCAGCAGCCCTGCACTCACCGCCGCGACCAGCGATACGCCATATACGCCGAACAGCGGCGCGTAGCCCGCCAGCGGGCTGTCGCTGTGCGCATAGCCCAGCGTGAGCCACGGGAAGCCGGTGAAGATCGTGCCGCGCAGCCATTCGATCAGCACCCACATGGCCGGCATCACCAGCACCATGCGCAGCATTTTATTATTTGCAGAGAAACGCGCCTGGGCATAACCGGCCAGCGCCGGGAACAGCGCGATGAAAGCGGCAAACAGCAATGTTGCGGGCAGCGCCAGCGGCAGCGGCATGCCGCCGTAGTCGTGCAGCGCGACGTAGATCCAGCCGATGCCCGCGACAAACAGCCCCAGGCCGAAGCTCAACCCAATCCATGCCGCCGCAGACGGGCTGTCGGCGCGGCTCCACAACGCGAACAGCGCGGCGAGAGCCAGCACCGGGACGACGAATATCCCGAACGGCGCGAAACCGAAGACGCACAGCAGGCCTGCCGCAAATGCAGCGGCCAGGGATTTTTGAGTTTTGGTCATCGAGCAAACCGGGACATGAAACGCGCGAAGAATAACCGATTCCTTCCGATACGGCATTTGTGATTAAATCGCGCCCTCGTTACTCAGGAATACCGCACACCATGGAAAAGATCCGCCTCTCCAAACGCATGGCCGAACTCGGCCTGTGCTCGCGCCGCGAAGCGGACGGCTATATCGAAAAAGGCTGGGTGGAAGTCGATGGCGAAATCGTCAGCGAACTCGGCAGCAAGGTTTACCCTACCCAACAAATCACCCTGCGCACCGCCGCGCAAAATACCCAGCAGCAGCGCGTGACGATTCTGCTCAACAAGCCGGTCGGCTACGTGTCCGGGCAGGCCGAGCATAATCATAAGCCCGCCGTCACCCTGATCGATAGCGCGACTCACTGGGCGGAAGACCCGTCGCCGTTGCGCTTTCATCGCAGCCAGTTGCTCGGCCTCGCCCCGGCAGGCCGCCTGGATATCGACTCGCAGGGTCTGCTGGTGCTCACCCAGGATGGCCGCATCGCCAAGCAACTGATCGGCGAGGATTCCAAAGTGGACAAGGAATACCTGGTGCGCGTGCAGGGCAAACTGGAGGACAGCGGGCTGGCCCTGCTCAACCAGGGATTGAAGCTGGATGGCGAATATCTCAAGCCCGCGAAGGTGACCTGGCAGAACGAAGACCAGCTGCGCTTCGTGCTGCGTGAAGGCAAGAAACGCCAGATCCGCCGCATGTGCGAACTGGTCGGGCTGAAGGTGACCGGACTGAAACGCATCCGCATCGGCAGGGTAAAGCTGGGGAATTTGCCGGTCGGGCAGTGGCGGTATCTGGGCGAGAACGAGCAGTTCTGACTACCGTATGAGGTTAGCCTTTACATAACGGGCTAGTTTGGCGGGGATGCGCCAAGTGAATTAACCCGGGCTCAACGTTTCTGCCGCAGATTTTTTCCGCTCCACCAGCAACGAATACAACCTGCGGCTATCCACCCGCAGCACGGTAAAGTCCAGCTCGCCGATAGGCACATGATCGCCGCGCTTGGGAAGTTGCCCGGCGGCCTTGAGCACCAGGCCGCCCACGGTGTCGCATTCCTCGTCGCTGAATTCCGTGCCGAGCGCCTCGTTGAAATCGGCAATCTCGGTGTCGGCCTTCACGCGCCACTTCCCTTTACTGTCGGGAATGATGTTGTCCTCGTCCTCGTTGAAATCGTATTCATCCTCGATGTCGCCGACGATCTGCTCCAGCACATCCTCGATCGTCACCATGCCGGACACGCCGCCATATTCATCCGCCACCAGCGCGATGTGGTTGCGGTTGCTGCGGAAGTCGCGCAGCAGCACGTTGAGGCGCTTGGCTTCCGGCACGAACACCGCCGGGCGCAGCATGTCGCGCACGTCAAACTCTTCTCCGGCGTAATAGCGCAGCAGGTCTTTCGCCAGCAGGATGCCGATGATGTTGTCCTTGCCGCCGTCGGTCACGGGAAAACGCGAGTGTGCGGTCTCGATGACAAAGGGGATAAATTTTTCCGGCGGCTCGCTGATGTCGATGACATCCATTTGCGCGCGCGGGATCATGATTTCGCGCACCTGGCGCTCGGAGACTTGCAGCACGCCTTCCATCATGGACAGCGCGTCGGCGTCCAGCAGGTTATTCTCGTAGGCGGAATGCAGCAGTTGGATCAATTGCTCGCGATCTTCCGGTTCGCGCAGCAGGAATGTGGAAAGGCGTTCCAACAGGCTGGGTTTACTACTTTCAGGGTCATCCATTTGCAATTTGTGTTGTTTGATAAGGATCGGGATAGTGCAATTTTAGCATCAGCGCGGTTTCCAATGCTTCCATCTCTGCGGCATCAATATCATTGAGGTGGTCATAACCCTGCAAATGCAGGGCGGCGTGGATGGCGAGATGGGCGTAATGGGCAAGCAGCTCCTTGTGCTGCGCGGCGGCTTCCTGTTCCACCACCGGCGCGCAAATGACCACATCGCCAGAAAGAATCTCCTCCCCTGACAAGGGGAGGCCGGGAGGGGTTGGTTCATCGTCATATACGAAGGTCAGCACGTTGGTGGCGTAATCCTTGCCACGGTAATTTTTGTTCAGCTCGCGCCCCTCGGCCTCATCCACGATGCGCAATGTCATGCGCACATCGCGTTGCAATGCGGTCTTGACCCAGCGGCGCAACTGCGCGCGCTTCGGCATAATTCGTGCGTCGCAGGCATATTGCACGGCCAATGAAAGTTTATGGGCCGAAAGTTTATGAACCGTGTTCATCGCTTGATTCATGATGAGCCAGACACCAGCTCGCCACGCAGGGTGTGGCGTACCACTTGCGTGATTTTCACATTGGCAAAGCGGCCGATCATGTCCTGTGATCTGACAATATCCGGCGGACCGGGGAAATTTACCACGCGATTATTGTCGGTGCGCCCGGCCAATTCCCGCACATCCTTCTTCGACACGCCTTCCACCAACACGCGCTGCGTCGTGCCGAGCATCGCCTGCGCCACAGCCGCCTCCTGTTCCATGATGCGATCCTGCAAACGCTTCAGGCGCGCGGCCTTCACCTCGTGCGGCGTATCATCGCGCAGCTCCGCAGCCGGTGTGCCGGGACGCGGGCTGTACAGGTAACTGAAGCTGTTATCGAAGCCCACCTCGTCGATCAGCTTCATGGTCGCCTCGAAATCCTGCTCGGTCTCGCCGGGGAAGCCGACGATAAAATCCGAGGTGATGCAAATATCGGGGCGCACCGCGCGCACCCGGCGAATGATGGATTTGTATTCCAGGACGGTATGGCCGCGCTTCATCGCCGCCAGGATGCGATCCGAACCGGATTGCACCGGCAGATGCAAATGGCTGACCAGCTTGGGCGTGGTCGCGTACACATCGATCAGGCGTTGCGTCATTTCCTTGGGATGCGAAGTGGTGTAGCGCAGGCGCTCCACGCCCTCCAGCGCGGCGATGGCCTGCAGCAGAAAGGCTAAATCCACCGTATCGCCGCCCTCCGTCGCGCCGCAATAGGCATTCACGTTCTGGCCGAGCAGGGTGATCTCCTTTACGCCTTGTTCGGCCAGCACCTGCACGTCGCGCAGCACATCGGCAAGCGGGCGCGACACTTCTTCGCCGCGCGTATAGGGCACCACGCAATAGGTACAGTATTTGCTGCACCCTTCCATGATGGAAACGAATGCCGTGCCGGAGGCCGCTTGCTGCTCTTCCCCCTGCGACAAGCTCAGGTCTGGGGCGGGCAGGTGATCGAATTTTTCGATTTCGGGAAAACTGATATCCACTTGCGGGCGACCGGTATCCCGACGTGCCTGCAACAACTGCGGCAAACGGTGCAAAGTCTGCGGGCCGAACACCACATCCACATACGGCGCGCGCTTCACGATCGCTTCACCTTCCTGGCTGGCTACACATCCGCCCACGCCGATCAGCAAATCCGGCTTGGCCAGTTTTAGCGTACGCACACGCCCCAAATCCGAGAACACCTTCTCCTCCGCCTTCTCGCGGATCGAACAGGTATTGAACAGGATGACATCGGCCTCTTCCGGCTGATCGGTCTGTTCCATGCCCGCGCAGGCACGCAGCAGATCCGCCATCTTGCCCGAGTCGTACTCGTTCATCTGGCAGCCATAAGTTTTGATATAGAGTTTTTTGGTCATGCTGGAATATTGGCTGGATAATCGCCGCCTGATCTCAGGGAATCCGGCAGGGGAAACAACGGGCTGAATTTACGCTCAAATTCCATGCGGGAGCGCTGAACAATTCTAGCAAAAAAGGGCTTGTTTGCCCAATGGATTATGCTACGATTCGCCTCGCTTGGACTTGCTATCATGTTCAAATCAGTTCTCTCGGGAGGAGAAAAATGGCGATTATCGCCGACATAGCATCAATCGGCACCGCAGTGGCAGCAGTCCTGTTTTCCTTGTGGATGCTGAAGCAACTGTTCACCGGCAAGTAATACAAAAGCAAATAAGAAACCAGCTTCGGCTGGTTTTTTATTGGCTGCAACGGCAGATGAAATCACCTCATGCCTTGAAGGCTTCACCGCGGCCAGATTCGCACTACCCGACGGTTGACAGACGGTATACCCTCATCCTTTCCCGTTGCCAACACAAAGCATCCTCGCGCCCGGAAGTGAAACTATGCGCGTAATTTGGTAGAATCAGCCGTTGCCTAAATCCGCGCACCCGAGGAATTGAATAACACGATGAATATGTTCAACCGTTTTAGCAAAACTCGCCTTACTCGTTTTGGAGAAGCTCGCCTCGCTCGTTTTCACCATCATGCCGCGCTGTTTGCCGGCGCATTGCTGTTAAGCGCCAGTCTCGCTGTTTATGCCGATGACATTCAGGATGCCCACAAGCTGTTCAAGCAAGGGCAGCACAGCCAGGCGCTGGACAAGGTAAATGGAGTTTTGGCCGGCAAGCCAAAAGATGCACAGGCGCGCTTCCTGAAGGGGCTGATCCTCACCGATCAGGGCAAGACCGCCGAAGCGATCAAGACATTCTCGGCCTTGACCGAAGACTATCCGGAACTGCCCGAACCGTATAACAACCTCGCCGTGCTGTATGCCGGCCAGGGCCAGTACGACAAGGCCAAGCTGGCGCTGGAAATGGCGATACGCACCCACCCCAGCTATGCCACCGCGCACGAGAACCTCGGCGATATCTATGCCAAGATGGCCAGCCAGGCTTATGACCGCGCGCTGCAACTGGATCGCAGCAACACCGCGACGCAGACCAAGCTGGCCATGATTCAGGATTTGTTTGCCGGCGGCACACGCGGCAAAGCGGCACCGGCGCGCAACAACCCTGCCCTGAGTAAAGCCGAAGGGCCTGTCCTGAGCAAGGCCGAAGTGGCCGCGCCGGCCAATGTGGCGGCAAGCCAACCCGTCGAGTCCGAGCCTGTTGCGCCTGCCGCAACCAAGCCTGCACCCGCCGCGACGAACAACAGCGGCGAAGTATTAAAAACTGTCAATGCCTGGGCTGCCGCATGGTCTGCCAAGAATGTGAAGAAATACCTGTCGTTCTATGCCGCCGATTTCAAGGTGCCGGATGGTGAAAGTCGTGCGGCTTGGGAAGCTGCTCGCCATGAGCGCATCGGCAAACCGAAATCCATCCAGGTCGGCATCAGCGGCGCGACGGTGAACTTCAGCGACAGCAATCATGCCACCGTGAAGTTCCGCCAGTCCTATCGCGCCAGCCACATGAAAACCTCGGGCAACAAGACCTTGCTGATGGTGAAATCCGGCGGCAACTGGCTGATCCAGGAAGAACGCACCAAGTAAGCCATGCTGCCCCGGACACTGTTTTCTTTGTTGTTATGCGGCTTGCTGACAGGCATGGTGCATGCCGCGCCGGACTTGCGCAATGCCGAAACCTCGCACAACAGCGAAGCGCATCTGGCAAAAAGCCTGCAAGCCATCAAGAACAGCCGCCTCGATATCGCGCTCAACGAAGTGGACAGCCTGTTGCGCATCAACCCCAATTTCAAGCTGGCGCACCTGGTCAAAGGCGACGTGCTGATGGCCCGCGCCGGCGCGATCGACAACTTCGGCAGCGCGGCGCATGCGCCGCGCGACAAGATCGAGGACCTGCGCGACGAAGCGCGGGTGCGCCTGCAACGCGTTCTGTCCCGATCGGACATCAAGCTCATACCGCGCTTCCTGTGGAAGCTGGATGCGCGGCAAAAATATGCGCTGGTGGTGGACACCAGCCGCGCCACGCTGTTCGTTTATGAAAATGTGAATGGTGAACCGCGCTATGTCACCGACTTTTACATCACCATCGGCAAACTCGGCACCGAAAAATTTGCCGAAGGCGACAAGCGCACCCCCATCGGCGTGTATTTCGTCAAGGCCGAACTGCCGAAGAGCAAGCTTGCCGATATGTATGGCAGCGGAGCCTACCCGCTCAGCTATCCGAACGAATGGGACCGCAAGAACAAGCGCACCGGCAGCGGCATCTGGCTGCACGGCACACCCAGCGGCACGTATAGCCGTCCGCCGCGCGCCAGCGACGGTTGCGTGGTGCTGGCGAATGAAGATCTGAACAAACTTGCCCCCTATCTGCAAGTCGGCATCACGCCGGTCATCATCACCAACCAGATGGACTGGAGCAACGAACAGGACCAGGGTGAGCGCGATGCGCTGCTGCAGGAGGTTGAACAATGGCGCAAGGACTGGGCCAGCCTCGATACCGGCGCCTACCTCAGGCATTACTCGCGCGATTTCTCCAGCGACAGTGCGGATTACGCGGCATGGGCGAAACAGAAGCAACAGGTGAACAGCGCAAAATCCTGGGTGAAGGTCACTCTTTCGAATGTCAGCGTGTTCACCTACCCGGAGCAACCCAACATGGTGGTGGTCAATTTCGAGCAGGACTACAACAGCAGCAACTTGTCCAACCGGATGAAAAAGCGCCAATACTGGATCAAACACAACAACCGCTGGCAGATCGTTTATGAAGGAGCCGCCTGACATGAAACGCCTGTTTACCGCCCTATTCGCAGTGCTGCTGTGCTGCGCAATGCAACCCTCCCATTCTTTAACTCAAACTCAAGGCAAAAAAACCATGGTCAAACTACACACCAATCACGGCACCATCACGTTGCAACTGGATGCCGAAAAAGCCCCGAATACCGTGAAAAATTTTCTGGAATATGTGAACAGCGGCTTTTACAACGGCACCATTTTTCATCGCGTGATTGCCGATTTCATGATCCAAGGCGGCGGCTTTGAGCCCGGCATGAAGCAGAAGAAAGTCAATGCGCCGATTCAGAATGAGGCGGCGAACGGCCTGAGCAACGACACCTACACCGTCGCCATGGCGCGCACTTCCGACCCGCATTCCGCCACCGCACAATTTTTCATCAACACGAAAAACAACCGGTTCCTCAACCATGTTGCGCCCAATATGCAGGACTACGGCTACTGCGTGTTCGGCAAGGTAGTGGAAGGCACCGAAGTCGTGGATGCGATACGCAAGGCCAAGACCGGCTTTCGCGCCGGACATCAGGACGTGCCCGAAGAAGACATTATCATCACCAAAGCGGAAGTGGTGAAATAAATCAGGATCGAGGATCGTGGATCGAGTATTGAGGTGGAACCACTGCACCGCTTTTAACTCGATCCTCAACCCCCGATCCTCGCTCCTGTAATGCCCCATTCCTTATTCATCTCCGACCTGCATCTCAGCGCCGACCAGCCGCACAGCATGGCGGCGTTCCGGCGCTTCATCGCCGGGCTCGCGCCGCAAGCCTGTCCTGATGAAACTACTGATGAAACAACTAGCCATCCCACTAAGCAACCAGAAGACGGTTGCCAAGTGGTTGGTTATAGCCATTCGACTAGGCTATCAAAAGACGATAGCCAAGTCGCTGGTTATGAGCCCAGTCGAAGGGCCGAGGCGCTTTACATCCTCGGCGACCTGTTCGATTACTGGGCAGGCGACGATGATCTGGAGAATGAATTTCACGCTCAGGTGATTGCCGCATTGCGCAGCCTCGCGCAGCACGGCACCCGGATTTATCTGCTGCGCGGCAACCGCGACCTGTTGATGGGCGAGGCGCTGGCGAACGCCTGCCGCGCCACGCTGCTGAACGACCCGGCGCTGGTCGATTTATACGGCACGCCGACGCTGCTCAGCCACGGCGACATGCTGTGCACCAATGATGCCGAATATCAACGCTACCGCGCCCAGGTGCATGACGCAGATTTCCAGCGGCAGTTCCTCGCAAAGCCGCTGGCGGAACGCAAAGCCTATATCGCTCAACTGCGCGAACGCAGCATCGCGGAAAAGCAAAGCAAGGACAGCGCGATCATGGATGTAAGTGATGAAGCGGTCGCCGCGCTGCTGCGCGAGCATGGCTACCCACGGCTGATCCACGGCCACACCCATCGCCCGGATCGCCATCAGCATATGGTCGACGGGCACATTTGCGAACGCTGGGTGCTAGGTGACTGGCATCAACAGGGCTCGGCGCTGCGCTGCGACGCGCAGGGGTGCCGCTCAATCAGCTTTTGATTCCTTGGGAGAACACAGCTTCTCGCACGGCACGCCGTCACTATTGCCGTCCAGTGTCTTGATGCCGCAATGCGTCAGATAATGCCTGGCTTCTTCGCACGAAGACATCTCCGAACAATACTTCTTGCTGCCGCAGGTGGTGCCGGGCGGAGTTGCCGGAGCGACGTTTGACAAGTCAGCCGCAGGGGGCTGATCGCCGATGATGCCTGGATGCAATTTGCGCCACTCCCACGGCGGAGTCGGATTGCTGAGCGCCCACAAACCGCGCGGAACTTGTTTGGCTTCTTCCTGCAAGGCGACCAACGCTTTGTTGCCGTGAAAATGCGAATACTCCCATGCCATGCCGCGGCGGATTTGTTCGGCATTCACATCCAGACCATTCAAGCCGAGATGCGCGACCATGCGCCCGTATTTGTCCACCGCCTGGCTGGACACCTTCACCTGCTTGCCCAGCACCATGTCGGAGAGCGAACGTCTGGATGTTTCGCCGAAGCTCTGCATTTTTTCCGGCGCGTCGATTTCGGCAAGCCGCACTTTAACCGGATGGTTGCCTCCGCATCGGGGACGCTGCAGGGTTCCCGGAGCCTTTGGCTCCACCCTCTCGCAGTTGCGCAACACCAGCAAGGTGTCGCCATCCAGCACCGCGATCACCTTGCCGAAGAAGTCGGCCGCTTCCGCGATGCCGCCGATAAAAAACAGCAGGGCGCATGCCAGGCAGCGCAAACCGTTCATCATGGCAGCACGCTCCTGATGACGGCCAGGCACAGCAGGGCATAGCCGGCGGCGAGCAGATCATCGAACATCACACCCAACCCGCCGTGCCAGTTGCTATCGAAATAGCGGATCGGTTGCGGCTTGACGATGTCGAAAAAACGGAACAGCACGAAGGCCAGCAGCGACCATTCCCAACCCGGCGGGGTAAAAAACAGCACCAGCAACATTGCCACGATCTCATCCCACACGATGCCGCCGTAATCGGCGACACCCAATACTTTGCCGGTGATGTTGCACGCCCACACGCCGACGGCGAATGCGCCCGCCAGCATGAGCATAAACATCGCGTCCGACAGGCGCGGCGCGAGATACCAGTACATCGGAAAGGCGGCCAGCGTGCCGAATGTGCCGGGTGCCTTGCGTGCCAGCCCGCTGCCGAAGCCGAACGACAACAGATGCGCCGGATGGCTCAGCACAAACTGCAAGCTGGGTTTGACGAGCAATTCACCGGAAGTGGTCATAACCGCAAGCCTCGACGTTGAGTGGATTACCCGACGCATCGTGCACGATACAGCCGCGCCCCGCAACAATTTTCCCGATGCGCGTCAGCGGCAGGTTATGCCGCGCGGCAATATCCGCCAATTCCGCATGATGCACGGCAGGAGCGGTAAAGCACAGCTCGTAATCATCGCCACCGGACAAGACGCATTGTCTTGCCAGCGTCCGCGAAACACAGTTATTCAAGACTGGAGAAACCGGCAGCGCCGCAAAATCAAGCTGCGCACCCACTTGTGAGGCCTCCAGGATATGCCCGAGATCGGCGAGCAGGCCGTCGGAAATATCGATTGCGCTGCTGGCGATGCCGCGCAACGCCAGCCCCAACGCCACGCGCGGTTGCGGCCGATGCAGGGCCGGCAGGCAGGCGGCGAGTTCGGCAGCGGACAATGCGATGCGGCCTTGCAGATGCGCCAGCGCCAGCGCCGCATCGCCGAGGCAACCCGACACCCAGATTTCATCGCCGACCTGCGCGCCGCTGCGGCGCAACGCCTGTTGCGCGGGCACTTCGCCGAAAATGGTCACACATAGATTGAGCGGTCCGCGCGTGGTGTCGCCGCCGACCAGTTCCACATCATGCTGCTGCGCCAGCGCGAAGAAACCCGCGCTGAATTGCGCCAGCCACGCCTCATCCGCCTCGGGCAACGCTATGGCCAGCACCGCCCAGCGCGGCGCGGCGCCCATCGCCGCCATGTCGGACAGGTTCACCGCGAGGGTCTTGTGGCCCAGCAAAAACGGGTCGGCATCGGGGAGGAAGTGCGTTCCGCATACCAGCATGTCGCTGGATACCGCCAGCACATTGCCCGCGCTCGCTTGCAGCAGCGCGGCATCGTCGCCCACCCCTAATATTGCATGGGGCGTATCCCTGGTAAAAAACCGGCGGATCAGATCGAATTCGGACATGGTTTGTAGGATGGGTTGAGCGCAGCGATACCCATCATTTTACGTTAACAGATTGATGGGTATCGCTGCGCTCAACCCATCCTACGACCAACGTCTACTTATTGCGCGCCGCAAATTCCGGCGCACGAACTTGCGGCGCCAGCTTGTCCAGCACACCGTTGACATATTTGTGGCCGTCGGTGCCGCCAAAGGTCTTGGCCAGTTCAACCGCTTCGTTGATGACGACTTTGTAGGGCACCTCGAGATGTTGCGATAATTCGAACGCCCCCAGCAGCAGCACGGAAAATTCCACCGGGCTGAGTTCGGCAAGCGGCCGGTCGAGATGCGGGGCGAGCAACACCTCAATATCGGCATGCTGGCTCAATGCGCCGCGCAGCAGCTTGGAGAACAGCTCCTTGTCATAGCGACCCAGGTTTTTTTCGCCTTGAATCTGCTTTTCGATCTGCGTCTCATCGCCCGCAGTGACGCGCCATTGATAAACACCCTGCAACGCCAGTTCGCGCGCGCGATGGCGCGGGCTTTTGTTTGGCGCTTTTTTTACTTCATGGTCAGCGGCCGGATTGCTCATGCCCAGGTTGCTCATGCCAATTCCCGCAGCAGATTGGCCATCTCGATGGCTACCAGCGCGGCTTCGCTGCCCTTGGTGTGCATGCGCGCGATCGCCTGCTCATCGGTGTCGGTGGTGAGAATCGCATTGGCAACCGGCACACCGCATGCCAATTGGACTTCGTTCACGCAGCGCGCCGACTCATTCGACACCACCTCGAAATGATAGGTGTCGCCGCGTATCACCGCACCCAGCGCAATCAGCGCGTCAAACTTCTCACTTTCCGCCATGCACAGCAGCGCCAGCGGGATTTCCAGCGCGCCGGGTACCGTGGCCAGCGTAATATCGGCCTCTGCGACACCCTGTTGCGCCAGTTGCACACGGCATGCGCCGAGCAGGCCTTCGCATACTTCGGTATTGAAACGGCTTTGCACGATGCCGATGCGCAGGCCTCTGCCGTTGAGATTTTTTTCCAGTTCTTTCATATCAGCCTCTGTAATTCCGGTCGGGTTAGCGCAGCATAACCCGGCGGTTCCCTTGTTGATTGATGAGCAAACGTCGGGTTACGCTGCGCTAACCCGACCTACCAACTCCGCTATTCGTGATTGGCGTACCCCACCACTTCCAGGCCGAAGCCGGTCATGCTCGGCAGCTTGCGCGGTGTGGCCATCAGGCGCATCTTGCCCACGCCGAGATCGCGCAGTATTTGCGCGCCGATGCCGTAACTGCGCGGATCCCAGCGCAACACCGGATGCGCCTCCTGCGTTGCGGCGGCACGCGCCAGCAAATCCTGCGAAGTTTCTCCATGGTGCATCAGCACCAGCACGCCGCATGGGGACTGGCTGATTTTTTTCAGCGCATCATGCACGCTGGTGGAATGCGAATAGTCGACCTGTTCGAGAAAATCCATCACCGACAGCGGTTCATGTACGCGCACCAGGGTTTCAACATCGGGGCGAATCTCGCCCTTCAGCAGAGCCAGTTGGGCACGCTGCGTGGTCTTGTCCACATAGGTAAACAAATCGAACGGGCCGTAAGCCGTCTGCACGCTGCGTTGCGCCACGCGTTCGACCAGTTTTTCGTTATGGCTGCGATATTCGATCAGGCTGGCGATCGTGCCGATCTTGAGCTGGTGCTGCTTGGCGAACTCGATCAGATCCGGCAGCCGCGCCATCTCGCCGTCATCCTTGAGAATTTCACAGATCACCGCTGCCGGCATCAGCCCGGCCAGTTGCGCCAGATCGCAGCCCGCCTCGGTGTGCCCGGCGCGCACCAGCACCCCGCCGTTCTGCGCCATCAGCGGGAAGATATGGCCGGGCTGCACGATGTCGGAAGGCTGCGCATTCCGGTTGGCCGCCGCCTGGATGGTGCGCGCGCGGTCGGCCGCCGAAATGCCGGTGGTCACGCCCGATGCCGCCTCGATGGACAGGGTGAAATTGGTGCCGAGCGGCGAACCGTTCTCGCGCACCATCAGCGGCAAATCGATCTGTTTGCAATGCGCCTCGGTCAATGTCAGGCAAATCAGGCCGCGACCATGCTTGGCCATGAAGTTGACCTTCTCCGGCGTGACGAATTCGGCGGCAAACACCAGATCGCCCTCGTTTTCGCGGTCTTCCTCGTCCACCAGCACGACCATGCGCCCGGCGCGTATCTCCGCGATGATTTCCTGTATCGGTGCTATGTTGGGCATTATTATTCTTTCTCCGCCTGCATCATGCGCTCGACATAGCGCGCGATCAGATCTATTTCCAGATTAACTTTCGAACCCGCTTTCAGTTCGTTCAGCGTCGTCGCTTCCAGCGTATGCGGGATCAGGTTCACATCGAACTCCGAACCCGCGACGTGGTTCACGGTGAGGCTCACGCCGTTGATGGTAATGGAACCCTTGGTCGCGATGTATTTCGCCAGCTTCTGCGGCGCGCGCACCGCCAGCCGCCAGCTCTCGCCGATGTCGTTGAACGCGACGACTTCGCCCACGCCGTCCACATGCCCGCTGACCAGATGCCCGCCCAGGCGGTCGGACAGGCGCAAGGCTTTTTCCAGATTAACATGGCCGCCCTGCCGCTCCAGCCCGACGGTGCAATTCAGCGTCTCGCGCGACACGTCCACGGTGAAAGTGTGGCCGTCGAGTTTTACCACGGTGAGGCACACGCCGTTCACCGCGATGCTGTCGCCGATCTGCACGTCATCCATGCCGAGCGCTTCGGTCGCGACACTCAGGCGCAAGCCGCCGTCGCGATTCTCCGCGCGGGTGATGATGCCGACATCGGCAATGATTCCACTAAACATTTCTCAACTCCTTGGTATCCCGTCATTCCCGCGCAGGCGGGAATCCAGTGCCATTTTAATATGGCTTTTGATTTTGTCTCCGCGTTGCGGAGAACCTTTTCCATTGGCTGGATTCCCGCCTGCGCGGGAATGACAACCTTATTTTTTCACTCGCACCGTAATGCGCAAATCCTCGCCTACCTGGCGCATATCCTGCCACTTGAGATTCACACGCTGATCCAGACTGGTCAGCTCGCCCAGTTGCGCCATGCCGCGCGCCGCATCGCCGAGCAATTGCGGCGCGAGATACAGCAGCAATTCATCCGCCAACCCGGCGCGCAGCAATGCGCCGTTCAGGGTGCTGCCCGATTCCACCAGTACCTCGTTGCAGCCGCGTTGCGCGAGGTCGCGCAGCATGGCCGGCAAATCCACCCGTCCCTTGCCGTCCGGCATCACCGTCACTGTCGCGCCCAAATCCTGCAACAGGGCCGTCTTCCGCTCGTTGCGCAGCGCCGTATAGATCAGCGTATTGCCGCCGTCGTACAACACGCGCGCTTCAAGCGGGATGCGCAACTGGCTATCCAGCACCACCCGCAACGGCTGGCGCAGGGCGGTGGCAAAACTTGCAGCGGCATCTTCCGGTGTGCAAACCACCGCCTGCTCACCCCTCCCGCACCCGGAGGCTTCGCCACACCGTGTCGGGGTGAGCGCATCAATTTCGCGCACATTCAACCGCGCATCATCCGCCAGCACCGTATTAATCCCGGTCAGCACGGCGCAGGAACGCGCGCGCCAGCGCTGCACATCCTGCCTGGCCGCATCGCCGGTGATCCACTGGCTCTTACCGTTGCCCAGTGCGGTGCGCCCATCCAGGCTCATCGCGATCTTGCTTCTTACCCAGGGCATGCCGCGCGTCATGCGCGCAAAAAACCCGACATTCAATTCGCGCGCTTCCGTTTCCATCAGTCCGCTTTCGACCGCGATGCCGGCCGCGCGCAACCGCGCGATGCCTTCCCCGGCCACCTGCGGATTCGGGTCCTGAGCCGCAACCACCACGCGCGCCACGCGCGCTTCGATCAACGCGTCGGCACAGGGCGGTGTGCGGCCGTGATGGCTGCAAGGCTCCAACGTGACATAAGCCGTCGCGCCGTGCGCCGTTGCGCCCGCTTCGCGCAGCGCATGCACTTCGGCATGCGGCTCGCCGGCGCACCGATGCCAGCCCGTACCGACGACATCGCCAGCCCGCACCAGCACGCAGCCGACGCGCGGATTCGGGCTGGTGCCGTACAAACCGCGCTCCGCCAGCCGCAATGCCTGCGCCATCCATACGCTGTCTTGCGCGGAGAACATGCTAAGTTGTCCGCTTCGCCCTGCGCGCCGGCGACTTGCGCACCGCCTCGACCGCTTCGGCGAAATCGCCGACATCCTGAAAACTCTTGTACACCGAAGCGAAACGGATATAGGCGACCTTGTCGAGCTTCAGCAATTCCTTCATCACCATCTCGCCGATCTGGCGCGAACCGACTTCGCGCTCACCCAACGCGAAAACTTTCTGGGTCACGTGATCGATCGCCGCATCCACCAGTTCGGTCGACACCGGACGTTTGTGCAGCGCGCGGCTGAAACTGGTGCGCAGCTTTGCCGCGTCGAATTCGCTGCGCATCCCGTTCTGCTTGACCACCTGCGGCATGCGCAGCTCCACCGTCTCGTAAGTGGTAAAACGCTTGTCGCACGACTGGCAACGGCGGCGGCGGCGGATGCTGTCGCCCTCCTCGCTTTCGCGGGTATCCACTACCTGGGTGTTGTCACCTTTACAGAAGGGGCACTTCATTGGTGAGTAGGAAGTGGGAAGTAGAAAGTGGGAAGTGGTTTCTCCACTCCCCACTGAGGCACGAAGTGCCGCTCCACTTTCCACTTTCCAGCTTTAATTTCCATAGACCGGAAACTTGTCGCACAGCAGCTTCACTTCGCCGACCACGCGCGCGATGACCGCGTCGTCTTCCGGCGCGTCCAGCACGTCGGCGATCAGGTGCGCCAGTTTCTCCGCCTCCAGCTCCTTGAAACCGCGTGTGGTCATCGCCGGGCTGCCGATGCGGATGCCGCTGGTCACGAACGGTTTTTGCGGGTCGTTGGGGATGGAATTCTTGTTCACCGTGATATGCGCGCGTCCCAGCGCGGTTTCGGCATCCTTGCCGGTGATGTTTTTGGCCTGCAAATCCACCAGGAACAAATGGCTGTCGGTGCGCCCGGACACGATGCGCAGGCCGCGTTCCTGCAGCACCTTGGTCATCACGCGCGCATTGTCCACCACCTGTTTCTGGTATTCCTTGAATTCCTTGCTGGCCGCCTCCTTGAACGCCACCGCCTTGGCGGCGATCACATGCATCAGCGGCCCGCCCTGAATGCCGGGGAAAATCGCCGAATTCAGCACTTTTTCATATTCCGCCTTGGCGAGAATAATGCCGCCGCGCGGGCCGCGCAGGGTCTTGTGGGTGGTGCTGGTGACGAAATCCGCGATGCCGACCGGGCTCGGGTACACGCCCGCCGCGATCAGGCCGGCGTAATGCGCCATGTCCACGAACAGGTATGCGCCGACGCTGTCGGCAATCTCACGGAAACGTTTCCAGTCGATCACCAGCGCATAGGCCGACGCGCCCGCCACGATCATCTTCGGCTTGTGCGCCGTTGCCAATGCCTGCACCTGGTCGTAATCGATTTCCTCGTTCTCGTCCAGGCCGTACTGGATGGCGTTATACAGCTTGCCGCTGGCGTTGACCGACGCGCCATGCGTCAAATGCCCGCCATGCGCCAACGACAGGCCGAGGATGGTGTCGCCGGGTTTCAGCACCGACATATACACCGCCTGATTGGCCTGCGAGCCGGAATTCGGCTGCACGTTGGCGTATTCCGCGCCGAACAGCGCCTTCACGCGGTCGATCGCCAGTTGCTCGGCCACGTCCACATATTCGCAGCCGCCGTAATAACGCTTGCCGGGATAACCCTCGGCGTATTTATTGGTCAGCTTGCTGCCCTGCGCTTCCATCACCGCCGGGCTGGCGTAATTTTCCGAGGCGATCAGCTCGATGTGATCTTCCTGGCGGCGGTTTTCGTTCTGGATCGCTACCCACAATTCCGGATCGGTCTGGGCAATGGTATTTTTGCTGGAGAACATGGCGTTTATTCCTGAAATAATGAAAGCGGGAAAGACGCGCATTCTACCATGCAGGCGGGGGAGGCTGGAATTGTAGGATGGGTGGTGTGTAGCGATGCCCATCAATTGTGGCTAACGGGCATGGCAAATATGCCTCCCTTGATAATGAAACCCGCCATACCCGTTCCCCCCATCCCAACCTTCCCCCGCACCCGCAAGGGGCATCCCCGCCGGGTTCCCGCTGCTGCGCAGCGACCACGGCGAGACAAGCGGGGGAAGGGGCAAACGAATCGCTGCGCGAGTTTCACGTTAACGATGGGTATCGCGATGTCCAACCCATCATTCCGCGCTGCCGGACCGCAAGCACGCCCTTCGGAACTCACAAAACACGAGATAGGTGGATTCCGGGTTATCCGCCAACGATCTGATCGTCTTCCATCTTGCTGCGCAGGATAAATTCGATCTGTCTGGCGGTGCAGTTACCACGATGAATCCAGACGGTTGCAATGTGAACCTGCCGAGCCTTTCCCTTATTTCATGCGCTTCACGGCACTCAGCGCAAGAAGCGCCACACTCGGGTGCGATCGGTTTTAATTCCCTCGGGATTCGGATGCGCCAATATTCTTGAATCGTATTGTCTATTCTCTGGCGGGCAACGAAAGTTCTTGGCTTGACAGGGCGGTATGATTTTTCTTGAGATACGCAAGAAATTCCAAGGCCGAGCCGTTTGCATCCAGGTCAGCCGCATGATTAGGCAACAAAAAAATGGAAATATCACGTTCCACAATCTGGAGACCACTCTGCGAAGCAGTATCGATGATGTACTTGATTTTGTCGACCAGCTTCTCCTCGGCAGGTGCAAAAGGTATCAAAATCCAGAAATCAGCCCCGTCACGCGCGACCAAATCCGATTTGCGGAAAGCCTTGCGCAAAGTATGCAATACCTCGTCAAGCTTTAGTGCTGTTTTTTGTGCCCCATAAGTTTCGCTGAGGGTTCTGGGAGTTTCGTAATCAATATAGGCTAGACCAAAATGCAGTCCCTCAGAGTAGCGTCTTGTAACTGCCAGCAGCCATTCCAGCGTAAAAAGAAATTTCTCGCGTGCCTCGATGTCTTCAAGTGACATAAGCCCCTCCCGCTTGAATTATTGATGAATCTGCAAAATCACTGCGCCAGTTGGCGCCATGCCGTTGATCTGGAAATGCATTCGAAAACTCAGCTGCTACCGCCAACCTTTGCGCTTTAAATTTTAAACGCCTATCGCAATTTGAAGATATTAACAGGAACACCGGGAAAGTGTGCCAGCACAAACTGGCAAGTGTCAACGGCCTCGTTGCTTTCAGGCCTGCACGCAGCGAGCCCTGTTGGTTCGCATCGTCATGCTGTTCGGACTGTCCGCTTGCCCGTGTCTCGCCCGCCGCCCCAATACGGTTTCGATCTCGCGCTGGAAGCGTTCGCTTCCCAATGCAAAATTGCCATTGTAAAGCGCTCTGTCCGACGATTTCCTTACCGAAATGCGTGTTGAAAAAATCCTGTGGCCTTTTTATCGCAAAATAACCGGCTTTTCCGCATTTGGTGCCTTACCGGCCCGCCACGGTCATGCCTTCCACCAGGATCGACCCGCACTGCCGCGAGCCTTGCACCAGGATGTCGTTGCCGGCGGCGACGATGTTGCGGTACATGTCTTTCAGGTTTCCGGCGATGGTGATTTCCTGCACCGGATACTGGATCTCGCCATGCTCCACCCAGAAACCCGCCGCGCCGCGCGAGTAATCGCCGGTCACCGCATTGACGCCGCTGCCCAGCAATTCAGTGACCAGCAGTCCGCGCGACATGGTTTTCAGCAGCCCGGCAAAATCGAGTTCTCCGGATTGGCCTCCAGACGCTTTCAGGATCAGGTTGTGATTGCCGCCCGCATTGCCGGTGGTGCGCAAGCCGAGCTTGCGCGCCGAATAGCTGCCGAGGAAATAACCGCGCAGCACGCCGTTCTCGACAATCGCGCGGCGTTGCACCCGCACACCCTCGTTATCGAACGGGCTGGAGGCCAGGCCTTTGCGGATGTCCGGGATATCTTCGATGTTGATATGCGGCGCAAAAACCGGCTTATCCAGCTGGTCGAGCAGGAACGAAGATTTGCGGTACAGGCTGCCGCCGCTCACCGCGCCGACGAAATGCCCCAGCAGGCCCGATGCGATCGGCGCCTCGAACAGCACCGGCACCTGCATGGTGTCGAGCTGGCGCGCGTTCAGGCGGCGCACGGTGCGTTCCGCCGCAATCCGCCCGACCTGCTGCGCATCCAGCAAATCCCTGGCATCGCGCGCCACGCTGTACCAGTAGTCGCGCTCCATCGCGTCGTCCTTGCCGGCGATCACCGCGCAGCTGAGGCTGTGGCGCGAAGTAGGGTAGCCGCCGATAAAGCCGAGGCTGTTGGCATGCACGAACTGCGCCTCATGCACGTTCACCGTCGCGCCTTCGGAGTTGCCGATGCGTTTATCGGCATCCAGCGCGGCCTGTTCGCAGCGTTTGGCCAGTTCGATCGCATCATCCACCGGCAGATCCCACGGGTGGTACAAGTCCAGATCGGGGCAGTCGCGCGCCAGCATGTCCGCCTCCGGCAATCCCGAACAGTCGTCTATTGCGGTATAGCTGGCGATCGATAGCGCCGCATCCACCGTGTCGCGCACCGCCTGCGGCGAGAAATCCGAGGAACTGGCATTGCCGCGCTTCTGGCCGATATAGACGGTGATGCCCAGGCCTTTATCGCGGTTATATTCGATGGTTTCCACCTCGCCCTGGCGCACCGTGACGGCCTGGCCGAAACCTGCCGAAACTTCGGTGGAGGCGGCTGATGCGCCGCGCTGTTTTGCATAGTCCAGCATGTCCTGGGCGATGTTGCGTAACGCATCGGCGGAATGGGAGAACCTGTCCTGATAACCAGCGACTTGCCCGCTTGCGGGCTTAGTCGAATGGCTAGTAGTTCCATCAGCATGGTCGAAGGGACGCGAGTTAGAAGATACCGGGGAATTCATAAGCAAAGCGGCTAATTGGCGAAAAGCGGTATCATAGCAGCATCGGCCTTCCACATTAAGGCCAGCCACATTAACTGTTATGACCACGCACAATAAAACCCCCAAAGCTCACGGCGAAAACGAGCCGCTCTATATTCATCTGGGAGATGACGAGGATGAGGACGTTGCCGAGAAACATGATGCCGAGGAACACGATGATGGTCACGTAGAGGTCATCCACCCCCATGCGCGCAGTACCAGCGGCACATATACCCGGGGGCGCGGCCTGCGCAATCAACCCCAGGTTGCGGAGGATGAGGAGGAACTGCCTCCGAGCAAGACCAAGATCAAAAAGCAGATGCACGAGTTGCGCGATCTCGGCAAGGAATTGACCGAGCTGGGCAAGGACCAGATCGCGCAACTCGACATCCCCGAGAACCTGCGCGATGCGATCCGCGAGATGAAGAACATCAACAAGTTCGGCGCGCAGCGCCGCCAGATGCAATACATCGGCAAGCTGATGCGCGAAGTGGATACCGCGCCCATCCTCGCCAAGCTGGACGCATGGAAGGGAAAGTCGCAACATCACATCGCGTATATGCACCAGCTGGAGCGCTGGCGCGACCGTCTGATGGAAAACGACAGCGCGTTGACCGAGTTGCTCGCCGCTCATTCGCAAGCCGACGCGCAACGCTTGCGCGCGCTGATCCGCAACGCGCAAAAAGAAATGGAAGCCGGGAAGCCTCCTAAGAACTACCGCGAAATTTTTCAGGTGCTGCGCGAGATTATTCCCGAACCAGCGTGAGGCGAGTCGCATAGACCGGAGGCTTGCTGGCCCTTCCCGCACCAGAGGGCTGCGCCCCACCGTGTCAGGGCCACCCTCCCAAGAACTACCGCGAAATTTTTCAGGTGCTGCGCGAGATTATTCCCGAACCAGCGTGAGGCGAGTCGCATAGACCGGAGGCTTGCTGGCCCTTCCCGCACCAGAGGGCTGCGCCCCACCGTGTCAGGGCCACCCCTCAGTCTGGCTTGAAGTCGTACGGATAGGTTTGCAGCACTGGCTTCATCAGCATATCTTCCTGCAGGATGTGCTCAACCATCCATTCACTCAAAAAATAAGAGTAGTACACCGCTTCACTTTCTGACCACGAGCCATTTTTGGCCACCAGTTCTTCTCTCATCTGCCGAAGCTCATTTTGCACATATTGATGTTCCAGCCTGTTTTGAGTAAAGTCAAAACCGATTGCCTGCGCAATCTTTTCCTCATCTGCAAAATGAACAGCTACGCAATCCTCGAGCAGTTTAAACGACCGTGGCAGGGTGGAGCTGTCCCTCACTCTGATCGCACTTTCCACATCGTTGATCACTTTCAGCAAATTTCTGTGTTCAGAATCGATCGTTGCATTTCCGACACTCAACTGCTTTGACCATTCCAGTTCCATCATGCCCCCTGCGATATATCCGATCAAGGATTGCTGCCAGTTCAAACACAAACCTTTTATATATTACCCTGTCGGACAGACGGCGTCATAGAACCGAGTCAGAGAGTGTTGCGCCGACAACCCTGCTAAACTGCGCGACTAAATTTTCAATATTTAATTTACCATGCTTATCACCGAATACCGTTTAGAGCTCGTCATCCAGGCACTGCGCGCCATCCTGCCGCTGGCGCACCCCGCCGACACCACGCTGCGCTATTTTTTCAAGGACGAGCGCATTGGTTCGAATGAACGTGAACTGGTCGCCGAGACCGTGTTCGGCGTATTGCGCCATCGCCTGCTGCTGGAAATCACCTGCGCCGGCAGCGCTACGCCGCGCCGCATGGCGCTCGCCTGGCTGGTCAGGTTCGGCGGCTACAACCTGCGCGAGATCGAGCCGGTATTGAAGCACGACGAGAAGGAATGGCTCGCCACGGTGAAGGGCGTGAAGGCCGATGACCTGCCGTTGCCGGCGCAGGCCGAGCTGCCGGAATGGCTGGTGGAAAAAATGCATGCCTCCTATTCCGATGAAGACATTCTCGCCATCGGCCTGTCCATGCAGCAAGGCGCGCCGCTGGACATCCGCGTCAACACCCTGCTCGCCAAGCGCGACGATGTGCTGCAACTGCTACATGACAAGAATATCGAAGCCGCCGCCACCCCCTACTCGCCCGTCGGCATCCGCTTCAAGGAAAAAATCCCGCTGAATAAAGACGCGCTGTTCACCGAAGGCAAGATAGAAGTTCAGGACGAAGGCAGCCAGTTGCTCGGCTTCCTGCTCGCGCCGAAGCGCAACGACATGGTGGTGGATTTCTGTGCCGGGGCGGGCGGCAAGACGCTGATGCTGTCCGCGCTGATGAATTCGCAGGGCCGTTTATACGCGATGGATACATCCGAAAAACGCCTCGCCAACCTCAAGCCGCGCCTGAAACGCTCCGGCGCCAGCAACATCCAGCCGATGCTGATTTCACATGAAAACGACCTCAAGGTTAAACGCCTGTCCGGCAAGATCGACCGCGTGCTGGTGGATGCGCCGTGCAGCGGCCTGGGCACGCTGCGCCGCAGCCCGGACCTGAAGTTCCGCCAATCGCCCGGCAGCATCGAAGAAGTTACGCGCAAGCAGGCCGCCATCCTCGCCTCCGCCAGCCGCCTGCTGAAGAAGGGCGGCCGCCTGGTGTACGCGACTTGCAGCATCCTGCCGGAAGAGAACCAGCTTATCGTGCAAGCCTTCCTCGCCGCGCATCCCGACTTCGTGCTGCGCCCGGCCAGCGAGGTGCTGCAACAGCAAAAGATCGCGCTGGATACGGGCGACTATCTGGAGTTGCGCCCGCACCTGCACAACACGGACGGATTCTTTGCTGCGGTGCTAGAACGAGTTTAGCAAGCGTAGCGTGCGCTGTGCGCACGGGCCGGTTGAATATCGTGCGCACAGCGCACGCTACGTCGCCTGAAAACTGGAACGGGTTTGACCGGCTTGTTCAGCAACGTAAAACGGCCGCATTTGCGGCCGTCATTACATCAACCTGGAAAACTCAGTCAAGCCACGGCTTGATTGGAACGCGGGCTTCCAGCCCGCAGGCGGACAGGATGTCCGCGCTCCCGGTATCCATTCTTGGACTCACCCGAAAGGTGAATCGCATCAATAGCGATAAAATTGATCATCACGTGGGTCTCAACTGAAATAGCAGCGTTCAACTGAGGTTTTTAGGTTCAAAACTACCGATACGTCCTAGAACGGGATATCGTCGTCGAAGTTATCGAAGCTGCTCTTGGCTGCCGCTGCAGGTTTGGCAGCAGCAGGAGCAGCGGAACGCGCAGGGGCAGCTTGGTTTTCAACCACTTCAAAACTGCCGCCGCCGGATGACTTCCCGCCGAGCATGGTCATTTCGTTGACCACGATCTCGGTGGTGTAGCGGTCCTGGCCTTCCTTGGTCTGCCACTTGCGGGTTTGCAGCTTGCCCTCGACGTAAATTTGCGAGCCTTTCTTCAGGTACTCCCCGGCGATCTCGGCGAGGCGGCGGTAAAACACCAGGTTATGCCACTCGGTTTTTTCCTGTTTCTCGCCGCTCTTGTCCTTCCAGTTTTCGGAGGTCGCCAGCGTGGCGTTGGTCACCGCTTCGCCATTGGTCATATAGCGCGTTTCCGGGTCTTTGCCCAGGCGGCCTATCAGAATCACTTTGTTCACCGACATGTCATGCTCCTTTCGCTATGAGTTGTTCCACCGCCGCTTCGTCAAACCCATGCCTGTCCACCTTGAGGCAGGCCATATTTTCCGCTGCGACCACCATCACTTCGCGCACCCCGGGAAGTTGCGCGAGACGCCGGCGCAATTCTACCGCAGCGGCGTCATCCATTTCCGGCAAATGATACAGCCGAGTGCGCACCGGCGCCGGAGGCTGCATGCCGGAGGCCACCGCCAGCCACACCAGCAGCAGCACGATGCCGAACACAAACACCGCATCGCCGCCGACAAACTGCATCAGCGCGCCGCCCACCGCCGCGCCGAAAAACGCGCCGAGGAACTGCACGCTGCTGTACACGCCCATCGCCGTGCCCCTGGCGGACAGCGGCGCGATCACGCTGATCAACGCTGGCAGCTTGGCTTCCAGCACGTTGAACGCGGTAAAGAATACCAGCAGCCCGGCGGTCACGCCCCACAGGCTGTGTTGCGCGAACAGCAGCATGAATTGCGCAAGCACCGACAACGCGATCGCCAGCACGAACACCTGCTTCACCTTGCCCTTCTTTTCCGAGATGATGATAAGCGGCAGCATCAGCACAAATGCCGCCAGCATCACCGGCAGATAAACCTTCCAGTGCTGCGACACATCCAGATCGTCGGCCTGCAGCAGGAACGGCACCTGCATGAATACCGACATCAGGATCGCGTGCACCGAGAAAATGCCGAAATCGAGGCGCAGCAATTCCCTGTTGCGCAGCACCTCGCCGAAACGTTTCCGATTCGCCTCAGTGTCGCTATGGAAGCGCGTAATCGCCGGATCGGGAATCACGAAGCGCACCACCAGCAAGGCCAGCACGGCCAGCACGCCGGTCAGCGCAAAGATGCCGGGCACGCCAAGCAGGCCGTTGAGCACCGGGGACAAAACCAGCGACAGCGAGAACGTGACGCCGATGGTCATGCCGATCATCGCCATCGCCTTGGTGCGCACTTCTTCGCGCGTGAGGTCGGCAGTAAGCGCCATCACCGCGGCATTGATCGCACCCGCGCCCTGAATGGCACGGCCGGCAATCACCCAATAGATGTTATCCGCCGACGCGGCGATGAAACTGCCCAGCGCAAACACCAGCAAGCCGCCGTAAATGACCGGCTTGCGCCCGTAGCGGTCGGACAGCCAGCCGGCCGGGAGCTGCAGGATTGCCTGGGTCAGCCCGTAGGCGCCGAGCGCGATGCCCATCAGCAGATGGCTCTCGCCGCCGGGCAGTTGCTCCGAATACACCGCGAAGATCGGCAGGATGATGAACAGCCCCAGCATGCGCAGGCCATAAATGCTCGCCAAGCCAAAGCTGGCGCGGCGTTCAACCGCAGTCATGGTATTTGTCGCAGGCATGGATGATTTTGGAAAGGTGCAAAAAGTCGTACATTTTAGCAGGTCGCCACGCTTGCCAACAAATATAGCAAGTGCAGGCCAATTGCGAAGCCACCATCAGCTATGAGTTAAAACCAGCGGATTGAAGAGCGCAGTTAATATCCCGCAGCAAGCTGCGGGATGCTTTATTTCGCGTTGGACTTGAACCGCTCAGTCTCGGCGGTCATCGATTGAACATCAGGCAAACCGGGCGCGATCGGCCTCCCGCACCGCTGCATCGATGGCCGGCCAGCGGCTGCACAGTTCTTCGAAATCGTTGCGACGCAACTGGTAGAGAAAGCAGGGGGTGACCGCGCGGCAAGTCGCATTGCGCGGCTCGCCATGGAGTAACGCCTGCTCGCCGAAGAAATCGCCGGCGAGCAGCGTGCCGAGCGCGTGTTCCTCGCCATCCCCGCCTTCCTCCTTGCGCAGGACGCGGACAACGCCGCGCGCGATCAGGTAGAGCGCGTAGCCAGGTTCACCCTGAGTAACGATGTCTTCGTTTTCCGCAACGCTATGCTGTTTGAGCAGCGGCATGATCTCTGCAAAATCGGTGTGGGAGAGTTGCCGAAAGAACGGCACCTTGCGCAGCAGTTCTTCGGGGCTGACCCCCAGTCGGGTGCGCGCCGGCGTGCGCAATGTATTCAGTTGGCGGAATACTTCGGATATTTGGGTTTCGCCGATGCCCGGCGGCAGCAGGCCGCGTTCCATTTGCGCTTCGGTGGCTTCCTGCTCTGCCAGCAGCGCAATGCGCTGGCTCAGCCTCTCCTGCATGGCGGTGATGAATTCCGGAAACTGTGCGCCGACGCCATCGAGTTGCGCGCGCGCCAGATCGTGCCAGTGCCGGTAGCGGCTGCGCACTTCTTCGGCCACCGCCGCCGGGATACCTTCTTTTTCGGCCATCCGGTCGATGCTGGCGAGCACCCAGCCGTTGCCTTGGTAGTGGGCCAGCACTTCTTCGTAATTACGGACGATGCGGCGGGTGCGCATGCCTTCGCCGAGATTCGCCAGCCATGCCCAGCCGATGCGGTCGGTCAGTCGGTACAGCCATTGCTCCAGTTGACGGATGAGGCGGTGGGAATGCACATGCTCGAAGTGTCCCTGGTAGCGGATTGCGTCGATCTGCAGCATCAGCATCGCTACCAGTTCGCGATAGGCGCCCCCGCTCAGGTGCCCGTTGTGGAAGAGGCGCTGGTAGTAGGCCTGTTCTTCGGAAAACGCGCGCAGGTAAAGCAGCATCGTTTCCTCGTGGCACCCCATCTCCTGGCGGCGCAGATCGGCGATTGTTTGGCGGATACGCTCGGAATTCCGCCGGCATTTGCGCTCGAGGCGCGCGGCGATGGGGTGGGCAAAGAGGCCGCCGCGCAACAGATCGGAGATGCGTTCGAGTGTCAGCTCCTGTGCGGCGAGATCGCGCTCCAGTAGCGCGAGGCGGTCGGTCAGCGGCAGGCGGTCGAGGCCAAGCCGTCGCATCAGTTTTTCGATGGTGAGCCCCTGGGCCAGCAGTGTGAACAGCACAGCGCCGGTGGTCAGCGGTATGAACAGTTCGGAGTGCGGAAACGCCGGCAAGCTCAGCACAATCGCCAGCGCGATGGCGCCGCGCAGTCCGCCCCAGAACATCACGGTCTGGTAAGGAAGTTTCACCGGCTGCGACCCCGGCAGCCGGCCCAGCAACGGCATCAGGCCGTAAATCATGATGGCGCGCGAGAGCAGCATTGCCAGCACCACCCAGGGCAGGTAGGCGAGCGAGCCCCATAGCGCAGACAAATCCACTGTCAGTCCGACCAGCAGGAAGATCAGTGCATTGGCGACGAATGCCATATATTCCCAGAAATGGTCCAGATAACCCTCCACGGGTGGCGAAATCTTGGAGCGCCCCCAATCGCCACCGATCACCACGCCGGCGGTCACCACCGCCATTACGCCGCTGACGTGCAGCTCGTGTTCGGCGATGAAGAAGGATAAGTAGGCGAGGATGGAGGTGAGCGAGATTTCGATCTGCGGCGAGTTGTTCACCTTGCCGAGCACCCAGCCCGTTGTGAGGCCGGCTATCCAACCAACCGCAACCCCGCCGACGAACACCCGGAAGAATTCGCCGACTCCTGATGCCGCCGTTTCCCAACTGAAGTACCCCGCCAGCACCACAGCGAGCAATATCTTCGCCGCCACCAGCGCAGTGGCGTCGTTGAACAAACTTTCGCCCTCGACCAGGATGGTGAGGCGCTTCGGCGCGCCCATCTGCTTGAATAGCGCGATCACTGCTACCGGGTCAGTGGCGCTGAGGATTGCGCCGAGCAGCAAGGCGGCCGGCAGGTTGAGCGGCGTGGCGGCCCACACCAGCATGCCGATGAGGCCGGTAGAAACGATCAGGCCGGGCACCGCCAGCGCCAGTATGGGCAAAAGGTTGCGCCGTAACAGGCGCGTATCCATGTTGTAGGCCGATTCGAAAATCAGGGTCGGCAGGAAGACGAACAGGATTACCTCGGGGGCGACTCTGAGTTCCGCGAGAAAATGCAGGGTCGACGGACCGAGCTCACCTAGTTCCTTGAGAAGGATGCCAACCAGCACCAGCATGACCGTGAACGGCAGACGGAGCCTGTCGGTCAAGCCCTTGGTGGCGGCCGCCACCAACAACAGGCCGACGATGACGACGACCAACTCTGGGATGGGCATGGCATGGTTCATGGTACGGCGCTCCTTATTGATCTTGGGCGCATCACGGTTTGTCCGGGTATTTATTCACGGCAGCCCGGAGCCGAAACGCCAAACAATCACATGACGTAAGCGTATATATGTCGATGAAAGCATTCTACACGCTGTTACCGTCGCTCAATCATGACAGTTCGTTTCTGGCACCCGGACACAGGGTCGGGCCAATAGATCGTGATCAGATGGCAGTTGCCTGTTTCAATCTCGCGCGCAACCACGGCATGAACCGGAGGCTCTCCGCAATACCCGAGCAGCAAAACATTGGGGAACGGGTCATCGTCTGGATATTCGGCAATCCATTTTCCGATCATGCCCTTGTCGACCATGCGATGGGCTAGTATAAACTGACAAAATTGAACTCGCTGAATTCGCCATACGCCGTTTGGGGAAGCATCGAAACTCGCGTATATTGTCCGGTCGTTTTACTCATTCGCAGCCTGGCATGGAACAAATCAAAATTCGCGGTGCGCGCACGCATAACCTGAAGAACATCAACCTCGATCTGCCGCGCCACAAGCTGGTGGTGATTACCGGGTTGTCGGGTTCGGGCAAGTCCTCACTCGCCTTCGACACCTTGTATGCCGAGGGGCAGCGGCGTTATGTGGAATCGCTGTCGGCCTATGCGCGGCAGTTTTTGCAGTTGATGGAAAAGCCCGATGTGGACTTGATCGAGGGGCTTTCTCCGGCGATCGCGATCGAGCAGAAGGCCACGTCGCACAACCCGCGCTCCACCGTCGGCACCGTCACCGAGATTCACGATTACCTGCGCCTGCTGTTCGCGCGCGCCGGTGACCCGTATTGTCCGCAGCATGATCTGGTGTTGCAGGCGCAGAGTGTCGGGCAGATGGTGGATCATGTGCTGAATCTGCCGGAAGGCACGAAGATCATGATTCTTTCTCCTTTGGTCGTGGAGCGCAAGGGCGAGCAACTGGACTTGTTCGACGAGCTGCGCGCGCAGGGTTTCACGCGGCTGCGCATCAACGGCAAGGTTTATGAAATCGACGCTTTGCCGGCGTTGCAGAAAACCAAGAAGCACACCGTCGAGATCGTGGTAGACCGGCTGAAGGTGAATGCGGAAGCCAAGCAGCGTCTGGCGGAATCGTTCGAGACCGCGCTGCGCCACGCCGACGGACGCGCGCTGGCGGTGGAGATGGATACGGAGAAGGAGCACCTGTTCTCGGCAAAATTCGCCTGCCCGATTTGCAGCTACTCGCTGCCGGAACTGGAACCGCGCCTGTTCTCGTTCAACAATCCGATGGGTGCCTGCCCGAAGTGCGACGGTCTCGGCAATATCAGCTTTTTCGATCCGAAGCGCATCGTCGCCTTTCCGCAGCTGTCGTTGAGTTCCGGCGCGATCAAGGGCTGGGATCGGCGCAACCAGTTTTATCACCAGTTGCTCGCCGGCCTTGCGAAGCATTACGGCTTCGACATCGAGCAGTCGTTTGAAAGCCTGCCGGAGAAGATTCAGCAGGTGATCCTGTACGGCAGCGGCAAGACCGAGATCGCGTTCCAATATATCAACGAGCGCGGCAAGCCGATGCTGCGCGAACATGCCTTCGAGGGCATCGTCAACAATCTGGAACGCCGCTACAAGGAGACCGACTCGCCCGCGGTGCGCGAGGAGCTGGCGAAATACCTGAACAGCTGCCCCTGCCCGGAGTGCAAGGGCACGCGCCTGCGCCTGGAAGCGCGCCATGTGCGCGTCGCGGAAATGAACCTGTACGAGATCAGCGCGCTGCCGCTGAAGCAGGCGCTGACTTTCTTCCAGGGCTTGAAGCTGCAAGGCCACAAGCAGGCGATTGCGGAAAAAATCGTGCTGGAAATCGCCAGCCGCCTGGCCTTCCTCAACAACGTCGGGCTGGATTATCTGTCGCTGGAACGCTCCGCCGAGACGCTGTCCGGCGGCGAGGCGCAGCGCATCCGCCTCGCGTCGCAGATCGGCTCCGGCCTGACCGGCGTGATGTATGTACTCGACGAGCCATCCATCGGCCTGCACCAGCGCGACAACGACCGCCTGCTCGCCACGCTGAAAAAGCTGCGCGACATGGGCAACAGCGTGATCGTGGTCGAGCACGACGAAGAGGCGATCCGTGCCGCCGACCATGTGGTGGACATGGGGCCGGGTGCGGGCGAGCACGGCGGATTGATCGTGGCGCAAGGCACGGCGGAGGAAATCTGCGCAAGCAAGCAATCGCTCACCGGCGATTATTTATCCGGCAGGCGCGGCATTCCCGCGCCGGAAAAATACCGCAAGCCGGATGCGCAACGCATGCTGCATATCGTCGGCGCTTCTGGCAACAATCTGAAAAGCATCACGCTGAATTTGCCGGTCGGCCTGCTGGTGTGCGTCACCGGCGTGTCCGGCTCGGGCAAGTCCACGCTGATCAACGACACGCTGTATCCCGCCGTGGCGCAGCACCTCTACGGCAGCAGCGCCGAACCCGCGCCGTTCGCCGAGATCAGCGGACTGGAATTTTTCGACAAGGTAATCAATGTAGATCAAAGCCCGATAGGCCGTACGCCGCGTTCCAATCCCGCCACCTACACCGGCCTGTTTACGCCGATCCGCGAGCTGTTCGCCGGGGTGCCGTCGTCTCGCGAACGCGGCTACGGGCCGGGGCGTTTCTCGTTCAACGTCAAGGGCGGGCGCTGCGAATCCTGCCAGGGCGACGGCATGATCAAGGTGGAAATGCACTTTTTGCCGGACGTGTATGTGCCGTGCGACGTGTGCCACAGCCAGCGCTACAACCGCGAGACGCTGGAGATACAGTACAAGGGCAAGAACATCCACCAGATCCTGCAGATGACCGTGGAACAGGCGTATGAATTCTTCAAGCCGGTGCCGGTCATCGCGCGCAAGCTGCAAACCCTGCTCGATGTCGGCCTCGGCTACATCACGCTGGGGCAATCCGCCACCACGCTGTCCGGCGGCGAGGCGCAGCGCGTGAAGCTGTCGCTAGAGCTGTCCAAACGCGACACCGGGCGCACTTTGTACATTCTCGACGAGCCGACCACCGGCCTGCATTTCCACGACATCGCCCTGCTGCTCAAAGTGATCCACAAGCTGCGCGACCAGGGCAATACCGTGGTGGTGATCGAGCACAACCTCGACGTGATCAAGACCGCCGACTGGGTGATTGATCTCGGCCCGGAAGGCGGCGACGGCGGCGGCCGCATCATCGCGGAAGGCGCGCCGAAGGACATCGTAAAAGACAAGAACAGCGTGACGGGGAAATATTTGAAACTGGCACTCGACAGGAAATAGGCTGGCGAAATTATCTACGCAGCGAGTCCTTTTTCGTCGAACATTCCTTCAAACAGAATCGAGCTAAGGTAGCGTTCACCAGAATCGGGCAGAATGACGACAATGGTCTTGCCTGCGTTCTCCGGGCGCTTTGCCAGACGCACGGCAGCAGCGACCGCTGCACCGCTCGAGATACCGGAAAGAATGCCTTCTTCATGCGCCAGGCGGCGGGCATACAGCACGGCATCTTCGTTGCTCACTTGCTCAACCTCGTCCACTAGCGACATATCGAGCGTGTCCGGCACAAAACCCGCACCAAGACCTTGTATTTTGTGTGGTGCGGGTTTAAGCGGCTCACCGGCACGCCACTGGGTAAGCACAGGGCTGGCAGCTGGCTCAACCGCAACCGAGATGACGGCTTTGCCCTTGGCATGCTTGAAATAGCGTGATACGCCGGTAATTGTCCCGCCGGTGCCAACCCCGGAGACAAAAATATCAACCTTGCCGTCGGTATCATTCCAGATCTCCGGGCCGGTAGTTTGTTCATGAATGGCAGGATTGGCCGGGTTTTTGAATTGTTGCAGCAGCACATATTTTGGGTCGGAAGCGGCGATCTCCTCGGCTTTGGCTATCGCGCCACTCATGCCTTTACTTCCTTCGGTCAGCACCAGTGTGGTGCCAAAAGCGACCAGCAGTTTGCGCCGTTCGATGCTCATATTTTCCGGCATGGTCAGGGTAAGCGGGATGCCCCGTGCGGCGGCGACAAAAGCCAGCGCGATGCCTGTGTTGCCGCTGGTCGGCTCGACGAGTTTCTTGTCTGGGTCGAGCAGGCCACGCTTTTCGGCATCCCAGATCATCGCCGCGCCAATGCGACATTTGACCGAATAGGCGGGATTGCGTCCTTCAATTTTGGCGAGGATGGTGGCAGGCGCGCCATCAGTGATGCGATTAAGGCGCACCAGCGGTGTGCGACCTATGGACAAGGAGTTATCTGCGAACCAGTTTGCCATAGGTATCTCCTGTTAACTGCGCACCAAAATGAAAAAGCCGGATGAATCCGGCTTCTTGCTTAACGCTGAAACGTCCTTCGACAAGGTTTTCCTGAGTTTACCGAAGAACTCAGGATATACCGATGTACCAGTTATTCAGCATCAACCGCCGTGGCTTCTGCCGGGCGATCCATCAGTTCGATCAGTGCCATCGGCGCATTATCGCCCTGACGAAAACCGAATTTGAGAATGCGCAGGTAGCCGCCGTTGCGTGCCGCGTAACGCGGACCGAGTTCGTCGAACAGCTTGCCAACCATTTCGCGGTCACGCAAACGGGCAAATGCGAGACGGCGATTTGCCAGGCTCGGATTCTTGCCCAACGTCAGGATGGGTTCCGCAACACGGCGCAGTTCCTTGGCTTTGGGCAGAGTGGTCTTGATGACTTCGTGACGCAACAGCGATACGGTCATGTTGCGAAACATCGCCAGACGGTGGCTGCTGGTACGGTTGAGCTTTCTTAAACCTGAACGGTGACGCATGATTTACCTCTCTTGACTTCTCGTATTGTCGCGCCGCCTTAAAGGGCAGCAACAGGCCAGTTTTCCAGCTTCATACCCAGCGACAAGTTGTGCTCGGCAAGAACCTGCTTGATTTCATTCAGCGACTTGCGCCCCAGATTCGGCGTGCGCAGCAATTCGTTTTCGGTGTATTGAATCAGATCGCCAATGTAATGGATGCTTTGCGCCTTGAGGCAGTTGGATGAACGCGGGGTCAGTTCCAGATCATCCACCGGACGCAGCAGGATCGGGTCAACCTTGGGCGCTTGCACCTTCTCGGCAACCGGCTCGGTGCCTTCCAGCGCGGCAAATACCGAAAATTGATCGAGCAGAATGCGCGCCGCATTGCGGATTGCCTGTTCCGGGTCAATCGCGCCATTGGTTTCGATGTGCATCACCAGCTTGTCAAGATCGGTGCGCTGTTCGACGCGCGCGCTTTCGACCGCGTAGCTGACGCGGCTGACCGGGCTGAACGATGCGTCCAGCGCGATATGGCCAACTGCACGCGTTTCGCTTGAGACCTGGCGGGACATGGCCGGAACATAGCCGCGCCCCTGTTCAACCTTGATTTGCATGTCCAGTTTACCGCCCGCCGTCAGGTGCGCAATCACGTGATCTGGATTGACCACTTCGACATCGGCATTGCCGCTGATATCTGCGGCAGTCACCACGCCCTGACCTTCCTTCTTGATGGTCAACACGACTTCCTGCACATTGTGCAGGCGCAACACTACGCCCTTCAGGTTCAGCAGGATGTCCACAACATCTTCCTGCACACCATCAATGGTGGCATATTCATGCAACACGCCGGCCATCTTCACCTCGGTCAGTGCGGCGCCGGGCATGGAGGACAGCAGGATACGCCGCAATGCATTGCCCAATGTGTGGCCGTAACCGCGTTCAAAGGGTTCCATCACCACCTTGGCCTGGGTGGCGGAAATCTTTTGCACGTCGATGATGCGGGGCTTCAAAAATTCATTCTTAGGCATACGCTACTCCGCGTGGGTTACTTGGAATACAACTCAACCACGAGATGCTCGTTGATGGTTGCGGGCAATTCGGCACGTTGCGGCTTGGCTTTGTATGTTCCCTTGAATGCCTTGGTATCCATTTCGATCCATTCCGGAAAACCGCGCTGCTCTGCAGCCTCGATAGCTGCCTTGATGCGCAACTGCACCTTGGACTTTTCGGCTACTTCAACCACGTCACCGGCGCGCACTTGGTAGGAAGGGATATTGACACGCCTGCCATTCACCAGCACACCGTTGTGACGCACCACCTGACGCGCCTCGGCACGCGACGCACCGAACCCCATGCGATAGGATACGTTATCCAGGCGGGATTCCAGGTTCTGCAGCAGATTCTCGCCGGTAATGCCG
>Ga0209317_1000806_pt1 | contig 33613 bp, 31 predicted proteins | sample RifGroB2_FD_183994 | JGI IMG/M metagenome (GOLD analysis project Ga0209317, IMG submission 183994) | Soil microbial communities from Rifle, Colorado, USA - Groundwater B2 (SPAdes) (version 2) | ecosystem: Environmental > Terrestrial > Soil > Unclassified | place: Rifle, Colorado | collected...
CTACCTGCGCAAACTCCGCGGCAAGGCTTCCAGGATCAAGGAAAGAAAATACGTCGCCGGCCAGTAGGCTGCGCAGAAAGAGCCCCGGTCAACCGATCGGGGTTTTTTTTTACCAAAAAACCGGGCAAGCTCAAAACCGTTTTGCCACGGAGGAAATCTGAGGAAGCCTGAGAGAGGCTTATAACCTTTTGGCGCGGACTCCAGGCCCGATAATTTACCATGTTTTTGATTCTCTCAGATTTTCTCCGTGGCGAGAGGTTTCAAGTTTTATGCCCGATCTTTTCCCCGACAATTCGCCGCTCGACATGCTCGACCTCGAAGCCCAGGCACGGCGCCGCGGCTTTCACTTGGTCGCCGGCATTGACGAGGCCGGGCGTGGTCCTTTGGCCGGGCCTGTGGTCGCTGCAGCCGTTATCCTGCCGGACGGCCTGATCCTGCCTGACGTGAACGATTCCAAGAAGTTGACGGCCGAGGTGAGGGACGAGCTGTTCGAAATCATCTCCCGGGAGGCGTTGGCTGTCGGCGTCGGTTACGGCGATCATGCCCTGGTCGACCGCATCAACATACTTCAGGCTACCCTCTCCGCCATGCGCGATGCCGTCCTTGGCCTGAGCATCGCTCCCGATTTTCTTCTCATCGACGGCATATCAAGCATTCCGATGAACATCCCGCAACGCACCGTCAAAAAAGGTGATTCCTTGAGCCTCTCCATCGCGGCCGCCTCGATCATCGCCAAGGTGACCCGCGACCGTATGATGGTCGAGTACGACGCCCTCTACCCCGGCTACGGTTTCGCCAGCCATAAAGGGTATGGCGCTGCCACCCATCTCGCCGCCATAGCCGGTCTGGGGCCATCGCCGATACACAGGAAGAGCTTTCGGGGGGTGAAGGAGCATGTGGTGGTCGAGCCCGGAGGCGAGCTTCTAACGGACTCGGGGCTCTTGTTCTGATGCGCCGGTCAAGCGTGCTGCCGGGTAAGCCATTTGCCGGGGTGAGACCATCGCCCGAGTGAGCGGGGTGCGAAGCAGACCTTGCCCGGGAAGGGATGCCCTGATATGCTGAGTGGCTGAACGCTTTGGCGTCGCGAGACGCTGGGAGGGCTCGCCATGAAAGAAAAGAGCGGCAACAGTTCATTGGGAGAGCTGGGAGAATCCATTGCCGTCGCCTTTTTGCTGGGAGGCGGCTTTTTCATAATAGAAAAGAACTTCCGCTGCGTCTGCGGAGAGATCGACATCGTCGCCAGGGATGGACGCACCATCGTCTTTGTCGAGGTCAAGTGCCGCAAGAACAGGAACTACGGACCGCCGCAGTTGGCAGTCACACCTTTCAAGCAGCGCCAGATTTCCAAGACGGCACTGGTCTGGCTTTCCAAAAGAAGGCTCTACGATGCCGAGGCGCGATTCGATGTGGTAGCCATCGTAGTTCATGAACATGATCTTCCTGAAATCGAGCATATCCGGAATGCCTTCGATCTAGCTTACTGAGGCTATAGAGCCCCCCCTTTTTGAAAAAGGGGGGGACAGGTCAGAGCAGATTGCGGTGCCTTGACCTTCCAAAACCCTTTTCACCCCGGTTTCACTCAAAGGAGCTGACATGCAGACAGTGACCATCATTTACCGGCTGGCGATCTCACTTTGGCTCGGCGGCGCGGCCCTTTTCACCTTCGTGCTCACCCCGATGCTGTTTCGTCACGAGAGCAGGGACGTAGCCGGCCGCATCGTCGGTCTCTTCTTTCCCGGCTATTTCCGCTGGGGGCTTGCCTGCGGGCTGGTCGCCATCATCTGCCGCGTCATCCTGTCCGGCAAGGGGATGGTTCCCTCTGCCCTGATCATCGGCGCCATGCTGCTCCTCTCCTCCTTCCAGGCCTTCTATGTCGAACCGAAGGCCGCGGAGCTGAAGCGGCAGATCGGCTCCTTCGAGACCACCTCTAAAGACGACCCGTTGCGCCGGGAGTTCGCCAAGCTGCATGGCGTCTCCGCTGCCTGCAACCTCTCCGTCATAGTGGGCGGTGTTGTGCTGGTTGTGCTGTTCTAGCCCCTTGCAGTTCCCTTCTGTGGGCGGCATTCCGACCGTGTTTCCCTCGCGGCTATCGCGGCAGGAATGCCGCTCCTACCGTTTATCACCCCCAGGAATCCCCTGAAAAGCCTCTCTCAGATGTCCTTCGACGTTCTCTGCGGCTAATTGTTTTTGCAAACAACTTTGCCCTGTGCTAGTAATGAAGAAAAAATAGCGGAGAAACTCATGGATTTTACCGTCGCCCTGGCCCAGATAAAGCCGAAGCTCGGCTGTCTGGACGACAACATGGCCCTGATAGAGGCCGCCATCGAAAAGGGTATTGCCGCAGGCGCCGACCTGATCGTCTTTCCGGAACTGGCCCTTACCGGTTATTTCCTCAAGGACCTAGTCCCAGAAGTGGCATTGAGCCTCGCCGCCCCGCAGATAGAGAGACTGAAAGGCCTTTCTAAGCACATATCCATCGCCATCGGCCTGGTCGAGGTATCCCCCGACTTCCGCTTCTTCAATTCCGCGCTCTATCTTGAAGCGGGCGAGATACGCCACGTACACAGGAAGGTGTACCTGCCGACCTATGGCCTGTTCGACGAGCAGCGCTACCTCGCCAGGGGCGAGCGCTTCCGGGCCTTCGACACACGTTTCGGCCGGGTCGGCATGCTGATCTGCGAAGACATGTGGCATCTTTCCGCCCCCTACATCCTCGCCATGGACGGCGCCATGACGCTTATCTGCCTCTCATCCAGCCCGGCCCGCGGCGTGAGCGAGTCGGAGACGCTCGGCTCGGCTGTCGCCTGGCAAAAGCTCACCTCCACTTCCGCGATGTTCCTGAACTGCCGCGTGTTTTATTGCAACCGGGTAGGGTACGAGGACGGCATCAACTTCTGGGGCGGCTCCGAGGCGATCGCGCCCTCGGGCGAGGTGACCCATCGCGGTGCGCTTTTTGAGGAGGATTTCGTTCTCGCTCATGTGGACGGAGGTGCTTTGAGGCGCGAGCGAATCTTCTCGCCCATGATGCGCGACGAGAATCTTGCTATTACCGTGAAGGAGCTGAAACGTATCGACAGGGAGAAAAACTGCTGATGGGTGCGCTTAATGTGAACACGGCGCTGCTGCGCCAGATTCTCGTCGGTTTCGTGCGCGACGAGGTTACCAAGGTCGGGCTGCGCAAGGGCGTTCTGGGACTTTCCGGAGGGATCGATTCGGCACTGGTCGCCTACATCGCCGCCGAGGCGCTCGGCCCCGAAAACGTGTACGCCTACACCATGCCGTACCGGACCAGCAACCCGGAGAGCGAGGCGCATGCCAAGCTGGTGGCGGACCGGCTCGGCATCAATTACCAGGTGCTGGAGATCACGCCGATGGTGGACGCCTACTTCGCGCTGGTCCCCGACGCCGACAACCTGCGGCGCGGCAACAAGATGGCGCGCGAGCGGATGACCATCCTGTACGATCATTCCGCTGAGGTTGGCGGGCTCGTGCTCGGTACCAGCAACAAGACCGAACTGCTCCTGGGGTACGGAACGCTGCACGGCGACATGGCCAGCGCCCTCAACCCCATCGGCGACATCTACAAGACCCAGGTCTGGGAGCTTTCCGAAGCGATGGGCGTGCCAAGCGAGGTGATCGACAAGAAGCCTTCGGCAGATCTCTGGGCGGGCCAGACCGACGAGGAGGATCTCGGTTTCAGCTATCGTGACGCGGACGAGTTGCTGTACCGCATGGTTGATCAGCGCATGAGCCGCGAAGAGCTCATGAGGGCCGGTTTCGAGGCGCATTTCGTCGATAACGTTCAAAAGAAGGAGCAGGGCTCCCACTTCAAACGTCGCCTGCCGGTCATAGCCAAGGTCTCCAACCGGACCATAGACCGCGACTTCCGCTATGCCAGGGACTGGGGGAAGTAAGAACAGTTCTACGTTCCACGTTTCTACGTTGGTGACGCAAGCGTCATCCGGTTAAAAAGGGACTGCCGCTACATCGAGGATTGGGGGAAAAGATTGTTAGATGTTCTGTTTACGACGTTCAAGGTTGCGTGAACCAAGCTTTTCAACGTAGAACGTAGAACATAGAACGTAGAACATTTAAACGTTATGCCAGGAACCTTATACATAGTATCCACGCCGATCGGCAACCTCGAGGACATCACGCTGCGCGCGCTGCGCATCCTGAAGGAGGCGGACCTGATCGCCGCGGAAGATACCCGCCACTCCAGAAAACTCCTGACCCATTTCGGCATATCGAGACCGCTTACCTCGTACTTCGATCACAACAAGGACCTCAAGGGCGATTATATCCTGGAGCGTCTGCACCAGGGACTGAACGTGGCGCTGATCACCGACGCCGGGACCCCTTGCATCTCCGATCCCGGTTACCAGTTGGTACGAGACGCGGTAGCCGCCGGGGTCGCCGTGGTGCCGATACCGGGGGCCTGCGCCGCCATCGCCGCGCTTTCCGCCTCGGGGCTTGCCACGGACAACTTCACCTTCGCGGGTTTTCTGCCCAACCGCCAGGGGAAAAGGCGCGAGAGACTGCAGTCGCTGGCCGGCGAGAGGGCGCTTCTCATTTTCTACGAATCCCCCAAAAGGGTGCTGGCGACGCTGCGCGACATGCTGGAGACGATGGGGAATCGCGAGGTGGTGGTGGCCCGCGAGCTGACCAAGCTGTACGAGGAATTCCTGCGGGGGAAGCTCTCCGATCTAATCGAGCAGGCGGAGGGGAGAGAGATCCGGGGGGAAGTGGCAATCCTCGTCACCCCAGCGGACAAGCCGGAGCTGCCCGATACCCCTGAAATGGAGGAGCTTTTGAGCCGCTACCTCGCCACGGGGGAGCTGTCGCTGAAGGATGCGGTGAAGCGGGTGACGCTCGAGACGGGACTTCCCAAAAGTGCGGTGTACGCAGAGGCGCTCAGGCAGAAGGGATAACCTTACACGTTCAGTTCGCTTCAACCTCCCCCAGCCCTCTCTCCTCGCCCCCCCCTCAATGCCCTTCTCCCACTCAGATTAAGGAGATTCGGTACGACGCTCAATCGGCATAGCCGGCATACAGCCCATGCCCAGTAGCCACATGGCGCCATGATCTCCAGTGGGACTTTTAGGGGGGGTGCAGCAGGCCGGAACTTATCTCTCACGCGGCGACAAGAACCGTTTGAACGCGGATACGGTACGTTCGATATCCGCTGCCGTTACGTCCAGGTGGGTGACGAGCCGCAGCCTGTCGCCGCGCCCGACGAGGATTCCCTGGGCGGCCAGCGCTTCGCGAAGACCAGCGGCGCTCCCCGCAGGGGGGGTAACGAAGAGGATGTTGGTCTTGGCCTGGGTGACGAAGAGCTCCTCGATGTGGCCAAGTCCGGCAGCCAGCAGGCTGGCGTTCTCATGGTCTTCGGCCAGCCGCTCCACGTTGTTCTCCAGGGCGTGGATACCTGCCGCCGCCATAATGCCGGACTGGCGCATGCCGCCGCCGGCGACCTTGCGCCACCTGTGTGCCCTGGCGACCAGTTCGGAGTTGCCGCAAAGCAGCGAGCCCACCGGCGCACCCAGACCTTTGGAAAGGCAAAAAGACACCGAATCGAAACCGGCGGCTATCTCGGCTATCGGCACTCCCAGGTAAACCGCGGCGTTGAAGACGCGGGCGCCGTCAAGATGGAGCGCGAGGCCCAGGCTCTTTGCGGCGCGCGCAGCCTCGCCCAGATAACTAAGCGGCAGCACCCGCCCCCCTTGTGTGTTTTCCAAGCAGAGCAGCCTGGTTACGGCATGGTGGTCGTCCGCAGGCTTCACGGCACGGCGCACCTTTACCAGGTCGAGGGTGCCGTCCTCTTCGAAGTCGATCGGCTGGGGCTGGATGCCGCCGAAGATCGCGCCTCCTCCCCCCTCCCATCGGTAAATATGGGCCTCCTGGCCGGCTATGTATTCGTCACCGCGAGCGCAATGGGAAAGGAGGGCAACCAGATTCCCCATGGTGCCGCTTGGCACGAAGAGCGCCGCCTCCTTGCCGAGCAGTTCCGCCGCCATCTTCTCCAACCTGTTCACAGTCGGGTCTTCGCCGTATACGTCGTCACCCACGGGGGCGTTTGCCATGACCTGGCGCATCTCCTTGGACGGACGGGTGACGGTGTCGCTTCTAAGATCTACCGTTTTCATACGTCCTCATGATACTGCTTTTCGGATTCCAAACTCTACGACGCGCGAGCAGCCGCGGATTTCGACCTCCCCCTCTGCAGGGGGCTTGAGGGGATTCGCTTTTGGCGGTGGCGCCGATCTGCCTTAACCCCGGGCCATGGCGCGGAAGGTGTTCTCCCAGATCCTTTTTCCTCTGGTCACGCTCACCCCATGGTCCGGATTGGCCGCCAGGTGCCTCAGTATCATGAAAACTGTCTCCACCTCTTCTGGGCGCGCCAGCGCCAGCGCCAGATCCTCGCTGGTAAACTCCCTGCTCGGCTGGCGGCGCAGCATCTCCAGGATCTCCCCCTGCAGGTTGAGGACGGTGCCGGCGGCCTTTTTACCCGCCTCGACACCCGGCTGGTGATAGGCGTTGACATTGATGAGGGACGCGTAAAGCCCTACCGCCCGCTCGTAAAGCGCGATAAGCGCCCCTACTGTCACAGGCGAGATCTCCGGGACCGTGATGGTGATCGATTCCCTCTCTTTCTCGTAAAGCGCCGATCTGGTCCCCTGGAAAAACCCCGAGAGGTAATCGCCCGAGGTCGCACCCGGCTCTACCGCCAGGGAGGGTCCTTCCCGGTCCTTCAGCACCTCAATGAAGGTGACGAAGAAGTTGTGGACCCCTTCGCGCAACTGCTGTACGTAGGCATGCTGGTCCGTGGCGCCCTTGTTGCCGTAGACGGCCAAACCTTGAAGCACCCTGTTCCCGTCCAGGTCGAGTTCCTTGCCGAGCGATTCCATGATGAGCTGCTGCAGGTAGCGGGAGAACAGGATAAGCCTGTCCTTGTAAGGGAGGATAACCATGTCGCGTGACCCTTTGCCCCCTGTGGCATGAAACCAGGAAAGCGCCAGGAGTGCCGCAGGATTTTCCCGAGTGACACGGGACCTGGTGGCGCGGTCGCAAGCACCGGCACCTTGCAGCAGCCGGTCGATATTTATCCCCTGCAGCGCCGCTGGGAGAAGACCTACGGCTGAGGTGACGGAGGTTCGCCCGCCGACCCAGTCCCACATGGGAAAGGTGCCGAGCCACCCCTCCTGGGACGCGGTGCGGTCCAGCTCGCTGCCGTTGCCGGTTACGGCAACCGCGTGGGCGGCAAAGTTCAGACCTGCCTTGGTGAAGGCCTGGCGCGCCTCCAGCATGCCGTTGCGCGTCTCCTTGGTCCCGCCGCTCTTTGATATGACCAGGACCAGGGTCTGTTGCAGGGACTTGCCTATCCCGGCTATTACTTTATCCATGCCATCGGGGTCGGTATTGTCGAAGAAGGTCAGGCGCATGCGGTCTTGATCGCTCCCCAGGCTGTCGGCCACGAACTGCGGGCCCAACGCGGAGCCACCGATCCCGATGATGAGCGCCCCGGTGAATTTGTGGCCGTCGGGGGGGGTGATGTTCCCTACATGCACCGAGGACGCGAACGCCTTGACGGAGGCGACGGTCGCCTTGATCTCATCGGACAGTTCATTGCTGGGTGCGAGTTCGGGTGCCCTGAGCCAGTAGTGGCCGACCATTCGCTGTTCGTCGGGGTTGGCCAGCGCTCCCGCCTCAAGTTGTTCCATCTCCGCATAGGCCTTCTGCAGGCGCGGTTCCATCTGGTCCAGAAACCCTTCCGTGAAATTCATCCGGCTGGTATCGACCGCAAGATCCAGTTCCGCATCGTGATAGAGCCGGTTCTTGTAACGTTCCCAAAGCTGTTGTTTTTGCATGTAACCTCCCCTCCCTCGCAGTATATGTTAAGCGTGTTGCGGATTCATTCTCATGTGCGTCGGGGCATGATAGCACAGATTAGATTTTATTCAAGTAATGAGGATGGGCGCTTTTCGTGGAAACTGAACATGAAGTCGCTGCCCCTTTTTGCACAGCGAGGTTGGGCTTGTGCAAGGTGTGAACATCCTTTACGGCCGAAACCCGGGGCGCTAGTCCGACTGGCGCAGGAGGAGTTTCGGAAAAACGGGTAGTTGCGGTGGCCGGCGGGTCATGTCGGAATTGGTACGGCTGTTGTAAGGCTAGCTTTACAAGTTGAGCGAAGTGATGGAAGCGGCGGGCGGTCAGGCCCTGTCAGGGCGGCTGGCATTTAGGAGGTGCATCGTGGGATACAGATATGGGGATGCCATTCAAAGGGGTGCGGGTTGCCCGTTCGGCGCGATCGAGGTTGTTCTCGTGGAGAGGAGGCCGACCGTGACCGAGCGCGTCGCCGTGATCCTCAGCATCGGCAGGGACGCCGAGACCTGGCGCTTTGTAAGCGAAAACATGGACGCCATAGAGGAAAACCTGGTGAGGGTAAAGCAAATGAACGCACAAAGCAGGATGCATGTGGAGGAGAGCGCGCAGCTCTTCGAGAAGACCCTGGAGCCTCTGTTTACGCTCATTTCGGCTACCTCAAAGGAGCACGTCATGGACAAGTTGTCCGTGTCGCTCAGAAAGGCGCTGCTGCTGATGGCGATGGAGCGCTACAGTTGCAACAGCGAGAAGATGTGCCGGGCACTTGGGCTCAGCAAGGGGAAACTGGAGAAAGAGCTGAAACGTTGCGGACTGTCACGCCAGGATAAAAGCGCCGCGTGAACGACTGCGCCATGAGAAACAGGGACGGCTGCAATAATGGGGGGAGAGTGGCGCGTAACGACTCGGGTTGCAGCTCTCTTCCTTAACGAAATGCCTTGAATATTGGGGCGGGATTTGCTACAGTGCGCCGTCGATCCCAAGTAAAATCAACCGGCTGGTTGACCTCAAATTCGGCTGCAATTTCGGGTTGTTAAGAGATTTTAAGCGTGAAGGCCTTGTCGCGCCAGTCATAGAACCGAGGCTTTATATGGATGCAGCGCTTGCCCTGATAGGGGAAGATCTGAAAAACGTGGAACTGCAGTTCAAGAAGGATCTGCAGTCGGATGTCCCGCTGATACGGAAGGTGGGCGAGTATGTGCTTTCAAGCGGCGGCAAGCGGATTCGCCCCGCTTTGGTGCTCCTGGCAGCCAAGCTCTGCGGCTACAACGGTAATCGTACCGTGCCTTTGGCAAGCGTGGTCGAGTTTATCCATACCGCCACCCTGCTTCATGACGATGTCGTCGATAACGCCAACCTGCGCCGCGGCATCGCTTCCGCCAACACGCTCTGGGGCAACGAGGCGTCGGTGCTGGTAGGGGATTTCCTCTTCTCGAAGTCCTTCTCCCTCATGGTGACCGATGGCGACTTGCGCATCCTCAAGGTGCTGGCCGATGCGACGACCATCATCGCCGAAGGGGAGGTGCTGCAACTTGTCTGCACCAGCGATCTCGATATCACGGTCGAGCGTTTCCTCGAGGTGGTCCGTTGCAAGACCGCGATACTGCTCTCCGCGGCCTGCGAGGTCGGCGCCATTCTCGGTGAAGTCGAGCCCGGCTTGCGGTCGGCCCTTGCCGCCTACGGCATGGAGCTTGGCATCGCCTTCCAGTTGATGGACGACACCCTCGATTACACGGCAAGCGAGGAGCAGTTCGGCAAGAGCATCGGCCACGACCTGGAAGAGGGGAAGATCACGCTGCCGCTGATTCACACACTGAAGAGCTGCAGTGCCGCGGAACGTGATCTTATCGCCTCGGTGGTTGAAAAGGAACTCCTTTCCGATGAGGATTTCGCACTGGTCTTCGATCTGGTGCACCGCTATGGAGGGATCGAGCATACGGTTGCCGCGGCAACCGGACATGTCGCTCTTTGCAAAAAACATCTGGAAAATTTCCCCCCTTGCGCAGCCAGGGAGGCCTTGGCCGATCTAGCCGATTACGTCGTGACACGCGTCAAATAGCCACCCGCTGTAGCGTCATTTAACCGGTTTTGCGGTGCAGTGTTACCAAAGTGCCACGAATTTTCACCTTCGCTTTACCCGAATGAGCGCCGGTTACCCGGTGCTCATTTCGTTTATCCAATGTCTGCTGCCAACTTCCACGCCTCCGCAAAAAAGGGGATGATCCCGGGTCCCGGTTGGTCCGGTTATTGCTGTGTTTCTCTCCCGTTGCTATCTGATGTGCGCGGGAGGGATAAGTGGACGAAGAGATGCTGCTGCACTCATCTGAGTTGGAAGTAAACGGAGAGGTTTTTAGCATCAATATATTCTGCAGTACGGCTGGCCGCTTCTTCGCCAAGACCTGCCTGGGCGAGGGGGACTTCATAATCACCGACGGCCCTTCACTGCCGGAGGCGCTTAAAAAGCACGAGGACCTGCTCCCGCTTGCCATCGGTACCCGTGAGTTGACCCAGAGCTACCTCGGCTCTCCACGCCGGCCCAGGGGGCGCAGGCTGTAATACTGGTTACTCTCTCCCGCCCGATCCCGGCCGCGCCGCCCGCTTAGGGTTCCTGCGCGCTGCTGCCGGGTGTGGCGCTCGCGTACCTGCCGGGGCTCTACCCTGGCGGCTCTTCCTGCCCCTGATCACGTTCCTTCCTCCATTTGGTCCATGCCCCGTATATCAAGCACGCGGGCCGAAAACAACCCTCCTCACTTCCCGTAACACTGTCAAGAAAGCGACCTCAGGCACCGGCCTCTCCGCTGCATACCGGCACCGGGAGCTGCCTAGGGGGCGCGAGAGGTAGAAGCAGCCGGATGCCGGCCCCCTGGCTCATTATAAAAAGGTTGCCCTGACCGCGCAAATCGGTTAAGAATTGAAGCGGGCGACCGATAACCCCACAACCATCGCCCCCAGGACCAGATGCCCCCAAAGATACTTATCATAGATGACGACAGCTCGTTGCGGCGCGTGCTGGAGTACAACCTGCAACAGGAGGGGTATGACGTTTATACCGCCGCCGATGGCGATAGCGGGTTGCTGCTCTTTGCCGAAAGGGCGCCGGCAGTCGTCATCACTGACCTGAAGATGCCCGGGATGAGCGGGTTCCAGGTCCTCTCCGCGATCAAGGAACGCTCCCCCGCCACCGTTGTCATCGTACTGACCGCCTTTGGCGCCATCGACACCGCAGTCGAGGCGATGAAGCTAGGCGCCTTCGATTACCTCACCAAGCCGTTCAACCGCGAGGAACTGAAGCTCACGGTGCTAAAGGCGCTTCAACTGCAGGGCCTTTCCGAGGAGAACAGGCTCCTCAAGGAGGAGCTGTCCGGACGGGCCGAGTTCAAGAGCATCGTCGGCACCTCCCGTGCTATGGAGGGGGTGTTCTCCGTGGTGCGCAAGGTAGCCGACACCGAGGCGACCGTTCTCATCACCGGTGAGTCGGGAACCGGAAAGGAACTGGTGGCGCGCGCCATCCATTCGGGAAGTGCCCGGCGGGGCGCGCCCTTCGTGGCCGTCAACTGCGCGGCCATACCGAGAGACCTTCTGGAGAGCGAACTGTTCGGCCATGTGAAGGGGGCTTTTACCGGGGCTATCAGGGACAAGGAAGGGAAATTTCAGCTTGCCGATGGGGGGACCATCTTTTTGGACGAGGTGGGCGACCTGCCGTTGGAACTGCAGCCGAAACTGTTACGCGTCCTGCAGGAGAGGGTGGTCGAACCGGTCGGCGGGACCTCCCCGCAAAAAATCGACCTGCGAGTGGTTGCGGCCACCAACGCGGATCTGGAGAGATGGATATCCGAGGGAAGATTCCGGGAGGACCTTTTCTACCGGCTTTGCGTGATACCGATCCAGCTCCCCCCCTTGAGGGAAAGGGTGGAGGACGTGGCGCTTCTGGTGCGTTATTTCTGCGCCAAGTTCGGAGCCGAAGCGGTCACCTTTACCAAGCAGGCGCTGGAAAGGCTGCAGATTTACGCCTGGCCGGGGAACGTACGGGAGCTTGAGAACACGGTGGAGCGTCTGCTGATCATGAGGGAAGGGGACGAGATAGGCGTGGACGATCTGCCGGAGAAGATATCGGCTACCTCCTCGACTCCCGAGGCCGGGGTGCTCCGGCTGCCGCCAGGCGGCTATTCGTTGGAGCAACTTGAGATGGAGGTGGTGCTCGAGGCTCTTTCCAGGTGTGACTGGAACCAGACCGCAGCCGCGCGTTTCCTGCGCATCCCTCGCCATACGCTGATTTACAGGATGGAAAAATACAATATAGTGCAACCGGGGAGGAAGTGATGAAGCGTTGGATATGTGCGGTCTTGCTGCTGGCGGTTTTCTCCTCAATGGGATGTTCGAAGCCGATCGAGCCGGCGCTGGAGGGAACCCCCGCCCCTGATTTCACTCTGACGGACCTATCCGGAGGGGAGGTGCAGCTCTCCTCCCTCAAGGGGAAGGTGGTGCTGGTAAACTTCTGGGCCACCTGGTGCCCCCCCTGCCGCGAGGAGATCCCCTCCATGATGAAGCTGAACCAGGCCATGCAGGGGAAGAACTTCCAGATGCTGGCCATCTCCGTAGACGAGGGGGGTAAGGATGCGGTGCTCGATTTTTTCAAGAAAGGCGGGTGGACTCTGCCGGCTCTTCTCGACACGGACGGCAAGGTGGCGAGGCGCTACGGCACCACCGGGGTTCCTGAGACCTTCGTGGTCGACACCCAGGGGATGATTCGGAAGAAGGTGATAGGTGCTATCGATTGGGACTCCCCCCAGGTGATCGAGTTCCTGGAACAGTTGATGCGGAGCAAATAGAGGTACCGTGCCGTCAGCAGGGTTGGCGGCGGCAAAACCTTGCCGGCTGGTCCGGCAAAGTCAGGAGGATTTCAAGTATATGGAAACGGCCAACATCAGCATTATCGGCGCCTTCGTCGCAGGGTTGTTGTCGTTTCTCTCCCCGTGTGTCTTGCCGCTGATCCCTTCCTATATCACATACATAACCGGACTCTCCTTCGCAGACCTGCAGGCTGAGCATCCCAGCCACAAGGTGAGACAGCAGACCATCATCCACTCGCTGCTCTTCATCGCCGGGTTCACCTGCGTCTTCGTCCTGCTGGGGGCATCCGCCTCATTTCTGGGGGATTTCCTGCAGGACCACAAGACCGCCATCAGGCGCGCCGGCGGCATCCTGATCGTGATCTTCGGCATCCACGTCTCGGGCCTTTTCGACATCGGCGTGCTGCTTGGGGAGAAGAAGCTCACCCTGCACCGAAAGCCTGCCGGCTACCTCGGGAGCTTTATCGTCGGGATCGTCTTTGCCGCCGGATGGACCCCATGCATAGGGCCGATCCTGGCCACTATCCTGGCAGTGGCGGCGACCGAGGGGCGCGGGGTGTGGCTTTTGTTCACCTACTCCATGGGGCTCGCCATCCCGTTTTTCCTCGCGGCACTCGCCATGCATCAGTTCCTGCTGTTTTTCCGGCGCTTCAAACGGCATATCCGCCTGCTGGAGATCATCACCGGCCTCCTCATGGTGGTGGTGGGGATCTTGATCTTCACCAATTCGCTGGTCCTGATCAGCAGGTATACCAGCAGCTGGTTCGGCCAGTAGCCGGTCGCGGCGGGGAGGTTGCTGAAGCTGCGTCGGTAGCTCAGGGGGCGGGGGAGGAAACGTCGTGGCGGGAGCACCTTTTTCCATTCAGCTTTCGGTGGCGGATCTCGGCACCACCGAGGCCTTTTACTCCGGCATTCTGAAGCTGCCTGTGCAAAGGGCGATCACTTCGGCCGGCGCGCCGGAGCATCTCGTGCTGAAAAGAGACGGCTATGAGGTGATCTTCGTCGAGGACGGCGCAGTGGGGCAGCTCCATCCCATCCTGGAGGCGCGCCTGGAGAGGTTTCCGCGTGGGGTCGGCATGACTCTGCATCTGAGCGTTACCGGGATCCAGGAGATCTACCGGGAACTGATGGAGGAGGACCTGGAGATCCTCTACCCCCTTGAGCGCAAGCCGTACGGCACCCTGGAACTCTGGTGCTTCGATCCCGACGGCTACCTGGTAGTTCTGGAGGAACCGGTCCGTTAGGGTCAAGGGGCGTTGATGGTGAAGACGCCGCTCTCCTCGCCGTTCCGGTTCACCACCTGCAGTTGGATTTCCTTGGGGGTTGGATCGTAGGGATGGCGCTGGTACACAAGCTGGTTACATCCCTGGAAAATTAGCTGATCCCTTTCGCCCACCACCTGCGTCCCCGTAGTCACCCTGTCGCCGTCTGCCACAAGCACCGAAGTCTGCTGAAAATTCTTACCCGTCAAGATCAATTCGTAATAGTTCACGTATTCAGCTCCGATGGCGACGCTCCCGATAGCGGGGACCGAGTCGAGAAACAACGCCAGTACACCCGAGGCCGCGTCGGACGGGTTCTTCACCTGTATCTGATGCAGTCCGGCATTCAGTTGAGGCACAACAAAGGAGAGCGCCGAGGGGGAGATGAAGCGGGTGGCGATAGCCGCGCCATCCAGCAGGACCCGTGCGCCGCTTTGGAAGTTGGCGCCGCTTAAAACGACCTCGCGTTCCCTGCCGGAGGCACAACTGGTGACCGTGTCGGGGGAGAGGGAGGAGACAAAAGGCTTTAGCGGCTGCAGCAAAAAGTTGTAGGGCCTGCTGGTGGAGCCGTCTTCCCGCCTCAGGTAAAGGGCATAGACGCCGGGAGGGAGGTCGGGGATCTCGACGGTCAGTATCCGGCCGGCAACAACGGTGGCCGGCAGTTCGCGGTTACCGAGAAAGACGGAGGTCGCCGTCGTAAAGCCGGTGCCGTTAAGGGTGACGGTTTGGCCCGGTTCCCCCTGCGCCGGGATGATGCTGAGGACGCTAAGAGGGGCAAGTGCTGCCGGTGCCGGGCGTCTTGCTGCCGGAGACTGGGCCGGTGCCGGTGCCGGAGGTCTCGGTACCGGAGGCTGGGCCTGGGCCTGGGCCTGGGCCGATACGATCAGGAGGGTGAAAACGGCCATCACGATGATCAGGTGACGCAACATGGGGAACCTCCAACGCGGATAAAACCACCAAGCGTTCATTTTCAATTGTCCATTGTCAATTGTCAATTATAAGCGAAGTCAATTGTCAATTGTAAGCGAGAGCCATATGCCGGCGATCAGGAAGATGAAGTTGGTGGCCCAGGCCGCCACTATCGGCGGCAGGAGACCGACCTGGCCAAAAGAGATGATGACGGAGTTGACGACGACGTAGAGAAAGCCGACCCCGAGCGAGAGCCCGATACCGAAGGCTATGCCGCTTGACCTGCCGCCTCTAAGCGCGAAGGGGATGCCGAGAAAGGCCATGATGGCGCAGCCAAACGGCATGGAGACCCTGCTGTGCATCTGGGTCAGGTACCTGGTCGGGTCGTAGCCTGCGGACTTCAGCTTCCTGCAGTAACGTCTCAACTCCGCGAGAGTCATGCTGTCCGAATACTTGCCGAGCACCTTGAGGTCGGCCGGTTTCAGCTTGAGCTGGACCGGGAGCTCGGCCGACTTCTTGCCGCCGGACATCTCGCCCCCCTGGAACTGCCGCACCACGGCTTTGCTGAACACCCAGCCGCTCTCTCCCAAAAGGCCTGATTCCGCATCCGTGCGCCGGATCGGTTGTCCGGTCCCGGGTTGCAGCTCCCATAGGGTGATCCCCTTCAACTTGCTTTCCCCCGGGTCGAAAAGGCTTGCCCTGAGGACGGTCCCCTCCTCACGGTACCAGAGGTTCTGCTGACGGAAGTAGGTGCTGGGGCTCTTCTTCTTGATCAGCACCTCCTGGATGTAGATGCGTTGGGCGTAGCTTTTAGGCAGGACCAGCTCCCCTATAAGCAGGATGGACAGGCTGACGAGGATGGAGATTGCCAGGATCGGGGCGCTGATGCGCGCCAAGCTTAAGCCGCAACTGCGCATGGCGGTCAACTCCGAGTTGAGCGACAGCGTCCCGAGCGTCAAGAGCGTCGCCATCAGGACGGCGAGCGGCGCCGAATCGATGATGATTTCCGGGATCTTGGTGATGAAGAAGAGGGCTATGTGCTTCCAATCGGCGCCATCGCGCGTGAAGCGGGAGATCTTCTCCATGAAGTCGACGACCAGGTATATGGAGATGAAGGAGCCCAGGCAGAGCGAGAGCATCTTCAAATACGCCCGGGCAACGTAGAGGGTGAGTATCCTCATCGGCGATCCCTCCTGCCGAAACGCGCCGTGAGCGCCGCAGCCACACGCGGATAGACGGTGGAAAGCGGCAGGGGTTCCTCGGCGGCGGTCTTCTTGAACAGATAGGCGCCCAGCATCAGGAAGAGCAGGTTCGGGCCCCAGCCGGCAAGAACCGGCGTCAGCATCCCTTTGTCGCCAAGCGCCTCGAAAGCGGAGAGGGCGACGTAGTAGGAAAGGATCACCCCGATGCTGAGCGAGAACCCTGAGGCTTTGCCCGAGCGTCGGTTCTGGATGCCGAGCGGCATCGCCAGGAGCGTGAATACCAGGCAAGAGAAGGGGAGTGCCAGGCGGCTGTGAAATTCCATCCGCATGGAGAGGATCTCCTTCGCCAAGGTTCCCGGCGGCGGGTGGAGCAGTTCGCTGAGCGTCAACTCAGCCGCCTTTCGGGCCGGTGCAGCGGTGTCGCCTGCGAGCGCTATGCGCAGGTTGTATTCCTGGAACTGCACCATGCGGTAGTCGCCCCCCCTCTCGCTGCTATGGATTGAGCCGTTGGTCAGGTGAAACTCCATGGAGCGGCTCTGCGGGTCGGAGACCAGCGCTCCTGATGTGGCGAAGACGGTCGCGGGCGCATCAGGGTCTCTTTCGTCATGGATGATTACTCCGCCCATGGTCTGCCCTTTCTGTTCCAGGGTCTCCGCGTAGATCACCATCCCGGGAAAGGCGTTGCTGAAGATCTTTTCCTTGATGACTATCCCCGCGCTACTGCGGGCGACCTCGATCATCAGCTCCTTGAAGGAGCTGTTCCCCCAGGGGATCGCGTAGACGGTGACCCAAAGGCACCCTAGGCAGGCGAAAAGCGAAAAGAGCAGAGGCGGCGGGAGCAGGCCGTACAGGCTGATGCCGCAGCTCTTCATGGCGGTGATCTCGCTGTCTCCGGAGAGGCGCCCGAAGGCGAGCAGGATGGCGAGGAGCAGCGCCATCGGGATGGTGAAAAGCCAGAAGGAAGGGAGCAGGTAGACCACCATCATGATCACGTCGCCAAAAGGAACCCCCTTCTCAACCACCATCTCGGCGAGCCTCAGGAATCGCCCCATCAGCAGGACCAGGGTAAAGGTCGCCATGCCCACCAGGAAAGGCGGAGGTATCTCCCTGAATATATAGGCGTAAAGGGTCTTTTTCATGAACTTCGCATGATACATGAGATGACGGGGGATGTAAATAAAGCAGATTAAAAAGCAGATTAAGATTGAATCTTGCCCTTGACCTTTCTTTTGGCTTTGCTGTAAAAAGGGGGATGGAAAATAAAGAGATCATCAAAAAAGCACTGCTGTTTTCGGGATTGGACGAAGAGAACCTGGTCGAGGTGGGGAATATCGCCGTAAGGCGTCCCTTTGCCAAGGGGGAGACCCTTTTCTCCGAGGGGGAGAAGGCCGAGGGGTTCTATCTGCTCGCCTCCGGGGCGCTGAAGTTGTGCAAGATATCACCCGACGGCAGGGAGAAGGTGCTGCACATGGTCCATCCTGTCGAGACTTTTGCCGAGGCGGCGTTTTTCGGCGACGGGAAATATCCCGCCGAGGCGCGCGGAGTGGAGAAGGGGGAGGTGCTCTTCTTCCCGAGAGGCGCCTTTATGGGACTCCTGGAGAGGAACCCGCGCTTTTCCATGAACCTGATCGCCTCGCTTTCCCTGCTGCTGCGCCGTTTCGCCCGGCAGATCGAGGAACTCTCTTTTGCCGATGCGCCGTCACGCCTGGCCTCTTATCTGATCGACCTGGCCGATCGCAAGAGCACCAGTTTCCAGGGGAAAACCTACTTGGAACTCGATATGCGCAAAGGGGAACTTGCCTCGCGCCTTGGCACCGTCAGCGAGACCCTGTCCCGCACCTTCAAAAAGCTGAAGGACGAAGGAGTGATCGAGATGGACGGGAACAAGGTGACCATCATGCACATGGAAAAGCTGAAGCTGGTGGCGGGAAGGTAGCAAGCTCTCCGGCGGCACCCCAACATTACGATAACAATCTCAAGTCACACCCTCCCTGCTCGGGGAGGGTGGAATAAAGGCAGGTCTAGCAAAACGCATTTCCGGGGCTCCCCGAAAAACCGCTTTTGTCTAATCTGCCTTTTCCCGTTCCGGGCGCCCCCCAGCGAATCTACCTTGTTTATTCAGGCACAAAGGGCTTCGGGGCGCCGGTTCCGATACGTGGGTGGCGATAGCGCTCAAACGTTTGAATCTAAAATGTTAATTAATATTTTTATTTAAATGTGAAGAATGAGCTTGATATAACGAATCAAAATGCTATAATTTTGCCGTTTCCGCCTGTAGAGATCATGAAACAGGTGCCATGGAGGTAGCTTGGATTGGGAATGTTGTTGGAGCAAGGATGAGATCGCACCCGAGAGTTGCCCCTATGTAGGAGAAGGGGAGGAAGATCTTTACACCTCCCATCGTCGCAGGGTCGTGGAGAAGTGCGTCGAATGCCCCCGCTTTAAGAACGATCTGGCCAGGATGAAGGGGTCAGGTTACCCGCTTTCCGATGTGCTCCCCTATATCCTGACTGAGTTTCAGGAACAGAAGGCCCAGATGGGAGCCATGCTGAGCTTTCTGAACAGCAAGACCCGCGAGATCAAGTTCCTGCGCGAGGTCGGCATCGTGCTGCAGACCTCCATGGATCTTGACGAGGTCCTTTCCATCGCCATGACCGCCATCACCGCCGGCAAGGGTTTCGGCATGAACCGCGCCTTTCTCCTGATGACGGACAAGGAGCGACGCAACATCAAGGGGTACCTTGGGGTCGGCCCCAAGGATTACGAGGAGGCGTGGAGGACCTGGGAGGATATCGGTCGGAGTAACTTCTCCCTCAAGGAATTGGCCCGTGATTTCCAGAAGACCAAGCTGACCTCGGAGAAGGTGAAGTTTCACGATATCCTGAACCAGCTTACCGTGCCGCTCGCAGACCAGGGGCACATCTTCAACCGGGCGCTGCACGGCAAGAAGCCTATCCTGGTGGAGAACGCGCTGAACAACCCTGACCTTGACCGCGGCCTCGCGCGCATCCTCGGGGTCGACTGTTTCCTGGTCATGCCGCTTATCTCCAGGAACCGCCGCATCGGGGTCATCATCGCCGACAACTGCATCACGCATAAGCCGATCACCCTGCAGGACATGCAATCTCTGGAAACCTTCGCCTTCCCTGTCGCCTTCGCTCTGGAACGGGCCTCGCTTTATGAACGGCTCCAGGAGGAGGTAGCCAAGCAGAAGGGGGCCAACCTCAAACTGCGCGAACAGCAGGAGCTGATCGTAAAGATGGAGAAGATGGCGCTGGTAGGTAAGATCACTTCCAGCATCGCGCACTCCATACGCAATCCGCTCATGGTGATCGGCGGCTTTGCCCGCACGCTGTTGAAGGGGAGCGAGGAGAATGACGAGAAACGCAGCTACCTGGAGTCAATCGTGCGGGAAACCAGACAGCTTGAGGACGTGCTGAGCGAGGTGCTTGACTACTCTGAGGCTCTTTTCCCGGTGACGGATTTTTGGGACCTGAACGGGTTGATCGCGGCGGCGCTGGCTGATATGGACGGGGTCTTGGAGCAGGCCGGGGTGGTTTGCCGCCAGGAGCTCTCTCCAGAACTCCCGATGGTGCGGATCGATTACAAGCAGATCAGTTATTGCCTGAAAACCATCGCCTCCACGGCGCTGGCGGCCATGGATCAGGGGGGGGAGCTCAAGGTGGAGAGCATGCAGGATGGCGACGGGGTAGTGCTGCGGATCAGCGATAGCGGCAAATCCCTCACCAAAATGGCGCAGGAGGCGCTCACCGCTCCATTTTTCCAGACCCAGGAAATGGGGGAGGGAGTGGGCCTTTCGCTTTGTAAAACCATACTGGAGAGGCAGGGGAACACTTTGTCGATAATCAGCCGCCCTGGAGGTGGAAATACCTATAGCATCAGGCTCTTGACGAGAAAGGAGAATATCTGACATGGCAAAATTGCTGGTGGTGGATGACGAGGCGAATATCAGGCTGCTGTACGCGCAGGAACTGAGTGACGAGGGGTATGAGGTGGTTACTGCCGCAACTGCCCTTGAAGCGGTAGAAAAACTTGAAGCGGGGAGCTTCGATCTGGCCGTCCTGGACATCAAGCTCAAGAACGAGAGTGGCATAGAGCTGTTGCAGCGCATCGTAAAGGAGCGCCACACACTTCCGGTGATACTTTGCACGGCATTCTCCTGTTACAAGGATGACTTCTCGGCCTGGCTTGCCGACGGCTACGTCGTCAAGTCGAGCGACATGCAGGAACTGAAGGACGAGATAAACCGGGTCCTTACCAAGAAGCAAAAGGGGATGAGTCAGGAGTAAGATCGAGATCAAGATCAAGCCAACACGACCGCTTGGTCTTGGGTCTTTATCCTGATGCCGGCTTTCTCGTAAGTCCTCTAAACCTCTTAATCTGATTTTTCTCAAATCTTAATCTTAATCTTAATCTTAATCCTGTTATGTCTCGGAGGGTTCACCTATGAAGGCTGTCATCATGGCGGGTGGCTTCGGTACCCGCATGCAACCGCTTACCTGCAGTCTCCCGAAACCGATGGTTCCGCTCATGAACCGTCCCATCATGCTCCACATCGTGGAACTACTCAAAAAATACCAGATCACCGACCTGGTCATGCTGCTGTACCATCAGCCGAGTATGATCAAGAACTTTTTTCGTGACGGCTCCGACCTGGGAGTCCGGATCACCTATGTGACGCCGCTTGAGGACATGGGGACGGCCGGGGCGGTGAAGTGCGCCGAGAAATACCTGGACGAGCGCTTCCTGATCATCAGCGGCGACCTCCTCACCGATTTCAACCTGCAGAAGGTAATCGACTTCCACGAGAACAACAAGGCGCTTGCCACCATCACGCTCACCTCCGTGAAGGATCCGCTGCAGTTCGGCGTGGTCATCACGGATAAGGATAAGCGGATCACCCAGTTCCTGGAGAAGCCCGGCTGGGGCGAGGTGATCTCCGACACCATCAACACGGGGATCTACGTGCTGGAGCCGGAAATTTTCAAGTACATCCCCGAAGGGGAAAACTTCGATTTTTCCCAGGATCTTTTCCCGCTCCTTTTGAAGAAAAAATCTCCGCTCTTCGGCTTCCCGGTCAAGGGTTACTGGCGCGACATAGGGAACACCGATTCCTACCGGGAGGCTCACCACGACATCCTGAAGGGGAAGGTGAGCGTGAAGATCGACGAGCCGAGGAAGGAGATGGCCGGCAGCGATCTGCGCATCGGAGTCGACGTCCGTCTGGGGGAGGGGACCGTTCTCTCTGGGACGGTGGTGGTCGGCGACAACTCCCAGATCCAGGCAGGCGCCCAGATCAAGGATTCGGTGATCGGCCGCAACTGCACCATCGAACCAGGCGTGAAGCTGGACCGCGCGGTGATCTGGGACAACGTCTATGTCAAAAAGGGCGCTAAGATCAACGACTGCGTGATCTGCAACAACGTAAGCGTCGGTCAGTCCACCATCATGGAAGAGGGGGGGGTAGTAGCAGACGACACCTCCATAGGCGAGGAGTCCTACATCAAAAGGGACGTCAAGATCTGGCCGCGCAAGGTGATCGAAGGGGGATCGACGGTCACCGGAAACCTGATCTGGGGAGAGCGCTGGAAGAAATCGCTCTTTGAAGGCGAGATGATCAAGGGGCTCACCAACATCGAGCTCACGCCGGAATTCGTGGCGAAGCTCGGCTGCGCCTACGGCACATCGCTTCCCAAAGGGAGCCACGTCCTGGTTGGCCGCGATGCCACGCTCTCCTCGCGCATGCTGAAGCGCTCCTTCCTCGGGGGGATCCTCTCCGCGGGGGTCAACGTGCGGGACATCAGAATGGTGTCGCTGCCGGTGCTGCGCTACAAGCTGCGGACCTTCGGAGAGGTGGGGGGGGTGCATTTCCGCCAGGCCATGGAAGACCCGGCTTCTACCGAGATCGTTTTTCTTGACGCCGACGGTCTCGATTTTTCCAGTTCCATGGGGAAAAACGTCGAACGTATCTTCTACAAGGAGAACTTCAGGCGCGCCCACCACATGGAGCCGGGCGGCATCACCGAGCTCCCGCAGGTGATAGATTTTTACCGGGAAGGGTTCTTCCGGGGGCTGGACCAGCAGTTGATCCGCAGCGCCGGCGCCAAGGTGGTAATCGACTTCAATCATTCGGCGGCGGGGCAAATCCTGCCGCAGATTCTGAACGACCTGGGATGCGAGGTGATCGGCCTCAACACCTACCTCGACGAACAGCGGGGTTCCAAGAACGCCGATGAGAAACCCCGTAGCCTGCAGCAACTATCGAAGATAGTGGTCACGCTGGAGGCCCGGGCCGGGTTCTGGCTCGATCCGACCGCCGAGGAGGTGGTGCTGGTGGACGAGACCGGCAAGGTGTACCCGCACGAGGAACTGCTGCCGCTTCTGACCGCACTCATGCTGAAAAGCGGCGCCAGGGGAGCGTTCGCAGTGCCGGTCTCCGCCCCTTCCATCATCGAGCAGCTGGCGGTCGACAACGGCTGTTCGGTGCGCCGGACCAAGAGCGCCGAGCGCTCCATGATCGAGGCGGCCATCTCTCCGGAGGTGATCATGGCAGGCTCCATGGGGGGGCGCTTCGCCTTCCCGAAGTTCCAGGCGGCCTTCGACGGGATGTTCACCATAGCCAAGACCATCGAGCTGTCGATCACCGCCGGCATGCCGCTCTCCCGCGTGCTGAGCGACCTGCCGCGCAGGACCTTTTTGCAGGGGAGGGTCCCCTGCGTCTGGGAGAAAAAAGGCGGGATCATGCGCAAGATGAGCGAGGACAGCCTCGAGAAGGAGGCGAGCTTCATCGATGGGATCAAGGTTTCCTTCGGTCAGGACTGGGTGCTGGTGCTGCCGGATCAGTACCAGCCGGTGATCCACGTGGTTGCCGAGGCAAAGGAGCCAAGGGTCGCGCAAAAAAACCTGGACGAGTATATGCTGAAGGTTGACAAATGGAAGAAGGAGCTGCCGATGTAGAGGTGGGTGAGGGCGGGTAAGCCTGCCGTTGACAGCGTCAGGCTCCGCGCCAAAAAGAGGTTAACCATGACCGAACCACTGTACGTGTCGTTTCTCTGGCACATGCATCAGCCCTTTTATAAAGACCCGGTCAGGGGAGAATACATTCTCCCCTGGGCTTACCTGCATGCGGTGAAGGACTACTACGACATGCCGGCCATTGTCGATGCGACGCCCGGCGCCAAGGTGGTGTTCAACCTGGTCCCTTCCCTCCTGGAGCAGATCCAGGATTACGCCTCGGGTATGGCGATCGACCCCTTCCTGATGCGGGCGCGCATGTCTCCTGCCGATATGGACGAAAAGGACAAGCTCTTTGTCCTGGAGAATTTCTTTTCCGCCAACAAGCAGCGCATGATCGAGCCGTACAAGCGCTACCTGGAGCTGTACATCCTGGCCGGCGTCGGTGCTGCGGGGGGCGTCTCTGATCGCCTGGGTTCGCTGTCCGATCAGGATTTTCTGGACCTGCAGGTTTGGTTCTACCTTTCCTGGACCGGCGAGGCGGCAAGACGGAGGTTCCCGGTTTTCACGGAACTGCTCAGAAAAGGGGAGAATTTCACCGCGGCTGACAAGCGGCTCCTCCTGGAAACCCAGCGTGAGCTGATCGCGGAAATCATCCCCCTTTACAAGCGGCTTCACGAGGAGGGAAAGGTCGAGCTCTCCGTCACCCCCTATTTCCATCCGATCCTGCCGCTTCTGTGCGATTCCAGGATCGCCCAGGTCGCCATGCCGAAGGCGAACCTGCCGAGTATCCGCTTCCAGTACCCGGAAGACGCCAAGAGCCAGGTCGCCCACGGTATCGGCAGCTTTGAGAAGCTGTTCGGGTTCAAGCCGCAGGGGATGTGGCCCTCCGAGGGGTCGGTGAGCGACGAGGTGCTCTCGATCATGGCTGAAAAGGGGATTGCCTGGACCGCCTCCGACGAGTGGGTGCTCTCTCAGACACTGCCGGGCGGGTTGGGAAAGGATCGCGAGGCACTATATCACCCTTACTCCTTCCAACGCGCAGGGTGTGATATCGCGCTTTTTTTCCGGGATCATGGACTTTCCGACCTGATAGGTTTCACCTACTCGCAGTGGGAAGCGGATCGGGCTGTGGACGATTTCATAAGCAAGCTGAAGGAAGTGCGGCAGCATTGCCGCCCGGCCAGCGTGGTCTCGATCATCCTGGACGGCGAGAATGCCTGGGAGTATTACCAGGAGAACGGACTGCCGTTTCTCTCCAGGCTCTACAGCGCGCTGGCACACACCCCGGGACTCATGCCAGCTACCTTCTCAGAGGTGCTGCAACTCGTTTCCGAGCGGAGGGTCCTTGGGCATATCCATCCAGGTTCCTGGATCAACGCGAATTACGGCATCTGGATCGGCCACCCGGAGGAAAATCTCGGTTGGGACTATATCGCGAAGGCTCGTACCGCAGCAATGCAGGGGAATCCTGAGGTGGCGAACCTGCTTTCCGGAGGCGACAGCGGCGATGAAACGGCCCGCATGGTATGCAAGGCCATCTATGCAGCCCAAGGAAGCGACTGGTTCTGGTGGTATGGAGACGACCATTTTTCCCCCCACTCCGGGAGTTTCGACCTGCTGTTTCGTAGTCATCTTATGAACGTGTACCGGTTGCTGGCGCTGGAGATTCCCGGCGAGTTGCACGAGCCGATCAAAAAACAGTTGCCGGCCGGATTTGTTCGGGATCCGTCGGCGCTGATTACGCCTGCCATTACAGGAGTGGTGAACGACTATTTCGAATGGCTGGCCGCCGGACTCTACGATCTGACCAAGCAGTCCTCGGCCATGCACGCGTCGGAGAGTCTGCTGCAGTCATTTTTCTACGGTTTTGACCGGAGCTACTTCTATTTCCGTATCGACGGAGTGCAATCGCTGGAAAAGATGCTGCAGCAGGATGATCGTCTTTCCCTTCATTTGATTCACGGCAGCGAATTCAAGCTGGAAATGCAGTTGGGTGCCGGAGAGCGGGAACTGCAGGTGAAAGCGGGAGACCGATGGCAGGCATGTGGCGACATGATCAGATACAGCATCGGGCGTATCGCCGAGGTGCGCGTCCCGCTTTCGGCTCTTGGGCTGTCCACGGGCAACAAGCTCATGAGTTACTTCACCCTTACCCGAAGCGGTGATCAACTTGGCCGTTGGCCCGCCGGCACCACGCTCCCCCTGACCTATGCCGTCCCGGACTTGGGTCCGGATCTGGAGAACTGCCGGCTTGAGCCGATATCTTGTCTCGGACTTCAGGAACAAGGCGCCATTGTCGCGGAAGGAGAGCCCTGATATTTAGCCGCAGCATTCGGGAGCCCTCTCCGGGAAGGGAGGGGACTGGCTTTAGAGCCGCGCAAGAACCGGGATGCGGAGACGGCATGTGCGGTAAACAAGAGGAAGTCGGCGGTTCCAGAGAACCTCTTGAAATTCTTTTAGAAAAACCTTTACCTATTCTCCGTCTTAATTTAACATATCTCCATAATTCCAAGGTTTTAGAGGTTTTACATGAAGATTTTGTTTGTAGCGTCCGAGGTCACGCCTTTTGCCAAGACCGGCGGTCTTGCGGATGTGGCCGGAGCGCTTCCAAAAACGCTTAAGGCCCTAGGCCATGACGTCCGTATCATGATGCCCTTTTACTCGATCGTAGAGAAGGGGGGGATGGCGGTCCGCAAAGGGCGTAAAAGCGCCTCGGTCATGATTGACGGTGTGGAGAAAAAGGGTTTCCTGCGCCAGGCCGCTCTGGGAGAGATCCCGGTTTACCTCATCGAGAATAAGGAGTACTTCGCAAGAGACGAGCTCTACGGCACGCCGAGCGGAGATTATCCCGATAATGCCCAGCGCTTCTCGTTTTTCTGCAGGTGCGTCCTGGAACTGCTAAAGAAGATGGACTTTCGTCCGGACATAATCCACTGCCACGATTGGCAGACAGCGCTGATCCCTCACTACCTGAAGCACGAACGGAAGAACGACCCCTTTTTCTCGAAAACCGGCGTCATCTTTACCATCCACAACCTGGCCTATCAAGGGCTCTTCCCGTGCGAGGGACTGAGTACCATGGGGCTTTCGAAAGAATGCTTCACCATCGACGGCCTAGAATTCTACGGTAAGGTTAACCTCTTGAAAGGAGGGATACTGTCGGCCGACTTGGTGACCACCGTCTCCGAGGCGTATTGCCGAGAGATCCAGACGCCGGAGATGGGGTGCGGCCTGCACGGTGTGCTGCAGACCAGGAAGGACGATCTGGTCGGCATCCTGAACGGACTTGACTATGAAGAGTGGAATCCCGCCATGGACAAGGAGATCATGAAGAATTACAGCCATGCCTCCCTCTCCGGCAAAATGGTTGACAAGATCGGGCTGCAAAGGCTCATGGGGCTTGCCAGCGCGCCCGAGGTCCCCTTGCTCGGCATGGTATCGCGGATGGTGGCGCAGAAGGGATTCGACCTCATTGCCGAGTTGCTTCCCATGCTCGCTAAGGCACCGCTGCAAATGGTGCTGCTTGGCAGTGGCGAGGAACGCTACATGAAGGCGCTGAATGACATCAAGGCGGCGGGAGCCCGTAACATTGCCTTTGCCAGCGGTTTTGATCATGCGTTGGCGCCCAAGATCTACGCAGGCAGCGACATGTTCCTGATGCCCTCCTACTTCGAGCCCTGCGGGCTCGGACAGTTGATCGCCATGCGTTACGGCACGGTTCCCGTGGCGCGCAGAACCGGCGGGCTCGCCGATAGCGTGTTCGACCCGCTCGACAGCGACAAGACGCCCAACGGTTTCCTTTTTGAAGAATACACGCCCGAAGCGTTATGGGATGCCATCAATAGGGCGCTGGTCGCCTACCAGGACAAGGTTTTCTGGAAGAAATTGATGCGGCGCGGTATGAGCAGCGACTACTCCTGGCAAAACTCGGTTCATAAATACCTGGAACTGTACCGTAGAGCGCTGGCACGCAAGGGGGGTGAAGGGTGACGCTGGAAAGTGACGATCTTGAGGAACTTACCAATGAGGTCCGCAGGCTCATCGAGAGTAACAGGGTTTTTCTGGAACGGGTGAATGATGAGGATTACGAGGACGAGGATGAAGCGGAGTCGGATCCGGAGCCCACAGCGGCGCCGGACGATTACGAGGAGCTTTGACGGTCCCTCTCCCCTCTTTGCCAAAGTGCGGGAGAGGGATTTCTGCACAAGCTGGCCACGGGAGAGCTTGCAACCTGGGGAACCTTCTGATGCACCCAGTGTCGGCTAGAAATTGATACGGGGTAAAAAAGGGCGGCGCTGAGAGTGAACTTCTCCGGCGCCGCCCTTTTTTATCCAGCGGATTATCTGGCGGGTCGCTCTTCCGGGATGATGTCGTCCGAGGTGAAACCATCTGGCGCAGCACTCCGGACAGGCACAGCCGGTGCAACGGGTTCAGCAATGGGTTGCCGCGGCTGAACCGGTGCTGCAATTGGAGCGGGCGCTGCAGCCGGAGCAGGAATTAAAACAGGTGCCGCAACCGGAGCAGGAGCTGCTTTGTCGTCCGATTTCGGAGCAAAGAGCGGCTTGTAAGTCTTCAGCAGGGAGAGCATCTCGTCGTATTGTTTGACGTAAAGGGTCGAGACCTGTGGACCGTTGGCAACGGTGGACGGTTCGGTCTTGGAAAAGGCCGCGGTCACGCCCGCGACCGTCTTGAATTTCACATCCACCTTTTCGCTCAGGTTGGCTGCAGCTTCGTCAAAATCCGGGTACTGCAGCGGGAAGAACAGCGGATAAGAAAGGGCGCTCCGTCTGAAGTTGGGGTATTCCCAGATCGTGTTGCCGTCGCCGTCGATCAACTGGGCGGTCATGATCAGGTAGTTGAAGTCCGTTTCCAGGTAGGAGAGGAAGTTGCTTGAGAAGACCTTCCCCTGTCTTGTGAGTCCGCTTACGGTCAGGAACATGACGGCGTCAAGTCCGTTATTGCTAAGCAACTGCTTCAGCTCATCCTTCTTGTAAAAGTACTTGTTGTAGATGATCCCTGCATCGTCACGCCGCTCGCTGTTCGAGACCAGGGTGGAAAAGAGACGGGTGGGATCGCCCTCGATCTGCCGGACCGCGTAGAAGATGCCGGTACCACGGAGCCTCGCTATCAGCTCCTTCTCGTTTTTGGCGTTGTAGGTACGAAGCAGGGATAAGATGGCTCCCTTTTCCGGGTGCCGAATGTCCGACTCGGCATCGACGAAGATAGGGGCGACCCCGATGGTCTTCACCTTTTTCTCCAGGGTCTCTTGGGGAATGTTGTAGTAATTGTGCGCGCAGCCGAACATGGTGCAGGTCGCCCCGACCAGCAGGGCCAGCTTGAGAAAAATTCGCATGGGTTAACGCCTCCTGTAAAGGATTCTAACTGTCTTGCCGATTTATATCAGAAGCTTGCACGAAGCGCCACAGCTTATTGGCGCTCCTCCAGCATGATGAAGCCCACCTGCCGTCCGGTATCCCCGCCGTCGCGCCGGTAAGAGAAGAAGAGATCCTGGTTGCAACTGACGCAGAGTTCGCTGGTCTGGATCTGTTCCGCGCCAAGCCCGGCATCGCCTAGCAGGCGCCGGTTGGCCGCGCCCAGGTCGAGCAGCCATTTCCCCTCGCCCTGCTCGTTGGCCAGGAGGTCCCAGGCCGCTCCCGCCTTCTTGAAGGCATCCCGAACCGGCCGGTCTACTTCATAGCAGCATGCGGAGATGCAGGGGCCGACGGCGGCGAGGATGTCCTTGCGCTCGCAGCCGAAGATGTTCACCATCGCCTCGACCCCCTTGCCCGCGATGTTTCCTGCCGTCCCTTGCCAACCGGCATGCAGGGCGGCCACCACACCCTTGACCGGGTCGTGCAGCAGGATCGGAACGCAATCGGCAATGCAGACGGCGATGCAGATCCCGGGCTGGTTGGTGACGATGCCGTCGCACTCCAGTTTCAGGAAATGCGACAGCTCCGTATTGGGAGTGTCTATAACCAGGAGATCCGTGCCGTGTACCTGGGTCACCGTCAGGAAGCGATCAAGCGTCGCGCCGATGCTGCGGGCGAGGAGGCTGCGATTGCCTTCCACGTTGTGCGGGGAATCGAGGGTGTTGCTCCCCAGGTTAAGCGAGTTATAAGGCGGGCGCGACACGCCTTCGTGACGCGTGGTGAAGCCGGCGACGGCCCCATTCGTGCCGAGACCTGGTTTCAGGTACTGGATTTTTCCTGTCTTGCGCATTTCCATGAAAATACCTCTTTGAAAGTTCTATTTCTTACAGGTTGTTATTCCGATTCCGGCTTGAACTTGTCGTCCAGGTAAGCGACGATCCCAGCCATGTCCGGCGGCAGTTCCGTGTCGAACTCCAGGTACTCCCTGGAGATCGGGTGCAGAAAGCCGAGGGTTTTCGCGTGCAGCGCCTGTCGTCCCATGGCACGGATCATCTGTTTCAGCACCGGGTCCTGCAGCCCTGAAAGCCGTCCCCCGCCGCCGTACATCTCGTCGGCCAGCAGAGGGTGCCCGGCCTCGGAAAGGTGGACCCTGATCTGGTGGGTACGTCCTGTCTCCAGTTTGAGCCGTATCAGGGTGACGCCCGGGTAGCGCGCCACTACCCGCCAATGGGTGACGGCATCCTTGCCGTGCCGCGCCCGGCTGGACATCTTCTTGCGCTCGGTGGGATGACGGCCGATAATGGTCTCGATGCGCCCCTTGTCTTCCTTGGGGCTGCCGTACACAAGCGCGAGGTAGACCCGCTTGATGGTGTGCTCCTTGAACTGGTCCGCGAGGGCGTTATGGGCCCGGTCGCTCTTGGCCACCACCAGCGTTCCGGAAGTGTCCTTGTCTATGCGGTGCACGATGCCGGGGCGCAGTTCCCCGCCGATGCCGGAGAGGTCCTTGCAATGCGCGAGTAGCGCGTTCACAAGGGTTCCTTCCGGGTTGCCGGCGCCTGGATGCACCACCATGCCGGCACCCTTGTTCACCACGACCACCTCGGAGTCCTCGTAAAGCACCTCGATGGGGATGTCCTCGGCCTGCGGTTCCGCGGGTGCCGGGGGCGGGACGACGATGTGGATCCCCTCTCCACCCTTTAGTTTGAGTGCCGGCTTCTGCTTTTGACCGTTCACCGTGGCGCACCCCGTCTCGATCAGCCTGAGAGCCGCTGAGCGGGTGATCTCGGGGACGCTGCGGGAGATGAAGCTGTCCAACCGCTCGGGTTCGATGTCGCAGGGAAAGGTGAGTTCAATCGGTTCCATTTCTGTTCTCCGGGGAGGAAAGGCCTCCCGTAAAAAAAAGCGAGGGCGCGTTTCGAATGAAAGCGCGCCCGGGCCTTATGTGCACTGAAAAGTCGTAATTTCTACCAGATGGTCGATTCTATCTTCCCTGCCCGTTTTATCAGTACGTCGACCACCGCAATATCGAAGATGTTGGATTCGGCGAGCTCTTTGCTGACCCGGGAGATGAAATGATCCCTCCCCTCGGTCAACTGGTCGTGCAGAACCTCAAAGATGTTGTCTTCCTTGATCCCCTGCTCCACCTTGTCGCGGTTGTATACGGCCACGTCGGAAACTATGGCCCTGGCAAGCCTTCTGGCCTGATCCCGGTTTTCTATGAGGCTCATGAGGTCTCTCCCGGTTGGTAATGTCAGCGAACCACTATACGCAGTTTTTGCCTAAGATACTATCTTAATTTTAGGGCGAAGTAGATGCTGGCGCTTCCTCTTTTGACCAGCAGCGCCACGGCGCCCCTGGTGGCGGCCGCTTTCATGGCGCTTTGGTATTCGGCCAGGTTGCGCACTTTTTTCTGGTTCACCGAGACGATAATGTCGCCGCGCTGGATGCCGCTTTCCTCGGCCAGCCCCCCCGGTTCCAGATCGCTCACCACCACGCCGGCAACCCCGCGCCCCCTCATCTCTGGGCCGATTTCCTCCACGGAAAGCCCGAGAACTCCGGCCTCGCGTTCGCTGGGTCTTTGCGTTTGGGCCGGTGCGCTGTCGGCCGGCGTTGTCGTCACGAATACCTTCAGTTTCTCTCCCTCCCGGTACAGTTCAACCTCGACCTTCTTGCCGATGGGGGTCTCCCCCACCAGTCGCTGCAGTTGGCGCACGTCCTTTACCGTTTTGCCGCCGAGCCCCGTGATGATGTCGCCCTGAAGTATGCCGGCTTTGGCAGCCGGTCCGCCGGGCACCACATCGTTAACCAATGCGCCGTATGCCCTGGGGAGGCCGAAGGAGCTGGCCATCTCCTCGGTTACCGTCTGGATGGAGACCCCAAGCCAGCCGCGGCTCACGCTGCCTTTGCTGATCAACTGGGTCACCACCTGTTTCGCCATGTTCACCGGTATGGCGAACCCGATACCTTGACCGGTGGCGACGATCGCCGTATTGATCCCGATCACCTCTCCGTATACGTTCAGCAGCGGCCCCCCGGAGTTTCCCGGGTTGATGGACGCGTCGGTCTGGATGAAGTCTTCGTAGGTCTCGATCCCCATGTTCGACCGGCCGGTTGCGGAAACCACTCCGACAGTCACCGTCCGGTCCAGGCCGAAGGGGTTCCCTATGGCGATGGCCCACTGGCCAACCTGGAGCTTGTTCGAATCGCCGAGCACCACGGGGGCAAGCGGCTCCTTCACGTCGATCTTGATCACGGCGATGTCGGTCTTCGGGTCCGAACCTATCACCTTGCCGACATAGACGCTTTCGTTGGACAGCTTCACCTGGATGGTTTCCGCGTCCCGCACCACATGATCGTTAGTGACTATGTAGCCTTCCTTGTTGACGATAAAGCCGGAACCGAGACTGTGGTCCCTGCGATACTGAGGGCGGCCTCCTCTTTCACCGAAGAAGTCTTCGAAAAAGGGGGATGACTCGAAGAACGGGCGCACCAGCTTCTTCTTGCCTACGGTAGAGATGTTCACCACCGAAGGGGTGACGCTCTTCACCAGGTTGGTGAAGGCCTGCTGGGTCGCCAGCATGTCCTTGGGGACTTCCTGCACCGGCGCCGCTGTGCTTTCCCTCCGGTCCGATTCGTATAGGACGGCTTCCCGTTCTTTCTTGCACCCGAAAAGGGCGCTGGTGATGATGAGGCAGACGATCAGGACTCTGGCGCTTTTCATTTGTTGCTCCTTGGGGTAGATGCGGTAAAGCTGGAACCGTGAAAGCCTAGCCAAAAAATGGATTGATGTCAACCTCTTCGCTCATTTGCGGGGGGGTCCCCAACGTTGCAAATACCCCTTGACGGCGGATGGCATTTTGAATATATATGCATCTAGGATTACATTGGGGGTATACGTGCAAGAGAAGATCAAGCAGGAAATTCGGGAGATGAAGCTGGGCGAGAAGGTTCGCGGACTGCGCCAAGAGCAGCGGCTTACTCTTCAGGCGCTTGCCGACATCACCGGGCTCTCCAAGCCGCTCCTGTCGCAGATCGAAAACGACCAGGTCACTCCGCCCATTGCGACCCTTCTAAAGATAGCCAAGGGGCTCAAGGTCGGAATCCATTACTTCTTCGAGGAGTCGGTGGACCGTCAGAAATTCATGCTGACCCGCGGCGAGCCGTCGGTCGGGACCCAGCGCAGGGCAGGCAAGGATGCCGGTCCGCAGGGATATATGTATAAGCCGCTCGCGCCCGGAATGCGCCAGAAGAAGGTGGAGCCGTTCCTGGTCGAGTTCGAGCAGCGGGCCTGGGACAACAGCCTCTTTTACAGTCATGAAGGGGTGGAATTCCTCTACCTTCTGGACGGCGAACTGGAATTCCATTACGCGGACGAGGTGATGCGGCTGCTTCCTGGCGACAGCATCTACTATGAATCGTCCGAACCGCACGGTTACGTCTCCGTCGGCGAGGTCCGGGCCCGTGCGGTGGCCGTTCTTTACACCAAGGGATAAAGGCGCTTTCATACAGTAAGACAAAGAGCCGGCCGCAGCGGGAGTTGATCCTTAGCGGCCGGCTCTTCTTTTGTGGCGGGGCGCATTTCATCTTTTACATTTGACGGCCGGTTCTCACGAGCTTATTATTAGTCTTTGCGATGGTTCCTCATTGAAGGTGGGGAGGGGGTTGCGTTAGAGAAAATTACTCATTAAGTTGGTAGAAAAGGGTTGACGGTAGGGGATCCGTTTGTTATAAAGTTTGACTTCGCAGCGCAGCTCTTTGCAACCGAATAGAACCGGCAGGGAAAAGACAGAGGATTCAAGTACCTGACGGTGCGGGATTCCCTCGGTCTGGAACGATCCTTAGGGTTCGCCCCTCCTGCAAACCTTGAAAACTTTCCGAAAGAAAAGCTTGACAGGTTGGAACGGTTCGGGTAGATTGCCGAGTCTGTCGCAGCGAGCAAGCAGGTCGCCGGACAGCAGCTTGGTCTTTGAAAACTAAATAGTAGACGAAACAGCATTGTGGGTTTTGTAACAAAAATGTCAGTCGTTTCAAACACTAGAATCGGATTTTCCGTTTTTAAATTAAACTGGAGAGTTTGATCCTGGCTCAGAACGAACGCTGGCGGCGTGCTTAACACATGCAAGTCGAACGTGATCCGGAGCTTGCTCCGGTGAAAGTGG
>Ga0209317_1000807_pt1 | contig 33571 bp, 29 predicted proteins | sample RifGroB2_FD_183994 | JGI IMG/M metagenome (GOLD analysis project Ga0209317, IMG submission 183994) | Soil microbial communities from Rifle, Colorado, USA - Groundwater B2 (SPAdes) (version 2) | ecosystem: Environmental > Terrestrial > Soil > Unclassified | place: Rifle, Colorado | collected...
AGGGTCGGGACCGAAGGGAGGAGCGTCATCTTGAGCGTGTTCCCCAGGGCGTTCAGGCAGGCGGAGGCGAGTATGTTCCCCACCTCCATGAGGGTCGCTCTCTCCATCTCGGAGAGCGGCTCCCCCTCCTTGGGGAGGCTCCCCAGCAAAAGCTCCAGGATGCGCTGGGCGTTTTCCTGGCGCAGGAGAACCAGGATGCTGCCGCGCACGTTCCCGAGGATCTGCAGGTGCAGGGCGGTCACCTCCTGCGCGTCGAGCAGCTCGGAGAGCCTGGCGGCGTCCATGAACTGCAGGCGGGGGACCTGGATGGCGACACCCTTTCCCATCAGTTGGGACAGGGCCGTCGCGGCATGTTCCATGCCGATGTTGCAGACCTCGGTCAGCGCGTCCAGTTCGGCATTTTGCAGCAAGGGCGTAGACATGTAAGCCTCCGGATGATTGGGGGTTGCCGGTAAAAGTTACAACAGGTCGGCCAGGTCCAGTATGGTGACGACCTCGCCGTCCCCGAGCGTCGCTCCCCCGGCAAGTCCCGCCATCCTGGAAAGCGGCCTGCCGAACGGTTTCACGAAAAGCTCGTACTGCCCAAGGAGGCGGTCCACCACGATCCCTACCCGGCGCCCCTTGGCCTCGGTGACGAACAGCGGCAGGATGCCGCTTGGGAACCGCCCCAGGGGGAGCCCCAGGATCCGGTTCAGGCTCAGAAGCGGTATGGTCTCGCCGTCCAGTTGGAACATCTGCCTCTTTCCAACCGTCTCTATCTGGCGGCGTGACAGCTCCACGGTGCGGTGCACCGCGGTCACCGGGACCGCGTTCTTGACACCTCCGCACTGAACGATCAGGGCGTGAATGATGGCTATGGTCATCGGGAGCCTCAGCGTGAAGGTGCTCCCTGCACCGGGCTCCGACTCGATCAGAAGCGTCCCCCCAAGCTTCTGGATGGCGGCGTTGACCGCGTCCATGCCGACGCCGCGCCCGGAGATGTCGGTCACCTCCTTCGCCGTGGAAAAGCCGGGTATGCAGGAAAGCATCAGCGCCTGGCGCGGCGAGAGGAGCTCCCCCTCCTCGGGGGTGATCAGCCCCTTTCGTATCGCCGCGTCGATCATCTTCTGCGGGTCCATGCCGCGCCCGTCGTCGCTCACCCTGATCTGTATCCGGTCGCGGTCCCGGGTGACCGAGAGCTCGACCACGCCGCGGGGCGGCTTGCCGGCGGCAACGCGCTCGGCGCTCTCCTCCATCCCGTGGTCGACGGCGTTTCTCAGGATGTGGTTCAGCGGGTCGACAAGCTGCTCCAGCGTCCCCCGGTCCAGGCCGATCTCCCGCCCGGTCAGCTCGAACTGGATCTCCTTGCCGCTTTTCTTGGCGAGGGTCCTGACGGAGCGCTGGAACCGGTCGCTGATCGCCTCGAAAGGCATCAGACGCACCTTCATCACCTCGTCGTGCAGTGCGCGCAGGAGCTTCCCCGTCTCGGATACGGCGTCGTTCAGGGGAGGGGAGTTAAGCTCGCGCCCGATGTTGAGAAGGCGGTGCTTGTTGGTGACAAGTTCCCCGGTCAGGTTGATCAGGTGGTCCAAAAGCTCGGTCTTCACCCTGACCGTGCCGCTTATCTCCCCCGAGGCTTCCTTCGCCTTCTCCGGCTCCGGGGGAGACTGGGACGGTGGGGGGGCGCCTTGGGACGGCGGCTGGGGGGGGAGGTGCAGCGGCGGTTGCGACGCATCCCGGGGAGGCGTCTGGGGGGGCGCAGGCGGCTCCTTCTCCCTGGGGGGAGCCGGGGTGTAGCCCGCAAGCCTCTGCGCGTAATCGCCGGTCGGGCGGCTCTGCGTGCGGTCCGCCTCGACGTCGGAAAGGAGCGCGTCGATCAGGTCCACCCCCTCCAGGAGCAGGTCGGCCACGCCGGCGTCGAAGGAAAGCGCTCCCTCCCTGACCCGGGCCATCAGGTCCTCCATGGCGTGGGCCACCACCACGACCTCGCCGTATTCCATGGAGGCGGCCATCCCCTTCAGCGAATGGGCCCCGCGAAACAGCGAGTTGATGGCCCCCTTCTCCACGGGGGACTGCTCGAGGGCGACCACCTGCTCGGCTATCGCCCTCAGGTACTCCCTCGACTCGGAGAGGAACAGGTTTTTGTACTGCGACATGTCCATCCGTTATCCCTCGGCCACTTCCTTGAGGACACGGGCGACGAGCTCCGGGTTGAACGGTTTCAGGATGAAGGCCCTGGCTCCCGCCTGCGTCGCGGCGGTGGTGAGCGACTCCTGCCCTATGGCGGAGCACATGACCACGCGCGCCTTCGGGTTGAAGGCCATGATCTCGTGGAGCGCCTCGATGCCGGTCTTGTTGGGCATGACGATGTCAAGCGTGGTGAGGTCGGGGCGGCACTCCTTGTACTTGACGACCGCCTCCTCGCCGTCGGATGCCTCGGCGGCGATCTCGTACCCCTCCTCCGTGAGGATGTCGCGCAGCATTTTTCTCATGAACAGTGAGTCATCTACAATCATGACCGTGGTGGCCATCGGGTACCTCCTGGGTTGAACTTTGATGTCGAGCCCTAAGGCTGCGGGCGCGTGGGAGGCTGTCTCAGCCCGTCTTCCAGCCCGGTCAGGAGCGCCTCCAGGTTTACCAGGCGCACGCTCCCCTGTGGGGTCGCGAGGATCGCGTCGGTGAGCGGGCCGTCGCCCGGTTCCTCCCCGGCGACAGCATCGCAACCGATGATGGAGTTCACCGCGTCCACCCTGAGGGCCAGGTGGGCGAGCTTCGTGTCGAGCACGAGGAGCTTTCCCGGCAGGGGACGCGCCTTGAGCCCCAGGTAGAGCGCCAGGTCGACCAGCGCGGTCAGGTTGCCGTGGAAGTTGATCAGCCCCAGGTAATGCGGGGGAGCGCCGGCAAAGGGGAAGCTCGCCTGGGGCTCCATCACCTCGGAGATCTGCTGCAGGTTGCAGGCGTAATCCTCCCCCCCCGCGCTGAAAAGCAAGAGCCGCTCGGGGATCACAGGTCGGGCTCTCCCCGGACCTGGAACTTCTCGACGGAGTGGAGCAGTTCGTCGGCCAGTTTCGACAGCTCCTGGGTCTGGAACACCATCTCCTGCATGGCCGAGTGCTGCTCCTCGGTGGCGGCGGAGACCTCCTCGGTGGAGGCGGCGTTGTCCTCGGCCACCTTGGCGATCTCGTCCACCATGCTCACCATCCTGGCGGCGCCGGTGGTCTGCATCTGGGAGAGGTCCGCGATGGAGTTTGCCTTTCTCTCCGTCTCGATGACGGTGGCGAGGATCTGCTTGAAGGAGTCTGCCGTGGTGTCCACGTTCTTCTTGCCGGCGATGATGCCGCGCGAGCTGTCCGTGATGGTCTCCTGCAGCCTGCGGCTCTCCACCTTTACCAGGTCGATCATCTCGACGATCTCGGTGGCGCTCTTGGCGCTCCCGTCGGCGAGCTTTCTCACCTCCTCGGCCACCACGCCGAACCCCTTGCCGTACTCGCCGGCGCGGGCCGCCTCGATGGAGGCGTTCAGGGCGAGGAGGTTCGTCTGGCGCGCCATGTCGACGATGAAGTCGGCGATCTTACCCACCTGCTGCAGTTTTCCGTTGAGGTCCATGAACTGCATGCCGATCAGCTCGACGGAGTCGAAGAAGCTCTTCATCCGCTCCAGCGAATCGTTGGCGAGATCGCCCCCCTTCTGGGCGGTGATGCTGGTCTCGCGCGCAGCCTTCGCCGTCTCCTTCGCCCGCCGTGCCACCAGGTCGACGGAGATCGCCATCTCGTGGATCACCTTGGAGCTCCTGGAGAGCATCTCCGCCTGGGTCTCTGCCCCGCCGGAGATCTGCTCGATCGCCTGGGCCACCTCCTCGGTGGAGGCGTTTATCTCGAGGGCCGTGGAGGAGAGGGTGCGGGAGGATTCCGAGACCCGCTCCGCCGTCTCCCTGATCTGGCGCACCAGCGTCCTCAGGCTCTCCAGCATGGTGTTGATCGAGACGGCCATGCTGTGGGTCTCGTCGGGGAAACGGGTGGGGGGGAAGTCCAGGTCGCGGGAGAGGTCCCCCTGGCTGATCGACTCGGTGGCGCCGCGCAAAAGGGCGATGTTCTTGGTAAAGCTCTTGGAGAAGAACGATCCCAGGATGAGCCCTATGGTGAGGGCCACCACGTAGGAGAGGACGTTGGTGATCTCCGGCGCGTAGTCGAGCAGGCCGACCCACGCGGGGACAAAGGCGACGGCCGCGACCACGGTCAGGAATCCGAGGATGAACTTGTACCCTATTTGTATGTACATTGGGGCGAGCTCCTTTTGCTGCTGCTTGGGTTATGCTATGGCCCGGTAGATCCTCTCCACGGGGCAGACGGTCTTGAAACGGGTGCGGGCCGTGCCGAAAAGGGTTTCCGACTTCCCCAGCACCAGGATCCCTCCGGGCGAGAGCGCGTCGGCGAAGCCGTTCAGGATGGTCTCCTGACGCTCCCTCTCGAAGTAGATCAGGACGTTGCGGCAAAGGATCAGGTCGCAGGGGTCCCACGCCAGCGGCTGGTTCAGGTCTTCACGGGAAAAGCAGACCTGCGAGCGGACCTCCTCGTTCAGGCGGTAGCGCTCCCCCTCCCGGGTGAAAAAGCGCGACAACATCTCCGGCGGCACCTCGGCCAGGCGGTCCGGGTGGTACAGCGCCTCCCGGGCAAGCTCCAGGGTGGCGGCGTCCACGTCGACCCCCCGGATGGAGACGCGCCCCTCGCAAAGGGGATCGTTAAACCGCTCGCGCAGGATGAGGGCCAGGGTGTACGGCTCCTCTCCGCCGGCGCACCCAACGCTCATGAGCTTTAGCTCCCGGCGCTCCCTGAGCAGCTCCGGAAGGGTCTCGCCGGCGAGCTTTTGGAACACCGAGGGGTTTCTGAAGAAATGGGAAACATGGATGGTGAGGACCCGCAGCAGGCGCTCCTGCTCGTCGGGGCTCTCGGTCAAAAGGAGGCCGTAGGCCTCGGGCGAGGGTGACTGGGTGGCCCGGACCCGTATCTGTATGCGCCTCTTGACGCACTTGTCCTTGTACCCGTCCAGGCTGAATCCGGAGCGCGCCTTCAGGATGCGCCCGATGATGTCTAAGGTGTCCGGTGCGATGTCCGGATCCACGCTGCCGCCTATCATCGCGCCGCTCTTTGCCTGCACTGCCGCCTGCCTCGTGAATTCGAGGACATCTGAACCTCTGCCGGTAAATGGGCGGGGAGCCAGCCCAAATGGAAAATCAATAGCAAATCGCGGCCCAGAAGTCAATGTGGACGTCTACTTGCAAAAGAAAAGCCCCGCCTTGCCGGCGGGGCTTCCCGTTTCGCTGTTACGACGCCAGGTAGGCGGCGATGTTTTCGGTGAGGGTGCGGTAGATCCTTCTGCATTCCGCCTCGTCCCGCTCGAGGAGGGTGACCCTGAACCCGAGCAGCTCCGTGTTGAAGGAGGAGAGGGGGACCACGCAGATCCCGGTCTTCGCGAGGATGTAGTAGACGAAGCGCTTGTCGGGGGCGACGCCGGGCTGGTCGACGATCCCCTCGACGAGCTGCCGTATCTCGGGGTTGTCGAGCTTTAGCGTCTGGGTGTGGTTCAGCACCCCCGGCCTGAAGGGGACGGCCATGTAGAAGGCGCCGTTGGTCCGGTTCACGGCGAGTTCGGGAACCGCGGAGAGCGCCTCGTAGGTGATGTTGCTCATCCGCTCGTAGCGGGAGATCCTCTCCTTCAGGTAGTTATGGTACTCCGGGTGCTTCATCACGGCCGGCAGGCAGCGCTGCGGCAGCGTCGTGGAGCAGACCTCGTTCATCTTCGAGGAGAGGATGGAGTTCACGAATTTCTTGAAGCGGGGGTCGCGCTCGCCGTTGTACACCTCGATCCAGCCGCAGCGGGAGCCGGGCCAGGGGAGTTCCTTGGAGATCCCCTTCATGGCGATGGCGGGGACCTCCCCGATCAGGTCGGAGATGGGGACCGTCCTCTCGCCGTTGTAGACGATGTTGCTGTACACCTCGTCCGCGATGATGAAGAGGTCGTACTTCTTCGCGATGGCGACGATCTCCTTGAGGACCTCGACGGGGTACACCATGCCGGTCGGGTTGTCCGGGTTGATGATCATGACCCCCGCGATCTGCGGGTTGTACTTCACGTGGCACTCCAGGTCCTCCATGTCGGGGTACCAGTTGTCCTCGGGCTTCAACCGGTAGCAGACCGGGGTCGCGTTGGCGTGGGCGGCCTCCCCTATGGAGTGCGTGGTGTAGGTGGGTGAGGGCATCAGCACGCGGCTCTCGGGCCTCAAGTTCCCGTACACCTTGGCGATGGCGTCGCCAAGGCCGTTGAAGAAGATGATGTCGTCCGGGGTGATCTGCGCGCCCCCCCTTTTGTTGGTGATGTCGCAGATGAACTCGCGGGTCTCCAGGACGCCGCGTGTGGGGCAGTAGGCGTAGCTGTCGTCGTTCATCGCCTCGGCCGCCACGATCTCCTTCATCCAGAGCGGGATCTTCTCCCCCTTAACGATGGGGTCGCCGATATTCTCCCAGTTGATCTTCACCCCGAAGCGTTGCACCTTCTCGGCAACCGTGACGATATTCCTGATCTCGTAGGTCAGTTCTCCCGCGCCGGGAGCGACAATCTCGTTGCGCATCTCTTTCCCCCTCAAGGCACTCCGTTTTTTTGACGTATACCGTTATTTGTACAAAAAAAGGCCGCGGGAGTCCCCCACGGCCTTCAGTTAAAATCTTGTTTTCTGAATCAGCAGTGGCGGCTCTAGAAGGGTCTGGCCGCTGCTGCCGCGTGGACGGTGCCACGTGATGTAACGCTGTTAGTATACATGAGGCCTGAAATAACATGCAGGGATGGCGATGTCAACGTTTTTTCCATTTTTCCTGCCGCTGGCGCGTACGTCCGGCTCGAAGGTCCTTCGCTGGTTTGCTTTTCGACGCGAAATCGTCAACGTCAAAGCCTTCCCCGGAGACTCTCAGTGCCCACCAATGCAGGTATTCCACCTTATTAGTGAATGATCTGGTCTTCTTCTGCTTTAAGTAACGCCTGCTCTATCTGCGCAGCAATGGTATCCGAACCGAGCGATGCTTTTTCAGGTAGCCTGATTCCGCTTATCACGTCCTTTGCATAATCAAGATAATGCTCCAACACCTTTCGCTTATTGGATAGCTGCTCAACATCACCACTCTCCCAGTAATCACCTTCATCGGTCACGGAAAGATTTGATATGTATTTGCTGTTGAGAGCGTGGAGTAATTCGACAATCTGTATGTGAGACTCGATGCGTCCGAATTGCGTCTTGCAAGCTGTGAAGGGTTCCTGCTGCATGCCGCAACTGGACCGGACCAACTGCTGCATCACGTCAGTCAAGGCGCCGGATTTGTCAAACAGAATCGCCAGTGCCTCGCACTGCGAGTCAACGGACAGGACGATTCCCTTCAGTCCGAGTGAACCTTTTATGACGGCAGGTTTGTCCGCAGCCGGCCCGACAAGGCGAGTTGAAGGCTCGACATCAAAGTCATCATCTACGACAGAAAAGGACCAGTCGTGTTTTTGAGCGATTCTCTTTACCTCTTCGATCAAATGCGGGATATCCTCCAGGCGATCCATGTTTCCGCGGGCGTATATGGTGATTCCCATCGTTCCACCTCCCTTTTGTCCCATTCTCGAGTTTTCTTCCTCGCCAGGTCTTCCTGATTCGCTGTCGCCTGTGACAAAACCAGGGTCCCCTGCATGGTCGTAGTCTTGACAACTGATAAAGAAGTTCTTTTGAATCTGGGAGATTGGCTCCTCTTACTTTCTTCTATTCATGCTGTTTGCCTCGTATGATTACCGGCACGATGCGGTAGTCGCGCTGAAAGACCAGGTTATGCAGATCTGCGGCGGCGATCGCCCGCAGGGTGGGGAGTTCGGTGGCGGCGTCGGCATCGCTGAAGACGTTGAGGGGCCAAGTCCCAACGGTAGCGCCACGCAGGTGGGGGTGGTGAAAACCGTGCCCGGAGAATGCCTCCAGGGTAACGGGCGGGATACCTGCCTTTTCCTGCTCAGGCCAGCTCAGCGTCCAGACAGCCGTTACATCCCCTTCCGGCGACCTGGAGACACCGCTGGCAGCGACTGTCCCACTCGCCAGCAGCAGGACATCGTTCATCTCGCCAAGCGCCTGCCGGGCATAGGGATCAAGGTAGTCAATTGTGGCGATAAAGAGCTTCTCCTTGTCGGCCCTGCTGACAGCGCCGTCGCCGTGGGTGCCGTCACGCAGGTCGCTAAAGTGCCGCAAAAGCCCCCGCAGGTGGCCCGGTGCTCTATCGATGTCACATCTAGTAGCAACGTTCATCCTGTTCACCTCCCATTGCGGTTTTCAAGTGATCGTCTCGATCACACCACCATCTACCCTGAGGGCAGCGCCGGTTGTTGCCGACGCCTGCAGCGAAGCGGCGTAGACGACCATATTGGCCACTTCTTCCACAGTCGCCGGGCGCTGGATGATCGAGCTGGGACGATGCTTCATCACAAAGGCGGTCGCCGTCTCTTCCATGGACAGGGCAGATGCCTTCTGTTCTTCCTTCAGCATAGCTTCGAGGCCATCTGACAATGTCGGACCTGGCAAGATGGCATTGACGGTTATGCCAGTACCGGCTGTGCGTTTGGCCAGGCCGCGTGAGATCGAAAGGACTGCTGTTTTGGTGAAGCCGTAATGGATCATTTCGGTGGGAATGTTCAGCGCTGACTCTGAGGACAGGAACAGTACGCGGCCCCAATGACGTTGCACCATGCCGGGCAGATAGGCACGGGACAGTCGTACACCTGACATGACATTCACCTCAAAGAAGCGTGTCCATTCGGCATCTGGAATCTCGAAGAAATCCTGCGGCCCATAGATCCCGACGTTGTTGACCAGGATGTCTGCGGATGGCTGCGCAGCCACCAGTGCCGCGCAGCCATCCGCAGAACCAACATCGGCCGCAACACCGCGGATGTTAGCCTGTACAACTTCCGAAGACAACTTGGCTACGGCACTTTCGACAGCAGTAGCCGTACGGCCGTTAACGACTACATCGGCGCCAGCCTGCGCTAGGCCTTTCGCGATGGCGTAGCCGATTCCGGCTGTTGATCCCGTAACGATGGCAGTCTTTCCTGAAAGGTCGATTTTCATGGGGGTGTCCTTTCCTGTAAAGATGAGATGTGCGCTGATCAACGGGTGGAGATCACCTGACAGCTTTCTGGTTAGGTGCATCTCCTTGGTTGGGTTCACCATTTTTCCCCCTGCTTTCGAAGACCACCTCAAACCGCCCGGACGCTCTCAGAACCTCTTCGACGCGGCGATAAAGATCCTTGTGCCTTTTCGCAATAAAGATCCATAGGCCGTAGTTGTTATCAGGTAACTTCAAAGGGGGAATTGCTGGGGCTCCTTTTACAAAAGGGGGGGGCAGCCCCAACGTCCCTCTGCCCCCTTCCCCCTTTCGTGCCCCCTCTCCCTCCTGGCCTGCGCGCCCGAGCGCTACGGCGCAAAAGCGGGAGAGGGGGCGTCGTCTCTAGCTGCTAAAAGTTCCAGAACTCGTCGATCTCTGCGTCGCTGAAGTCCCAGACCGCGTTGTGCGGTGCTACCGGCTCGGTCTTGAAGAAGTCAGGCAGCCGGTCGTGCGCGCTGTTGAGGCCGGCTGCGATGTTGAACTGGTGCTCCAGCTTCAGGATGTGCTTGCCGAGGTTGGTGACGTCATCGCCGGTGAGGGTGATGCCGAAGCGGGCGTTGATCATGTCGATCAGGGCCGGCAGGCACTCCGGGATGTCCAGGGCAGGGAAGGCGACGAAGATGCACATACCGGTGGAGTCGACCGCCGCGGTGGCGATCTGCAGGTTGCGGGACAGCTCGACTTGGCCCTCTTTCTTGAGCGGGTCCACGTAGCCGCCGACGTTCAGGATGTTGGTGGCGATGGTGTAGCCGGAGGTGTGATCGGCGCCCATGGTGCTGGTCGCGTAGGTGATGCCGATACCCTTGACGGAGCGCGGGTCATAAGCCGGGATGCCCTGGTTTTTCACGACCGGGACGCGGGTCACGGCGTAGGCGCGGCCCACGGAGCCGGCGCCCCCGCCGAGGATGCGCCCAAGCGGTGTCCCCTTGCCGATTTCCTCGCTCAAAAGGCGCAGCAACTCCTTGGAGTCGCCGAAGGGGAGGATGCCCGCCTCCATGGCGACGCCGAACATGACGGCGGTCTCGATGGAGTCGATGCCGATGTCGTCCATAATGCTGTCGGCCTGGGCGATGTCGTCCAGGTTATCGATGCAGCAGTCAGCCCCCAGTCCCCAGATGGTCTCGTACTCGAAGCCGGAGGTGAGGTACTTGCCGTCCTTGTCGTTATAGACCTGCGAGCACTGGATGATGCAGCCGGCGTGGCAGCCGTGCTTCACCTTGCCGCCGCGGGCGAGGATGGTGTCGTGCATGGTCTCGCCGGAAATCTTGTCGTGCCATTCGTACTGGCCTTGGGTGAAGTTCTTGGTCGGCAGGCCGCCTGCCTCGTTCAGGATGTTCACCAGCACGTTGGTGCCGTAGGTCGGCAGTCCCTCGCCGCTGACCGGGTGGTCGAGCAACGCCTTGGCGAAGATCTTGGCTGCGGCCTTGAATTTCTCCGGTTCGGCGATCTGCACGCCCGGTGCGCCCTCGGCGTCGATGGAGATGAATTTGATCTGCTTGGAGCCCATGACCGCGCCCAGCCCGCCGCGCCCGTGGCTGCGGATCTTGCTGTCCGGATCCTTGACCGAGATGTTGGCTGCCGTCATCTTCATCTCGCCGACAGGTCCTATGGTGAGCACGCCGGTCTTCTTGCCCAGGCGTGCCTCGACGGCGTCGATGACCGCGAAGTTGCCCAGGCCGAGCAGTTCCTTCTCTTCGCTGATGACGACGCCGGAGAGGCTGACGCCCAGGTTGTACCAGGTGCCGTCCTTCGGTGCCCCTTCGATGATCAGGGCCTTGATGCCGAGTTTGGCCAGCATCTGTGCTGCGGTGCCGCCGGAGTTACTTTCCTTGATGCCGCCGGTCAGCGGGCTCTTGGCGCCGGCGGAAAGCCGGCCGGAGTTGGCTGCCGCGGTGCCGGTGAGAAGACCCGGGGCGAAGCAGAGGATGTTCTGGGGGCCTAGGGCGTGGCAGGTGGGCGGGACTTCCGCAGCCACGATGGTGGAGGTGAGGCCGCGGCCGCCGAGGCCGGCCCAGGCTGCGGGAACCGCCTCGATCTTGGTGCTCAGGTCGGTCATATTTACGCGTAAAATCTTGTCCATGTGCTAGCTCCCCTCGTGTGTGTAATGCCTTCGTCTGAGACGAAGGGTATTCCTCTTCGTAAGGGCGGCTTCGCCGTTTCCAGCGAAACCCGTGGGCCGGTCGCCATCAGGATTCGCGTTAGGTGGCATGGCACGGAGATTATCCGATGCGCGACTGACCTGACATAGTGTAGCGCATCTCCTGCAATCGGTCACGGCTACAGTGTGTCCTACTTATTTTTACAGGCCGGATATGCTGAGCAACCATAAAACCCACCAAACCTGCTACTCCGAAGCAACCTAGCCATTACCTCATCGGTACGTGAAGTGTGGGACAACGGCGTCGCCGCTTGATAGTTCACCTGTTTTACTGTGTCTGAGTTAAAATAGCCGGATCGCGGTAATTCTGGTGAGAGCCGTCGCCTGTGCCATCCGGGGCCGGAGCGTCTCGAGGTTACCGACATGACGGTATCGTCATCGGGTAATGCGGTATCTGACTTCGAAGGAATTCTCGGGGGGCAACTGACGCGGACTAAAGCACCCGAGATGGCTGATAGGGGTGAAACGTTATGAGAAAAAAGGAACTCAAAGATAAAGGTGCTGCGGCCAGGCAACCGTCGGGGGCAACCATTGTCAAAGCCGCTCACGACGAGAGCACCAATGCCCAGATGCTTGAGGCTAACGAGCGTCTCATTGCCGCGACCATTCATGCCCAGGCAATGACAAAGGCAGCCGAACTGGCCACAGAGCAGATGTCGTATATGGCCGAGCACGACGTTTTGACAGGTTTGCCGAACCGGTCATTGCTGACCGACCGCCTGTTGCAATCGATCGCGCTTGCCCAGCGTCATGACAAGAAGGTCGCGCTGATGTACCTGGATCTCGACCACTTCAAGCACGTAAACGATTCTCTCGGACATGCGGTGGGCGACCAGTTGTTGCAGTCGGTTGCAAAACGCCTGCAAACGTGCGTCCGGCTCTCCGATACTGTCAGCCGACAGGGTGGTGACGAGTTTGTGGTGTTGCTGACCGAAATCGATGAGGTGCAGGACGCTCTGCTCACCGCCGATAAAGTCATCGAAGCCATGGCTCGACCGCATTCCATCAACGGCAATCAGCTCCATGTCACCATCAGCATCGGCATCAGCATTTACCCCGATGACGGCAGCGATATCGAAGCCATGCTGAGAAACGCCGACACCGCGATGTATCAAGCCAAGAATACCGGGCGCAATCACTATCATCTTTATCACCCGGATATGAATGCCCGCGCCGTTGCACGGCAGGCCGTAGAGCAGGCGCTGCACCTCGCGCTGGAAGAGCGCCGGTTTGTTTTGCATTACCAGCCGAAGGTGAATCTTGATACCGGTGCCATTACCGGCAGCGAGGCCCTGATCCGGATGCAGGGATCGGATAACCAGCTGGTCTACCCGGAGCACTTCATTGCCGTTGCCGAGGAGTGCGGTCTGATTCTGCCGATAGGTAGATGGGGATTGCGCGAAGCCTGCCGTCAGGCCCAGGCCTGGTTGCAGGCCGGCCTCGATATCGGGCAGATCGCGGTCAACGTCTCTGCAAGGGAGTTTCACAGCAGGGATTTTCTCGGGAGTGTCATATCCATCCTCGCCGACACCGGCTTGGACCCGGGCCACCTGGAGCTGGAAATGACCGAAAGCGGACTTATGCAGGACACGGAACCGACAACGGTACTCCTGAACGCGCTCAAGAAACTCGGCGTAAATATAGCCATCGATGATTTTGGCACCGGCTATTCCAGCCTGAGCTATCTGCTGCGTTTCCCGATTGACACGCTCAAAATCGACCAGTCCTTCGTGCAGGAGCTGGAAAACGATACAGGAGGTTCGGGCGAAGCCATCGTCAGTGCGGTAATCGGGATGGGTACCAGCCTTAAGCAGCGTGTCGTGGCCGAGGGAATAGAAACGCGGCAACAGTTGGCCTTTCTGCAAGCCCATCACTGTGCCGAGGGACAGGGCTATTACTTCAGCCGACCTGTGCCTGCCGCTGAATTCGCCGCATTGCTGAAAAACCCCGCTCCGAATCAGTCGCACATGTTTTGATTTGCGCTACAGGACCAAGGGTATCAAGTCACGTTGTGCGTCAGATTCTTTGCGAGATATTCTTCAAACGTTTTTAGGTGGGTATCTTGATAGGAAGTCAATGCAGCGTGAAGGCCCTGTGAGTCGCGGTCGGCATAGGCACGCCTGATGTTTTCCACGGTCGCCTTGAGGGCCGCCACCCTGCCCGGTTCGAATTCCTTAAGCCAGCCGAGGCAACCATCGGGGTAAATTTTCAAAATCAGGTTATAGGATATCTCGATCCTCGTTTGCCAATGGGCAATATCCAGAGTGGTCCACTTTGCTTGGTTATCTCTCACGTCCACTTCTCCTCGCTACGAATCCTCATAGTAACACCTTCCTGCTATAACTTGAAAGGGCATAAGGAAATTAATTGGTTGCTGCGATGATTCTTCCTGTATGAGGGTGGAATCTGGCGCAACGATGAGAGCCGGGCCATCTATCGGTTTACCTGCCGGGTTATCGGACTACGGTCGGGCCGCTGGTGGTGGGTAAAATAGTTGCTTGTCATTGGCGAAGTTCCCTGTAAAATTCGGTTAAAATTTTTTAAAGGGGGTTCTTGCCAATGTCCCACGATAATGTAAACGATCCCGAGTTAATTGCCAAATCTGCGGCGATGACCGAAGTATTCACCCCGGAGATATATGCGCGCCTGGTGTCACTCCTCCCGACCCCGGAGGGCTATGCCGAACTCCACAACCGTTACGAGGCGGGCTACCCGGCTTCCCTGAAAGGGGACCCGGAGAAAGTTAAGGCGTTCGAGGCTGATCGCAAGGCGTCAACTCGGATCTCTCCCTGATCTTCGGCTTGGCTAAGGTGGTCGCCGTTAAAGACCCCACCGTACCGGAGACCCTCGGTCTTGGGCATTTAACGGAGAAAACAGCAGCCGCCCCGATCTCCCTGGTTTCCCCCCGCAATTTCAAAGTCGTTTATGACAAGCAGGGGCAACTTTTTGCCTCGGTAGAAAAGGTCGCGGGTGCAAGAGGCTATCAGATTTGGGCCTGTGATGGCGATCCCAGCGTTGAAGCCAACTGGAGGCTGGTTGCATCTTCGGCCAAGTGCAGAGGGATAGCGATAATGGGGCTGAACCGCGGAAAGTTTAATGTGCTGAGGATCAGGGCGATACGCGGACGTGATGCCGGGCCTTGGTCCAATTGGGTAAGTTTAGAGACAGCCTGATGATCTTCCCCCGATTGAACGCCCCCGCTTGGTTAGCTCCAAACGGGGGCGTCCCGCCCCTCCTCGAACGAATTCACTCCCCCGCACGCCAGTCGCTGTGTCTACAGGTCAACACCTGCGCCGACAAATCAACCTGAGACGGGCGTCTTCTTTCTTTCTTTCTTTCTTTCTTTCTTTCTTTCGGCCAAAGTTCAACGCTGTCGAGTAAAAATCCTTCCTTTCATCGGAATTCTTCCCTTTTGTGCAAAAAGAGCAGCTTTTTTGAGAAATGTGACACATTCCAACTGAAATGTGTCACATTTTTTGGAAAAGAGCAGCTTTTTTGAGAAATGTGTCACATTCGCTCCGGAATTCGTCACTTTTTGCAAAAAAGCTTCAATTCCCGAAGGCAGGCTTCGCCTTCGATGTTGAGGTGTTAAGTTTTGCCCGCGAGCGGCGCATATTTTCACAGTAAAGGCGTACCCGTTCTGCCTTGAGGTCTGGCATGGGGGATCTGGTGTAAAAGCCGAGATAGTATCTGAGCCACTGCCAGATACTCGGCATGACAGGAAGCGGGAACCTGCGATTTTCCCAGGCGTTCCTTAACCCTTGACAAGATGATCTTTGGAATATCATGCATGCATTAGCCTTTACAAAGACATAATATTCCTATACATTTCCATTGAGTAGGCGCATCTCGCAAAGAAAGCTTGCCCGCAGACCTTAAGGGGCTGCGTTTGCACTTGTCTTGGAGGCCTTGGCCGTTGACCGGAATTCTGGTCATCCCGCCATTTGGAACATTTATTTCCGTAGACATTCTGGCATATCAACAACGTGCGTCAATTACAAATTAAGCTGGTTTTAAATTTTGCAAATCTGCTAGCGGAACACCGGAGTTCCGGTCAATAACGGGTTGAACAATAAAATTATGAAATCGAAAAAAATCATCTTTCTGATTGCGTTATTAGTTGCTTGGGCCATTTACCTGCAAGTTCTCGACTATTTTGAGGCACGAAGCTGGAGGATCTCAGCCAATGGCAATATTCCATCGCCGATATACGAGACAGATATCTATCCTTATGGAAGTCAGTCACCACCTAACCGAATTATTGGATATCTCAAGCCAGGTGAAGTAGCAGATATTGTCAGCATGGGATATGGCAAGGAATGGCCATTCTGGAAAGTCCGACTTGAGTCAGGAAAACGAGGGTTCATTTTTGCACCGGACGTTAAGTCAGAGAAAAAAGAATAGCAAAGCGTTCAACCACTCGGCGGCAGCGGTCTTCGCTCCGCTCCGACGCTGCGCCTCGACCATGTTGGCAAAATTACGAGAGGCCTGAGATGGCTGGAAAAAGCATGTATAGGATCATTATTTTTTTTCAAAGTCTCATTGTAGCCTTTCTATTCCTGTACTTGGTAACACTAGCGGGAAGGACCAATTATTTCACACACAGCACATCGATTGGTTTCGACGTAATAATCGGCTATCACATACTAAGTATTATAGTTTTCCTTCTGTTTGCATTAACACTCAAATTTCGTTTAAATCCACGATGGTTCAACGTAGCTGGCCTGACATCTTCTCTCATAATCTGGTCAGTCTTCCTGACACTCAACATAACAGGCCAAGTATGGTGCCATGAGAAAGAAGGAAGCCATAATATGTGGGAAATGATGACTGGAACCAGAGGAACTATACAAGCCTTTTGAAGTACATGAAAGAGTGTGAAAGCGGTTCAAGCTGACGGAAGTTGACCAAGGCCAGATAGAGCCAAGACGAGTTGAGAAACGGCGACGCCAACCAGACGGGTGGAGACGGTCTCCGCGGGTCGGTTAGAGCGGGGAAAAGTGGATAAGAGCAAAGCCGCTCCGCCGCTCACCCTACAAGCGTTGTGCAAATAAGGATGAAAGATGCCAAATTGTGATTTTTATGCCCTGAGAGATGACCACGCCGAAGTACTAAAGTTCATCTTTGAGGAAACAGACTGTCAACTCTTCGAGAAGGATTCCGCTCCATGGACAGAAGTTAGGCAATTTAATGAAGTAGAGGAAATTCTCACTGCTTACGATGAAGGACTTGGCCAGTACAGAGTACTTCTCAACCTCTATTCACCATCAATGGGAGGCGAGTTCAAATTCCGCCGCATCTCGCTGGACCAGAAGAAGTTCGGAGAAGGAGCCTTTCGTTATGAAGCACATGGTTGGGGCGCAATCCAGCTATACCTCGGTGGCGTCCACAAAGACCTACTTCATTCTTCCCATACCAATCACAACTCAGAGAAACGTGCTGTTCTTTGGGGAGACACAATTGCTGATCTAGGCTCCCCGGACAGTTGGAGCTGGAGCGAAGTAACGCGCATCTCAAGCCGTATCAATCGTTTCATCCAAAAGATAGCGACCGATAAACGCGGGAGTTTGCCAATCCTCCCTGCCGCAATGCAATGGATCAATGCTGGCGGAAAACTGGGAAACTAAGAACAAATGACGCACAACCAGGAAGATACACCGGCCTGGCAACCGGTGATCTCCCGGCCCGTTGAGAGCTAATATGAAAATTAATGCCAACGACATATCATTTGAAATCCCCGAGGAATGGATTGAGGAGGCAGGATTTTCCTCAGAATCAAAGGGTATGTGTCATTATGAATACGAAAATAGTGAAACTGTTTTTCTGGTGAGCATCGCTGATGTTTTCCCGAGAATCAGAGGAGAAGGCGTTCCCATTTTCAAAGATGGTGAATCCGACGGGGTGATTAAAACAGCAAAAGAGCGAACAGTATCAATTCTAAAAGCAATTAGGCTTGGAATCCCACTTCCACCGGTAAGAGTTGTGAAGGTGGCAGGCGATACAAAGTACAAGTTCAAGCTAGTTGAAGGCTGTCATAGGTTTCATTGCTCCATAGCTGCTGGTTATGACAAGATTCCAGCTGATTATGGCTTTGACATAGACGGGCTATAATGCGGACTCATAACAAGAGAGCTAGTCCCTGACAGTCACTGCCGCCAGGTCAGTGCCCACCCCTTTGAACAGAGAACAGAAATGACAAAAACCTCAGAGCGAACAACCTCAATTGGGCTAGCTCGATATGCAAAGGAGTTTTTGGAAGCTGCCCTTGCCGTTGACGATTCAGTTGGAATGCGCCAAGAGTACCAGCGTATTCCGCCTATTCCTGTTCTATATTTGGTGGGCCATTCTATAGAGCTAGCACTAAAGGCATATCTGGTTCACAAGGGCATGGTTGTTTCAGAACTTCGCAGCAAAAAATATGGACACGATCTCATGAAGTGCTGGGAAAAATCTATTGAACTCGGCTTAGGAGATATCTTTACCTTCACCTCCGATGACACTGGAATCATCCGCTTGCTGAACACGCTCTACAGCAAAAAAGAACTTGAATACATCGTCACCGGCTACAAGGAATTTCCAGTCTTTGGTCCTCTGCACAAGTTAGCAGTAAACCTTGTGAACACAATTGGACCATCGGTCGGATTTAACAGGAAGATACTTTGTGTGGTCTATTAAATAGGCTGAGCTCAACACTCGGTTAGACCAGTCATCATAAAGCCGCCTCTGTCACCCTCAAGCTGTTGGCGCGGATGGATGGCGCACTCTCTTTGCAACCTGCCAGGTCCCTACCCCCGGCGGTTCTTATATTCTTTAGAGGTTCTATGATCGATTTCAAAGCGGCTGTAGCAAGTTTGACATTCGCCAGGGAAGCTTTTAAATACGCCCTTGACCAAAAGGTCGATGAAAAAGTAAAGGAAAAGATAGGTGAGGCTCTGGGGGGCGGCGCGTGTCAAGCTAGTTGTCGCCTAATCATGCCGCTTCTTTGGTTTTATTCTCTGCCTCCAACACCGCTGCGCTGACGATGGATTCGCGCTCCGGATTGAGAGTGACTGCGCCGACTGGGGTCCAGTCCCGAGTGTTGCCTGACCATCGGCTGGGTTTGCTTTCTTTTGCCTTGATGTAGAGCTCGTGACGTGCCCTGAGAATGTCCCGGTCTTGGCCTGAGTGGCGTTGCGCCGGAGTTACATACCGAATCCCGCTATGACGATGTTCGAAGTTGTACCACTGGGCAAATTGCGCTCCCCAGAGGCGGGCTTCCTCCAGATCGGTGAAGAGTCAGGGGGACGTTGTTAAGCAGGTTTAGTAACTTCATCAACTTAACTTGCTTAGCAACGTCCCCCGCAGGGTTCGCCGGCTTGTATAGGCTGCATTGGCTGAAGGAAGACAATAAGTAACAGTGCCAAGCGCAGCAGCGGTGAACCCGCTGTGCTCTCAGCCGTTGGCCGGAAATCGGGGACGCCAAAACCGTTCTTCGCGAAGACGCAAAGGTCGCAAAGAATACTAGGCAGATTAAAGAAGGCAGGGGGACGTTGCTAAGCAAGTTAAGCAGTTGAACTTACTAAACGTTCTTAGCAACGTCCCCCTGCCGTCCCGGTCAATAACATAGTTGTGTGATTAATAAACTGAAAATGAATTCTAAAGAGGCGTCATGACTTCTGCACTGCAAAAATACCAAGCCCTGGTCGATGAGTTGGTCGAACGGAAAGACTGTGTTCTTGCCCGCCGAGTAAAAAATGGGGAACTATGGCTGGAAACGGCTGAAAAGGCAAAATTCAATGGCCTCATCAAGTCGCTATCAGAAGAGCAGCGACTTCAAGTCTCAGAACTTTTACAGGACGCACGAGAGGGAGGCATCCACGACACTCTTGTGGTTCTAAGTGAGAAGATGAATCTTGAAAACCTTAGACTAGTGCAAGGTGGAGAAGAACTCCCGCATGAGCCTTATGGGACGGAGCTTTATTTTGACTGGGTTGCTCGTGCAGCGGGGGATAACTGGCCGTCTGAGCAATAGTTGGCAAGACGGCGGAGGACACAACCAGAGAGATGCACCTGACCAAAAACCGTCAGGTGATCTCCCACGACGTTGAGTCATTAAAAAGGCAAGAAAATGGACAAAAGTGAAATTGAACGGTTTGTATCAAAGATACTTCGTGAGAAAATTAACCCTCATTTAGCGGAAGCTATTGAAGAACTCAATGCACAGGGTCATTCATTTGAGGTAGATGAAGACGGTATATTGGAATGGAAGGAGCCTTCTTCAAATAAATCAATACAGATCACTTGCATACTTGGAGTAAGATGTCGTGAACAACCAATGGTAAGGACTAAACCTGATCCCATTACTGAAGCCTTTATAGCTAGAGCTGAATCTGGCTCTGATAAGGATGCACAGATTCTTAATTTACTCGATATGGATATTAATAATGGTGGGCTTTCACAATTATATGACAACAAGGGCATAAAATTCATTAAATTCAGTGCATCAATTTTAGAGCAGATTGGATCTAAACAAACATTGAAACTTGTAAATGATGCAATTTCACTAATAGAAAACAATAATCAAACAATCATAAATTATGAAAAGCTTCAAAAGGATCTGAACAAGCTCGATTCAAAATATTATAAATTGAAAGAAAGTATTCCGGTACTTTATGAAAACTACAAAAAGTTAAAATCATAAGTTCTGACTCAACCAGAAAAATGCACCTGACCAAAAGGCTGCCAGGTGATTTTCCGCACCGTTGGCCGGAAATCGGGGACGCCAAAACCGTTCTTCGCGAAGACGCAAAGGCCGCAAAGAATACCAGGCAAATGATTGCAACAAAAAGGTGCTAAAAGGATCGTTGATGACCTATCTTTTACAGATCATAGTCATGATACTTACGCTTGTTGCAGAGAGATATGTCACTAAATCAGCCAAGCTTAAAATACAAAGAAAAGAACCATATAGATCAGGAGCGTTTGCAATACATGAGGTGACAGGGAATAAAGCAATTTTTATGTATAAAGCAAGCATTGTAGTGATTAGAGTCACATTAGTGGCTTTAATCATATCAATAATCATCATTGACACCATTAAGTGAAACAAAAGTCGTCAAGAAGCTCCCTCCACCGAGGAGTATGGGTGATGAAAGTCGTATATTTTGCTGTAGGCACATTGGTTTATATTCTTGCCGAAAAATTTTCCGTTCCAAAAACAAAGAAGAAAATTCGTGATCAGGTATAACTATGGAATCTTTTCAATGCAGTCTTTGACAGGCAACAATGCAGTATATATGGGGAAACTTGCCATATATTTTTTACGTATCGGAATAGTGATTTACACAGTGTTGGGCATATACATTTTTTGGTGGTAAGTGAGAGAGGGAAAGAGAGTCAGGGGGACGTTGTTAAGCAGGTTTAGTAACTTCATCAACTTAACTTGCTTAGCAACGTCCCCCGCAGGGTTCAAAATGTGTTGAAGACGTCAGGACTGTTCGAGATGAGTTTCAAAAGTGAAAAGGAAAAGCCTGCAGGACTCAACAAGGAAGATGCACCTGACCGATAAGGCCGTCAGGTGATCTCCCACGACGTTGGCGTGCACTCCATTGTGCAATATATCATGGTCGCTATCGCAGTTTTTGGAGATAATATGCATAGATTATTTCCCATAGGCTTGATGCTCATCATTCTTCTTTATTTTTCTGCTACAGCGAATGCCGTCGTTGTCACATTTGATAATTTGAGTGGAGGAACGGTTCCAAAGGGTTATGCTGACATTACCTGGGGAACGTCAACACTGTCAAAGCCTGACGCTGATTCGACTTTTTTTCAGGTTTCAAGCAGGATTGATTATTCTTCCCCTCATTCATCACCAAACTTCGTGCTTAATGGCTATGGTGTCCCTGATCTGTGGTTCCAATTCGCCTACCCTGTAAATTTCCACGGTGCATGGCTTGCTGCTCCCAAGGCGAATCCGCTTGCAGCCCAGAAAGTTAGATTCGTCGACGACACTGGACATATGTCTGACTGGCTTCAATTGTCGGAGACTCCACAGTATCTTTCCGCGGAATTTTCAAGCTCCAAAATTGTATATGTTCAACCCAGAGGTGTGTTCGGTGGAGTTGAGTCGAATGGTGGCTGGTATACCCTTGATGACATTACGTACAGTACTATGGCGTCCATGAAGCAGGGCGACTGCGACGGAAACGGCCAAGTGTCTATTGCGGAAGTGCAAAGCTCCATAAACATGTTTCTCCGCCTAAAGACAGTCGCTATATGCGTTGACAGGGAAGACACCGGCGCAGTGACCATTGCGGATGTGGCGAGAGTCATCAATCGATTTTTAGGGCTATAGACCGGCAGGCACCGCTTTCTCGGATGCCACACGACCGGATAGACCTGCACGATTCGCTGGCCGGATTAGTTGCAAAAGCTGGTGAATGGCAAGCCCCCAAGACATCATTCAACGCACTTGGACCATACAGGTCGCCCAATCACAGTTTCCTAAGCGGATAGATGAGCGTGAGGGATGGTGAGGGCCGATCAAGCTGGAAGAAGTTGATGGAAGGGGCGAGAAAAGCCCAAGCGAGTTGAGGAAACCGGCCAACAAGGACGGGTGGAAACAGACTCCGCGGGTAGGTGAGAGCCGATAATAGCTTGAAAAAGCTGAGCCGCTCTGCTGTTCACCCAGGCGTTGGCATGCGAATTAGCTCAACTCCGAATGATAACATGAGCGCTTAGGGAGAATTAATGCCACAGCATCAGATTCAGACTGAATTTTCAAATTTGCTAGAGTCAGCAGTCAAGGAAGGCCTGGCTAATCTTGCGGAGGTTATTGGAGAAAATAAGTACCTTGGCTCTTACTATAGTTTTCCAACTATGTCCTATCACGAAAATGGGATGCCCTCGTTTTCTGAGAACCTCTTAGGTGGACCAAAGGATTATACGAGTGCCTTTAGGGGAAGTGGTATGGCATATACTCCACAGCCCCCATTGATATCGCGTGAAAAGATACCATCACTTAAGACGTTGGTTGATTTCGTAAGAAACAATCAGCTTATTCAACAACGGCTAGTTCCGGAACAGTTATTTTGGGATCCTGAAAAAAAAGAGAAGTATGATTTTGTAACATTTTCTACGGAGCACATTTTCGAGAAATTAGTAGATCGATATGTACATGTTAACAAGACATCCAATTTCGACTATGACTCTTACAGCCGGATAGCAACTCCTCATCTAAAAGGCATCTTTGACGATAAACTTTATATTGACATATGTGTTCCGATATTGTTTTTGAAATTTGATTTTGATTTACTTGTAATAGACGGAAATAATACCATCGAAAGAATGGATGAGCCGTTTCAACTTGCTCGCGCTTCAAAATCTGCTTACGGTCCCGGTGTGCATAAATCTGTTCTCCCAGGCGCCACGCATATGCTTGTGATGAAGGGATGGTACATACAAAATAACAACCAATGGGATTTGTCAAATCTATTTACCGAAACCTCAGTATATCCTATCGAGGTCATTAATAATTTTTTCGCATCACTAAGGATTATGACTGGATATGCAACAGGCTATGCTCAAGTACTTATGCGTCCAGTTCAATGGTCTAAGACATTCGTTGCAGATCTTCCATCTATTGAGGGGACATCAATTAGGGCCTATCCGCCACGATTTGAACATTATTATTGGAATGTAAAGGAAATACCAATTATAGATCATGGTGAAGCTGCTAATTCAATTTGCCGGTTTGACGAAATCAACAAAATCACAGAAAATTCAATCCATGTCGCGATAAGGAGATTAAACCTCTGTTTTCTTCGTGAAACAGAAGAAGACTCTGTCCTTGATGCTACAATTGGTCTAGAGGCCCTACTGTCTGACGATGATAAACAAGAGATGACACACAAACTGGCAATGCGAATTGCTGCACTGACTAAAGTATCTGACAAGTTTCCTCACACACCAATCGATGCTTATAAATACATTAAAGGTATTTATGCTTACCGTTCAGCTGTTGTCCACGGAAGTACAAAAAGCGATAAAAAGCGAGTAATTCGATTTGTTGACAAGCCTGCAAAGGAAGCTAGTACCCTTGCACTTGAATACTTAAGACTTGTACTTGAAGTATTAATAAATCATCCGAAATTCAGAAAACCTGCTGATATTGATAAGTTTCTTTTAGAGGGGTGTTTGGTGCAGTGACCTGTGAACCCGTAGTGAACCCGTAGGGCCGGAGCTTGACAAGTGACAAACTTAGTAAAGCAATGCCCAATAAAGCGCGACAGCGGGCAAGCCGCTGCGCTCTCAGCGTTGGCGTGAGGAGGACAGATGGTAGATCTCAAAGAGGCTATAAGTTTTTTACAGAACTTGAAGGGTACTTCCTACGCACTGGGGAGCCACCCAGGGGTCGCACTTTGACATTGGACATTTCCAGAGGTTTTGTCCATTGTCAAGGTTCGACCCCACGAACGCGGTAATGTCTATGTGTCTATGTAAAGCCGAGTAATCAAATCTTCGAAGTTTCTATACTCAGGTTTTATGACAAGTTCCTATTGATTCGATACAAGGATAGCGGGTTAATTGCATTTTTACCTGTAGCCGAGCTGGCCAAAGTTGTAAGAAGCTTCATTCGATAAAACTTCTCCTGAAGTAAGAGGATTGCTAGGTTATATTAAAACAGATGGTGGCAGGAGCTGGATAGAATTCTCGGTAAGGAAGAACGTTCTGGGACCTCGGAGTCTTGAAAGTGGAAATTTAGAAATGGACTCCCAACGAGACCAGTAGACCAGGTCGCGATAAATCTGCGTCGGGTCACTGGCCAGAGCCGTTATGTCATGAGAAAGAAGGAGATAAAAATGGGTGCGGGTGGCTTTCAGAAAAAGTGGGAGATCCTTCCCCTCGATATAATTGCCGTTTTTTACAAGCTGTACTTCAGAAAAATGAAATGTCCTGCCTGCGAAGCCAATCTGATGATGGGAATGGTAAATAAAAAATGGTGTTCGAATGGATTTATGGACACAGCGGACTTATCCGGTGTTTGGAGCCCATTGGGCATGGACTTTGACATTACCAAGGTTGGGTTGAAGTGCACTCAAGACCACGAACATCAGTATTGGGCCAGAGATCTAAAAAAGTGAGCTTTTCAGCCAGCGAGATCGTTCCCTGAAGAGCCCAAATTCAAGGACATAACCACGTCCATAGGCGCCGACCGCCCGAGAAAACTGGGCGGGCGGGTCATGGCCGGCCCCGTTGACACCGGCGAGAATCAAAAGCAGCAAGGACGAGAAGGCAACAAAGGGAAAACAGAATCAAACCAGAGAGAGGAAGATAATTATTTCCATGTTTTACGGGATCATTATACGCATGTATTTCGCCTCTAACGAGCATCCGCCACCACATTTCACGTTTATTACAACGATTACAAGGCATCGGTTGACATTCGAACGTGCGAAATAATTGAAGGGAACCTTCCCGGTCGCCAAAATCGCGATTTTGGTCCAGGGCCGGCCATGAAATGGCGAGTAATTCGAATTTTATACATTGAATTGACCTCACCGTGCCTGTATCATCCCCCCAGCCAAAACCAGAAAACCCGGACAAAAGTCCATACAGCGGTGGCGCTCACGCGGCTTAGTTCAACTACAGTTTATGAAACGATTTGTGGCGGTTTTTACTATTCTGCTCGGTATGGCGGTATCGTCGGGAGCAACTGAAACCCGCGGCCTGCAAGTTGTGGCCAAGGATCCGACCACCAACCAGAGCGGCGAGGTTCGCCTCTACAACAAGAGTTACGCCGTCATCATCGGCATCGATAAGTACCTGAACCTTCCACCGGACCGGCAGTTGCAGAACGCCGTGAAAGATGCCCAGGGGGTTCAGGAAGTCCTCACTAAGCACTACCGGTTCGACAGGATATTCACCCTCTACGACCAGCAGGCGACCAAGGACAGGATTCTTGAACTTCTCACCGAAGACCTGCCGCAGGGAATGTCCGACCAGGACTCCGTCTTTATCTTTTGGGCCGGTCACGGCAACCAGCAGAAGAGCAAAGACGGCGAAATGGGATATTTGATCCCCTATGACGGCAATCCCGCCAAACTCCGCACAGTCGTCACCATGGCTGAAATACGCGACACCATCTCCAAGGCGATTCCCGCCAAGCATGTCTTCTACGTCATGGACGCCTGTTACGGGGGGATCCTGGCCGCAACCCGTTCCATAGACAGCAGGCCCCGTCGCGACCTTGAGTACCTGAAAGAGATCACCAAAGAGCGGGTCCGCCAGGTACTGACAGCGGGGGGCAAGGATCAGGAGGTGCTGGACGGCGGGCGCAACGGGCACTCGGTCTTCACCGGCCGGCTGATCGAGGTGCTGGAGGCGGCCGGCGACTTCATCACCGCCAATGAAATTCAGGCAATCCTCAAGGAGAAGGTATTCAACGACGCCCGCTCCAGAAATCATACCCAGACCCCCGGCTTCGGCACCCTCTACGGCAACGGAGACTTTGTCTTCATCCCCAGCTTCCAGCAGAAGCTGGCGGACAGTGCGAACGAAGAAGAAAAGCTGAAAAGTGAGCTCCGGGCGTTGGCGGAAAACGAGCTCAATCAGCAGAGCGAAGCCCAGAAACGCCAGGCCCAACGCGAAAGACAGGCCCTGCTGACAAAACTGAAAGCCGAGGAGCTGCGCAAGAAACAGCTTGAGGAAGAGGAGCTGCGCCGGCAGAAAGAGAGCGCCGAACGTGAGGCGGCCAGGGCAAGCTACCAGACCGAACAGGAAAAACTGGCAAATCTGCGGGCCGAACTGGAGAAACGGAAAAAGAGCGTGACTGGCGCCACGGACAGCATCGAGGCGGCGGTGGCGGAAATCAGAAAGATCAACGACCAGATTGCGGACATCGAAAAAAGCTTTGCTCCCTTCCGGCAGCAGATCGCCGACCGCTATGACAAGAGTATCAAGAAGATTGAGACCCAGGAGCGTGACGAATTTGAAAAGGAGCGGGACTTTAAGGCAAGAATAGCAAAAGAAAAGGACCAGGCCGAAAAAGAGCGCAAGGAAGAACAGGCCCAGTTGGACAGCCGGCTGGCGCCGGAGATCGACCCGCTCAGGGCGGAAATCAAGCGGCTCTCTGAAAAGGAATTTACCTTGGATTCCTCGACCATTGCCCTTGAACTCGGCCCTTATGACGTGGACAAGGAGCAATTCCCGCTGAATTTGAAGAACAGAGCTCAGCTGGGAATTGAATTCGCCATGAGCGGCAGAATTCAACTGCCGCGAGACTCAGCCCGAAAATTCAAGCAAGAATACAGTAGCGGACTGGTGCGTCCGCAGGTGACGCTGAAGGCAGGCAGCGGAGAGGTGATCACCGCTGTGCTTGCTAATGATTCTGACAGCAATGTCTATGAATATGTTGATGGCGAATTTATCACTGTGGCGGAGCGCAGACGGAGAGCTGACGCGGTATCTGCAGAGCGCGAACAGAAAGCTCAGGCGGCTGCAGCAGCAGAACGCAAGGCGAGAGCTGAGGCGGAAGCAGCAGAACTCGCGAGGCCCTTCTACACTGACCCCAAAACCGGTCTCAGCTGGGCTCGCAATGGTAATTTGCCCGGCACCAGAATGAGCTGGAACGACGCCATGAACTGGGTGAATAATCTAACCTACGGAGGTTACAATGACTGGAGGCTGCCGACGAAAGAGGAGCTTACATCTTTTGTGCGGAGGGGTTTGACACCTTCCAGCTTTTTTGTTGATGCTAACTTCACAGAGTGGTTTAACTCTCATGGATTCAATGGGGTGAGTGGTATTTACGGCTATTGGACGTCTTCAACCTACGGTGATGAGGCATGGTTAGTCCGCTCGGATGGCAGCAAGGGATACGATCGTAAGAGAATGGAATGCTTTGTGTGGCCGGTTCGTGGCAGTTAGTTGTGATGACCAGGCTGCAGCACCTCAGATACATAATCCTGGTCTGGCTGACCGGCGTGATCCTTTTGGGGCCTGTCACCAATTGTGGAGCTCATGGCGCAAACCACTAAAACTGCTATTCGAAGTAAAATGACAAGCCTATCCGGCAGTACGGAGAATTGCATGGAAAAAATATGGCTTGTATTTACGGTGCTGGTGATTTTTCTGTCCCCACAATTCGCCCATGCCGAGGCTCCCGCCATGCGGCAGAGCACCCAGGCATCGGTCGTATATGGCACGCATGCGCTACAAGAACTCCGCCAAAGTCGTCACGATCTGTTTCAAAACGGAACGGGAGTATTGGTAACCGGTGTCGTTGTCGGCTCCTTGGCAGATGCTGCAGGGATTCGCATCAGCGACCTTGCCAAGGAAGAGATGGGTGATGTTATCGTGAACTATGCCGGTCAACCGATTGATAACGCTTTGTCGTTCGTCACGGCTGTCTCGGGGCATTCTTCTGCAAACGGAAACATCGATATGGTGGTGGTCCGCAACAAGGCCAAGGTGGTGGTCAAGCTCAAAAGCGGAAAGGTCGGCGTGCAGATTCTGGCTGTTGTTTCACCTCATCTGACGGTTGTTTCACCTCCCAAGGGCTGGACACTCGATGGTGGCACGACAATGGCGGATACGGATAACAAGCCGCAGATTTTTGTGCAGATTGGGCAGGCTTCAACTGCTGTTGCGATGAGTGCGGATGGGCGATTCGCGCTGTCCGGTTCAGGAAATAACGTGAAATTATGGGATATCGCCTCGGGCAGGGAGATTCGCACCTTTACTGGGCATACCAAGAGGGTGACCTCCGTCGCGCTCAGTCCGAACGGCCGCTATGCGCTGGCAGGCTGTCAGGATGGGAGCTGGAGACTTTGGGAAATGGCTACGGGGGAAACCATCTATGCCATAAAAGGACATCCGGAACTGGACGTTTCAGTTGCATTCAGTCCGGATGGCCGACGGGTGTTGTCGGGCGGAGGGAAGGAGGTTAAATTATGGGATCTGGCCACAGGCTTAAATGTCCGCACCATGGTCTTGCCTGAGCAATCATCGGGTTTCGTGCGTTCGGTCGCCTTCAGCCCGGACGGTCGCCAAGTGCTGTCAACCGAGCTGTACGGAACTGCCGGGCTGTTTGGCAAAATTCATCATGTGCTCAGACTCTGGGATGTCGCCACAGGGCAGCATATTCGCGATCTGGATGGCCACTCCTCGCCGGTGAATTCCGTAGCGTTCAGTCCCGACGGTCGGCAAGCCTTGTCTGGCGGATTAGCAAATGCGATCGTAAAACTATGGGATCTCGAAACCGGCAGGGAAATTCACAGTCTGAACGGCCATTCAACGATGGTGCGCAGCGTTGCCTTTAGTCCGGATGGGAAACTAGGGATAACCGCGGGTGGCGGCGGAGCAAAACTTTGGGATCTGGCGGCCGGCAAGGCAGTTGATGCCTTTGTGGACCAGTCTTCTCTGCCGGCAGGTTTCAGATTTTCCGAGGGGGCCGTTTTCAGCCCCGATGGCCGCCAGGTGTTGTCTGTCGGCTTTGGAGATATCCTGCTTCTGGATGTTGCCACAGGTAAGCAGCTTCGGCGCTTCAGCGGACATTCATCGGAACTGGGCAAGCTCGGGCTGGAGGAGGTCGGACTGAGGCAGCTTGGTTTCAGTACAGACGGTGGGCGGATAATGTCGGGGAAATCCGATGTAATGAATAGCTGGGATGTCGCCACAGGCAGGATGAAGCGCGTTGTAGACAGCGTGCATACCCCTGAAGGAAATGCCCGTTCGACACCTGTTGTCTTCAGTCCTGACGGACGTCAGATGCTCTCTGCTTACCACGATACTACACTTAAGGGTGTGATTGAGCTTCGCGACGTCATTACTGGAAAATTGATCCGCACTTTTACCGGGCATTCGGGCGTGGTGAGGTCGGTTGCCTTCAGTCGTGACGGACGGCACGTGATCTCCATGGGCACTGGCAAGAAAAGTATGTGGGCTGGAATACCGAGCACCCATATCGACGGAACGATCCGACTCTGGGATGTTGCGACGGGCGAAAATTTTCGCACGCTGACGGGTGCCGATACGACAATAATGCATTTCGTTGCCTTGAGCCCGGATGGAAAACAACTGCTGTCTGCTGGTAATGTTGAAGCCCTAAAATTATGGGATATCGAGTCTGGCACGCTGGTTCGTACGTTCAAGGATTTTACTCAGGCAGCAACTTTCAGCCCGGACGGACGTTACGCCTTGTCCGCCTACATGAACACCGTACGGTTGCTCGATCTTGCTACAGGACAGGAAATACGGAGCTTTGCGGGGCACTCCAGTCATGTGAATGCTCTGGCTTTCAGCCCTGACGGGAAGCTTGCCTTGTCCGGAAGCACGGACAATACCGCGAAGCTATGGGACGTGGCCACAGGTAAAGAAATTCGCACTCTTGTGGGACATTCCGGCGAAGTGAAATCTGTTTCTTTCAGTCCGGATGGCCGCCTTGTCTTGACAGGGAGTGCGGATACGACAGCTCGCATCTGGGAAGCTGCTACCGGCAAGGAAATTATTCAGATGGTCGAATTCGACGATGGCGAATGGCTGTCGATGACGCCTGAAGGCTACTTCAGCACCTCTTCACCCAAAGCCGCCGAGAACCTCAATTTTCGCATGGGGATGATCGTTTACGGCATCGACCAGTTTTACGACGTGTTCTACCGCCCCGATATTGTGGAAGCGGCCTTGGCCGGCAAGGATACTGCCGGCATGGTGACGTTGACCATCGCCGAAGCGATCAAGAACCCGCCACCGGTGATCGAGAAGGTCGAGGCCCCCGGACCCAGTGCAGCCAATACGGTGAAAGTTACGTACCGCATCAAATCGAGTGGAGGTGGAATTGGCGAAGTGCGCGTGTTCCACAATGGCAAGCTGGTCAAGTCCGATGGTGCCGCCCGCAAAATGCCCGACAGCCTTTTGGGCAAGAAGGCCAAACAGGTCACCAGCGAGGTGCTGGTCAGCCAGATGCGCGGCATTTCCGTAGTTGCGGTCAAGGATGCGTCATTGAAAGGCGCAGTGCTGACGACGCCCAAACCCGATCTGTATGAGTCGGTCGTCGAGATCGAACCGATAACCGGCGATAATGACATTTCCGTCGTCGCCTTCAATGCACAAAACTCGATCCAGTCGGTAGCGAGCACGGTGAACTTCACCTCAAGCAAGCCGCCGGTTGCCCCCAGACTTTATATTCTTGCAGTTGGCATCGACCAATACAAAGACAAATCGTCGAACCTGAAGTTTGCGGTGAAAGACTCAGCCGATATCGCGGCACGCTGGAAAGCCCAGGCAGCGACTATCTATGGCGAGCAAAGTACATTTGTGGAGACGCTCTCGAATGTACAAGCGACCAGAGAAGGCATCCTCGGCAAGATCAACCAGATTGCTGCCCGTGTGAAACCTACGGATCACTTCTTGCTTTTTGTGGCCAGCCATGGCGTTTTACTCGGCGAACAGTACTACATGGTCACCAGCGATTACGATGGAGCACTGCAACCATCCCAACTGATCGGCGCCAACGAAATAGTGGACTTCTCCAAGCATATAAAAGCGCTTTCGCAACTTTACATCCTTGACACCTGCCATGCGGGCGGCATAAACGGCGTGGTCAGCGGCCTGTACGATGCGAGGGTAAGTGTGCTAGCCAAAAAGATGGGATTGCATGTATTTGCATCGGCCAGTTCGGCAGAAGAGGCACTTGATGGTTTCGAGGGCAATGGTTTGTTTACTCATACGCTGTTGTCGGGGTTGAACAACAACAAACAGGCTGATACCAATTCTGATAAACAGATCAGCTTGATAGAACTGGGCAGTTATTCCAAAGGGCAGACTAAGCAGATCGCTTCTCGCATGTTGCACAAGCAAGACCCGTTAATCATTAATTTTGGGCAGGACACTCCAGTTTACAAGTTACACTGACGCGGCAGTCAAGAAACATGACGCTCTTGCCTCGGACGACCTGTTTATTTTTCATATTGCGAGACATGGAACTGGAGGGGCAGGGGGCAGGCTAGACATTCGGACATTCAACCGTCACCTCACGCTTCTCTTTAGGGATTGAGCCAACGACAATATCCGCCGATATCTGTTTACTGTTCAACTAAGCCCGATACTCTCTAACATCAGACTTAACGGGTTTTTAATTCCTGGCCCAACCTATGCTCCGACCGCTTGCCGCATCCCTTTCCCACTTGACACTTTGATACACGAATAAGGTATATTATGAGGTACGTGGTAACGTTGACGCGGCAGGCGGAGAAACAGAGGGAGAAGCTCCCGGAAAAGGTCCAGGGAGCGCTCCTCTTTCTGTTGCACGAAATTTCCCGGAGCGGGCCGGTCAGGGGAGACTGGCCCAATTACGGTAAACTTGGCCCGAAGCGGCATCACTGCCACATCAAGAAAGGCAAACCGACCTATGTCGCCGTATGGCAGGAGATAGGCGGCGAGATCCGCCTAGTGGAGATCACCTATGTTGGAACGCACGAAAAGGCACCGTATTGAAAAGCCATTGGAGGCCCGCTTCGTCGGCAGTCGCGAAAAGATCGTGATGCTCCGCGACTTTGCAAAGGAGATCGGGCTCCTTGAGACAACCGACACCGTCACTGTAGAGGAGGCTTTTCTGGGTTATGCCGAAAACCCTCTGGGGATGGCCCTTCGCGGGGCGCGCTACCGTGAAGGATTGACGCAGCGGCAACTTGCCGAGTTGACCGGCATACCGCAGAGGCACATTTCGGAGTTGGAGAACGGCAAGCGGCAGATGGGAAGGGATTGGGCCAAAAAGCTTGCCGAAGCCCTCCATGTGAGCGACTACCGAGTGTTGCTATAGCTTTGTGTGTCAATGAGAATTCCCCACTGCCCCCCTTCAGTTACACTCAACTTTCTTTGGAAGTGGAGGGTTGAAATCTTTGTCGTACTCTACCCGACATGAAGCAGTCCCTTCGGGTAATTTACGCGAGATGAGAATGCTTGTACTGTTGTAACCACAAGAAACCCAATAGCCCTCAGTAGAGGGGGTGAAGGTCCAGGTCGCGATAGCCCCACCTTCTTCTCCGGTCGGCAAAAGAATGACCCTGTGTATCGGCTCGCCTTCTGAAAACACAATGGACATCAGCGGATGTTTTGTGCTCGGCTCAAACGCCTGCCATCCCTTCGGGACCCCGCTCACTTCTTGCCGCACTTCAATTTGCGCCGCGCATTGCACTGTTCCAGATGCATGGACGATTGCCGACTGCATGGTAAGCATCATCAATGTGAGACAGCGATTAATGTTCATTTAGCACCTACTCGATAACTGAATATGCATCCCCGTCGTTTACTCGCTCATTTCCGCCCATATTGCCTTTGAACCGAATCTTTCTTTTCTCAATCGTCTGCCGGGTCGTTGATTGATCAATGACCCAGATCCCCGAAGCATCCTGCCCAACATAAAAAGCTGCGTGATTGCCAGTTGCGAAGCTAGGGTAACGGCCGTTTATAAACGTTGCTATTGCCGTACCTGCCCTCAAAGCTAAGTTCCCGCGTACACGGGCACCTTCTTTCCATTGAGAGGTTGGAGGAGCATGGGTAAATTTCTTTATCAGAGAAACACACTGTCCAGGATAGTTCCCTGCTCCGTCGTCGACTCTTGCGTTCCCATCCAACAGTTCTGCATCTGTGTAAAGGTAAGACATGCTTCCCCCTGAGAACCAGTTTTTGCCATAGCCTTCTCGCGGGTAACAATTGAAAAATGTAATAGTGGGGACAGGAATGTCAAGATTAGAAGATCTCTGCCGTCGGCCGAGGGGTAAGTTGTGTAGAGTCTGGAGGGTCAGGTCTGGGTGCGCCGGTTTAAACCGGCGAGAGATAGCGGGTGCAAGTCCCGTACGACCCTCATCCAGGGCGCCGACGCCATCCAGACTGTGCGGAAGGCAACACGTTGCTGTCTCGCTATCGCGAGAGACAGCCCGGCCCTGCGTGGCCTAAAACCCCGAGCATGCATGGAAGTTTCTCGCGCGGGAACCGGGAGAGCCTGCGACTGGCCGTTGCAGATACGCGCAACGGCACGTGCCGTGAATCGTAAGAGCACGACGGCAATGTACGGGCCAGGCAGTCGGACAGCTCCGTAGCTAAGTTCCCGGAAGAGTGTGAAATTGGTGAAGGCAGATGGTCGTACGCAAGCTTGTGCAGGTTGTCTGCGGGGGGGGCAGGCGCTGTGCCCCCAAGAGGGCACAGCACCTGAAATGGCAACCACTGATTAGATGGCAGATCTGCGCATGTTACAGGTTGAACTTGAGGGGATGTGCCATCT
>Ga0209317_1000809_pt1 | contig 33527 bp, 32 predicted proteins | sample RifGroB2_FD_183994 | JGI IMG/M metagenome (GOLD analysis project Ga0209317, IMG submission 183994) | Soil microbial communities from Rifle, Colorado, USA - Groundwater B2 (SPAdes) (version 2) | ecosystem: Environmental > Terrestrial > Soil > Unclassified | place: Rifle, Colorado | collected...
TGTGTAATTGCGGTCAGGGCAGTATTGATACAAAGCGTTGGCGTTGAAGATGCAGCCCCTGCGGTCATGTCGGGGGTGACGGTTATCGTTCCGGTGGCATTTACACTGCCACATCCACCCGTCAAGGGTATGCTGTAGTTGAAAGTTCCAAATGCCGTTGGTGTTCCGCTGATTGTGATTGTGTTGGATGTCCAGGCAGCCGTGACCCCTGCAGGTAATCCGGTGGCTGCTCCAATACCGGTAGCTCCCGTAGTGGCATGGGTAATCGCGGTCAGCGTAGTATTGATACAAAGCGTTGGTGTTGAAGATGCCGAATCTGCTGTCATGTCGGGTGTGACTGTGATCGTTCCTGTGGCATTTACACTGCCACATCCACCCGTCAATGGCACGATGTAGTTGAAAGTTCCCGATGCTGTGGGCGTTCCGCTAATGGTGATTGTGTTGGATGCCCAGACAGCCGTTACCCCTGCAGGCAAACCGGTTGGCGCTCCGATACCCGTTGCTCCTGTGGTTGTATAAGTGATATCCGTGATTGGAGTATTAATACACTTGGTTTGAGCATCGGTCCCTGCAGCTGAACTCAATGTAACCGTGTTATTTGGATTGACTGTGACAGTTATTGCATCTGAAGCTGTGAATCCATTACCATCCGTTACGGTGACGATATAATCAGTTAAAATTAAGGGACTGACAGAGGGCTCTTCAAGTGCTGAGATAAATCCTGCAGGACTGGAAGTCCATGAAAAAGTAAGAGCAGGATCACCTGTGGCAGTAGTATTCAGAATAAGGGAAGAACCGGTACAAATGGTTGCCGTTTCGCCGTTATCAATCACAACCGTTGGAGAGTCTGCCCTGATACCCGAAAATCCCGTACTGCCAGTGATGCCGGTTACTGAAATTGTATTTGTGCCTGAATTCGCATTGCCCCCTCTGGCCCAGGCTGTTCCGGAATAATTCCCGGCAGCGATTTTTGATTCATCACCGGTTACATCAGCATCGGCATAAGTTGCAGTAATGTCATATACCGGATTGGTGATTCCCGAAGTGGTGATCGTCCAATACCGGTTCAGATAATTGGTTGTACTGACATTTTGCGGGTGTTTGACATTGAAAACCTTCACTAATACGTAAGCATCAGGAGCATAGGTTCCACTGGTAAAATTCAGGGTTACAGGTGTATAATCAGTAATTCCTGTTACATCACCTACCGGAAAATTGTAAGAACCATTGGAAGAAATCATTTTCCGAAATTCACCTGTGCCAGTTACAATCATACCAGCGCTGGCACCAAAAGTTCCTGTTATTGGCGGTGCGGTGGTTCCTAAGATTAAATTATTGGCATTAAGCAGTAGCTGTCCGTTCAGGGAAAGCTGATTATTCACGGTCAGGTTGTCGGTCAGCGAAACTTTGGTACTGCTGTTAAAAACAGTCAGATTATAAAGTGGAATATCACTGTTAACCAAAAAAGTACTTCCGGCAGGCGTGGTGGCAGTTCCTATTTGAAAAGTTCCACCGGTAATGGTTTTTGTACCTGATCCGCTCAGTATTTCGATGTCGTTGTATGGTGTAACACTGGAGTTAGGCTGCGAAATGGTAATCAAAGAATTCCCACTGATGCTCAGGTCGCTGGTGAGTGAGCACTGAAAAGATGCCTGTGTTGAAGAGGCATGTCCTACGGAAGAAATGTTCAGTGTTCCTCCACTGAAAGTACCGTCAGCATTGCTTAATACAAATCGCCCGGCTACATTCATCACACCTCCGGATAGTACAAAAGTTCCGTTGTTGTTGGTTACCGATGAATTGCCCGCAACAATTCCAACATTGAAAATTCCATCAGTAATTTTCAACACCCCATTGTTGTCAACCGATCCGTTTTGCCCTTCAACAGTTGCATTCGGGTTACTTAATTCGAATCCTCCGCTCGAAGGAATTGAATAACTGGTAACATTGAAAACCGGATTTGAAAAGGAGTTTGTCCCGATAATTTTGAAAGTTCCGTTGGTAATGGATAGGAAGCCATCGGTTGTGCCCGAGAGTACCTGAAATGTTCCTCCGGGAGAAAAGGTAAGCACAGAGGTTTTGTCTATGCCTTTATTGAGAACGAGTCCGTTTGTTTTTCGAAGATTTGTTGAAGAAGTCGCGGCTGAACAGTCAAAGGTTTCATTCGGTGAGCCGGTAAAGGTTATGCCAGCGCCTGAAGCATTTGCTGTAGTTCCACCTGCGCCCGCCGCGGCGCTAAAATCAATAGTTCCATCGTTAATCAAACTTTCGCCAACTACCAGCGAATGTGTTGTGATGGTACTTGTTGATCCAGTTGGTGCACTCTTAAAAGTGCTTCCTGGTTTAATCCTGACAATTCCATTAACCGTTAATGTACGGGCAAATCCAGCTTCGAACTGCAAAGTTCCCGCAGCTAATTGTCCGATGGTCAAAGAGGCCAAGGCCGGAGGATCAACATCAATAGTAACTGTTGCACCATCAGCAATTACCACATCATCGCCTGCAGCAGGCACAACACCGCCAACCCATGTTGCAGTATTATTCCAGTTACCGCCTGTTGCGGTACTTGTTATCGTTGCCCCAATAACATTGACAACAAAAACAAAAAATAATAATACTACTGCCAAAATCCTTGGTTTCCAAATCAAACGAAGCAGTAAACCCGGATTAAAATCAAAAAGACTGCGTTTTAAATGTACCTGTTTCTGCCCGTCAGGCGCAGGAAAACCACCCGAACGAATGTATTCGATTCGGTTTTCTTTCCTATTGGATTTGCAGAACGTAAGGAAAGAATGGGTGATGGGTTCAAAAAAACGTTTGGCTTTTTGTACTAATCGCGGATACTGCCCGTTTGATTGTATGTTGGAAGAAATGAAGCCGGAAGTTGCGTAACAGAGTGACTTAAAAACTATTTTGATATTTTCCCAAAGGAGAAAAGGTTCGTTTCGCCGGCTCCGCAGGGTCAATTCCCAAAGGGCAAGGTAAACGACAAGACATAATAAGCCTGTTATTATTTCCTGAAAGAGGTTCATATATGTTGCAAATCCAATCAAAAACAAAATTCTTTGGCCCGGGCCATGAAGCAAAGATCTCTAACCGATCTATTGATAACCGGTTGATTTCTGCCATACATCAAATTTCAAACCCTCAATAATACCATTGATCGTTCGACTTTCCCTGATGGCCGTTTTTTACCCGGCTTTTCTTTCCCCTCTTTCAAGTCGCTTTCGTGTAGATTGGTCCAATTCGGGATGAATCTATATAAAAATTAACAAAATGCAAAATAGCTGCCAAACCTCTCCGGAAAACGCCTGTGCCAGAAAACACCGGTAAGTTCGATAAGTAAATATAAGACAAATATCACAAACTGCGAAAAAATAAAAATGATGCATGATGGTTGTATTCAGACACTTAAAGTATAAAGGATGTCGTTTTGATCCTGAATTCGTATTTTCGCATACAGATTTTAAATTCCTTCTTTTTTAAGGTTATCACAAAAATAGTTAATATGCTTTGGAAACCTAAATCATGTTTGAGCAATATCGCATCCGAAAAATGAGCTTCTGTGCGATATTCAGTATTACTCAGGGTCTGACTTTACGGTTACTCAGGCTCTGAGTTTGAGTCAGGCTCTGAGTTGAAAAACAAAATTCACATTTTAGTGTTTCTTAGCGCCCTGGTGCCTTAGCGGCTATAAAAACTTGCCACAAAGTCACAAAAACACAAAGGTTTCACAAAGTTAGCATGAATAAATTTTGTACCTTCGTCTAAAATATCAGAAAATGAAACGATTCCTCCTATTAATCGCAGCTTTTCTTTTTGCTGTTGGCCTGAAAGCCCAGGAACAATCCATACCTTATTCTCAGGCCGACCGCGACCGGATGGTCAGGGTTGAAACTCAGGTTGAAGCCATGCAATCTCAAATAAACAGGCTCGAGGATAAATTCGACAGCTATTTTATGTGGGGTTTTGGCCTGGTTTTGATGTCGATTTTTGGGTTAATGGGTTTTATCATTTACGACCGCCGCACCACATTGGCCCCGGTCGAAAGCAAAACCGAAAGGATTATTAAAGCTCTGAAAGACCTTGCTGAGAAGGATCCCGCTATTCGGGAAGCCCTTAAAAACACTGCACTTTGGTGAAAATATGTTTGTACCTTCGTCTGAAATATCAGAAAATGAAACGATTCCTCCTATTAATCGCAGCTTTTCTTTTTGCTGTTGGCCTGAAAGCCCAGGAACAATCCATACCTTATTCTCAGGCTGACCGGGACAGGATGGTCAGGGTTGAGGCTCAGTTGGAAGCTTTAAATAAACGAATGGATGACCAGACATCACACAATGATTCAAGATTCTCCGGAGTCAATGACAGGTTTGATGAAGTCAGCAAAAAGATTGACCGGCTCGAAGACAAATTCGACAGCTATTTTATGTGGGGTTTTGGCCTGGTTTTGATGTCGATTTTTGGGTTAATGGGTTTTATCATTTACGATCGCCGCACCACATTGGCCCCGGTCGAAAGCAAAACCGAAAGGATTATTAAAGCTCTGAAAGACCTTGCAGAGAAAGATCCTGCTATTCGGGAAGCCCTTAAAAACACTGCACTTTGGTGAAAATCACACCATTACTCAGGGTCTGACTTGAAGTCAGGCTCTGAGTAGAACAATACATCATGATGAATTGATGGCTGATTGGCAATTGGCAATAATAGGAGAAACTATTTTCAAGATCGATCCATTAAAGTAATAATCCTATGAATCCAAGAGTAACCAATGTAAAACCTGAAAATGATTTTCTTCTTTTGATTACATTTAGCAACGGAGAAGAAAAACATTTTGATGTCAAACCATATTTAGGAATTGGGATTTTTAGTGAATTGCAGGATTTGAGTTTATTCAATTCTGTAAAACCTTGTCTCGGGAGCATCCAATGGGCCAATGGAGTTGATCTTTGTCCAGATACCCTTTACTTAGAAAGCAAATAGCCCATTACTTCATCAAATTACTCAGGCTCTGAGTTTGAGTCAGGCTCTGAGTTGAAAAACAAAATTCACATTTTAGTGTTTCTTAGCGCCCTGGTGCCTTAGCGGCTATAAAAACTTGCCACAAAGTCACAAAAACACTTGCGGAAGAGTAGTAGGTTCGGGATATGTTTTTTTATTATCTTTGGATTTGAACAATTAAAAAAAACAACATGAAGCAATTCAAAATAGAAGATCAAAAAAAAGACTTTAAAGATTGGGTCTTGCCAGGAAATTCTTTAACCCAGGATGAATTTATGGATGGAATATTGAAAGCTGAAAATGGTTCTTTTTGTACTGTTCAAGAATCGATGGAAAACTTTGAGCTATGGTTGAAATCGAGAGAAAAGAAGTAAAAATCGCTAAACAATTCGAACTTGACATTATTTCCCTTTATACTTTTGGGGAAGAGGTATTTGGAGCCATAGCCGCTAAAAGTTTTATCGCGGATATATACGGTAGGGTTTGGAGTTTAGACAACATGTATCTTCTTCATGTGGAATGTCGGCACTTGCCAACCATTGATAAACGTTACCGCAACATTATTCTTGGATCTTATTTGATAATTTACAGGATTAAGACCGAATGCATAGAAGTCTTGAGAATACTCCATTCACATTCAAGTATTAGAAAAATCAGAACAGCGCGGCGTATAAAGCTATAACTGTTTATTCAAATAATCTCTTAGAGTCCGACTTCGAGTCAGGCCCTGAGTAAAGCAACAAAGGTTCATTCCTACAAAATCCTTGATATGGTTGCCGGTCTGGGGGCTTTTACCACCAAAATACGGGCAATATCGGGTGAGGCATTGTAGATGTTGTGTACGATATGCGCCGGACTTTCAATCAGGCTATCCTTTTCGCAAATTTCTTCTTCATCGCCCACCTGAATGACCGGGGAGCCTTCGAGCACAACAAAAAATACATCAACCGGTGTTTTATGAGGTTTTAAACTTTCGCCGGGCTGCAGGGTAATGTGCGAGACCTGAGCCGATTCTTTGTCGTACAATTTCCGAACATCGACACCTTGCGGGTTCTGATGTTTTTCCTGATCCTGATATCTGGTTATTTTCATCTGTGAGTAATTTGTTTTTAATTGCCGGATGGAACTCGCATGTGAATTTTCATCCTTGTTTGTGATTAACGAATCATGCTCGTTTCATGATGAATAGTTTAAAGTGTCCAATCCAATAACCGCTTTTCGCCCCGAATGTTTCGGATTTCGGTAATTTCCTGCGATACTTCTACAACACCTTTATAACTGCCACGTTCGTCGCGTACGGCAAAGTACTGAACAAGGATAAATTCACCTTTCATCTGAAACCAGAAGCTTGCTTTGTCCTTTTCTCCAATCCTGAATGCTTCTACGATTTGCTCCACCATATCAATACTTTCGTGCGGGTGGCAGTTTTTAACATCGCGGCCAATAATCGCATTGGTGCGGCGAAAGATCCGCTTTTCAGGAGTAGAGTAAAATTTCACCCGGTTGTTTTCGTCCACATAAGTAAGGTCAACAGGTAAATGATTAAACAGGAGCCGGATTTCTTCGGCAGACAAGTGGCCGGTTTTCAGGTCAACTTCTCCTGAAATCTCAGGTCCGTTCACCTCTGTTTCTTTGGAATGTATTTCAGGTTGAATATAAGGGAACCCGATTTCGCGACTTTCGTTAATCAGCGAATTAAGTTCATTTTCAGGAATAAATTCAGAAATGACAGGGAAAAGAATACGCTCTTCACGGAACCTGATGGCGTAAATATTGAAAAAAATGTCGCCCGCCAAACGGTTTAACTTTTTCAGATCGAAGTTTGGGGCATCCAACAGTTGGATGGCCTCTTTCAGGTTTCGGCGGATGTCGTCATGAAACGACCACATCACCTGAAGGCAGCGGTAATCGGGCAGGTATTTTTCAACGAGCGGGAACAGTACATTTTCCTTGATCTGGTAATGTAAATCAATTTTGGCCAAATCAGTGAATTTCTCCGTCAGTTCGTTCCTGACGGATTGATTTTCGAAATCCTGATTAATTTGTTTCAGCAATGGGCGAATAGCTTTTAAGCGCAGGTCAATCTGCCCGTTATTTTGAATCAGCAAATACAAAAAACTTCCTGCTGCCGGCTGCTGGTATGGAAATTCCTGCAACGATTTATTCAGAAGGTTGAGCGCCTTATTGATCCCTTTTTTCAATTCAGGCATGGGGATTTTCATCCGGACCAATTGATCAACGACCCCGATTACATCGGCTGGCCCGACCAAATCAATGACTTGCTGATAATTGGCGACCAGTTCGGAAGTCATCTTTCCGTGGATAACCAGGAGGAAGAGTTCGACCAGTTTTTCTACTCTGTTTCCTTTATGATTGGTAAATTCTGACATCGGAATGCGGATATTTATTCGTGCAAAGTAATTAAAAAAAGACCATTTTATTCGGAGCAAATAGCTTACCTTTCAATAGTATTTCTATATTTTTGATGAAGAATTTCCTGTATCAGCGAAATCCTATGAGCCTGATTTTCATCTGAATCAAAAAACACTGACCTATGAGAACGATACTTCTGCTTTTGGTTGTGGCAGGTATTTTGGCTGTCAGTTGCGATCGGGAAGAATTTTCCCCTTCAGGTGAAGGAATTTCAATCGCATTTGGCGACAAAATTCTGTTGACTTCAAAAGACATTGATTTTTACAGTTTCTCATCACATTTAATTTATTTAAAGGGAGACAATTCTTTCCTGAAAGAAGGACTTTACCGGGATAGTTTTCGTGTCTTTGCAAACGGCCAAAAAATATATTCCGGATATATAAATTCCTGGATTTCATCATATATGCCTAGGGGTCCGGTAATTTTTACTCCGGTTACGTTTTATCCAAACTATATTCTGCCAATTGGATTCGTTGGAATAACCGATTTATCAGGGAAAGTAAATCCTGATCCGCGTGGAGATAAAAGGATTGTTCAGGCGCTAAAAGCAACCGGGCAATTTCAGGAAGGATTAAAATGTGAACTCCGTTCGGTTCAATTCACTTCAAAAAACAAGGTAATTCTTCAGCTTGGCCTGATTAATAATGACACTTTTAATTATTTATACCTCGATCCTGACAAGATGGGTATGGGTTTTTTCCATTATTTCACCAATGGATTGTCTTTTTGGGATCCGAAATCCTATCAATCCTATTCAAATAATGTTCAGCATATCCAGCCTGTTCCATATAATTCATGGGAAAAAGAATGGTTATCGGTAATAGAAAAACGATCTGAAAAGACGATTTGGATTACATACAACAACTTTGATGAAGTTCCTTCAGGAAAATATACGCTGAATTTTAGTTTTCCGGGTTTATCCCATGTACCCAAAACAGAACTTTTTCAGCAAAATGGCCGGATCTGGCTGGGCGATCTTGCCATTTCAAAAGAGATTTCAAGAGAGTAGTTTACTTAAGAAAGTTCGTCATTGCGAGGAACGAAGCAATCTTTAATTCAATGGATTGCTTCCCACTTCGTGCCTTCCCGATTAATATCGGGACAAGCTGTGGTCGCAATGACGACGCTAACTAAACGACATCGGATCAAGTTTTCCTAAATGTTTTAATTCAGGCAAAAAGCTCCTTTTATCTCCCGAAAAGGTTTGCTACCTTGCGCCTGAAATTCAAAATTCATCATTTAAAATTCAACATTTCACATGATTGATATTGACGAACTGGACGAAAAGTACAGCATTGAAGGCGAACTAGGTTTTGCCGAACTCGAAGAAGATTTGGTTTTCATAACTGTTTCGAACAAATATGCCGATGCCGACATTTGTCTGTACGGCGCGCACATCACCAGTTTCCGGCCGCGCAACACCATGGATGTGCTGTGGATGAGCCCCGACAGTTTCTTCGAAGTTGGCAAACCTATCCGCGGTGGAATTCCGGTGTGTTTTCCGTGGTTTGGACCGCATAAAACCGATCCGGATCAACCACAACATGGTTTTGCCCGACTGATGTACTGGGATGTTGTTTCGACCGCTACCAATCTTTCAGGAGAAACCGTAATAACCTTACGGCTTTGCTCTTCGGAGGAAACCAAGGCTTACTGGCCGCACGATTTTTGTGCCGAAATGAGCATTACCGTTGGCCTTACCCTGATCGCCACCCTGAAAGTAACGAATACTTCGGCTGAACCGTTCGAATATGGCTGTGCCCTGCATTCGTATTACAATCTTTCGGCCATCGAAAACATGTCTGTCGAAGGATTGAATGGAACAGCTTATTACAATCAACTCACAGCAGAAAATGGTGTTCAGGAGGAGGATTTTCTTCAGATACGGGGCGCTTTTACCCGTCATTATTTAGGTACTGAAACTCCGGTTGTGATTGCCGATCCTATTTTCCGCCGCCGGATCAAAGTAGATAAATCAGGAAGTAAAGTGACCACGGTATGGAACCCGGGTCAGGAAGCCTGTTCAAATATGGTTGATTTGCCCGATGATGGTTACGAAACCTTTGTTTGCGTTGAAGCGACCAATGCTTTTGGTTATGAAATTCAACTTGCCCCGGGTGAATCGTTTGAGACTTCAGCCATAATCGGTTTGGAGGAAAAAATGTTTTAAAAACAAACATGGGAAATAAAATACGGAAGCTCGAAGCGAAAGCCCCCTCTTTGGGAGGGGGTTGGGGGTGGCCGTCATGAAAAAGACCAATGCAGCCCGCCTGCTCGATGCCGCCGAAATAAAATATGAACTGGCAGAATATGAGGTGGACGAAAACGATTTGAGTGCAGCTACTTTAGCCAGAAAAATCGGCCAAAACATTGAGCAGATTTTCAAAACACTGGTGCTTCGTGGCGATAAAACCGGTGTGTTTGTGGCTGTTGTTCCCGGAAACGCGGAAGTTGACCTTAAAAAAGCAGCCAAAGTCTCCGGAAATAAGTATTGTACGATGGTTCAGCAAAAAGAATTGCTCGGATTGACGGGTTATATCAGGGGCGGCTGCTCCCCGTTGGGCATGAAAAAATCCCACACAATTTATATTCACGAAACTTGTCTTCTTTTCGATTATATTTTTGTAAGCGCCGGGCAGCGCGGATTACAGCTCAAACTCAATCCTGAAGATTTGATCAATGCAACCGGTGCGATAGTTTGCGATGTGACTGAATAATTCAGCATCGAACTTTCAGTAGTTAAACGTGTTTTAAAAAGGGTACTCTGACATATTTAAATATTTAATATCCACTAATCCTACAACTATGAACAATCAATTAAACCGCAGAACTTTCCTGACACAAGTATCGGCAGCAGCCGTTGCAACCGGACTATCGTCGCTTCCTTTTATTTCCAGCGCCAAATCCGTTAAAGAGACAAAGAAACTTGGAATTGCCCTGGTAGGAATTGGTTATTATTCTACCGGATTATTGATGCCGGCTCTTGAAAAAACTGAACATGTAAAACTGGTTGGCCTGGTAACCGGTACTCCCGAAAAAGCCAAAAAGTATGGCGAGAAATACAGTATTCCGAAAGAGAATATATACAATTACCAGAATTTCGACGAAATAGCCAAAAACCCTGCTATTGATGTGGTTTATATTGTTTTGCCAAACAGCATGCACAAAGAATATGTCATTCGGGCTGCAAAGGCCGGAAAGCATGTGATTTGCGAAAAACCTATGGCCCTGAATGCCGCCGAATGCCGTGAAATGATTGTTGCCTGCCAGAAAGCCGGCGTTTCACTTTCAATCGGTTACCGCCTTCATTACGAGCCTTATACCCAGCGGATCATGCAAATGGCCAAAGAAAAGCCGTTTGGCGATATTTCGATGGTTCATGCATCTGCCGGTTTCCGGATGAACCGCCCAACCGAACATTGGAAGGTAAAAAGTTTATATGGCGGTGGCGCTATCATGGACATGGGGCCCTATCCACTGCAGGCTGCGCGCTATTCCACCGGACTTGAGCCAATTGCCGTTACAGCCCAGCAATTTAATTCCGACCCTAAAGTTTTCGATGGGGTTGATGAATCCACCACTTTCCAGCTCGAATTTCCAGGCAATATGGTGGCCAATTGTTTAACCACTTTTGCAGCCAATGTCAATTTCCTGAATATCAATGCACAAAAAGGGGAATATGGACTTAATCCATTCAGTGGGTACAATGGTCTTCATGGATACCTGCCCAAAGGAGAAACGTTCGACTTTCCTGAAATGAACCAACAGGCCAAACAAATGGACGAAATGTGCCTGTCCATCATAGAAAAACGTCCGTCTAAAACACCGGGAGAAGAAGGTCTGCGCGATATGGTTATCATTGATGCTATGCGCGAGTCAGTCCGAAAGGGCGGAGCAAGAATCGTACTCTAGGAAAAGTTCATCAGTTATTTGAAAATAGTGATCAGTCACAGTTTCCAGTCTCAATTTGATTGCCTACTGCGACTGATGACTTTTCCCTTTTTCCACTTTCCTGTTTCTTTCTGCAATTCATCCGCCTTTTCCGTCATTTCATCCACTATTTTTTTGAGTGTCCTTGAGATTGTTTCACCTTTGAATGGTAAAACATCAGGAATTCAGGAATATGAAACAGTTTCTTTTCACTGGCATCATTCTCTTATTGGCCTTGACTGCAATGTCACAAACAGTTATCACCGGAAAAGTGACCCGGGAAAATGGTGAACCATTGCCAGGCGCCAACATTTATTTACAGGGAACTTACGATGGTACTTCAAGCAATCATAAAGGTGAATTCAAACTAAAAACAGCCAAAACCGGTCCAGGTATTATCCAGATAGGATTCATCAGTTATGAACCCTATACGAAACCGGTTGAACTGAAAAGCGACACCATACGACTGAACGTAAAGTTAAAAGAGGCTTTTAACCAGTTAAGTGCTGTAACCATTACGGCCGGGACTTTCGAGGCGAGTGATAAAAAGCAGGCAGTAACTATCACTCCGCTCGATATGATGACCACAGCCGGAGCTGCCGGTGATGTTTACGGAGCTTTACAATCGTTACCAGGCACAACCATTAACGGAGAATCTGGCCGGTTGTTTGTGAAGGGAGGAGACAGCCAAGAATCACAAACTTATATTGACGGTTCACTGGTGTCGGTTCCTTACAGTTCGTCTGCTCCCAACATTGCAACACGAGGAAGATTCAATCCGTTCATGTTCAAAGGAACGATATTCAGTACTGGTGGCTATTCGGCTGAATATGGCCAGGCGCTTTCTTCAGTTTTACTGCTCAATACGAACGACATGCCTGCTGAAGACCAACTCGATTTATCTTTTTTATCGGTTGGTGTAGAGTTCGCCGGAACTAAAAAATGGAACAATGGTGCAATTACCGGAACGTTAACATACAACAATCTGGGTCCTTATATGAGCCTTGCCCCACAAAATTACGATTGGCCGCATACACCGGAATCCACTACCGGAGCGCTGAGTGTGAGGCAGAAAACCGGAGAAACCGGATTATTCAAGTTTTATTCCAGTTTCAACAAGGATGGTTTTACGGTCAGGCAGGATGATCTGGATAGGAGTGGAATTCCGGTTGATTACAAACTGTCCAACGACAATCAGTTTATGAATGCTTCGTGGAACAGCAAACTTGGTGAAAAGTGGGCGATGAATGCTGCCGGCTCGTTTACCAACAATCAGGATGACATTCATTTTGGCCAAACTTCGGTTGTCAGACGAATACAAGGCCTGTATTTAAAAAATGTTTTCATCTATCCTTTTAGCGATAAATTTACCCTGAAATTTGGTGGTGAATTCTTCAGCAAAGCCTATTCGCAAAACGTTCAGATGACATCCGAAATACACGATAACAGCTTTACCAATCATACTTTTTCAGGATTCACTGAGGCTCAGGTTTATGCTTCTTCAAAATTCGTAACCCGAATTGGCGGTCGTGTGGAATACTCGGAATATCTGGACAGGTTCACTTTTTCACCGCGACTTTCCACTGCGTACAAAGTCACCGGCAAAAGCCAATTCTCGGTGGCTTACGGCTGGTTCTATCAAAATCCGGTTGATGATTATCTGCTTTACACCAACCAAATTAAGCCCGAACGTGCCGATCATTATACTTTTAGTTTTCAGTCGTCGGCCAACAGCCGGACGATCAGGGCTGAATTGTACTTCAAAGATTATAAGGATTTGGTGAAGCTAAACGGCGAGGAATTTTATCTGCCAACGAACTATAACAATGACGGAAGTGGTTATGCCAAGGGTCTTGACCTGTTCTGGAGAGACAAAAAAACAATTAAAAATGGCGATTACTGGATTTCGTATTCCTATTTGGATACCAAACGCGATTACCGTAATTTTCCGGAAGAAGCAGTTCCGACATTTGCCAGTAAACACAATTTGTCGGTAGTTTACAAGCATTGGATTGGCAGCATCAGATCGTATCCCGGAGCTAATTTCAGGTATTCGTCGCCTCGGGTTTACAATGACCCGAACTCGCCTGTCTTTAACAGCCGGAAGATGTTGCCCTACAAAAGCCTGGATTTAAGCTGGAGTTTTTTGTACCGGCAGAACATCATTTTGTACGGAGCGGTAACCAATGTCCTGGATTTCAAGAATGAATTCGGACAGCGTTACAGCGACAATCCTGATTCAAACGGGAATTATCGCGGGAAAGCTATTCAGCCAAGCTCGAACCAGTTTTACGTATTGGCTTGTTTTATCACCCTAACCCGAAAAGGAAATGCCAATCAGTTGGAGAAGATTGAATAAGTTGACAGTGTTCAGTCGCAGTCGCAAAAACGTTACGAGTTACGAGATACGTGTTAAAGACATCCCGAAACTCGTAACCTGCAACCCGCAACAGTTATAAAATGTTTAACCTTTAATAATTAAAATCATGAAAAAGTTTACATTAATCATTGCAGTAGTGTTAGTTAGTTTAGTTTCACTGGCTCAGAAGCCGGAGTATTTACAGACTATGGGCGAAACGCTCGGTCAGTTTGCAAACTGCCAAAGTGTAGCCGACTTTCAGGACTTGGGCAATAAGTTCGAAATGATTGCCAATGCCGAAACAAGTGAATGGCTGCCAATGTATTACCATGCGCAATGCTACATCCTGATGAGTTTTATCGAACAAGGCGATGCAGCTATAAAAGACAGTTATCTGGATGTTGCCGAGAAATCGGTTAATAAACTGATGGAAATGGTTCCCGGCGAACCTGAAGTCTTTGTTTTACAGGCTTTCTATTTAACTGGCCGACTGGTTGTAAATCCGATGGAACGCGGTCAGGAATACGGTGGCCTGGTCGGGCAGGCAACCGATAAAGCTTTGGCCATTGATATTTCCAATCCACGGGCAAAACTGATGAAACTTCAGATGGATATGGGCTCGGCACCTTATATGGGACTGGATCCGAAATCGTTTTGCCCCGCTGCTAAAGAATTATTGGCAAGTTGGGATAACTTCAAACCAAAATCACCACTCCATCCGAATTGGGGAAAAGACCAGGCAGAAGGAATCGTGAAAGGTTGTCAATAAAACAAATCCAAAACATTAACCGATCAAAACACCAGTAAAAATGAATATTCCCGGATTGTGGAACAAACCCTTTAGCTTTTTCAGGTTTCTGATGGCCAATGTTTTGCTGAGTATGATACTCATTCTGTCGTTTATGAATGGGGGGCTTAAGGATTGGAATACCTTTCTGATCGCCTTTTTATGGGCGTTCAGCATCAGCGTTACGCAATGGGGAGGATTGCAACTCATTCATGGTTATATCAACAAAAAAATATCCTGGATCGAAACGCCGGTAAAAAAGACTTTTGCTCAAATTCTGGCGTTTCTTTCCTATTCAATCACAGCTTTCATTCTGGTTCAGTTTTTCAATTATTACGTTTGGATGGGTTATTTACCCTCAAAATCCTGGGATTCCATCATTAAATCATTGCCCTACACACTGATGATTTCGGGTATTATTTCGTTGATTTATACTGCAGTAGGTTTTTTCTTTGCCTGGAAGCGGTCGTTTCAACAAGCCGAAAAGCTGAAAGTGGAAATGCTTGCTTATAAATACGAATCGCTCCGGAACCAGATCAACCCGCATTTCCTGTTCAACAGCCTGAATGTACTGAGCGATCTGGTTTACGACGATCAACGCCTGGCAGTGAAGTTCATCCAACAAATGAGCGATTTGTTCCGGTATGTGCTCGACAGCCGCGACAAAGAACTGGTTCCGCTTAAAGATGAACTGGAATTTATCCGATCGTTTACGTTTATGCTTAAAACCCGCTTTGAAGAGAAGTTGAAGATTGAAATTGATGTGCAGCCTGATCCGGAAGATTATATTGTACCAATGACGCTTCAGCTTCTGATTGAAAATGCGGTGAAACACAACGAAATTTCCGAGGCTTTTCCGCTACGGATTTCGGTCCGAAAAAAAATGGATTCTCTGGAAGTAGAAAATAATGTACAAGCGAAGCATGTGGGCGATGACTCCAAGAAAACCGGGCTGAAAAACATCACTCAGCAGTATGCTTTTTTTTCTGAAAAACCCATCCGCATCTTGACTTCGGACGAGCGTTTTCTGGTGCGTGTACCAATTTTAAAATCGTTGTAGAAATGAAAGTAATTATTCTGGAAGACGAAACACGGGCGGCTAACCATTTGGAACGATTGCTTGCCAAAGTTGCTCCTGAAATGAAAGTTGTTTCAAGGATCGAATCGGTACGCGATGGAATAAAATACCTCCGAACCAATCCCGAGCCTGATTTGATTTTTTCTGACATTCAGTTGGCCGATGGATTGAGTTTCGAAATCTATAACCTGGTTTCGGTTAGGTGTCCGATTATTTTCACGACAGCTTACGACCATTATGCCATTGAAGCTTTTCAAACCAACGGGATTGACTATTTACTCAAACCCATTGAAGAAGAACGGCTCAGACAGGCTATCGGAAAAGCCGAGCATTTTTCACCGGGAATGGTACTCGAAAAAATTCTCTCATTAAATAATCCGACCTCCGAAAAGGTTTATAAATCGCGGTTTATGGTGAAAGTTGGCGATAAAATAAAAAGTGTTCCGGTGGAAGATATTTTGGTTTTTTACAGTCAGGAGAAAGCCAGTTTTATTCGTACCACCGACAAACATTCCTTTTGCATAGACTATGCGCTCGACCAGTTGGAGCCGATGCTCGATCCCGAAAAATATTTCCGTATCAACCGCAAATACATAGTTTCCATTGCTGCCTGTACCAACATTCTGGCATGGACCAACTCTCGCCTCCGACTGAAAATAGATGGTATTGACGATTCCGACATCATCGTTGCCCGCGAGCGGGTGATGGAGTTTAAGAATTGGTTGGATCGGTAAAAACGATTCCAGGTTCCAAATTCCAAGTTCCATTGTGTATTGCATGTTTTCTCATATTCGTCAACTAATTTCATCAATTCATCAGCATCATCACTCTCAGGTGTACCGATTGGAGCATCAAAAATTACTTCCAACCCTCTTAAGGACAAGGAAATTTTCATTGTGAAAAATCGTATCTTTGGAAAAAGATTGGCTATGAGAGCATTTAAATTTGATACAAGAATTTCTAAAGACGGAACTATTCAGATTCCCTTTACTCCATCTCTTTTTAATACAGAAGTTGAAATAATAATTGTTCCCAAGGAAGAAAAAAAAAGAATAAAAAAGGCAGGCAGAAAATTCGTAGAACAGTGGGTTGGTTTTTTGAAATCCGAGGATACTGATTCCTCTAAATTTGACTATTTATTAAATCGAATTCGATAAATTTAATAATTACCAGGAATAAAGCTGATTATGCAAATAGTGGATTGAGAATTCTGGATCCACAGGAATTTATTCAAAGTCTGGATATCCCTTATCGACAATAAAAAATTCCATCCCTCTTTCGAAGAATGGAATCTCGTTTTATTATGGTCGTTGTGGATAACAAATTAAAAATAACTCGTCCAGAAACAATTTATTTCAAAATCAACTCTATCACCGGAATTTCAACATTGGGTTTGGTAACTGGCAAACTCAGATTCAAATTTCCGGACGATTCACCCTCCCTGGTTCCATGTTCAACCCGCTGGGTGATTTTAATTTCGGAAGCATCGTGCAGAAACTGGGCATATTTTACCTTTCCGGCATATCCGGGCAGGTTGAAGTTCTGCAAAGGATAATCCAGTAAATGAATGTATAGCCGGTTGGTTTTCAGATTGTAGGTAAGTAAACTGTTGTCCGGAGCCTTAAATTCATCAGGAGCCTGGGTGCAACCATAAATCGAGCGGTTGTTCCATTTCATCCAGTTGCCCATCGAAGTGAGCGCTTTTTCAGCGCGTTCGTCAAATGTGCCACGGGCAGTTGGGCCAACATTCAGTAACAGGTTTCCGCCTTTACTCACCGATTCGATCAATAAAACGAGTAATTGTTTGGTGTCCTTCCAGGTGTGCTCGTCGCGGTAGTAACCCCACGATCCGCTGAAGGTCTGGCAGGTTTCCCAATGCACTCTTTTGCCGTTTACTTCAGGCCATTTGGAAACTTTGTATTGCTCCGGAGTAGTGAAATCCCACCCATCATCGTATTCTTTCAGATCGAGCCGGTCGTTTACCAAAATTGCAGGTTGCAAATGACGGACCATTTTAATCAGCTTTTCCGAATCCCAATCCTGATGACCCTTGCCGTTTTCGCCCGGATACGAAAAATCGAGCCAAAGCATATCTATCTTTCCATAGTTGGTCAAAAGTTCGCGCACCTGATTGTGAAGGTATTCGCGGTATTTACTCATATCGCGGTTTTTATTGAGTTCAGCTAATTTGGCTTTATCATCGGTCCGTTGAGAATGCCGGCTGTCAACCGTAAAATCAGGGTGATGCCAGTCAATCAGGCTGTAATAGAATCCAATTTTCAAACCTTCGGCACGGAATGCTTCGACCCATTCTTTCAGAAGATCTCTACCGATTGGCGTGTTAACTGCTTTGTAATCGGTAAATTTTGAATCGAACAGACAAAATCCTTCGTGATGTTTGGAGGTAATCACCGCGTATTTCATACCGGCAGCTTTGGCCATTTTGGCCCATTCGCGCGGGTTATACAGGTCAGGATTGAAATTATCGAAGTACTTCTGATAATTTTCGTCGGTAATCCGTTCCTGATTCTTCACCCACTCGTGCCGGGCTGGGAGGGCATACAATCCCCAGTGAATAAACATGCCAAAGCGGTCGTTTACCCACCAGGCCATCCGTTCTTTTTTCTGCTCATCACTTTCCTTAAAAAGTTTTTGCTGGGCATTCGTTCCCTGAACGAACAGGGTAATTAAGCAGGCAATCATGACTAATTTCTTCATTTGATTCAGTTTAATTTCAATTATTTCATTTTCTCAAGATAGAGTTTGTGCAATTCAATCAAATATTCAAGTCCAATTTTATCAGAATAAATACGGATCACTTCGTGCAATTCACCATCATAATAAAATGAAGCCAATGCGGCATCAAATTTACTTTCTACCCAATTGTATTTCACCTTTTTGGTAATAGACTCAAACTCTTCCCATTTCAGGTGGCGAGGAATTTCGAAGTAAGCATGATTTTTTTCGCGACTATCCTGATAAATCTTTTCAGCAATTTCTTCCAGGGCAAAAAACTTGATGATTCTGATTTTCACCAATTCGTCCTTGTATTTTTTCGACTTGTGCAAAAAATGAATCCCATTTTCGGAGAATGATCGTTGAAGCTTTTCGAGCAAGTTATAATCTTTTAAATGCCTTACCCGCAAAACGTTATATTTTGTATCAAAAACCTGAAGAAAACCCTTTCCCGCATCGAAACGCATATCAAACTCAAGTTGAACACTTTGCGATGCCCGCAGAATATCTTCAAGCTCATATTGCTCTTCAAGGGCCAGATACATATATACCGGCTTAGCTCCTGTTGGTGAATCGGAATAATAACCCGGAAAAGGTTTCAGGGCTTCAAAAACTAAAGTGCCGGGAAGAATTTTTTGGTCTATTGTAAAAACCGTTTCGGTTTTTGTTAAGGTTCCAAAAACTTCAAATCGTTTGTTCTGTTTCATATCATTAGTCTTTTTGGTTTGATTACTTTAGCAAAATATTCCTGAAATATTGAATGAGTACAAAATACATAAATATTGAACAAGTCGGACAAGTTTCGTTCACAATTAACAAACGATCAAGAAGAATTCGCCTGAAGGTGAAATCGGACGGCGAAATTGTAGTTTCTATGCCACCTTCAGTATTGTACCGCGATGCAATCCGGTTTGCTGAATCAAAGACCAACTGGATACTTAAGCATCAATCAAAGACCCGCGCTGATTTGACTTTGTTTGCACCCGAAAGTTGTTTTAAAACCAGGTTTCACAAGCTGGCAATTACTAAAGGCAATACTGATAAAGTTTACAACCGGGTTGGAAATGGCATCATTCAGATTTTCATTCCTGAAAATGTAAATCATCAGCAACCCAAAGTTCAGGAATTTATCAAAAAGACGCTGATTGAAGTGATGCGCCGGGAAGCGAAAATTTACCTTCCTGAACGACTGAAGGAACTGGCCGACAAACACAATTTTAACTATCAGAACGTGACTATTAAAAACGCATCAACCCGATGGGGAAGCTGCTCGTCGGCCAACAACATTAACCTGAACCTGCACCTGATGCGGGTTCCGGAACATCTGACCGACTATGTACTTCTGCACGAACTTGCTCATACGGTTGTGAAAAATCATGGCGAAAAATTCTGGTTGTTGCTCGAACAATGTTATCCGAATGCCCGAAAAGCGGACAAGGAAATGAACAACTACCGGACTCAAACTTTTTAAAACAATTTCTGAATGAACTGGAATCAAATCATATCAACCACCCGATTGGGACAGGAAGAACTTTTGAACAACGATATCAAACATAGCCGGACACAGTTTCAGCGAGACTACGACCGCATTATTTTTTCATCTCCTTTCCGCAGAATGCAAAATAAAACACAGGTTTTTCCGCTTCCGGGAAGTGTTTTTGTGCACAACCGATTGACCCACAGCCTGGAAGTTGCCAGTGTTGGACGCTCATTGGGAAGCATGTTTGTTGAAAAAGCCGAAAGCGAAAAAATGGAAATTGAAAACCCGCTTTTTCAGGAAATAGGTTCAGTGGTATCAGCAGCATGTCTGGCCCACGACATGGGAAATCCGCCTTTTGGCCATTCCGGAGAAGATGCCATTGCCCAGTTTTTCAAAAAAAACACTGATCTCAGGTTCAGGAATGAACTCAGTGAAGCCGAATGGAAAGATTTTGCGCAGTTCGACGGAAATGCTAATGCCTTCAGGTTGTTGAGCCATCAGTTTAACGGGCGGCGCGCAGGGGGTTTTGCACTGACCTATACCACTCTGGCATCCATCGTCAAATATCCTTACGAATCCATGCTGACTGAAAAGCCCAAATTCGGTTTCTTCCAATCCGAAAAAACAATTTTTGCAAACATTGCCAATGAACTTGGATTATTTCAAACCAATGAAAATACAGTGAAATACATCAGGCATCCGTTGGTTTTTCTGGTCGAAGCTGCCGATGATATTTGTTATCAGCTCATGGACCTTGAAGATGCCCACAAACTGAAAATCCACTCTTATGAGCAAACACGACCATTGTTTATGAGATTTTTTGACCCTCAGACTGAACAAAAACAAATCGGACGGATTGAAGAAACGCTTAACCTGGTGGCCGACCCGAACGAACAGATTGCCTATTTGCGGGCCAGTGTGATTGGAAAACTGGTGAAGCAATGTGTAGATGTTTTTTGGAAAATGCAGGATGATATTTTATCCGGAAGATTTCAGAAAGCGCTGATCAATCATGTTCCTCCAGGTTCGCTGGCTGCCATCAAAGAAATTAAAGAGGTCAGCATCAGGAATATTTACAACGACCGGTCGGTCATTGAAATTGAGATTTCGGGCTACCAGATCATCGGCACCTTACTCGAAGTTTTTATTGAAGCTGTTTTAAGCCCGAAGGAAGGATTTTCAAAAAAACTGATCCGGCTCATACCCGATCAATATGGAGGAAATCATGAGTCAACTTACGAAAAAGTACAGGCAGTTGTTGATTTTGTTTCAGGTATGACAGATCTGTATGCACTCGATTTATACCGAAAAATAAAGGGAATTAATATTCCGGGAGTTTAGAAGACTCCCCCAACCCCTCCACAAGGAGGGGAGAAGGAACCGGCACTCGTGTATTCTTGCTTTTTACGAACATCCAAAACACCTTTTGTACGATCCTCAGTTAATTGCTAAAATTTTCAGAACTTTTATGATCGAACTCCCTTCCCTTTTGGGGAAGGGTTGGGGAAGGGGCTTAAAAGGTCGGGAGGAGCGTTATAATTCCTGAATGACCATATTTCTCCAACTTACTTTAATGCCACCGCCATCATGAATCTGAAGGGCAATGGAGCCTTTGCCTTCGCCAATTTTATCATCAGAAAGGTCAGTCATCTGATGGCCGTTTAGCCATGTTTGAACCCGGTTTCCAACAACCTGGATTTTCATTTTGTTCCATTCCCCCATTTTCAGGAAGCCTTCCTGAATGTCGGGAATCTGGTGTAGCCAACCCCGGCCATACGATTCGTAAATTCCACCGGTGTCGTGATTTGGTGGGGCAACCTCGACCTGCCAGCCCTTAATTTTTGTGCCATCAATGGTCGAACGAAAAAACACACCGCTGTTTCCGTTTGCTTCCTGTTTGAATTCGAGTTCAAGTACAAAATTATCGTACCATTTTTCGGTGGCAAGGTAGCCGTATTTCTTGTCTGGTCCGCTTTCGCACACCAACAAACCGTCTTCGACGAACCATTTTTCGGTGCCGTATATTTTCCAGCCATCCAGATTTTTACTGTTGAACAACGATTCGGCAGGATTTTGTGCTTTGGCAAGTATGGCGCAAGCGACAATAAAGGCAATCAGGACAAATGTTCTCATTTTATTCTTTTTAGGGAGTTTAACATGGTATTCGGAACTTGTTATGAATGCCCTAAAAGTAATGCTATCCTTTTAGAATTTGTAATTTATAACTTAAAAATCCTAAATTAAATTAAAATTCAGGTACATATATGAATAACGTAACAACATTTTACCGACATTTGTCGTTCTATTCTGAAAATTCAGGAGGCGGAGAAGATTATGATCGCGGTTTTAAAAATCATTCAGGTTTTTTTATTGGCAACTGTAAAGTATGTATTTACATTTCCATTTGCCTTACTCATCGGGTTAAACTTTGAGCAAACATTAATTTCAGTTACCCTGGGAGGAATCGCCGGATTATTCTTTTTCTACCATTTCAGTGGTTTTGCCATCAGGCAATTTCATCACGTTAAAACATTTCTCCGGAAATACGCTCCAATTTCATTTCGTATAAAATATCGTCAACTGGTATTATGGCGGATTAGTATCACCGGCGAGCGGGTTTTCTCAAAAAGGAACCGGTTTATTGCCAGGTTCCGTGCTAAATTTGGCTTACCCGGAATTATTATTTTATCTCCTGTAATTTTAAGCATCCCCATTGGCGCATTTTTGCTCAATAAATACTACTCCAAACATAAATTTGCCATGTCATACATGGTTTTATCCATCCTTAGCTGGACAGCAGTTTTTGTTGCTTTTGCCCTTATTTTCCCGAATCTGGTGAAATAAATCTCCCGAACAATACATTGTTCAGCCGTCTCATCAACCTGAATTTTACCTCCGGGAAATTCCCATTTCCACGGATGACTGCTTTCAGTCCCCCACTGAACTGCCAGTATTTTCGAACCTTTTAGGATAATTGAGCAACAAACTTCAATCATTGTCATCGTTTAAAATCTGGGAGTAAAGAAGGTGAATTTTTGATAAGAAAAAGGGAAAGAGAAATTAGAAATTAGTCAATCAATTTCCGGAAAACGAATCAGGAAAAAGGGATTATCTTCCCCTAATTTTGCCAAAGTTCGTTTATATTTATTGCACGAAAAAAGATTTTGCGAAATGACTGAAAATGAGATCCGGACATTGATTCAATCGTGGGAAAATCTGGCATTGATGGTACGGTATATCGCTGACTACCCGGAATACCTCGATCTGATCATGTCCAAAGCATTGGACGATAGCCAGCCTGAAAACTGGCGGGCAATGTGGATGGTGGATAAGATTCATGAGAAGCATCCGGAACTTGTAATTCCTTATTTCCCTGTTTTGACCGAATTTTTACTGAGAACTCAAAACAACAGTAAAAAGAGGCACCTTCTGAAACTGATCAGTGAGCATGATATTCCGGAAGAAACAATGGCTGTATTACTGAATTACTGCATCCCGGTGTTTATGAATGCATCACTTCCCGTCGCAGTGCGGGTTCATGCGATGCAAATACTGTTCAACATTGCCCAAAAAGAACCTGATTTTTCAGGAGAACTGATCGAACTGATTGAACAAGAGATTGAATTTCACGGAACGGCAGGAATAGCATCAAGAGGCCGAAAATTAATTCATAGACTAAGGGCACTTCCGCAACTTTGATTTGTCAATTACCTGAACCCTAAACCTTAATGGCCGGGGAACTGATTGGTTGATCGCGAAGTATAAACAAACACTCCGGTAATTCGAAAAATTACACTCAAAACAGGCCCTGAAAAAATAATTTTTATATTTTTGCACCGTCTTTAAAGAAAAGACAACTAAGGATTGACCTGTGGTGTAATTGGCAACACAACTGATTTTGGTTCAGTAGAGTCCAAGTTCGAGCCTTGGCAGGTCAACAATTCAATGAAGTTCAGCTTGAGCAAATCAAATTGATTCAACCAATAAAATTGTCCTGTGGTGTAATTGGCAACACGTCTGATTCTGGATCAGAAGAGTTCAGGTTCGAGACCTGACAGGACAACTGAAATTCAACCACTTACGATTAATTTGTAGGTGGTTTTTTATTTTTGCCAAAATTTTTGCCAACAATTTGAGATTTTAGGCCTTTTAAAGGAAGGTTGGCGTTAATTCACACCGACCTTTATTTGAATCTAATCATGATTTGTGATTTTCTTAGCTCAAATCATAGCCAATCTATTCCAAAATGGAATCCATCGAATTCATCAACCGATACGAACAATACCTTGACGAAATAAGTGAAGTGATCAAACCTGAACAGCTTTTGGTCATTGGCTAACCTCAGAGAATAAACCTCAATCGTTTGAAAATAAACCAAGTTTATTCACATTCATGAATCTTGTCATAGTATATTCATAGATTTTGCCGCTACTTTATTAGTCATTTTGGTACCCTACCTAAAATTTTTAAAACTGATTATCATGGCTAAAATAACGAAAGAAGACGCCCTGCGCTATCACTTCGAAGGCCGTCCCGGAAAACTGGAAGTTGTAACCACAAAACCTCACACTACCCAACGCGACCTTTCACTGGCGTATTCGCCCGGAGTCGCTTTTCCTTGTCTGGAAATCAATAAAAACTTTGATGATATCTATAAATATACTTCCAAAGGAAACCTGGTAGCAGTTATTTCCAACGGAACAGCCGTGCTTGGATTGGGCGACATTGGGGCTGGAGCCGGCAAACCTGTTATGGAAGGCAAAGGCTTTCTGTTCAAGATATTTGCCGACATTGATGTTTTCGATATCGAAGTGGACACCAAAGACATTGACCAATTTGTGGAGACGGTCAAAAATATTGCGGTTACCTTCGGTGGAATCAATCTCGAAGATATTAAAGCTCCGGAATGTTTTGAAATCGAAGAAAGGCTGAAACGTGAATTGCAAATCCCCCTGATGCACGACGATCAGCACGGAACTGCCATTATTTCTTCGGCAGGAATAATCAATTCGCTTGAGCTTTCAGGAAAGAAACTAAGTGAAGCCAAACTTGTCATCAATGGAGCCGGGGCATCGGCCATCGCCTGCACCAAACTGATTGTTTCGCTCGGTGCAAAGCGCGAAAACATCGTGATGCTCGATTCAAAAGGAGCACTTCGGAAAGATCGCACCGACCTGAATAAATATAAAATTGAATTTGCTACCGGTCGCGATGTGAAAACTTTGGCTGACGCACTGAATGGGGCTGACATCTTCCTTGGCTTATCGCAGGCCAACGTAGTAACGAAAGAAATGGTTCGTTCCATGGCTAAAAATCCCATTGTATTTGCGATGGCTAATCCTGATCCTGAAATATCCTACGACGAAGCCATGTCGTCGCGCGACGATTTGATTATGGCAACCGGTCGTTCGGATTACCCGAACCAGGTGAATAATGTACTTGGATTCCCGTACATTTTCCGTGGAGCTCTCGACGTACGGGCTACCTGCATCAATGAGGAAATGAAACTTGCGGCAGTTTACGCCCTTGCCGGTTTGGCCAAAGAAGCAGTGCCTGAAAGTGTGAGCAAGGCTTATAATGTTCAGAACCTGATTTTCGGGAAAGATTATATTATCCCTAAACCGCTCGACCCCAGGCTGCTTACTACCGTGGCCCCTGCTGTTGCCAAAGCAGCTATGGACAGCGGTGTGGCCCGTAACCCAATTGAAGACTGGAACCAATACAAGCTCGAATTAAGCCAGCGACTTGGCCTGGATAACCAGTTGTTTCATGGAATTGTGATCAAAGCCAAACAGAACCCAAAGCGGATTGTATTTGCTGAAGGCAACAACCTGAAGATTCTGCGTGCTGCCAACGAAGTATTGCACGAAGGTATTGCAGTTCCAATTTTATTGGGGAATGTGGAAGAAATAAAACAACTCATTGCCGATAACCATCTCGATTTAAATGGAACTTCAGTTTTCGATCCTCACTCAATGGTGAGTAATGAAATGCGGAGGACTTTTGCCGATCTGATCTGGAAAAAACGCCAGCGTAAAGGTGTTAACCTGGAAGAAGCTTATGAACTGACATTTAACCGCAATTATTTTGGCATCATGATGGTTGATACGGGATTGGCCGATGCTATGATATCGGGTGTAACGAGCCATTACGGCGATGTAATGAGCCCGGCCCTGAGGTTAATCGGCCCCAGGCCAAACATCAATCATATTTCAAGCATGTATATTATCATGACCAAGCGTGGGCCTCTCTTCTTTGCCGATACAACTGTTAACCTTGATCCGGATGTTCAGACTCTGATCGAAACGACCTTATTGACTGCTAATCAGGTTAAAAAATTCAATATTGAACCTGTAATAGCTATGGTATCGTACTCGAATTTTGGTTCTGTACCATCATCGGAACATACCCGCACACTCGACCGTGTGAGGCAATCGGTGGCATACCTGCACCAAAACCATCCGGAGTTAATTGTTGACGGTGAAATTCAGATGAATTTTGCACTCAATAAAGAACTTCGAAGTCAAAAATTTCCATTTACACGTTTAGAAAACCGGGATGTGAATACGATCATTTTCCCAAATCTGACTTCAGGAAATATCGCTTACAAAATGATGTACGAAATTGGCGGGGCTGAAGTCGTCGGCCCAATCCTGATGGGCATGAACAAACCGATACTTGTCGTTCCAACCGAATGTTCGGTGCGCGAAATCGTAAACATGACAACTATTGCCGTGGTGGATGCTCAATAACGGAATAAAAAACCGGCAGTTCCGAATATTATATTTTTACGGTTTCAGTAGAGCCTGAATGTTCATAAAAGGAAAGGAACAGTTCATTTATATTCGAATAATAAAGCTTTTTTTACTTCTTTAAAATCCATTGATTCCATGCAATAAAAATAGATGCCGGCATTTACTTTCTGACCATTATTATTAAGACCATCCCATGTAGTACTGTAATTACCTGCATCATAAAAACCGTCAACCAGCGTTCTGACTTCTCTCCCAATTGTATCATATATTTTTAAGGTTATAGGGGCTGATTTTACAACCTGGAAATTTATGGTGGTCAACGGATTGAATGGATTTGGATAATTTTGTGCTAGTAAAAACATGCTATTTACTATTTCTTTTATTGACACTAAAGAACCAATAGGACCCCAACTGCCAGAACAGATTGTTCCAAATACATTCTTACTCCATGTTCCTGAAGCCTGGTCTCCTGTTTGGGTAAACGTCCCGTTGATAGTCGTTTTTATGGGTCCCCAGTAAGTATTCTCAGTATCTTCAATAATGAATTGATTATTAGTGATGGGAACACCGCTTCCTGACCATGAGATGGACATGCTTCCACTCTGTGTAATAGGCCCACATTTATAGTTTACAAGAGTGAAAGTGATTTTGGTTATGTGAGTACCAGCAGAATTAACTGTGAATATAAATTCACCAAAGGCTGTTGTGGCTTTCCAGTCACCTGACTGGGGTTGAGCGTACACTTTGCCGTTTAAGCATAGTAGCAAAGCAATAACCATTATAATAAACGTCTTTTTCAATAGTTTTTGTTTTTTCATGATAAACTCCTTCCCTTTTTTTCAGTTTTGTTTTACAATCATATTAAATACTAAAAACAACCTGCAGGTACTTGCAGTACACAATCCTTTCAGTTCAAAGAAACGTTCTTAATTACTTTATGAATTCAGGTTCAAATATCGCATTACCCGTCAGGTTGTTTTTTTATTGTATTGTTTAATCACGCAATAATCTATTGGCTGTTTTTAGTTCTATTTTATTAATAGAACCTTTTTTACATCAATAAACTTTTCTGTTTCAAATTTGGCGAAGTAGATGCCAGTACCTGATAAATTGCCTTGATCATTTCTGCTGTTCCAACTGACAGTATAAGTACCTGGTTCTTTTTTACCATCAATAAGAGTGCGCACCAGTCGCCCTGTTTCGTTACAGATTGAAATTCTAACGTGCGATGTTTCAGGTAACTGATAATGAAATGTTGTTTCAAAATTAAAAGGGTTTGGATAGTTCTGCTCCAGAGAAAAAGTGCTTGGTAGTTCTCTTGAAAAGCTCTCCACCGACGTTATCATCTCCGACAAAGGTCGCCTCCACACTCCTCCACCCCATGTTGCCGCATAAAGGTTAGAACCCTGGACAGCAAGTCCGCGAACATCGGTGTTGGTCAGGCCAGAATGGGCAGCTTTCCAGCCAGTGCCGTCATTGGTCAACAGAAAAACTCCGCTCGTGGTTGCAGCAAACACATTAGGACCGCTACTGGCAAAAGAGATGACATAAGGATTGGTCAAACCATAACCAATGTCACTCCAGCTTGTGCCGTTGTTAGTCGAAACAGAAACTCCTCCTCCGTTAGTCCCTACATAAAGTTTGGCGCCGCTTGCTGCAAGAGTAAAAATCCACTTGCTTGTCAAGCCGGAATTGACAGCATTCCAACTTGTGCCATTGTCATTCGAAAGATAGACGCCACCGTTCTTGGTTCCGGCAAAGAGATTGGAGCCGTTAACGGCAAGAGCCCAGACATCCGCGTTCAAGCCAGAGCTGACAGAATGCCAACTAGCGCCGTTGTCAGTCGAAATAAAACAGCCTCGACCATAAGTTCCCGCAAAGAGATTGGTGCCGATGACAGCAAGAGCACGGACACAAAAAATGTTCACACCTACGCCTTTCCAACTGGCACCGTTGTCGGCCGAACGAAACACATAGCCACTCTCCGTTCCGGCAAAGATATTATTGCCACTCACAGCGAGAGAATAGACGTGTTTGTCAGTCAATCCGGAATTGACGGCACTCCAGTTCGCACCATTGTCGGTCGAAAGAAAGACACCGTTACCATCAGTCCCGGCAAAGAGATTCTGTCCGTTGGAGACGAGCGGCCATACAAAAGATGCCGCTAATCCAGAGTTAACAGCGCTCCAACTGGTTCCGCTATCGGCTGATAGAAACACGCCATCTCCCTCTGTTCCGGCAAATAAGTTGGTGCCACCTGCCTCATTCGTGTTTATGCTAAGAGCATTAATTTTTGTGTTCAACAGGCCTGTATTCACAGCGCTCCAACTATCGCCGTTGTTGGTTGAAAGAAATACGCCAAGATTATTCGTAGTTCCCGCAAAGAGATTATTGCCACTTACTGCAAATGACTTTACATATATACCTGCTATTGTGCCAGTAATTCCGGAATTCACGGCCTTCCAACTTGTACCGTTGTTGGTCGAAAGAAATATACCTTTACGCGTCCCGGCATAGAGATTTGTGCCCATTATTGCAAGAGAAAAAACAAAAGGATCCAGACTGGTACTAAACCATTTAGTAGTACTCCAACTTGTACCGTTATTGGTTGAAAGATACACGCCGTCGTCAGTTCCTGCAAACAGGTTTTTGTCGCTGACGGCAATAGAATGGATACCCGTACCTGATCCTGGTAATCCTGAATTCACTGCACTCCAACTGGCGCCATTGTCTTTGGAAAGAAAAATGCCTCCGCGCCAGGTTCCGGCAAAAATATTAGTTCCACTCACTGCGAGAGAATAAACATATTTGTCAGTCAAACCTGAATTGACAGCTTTCCAACTTGCACCATTGTCGGTCGAAAGAAAGACGCCACCACCTTCTGTACCTGCAAAGAGATTGGTACCGCTGACGGCAAGTGCCCTGATTGAATCGGCAGTCAATCCATTATTGACAGCGCTCCAATTTTTACCGTTATTGGTAGAACGAAAGACACCGCCACCCTGTGTACCAGCAAAGATATTGTTACCCATTACTGTAAAAGCATACACCTTGCCACCACCTGGCCCATTGGTCTGAAGCCATTGTGCAAGCACTGGATTCGGGCTAGTGACGAAAATAGTAACCAGAACAAATACCCGTAACATTGTTTTCATTTGATTTTCATTTATTGATTAAAAATGAAGACGGAAGATGTGTGGAAAAAAGAGATAGCTCTTCATATTTCTCTCCGACAAAGGGTGCCGGGGGGATTAGATGGGGAAAGGATCATGCGACTGAAGTTTAGTAGTCCTTTGCAATCACCTTGATGTTGTGTCTGCGAAATATGTTTTTATACGCAAATTGGCAATACTCAGTTCATAATTCAATATTAAGAAACTGTTTAAATTTTGATTTTAGGTTCCGTTAGGAACCAAAGGTCGGTAGAATGAACCAAGATACACCAACCTTTTGTCCCGTACGGGACAATACAATGACTGTTTACCTTTTTTCCTACCGACAGATTTTCCCTACTGGGAAAATTTAAACAGTATTGATACAAAAAACCGGCAACCCTGAATTTTATATCAGGACTGCCGGTTTTAATTTCAAAATTTCAAGCCAGATTATTGCTTGTTATAAATCAAGGAAACCGTAGTTTCGCCACCACTGAAGCCAGTTGAAGTTTGCACGATTTTTAAAACCTTCCCACTTTCCTGAAGTGACCAATCTTCTGAACTTTTCATTTCAGTAGTTTGGCCACCCCTGGTGAATTTCACGGTAGAACTTATCTTAACTGATTTGGAAACCTCATCCCAGTTTGCTTTTGAGATTCGGGGAGAATTAAAGAATACCGATTTCATTTCGGACCCGTCCAACAGGATCGTTTCATTGGTTGTCCGGTCATCGCCCCATTCAACTATCGAATATTTTTTCACAGTCAGTAGATCGTCATCCTGTTCGACCTCCATTTTATAAGCTACATTACCGGTTCCTGTTTTTCCTATATCGCTTTTATCTTCATTAAAAACCCACTGGCCTGAAAAATTAACCGGATATTTATCTTTCAGCGGCAAGGTAATCCGCAAGCTTTCCGGTAAGGAGCCATTACCTCCCAATAAGCCGGGTTTTCCTGAAACAACATCCTTGGGTTGTTCACCAATTCCTGATACTGTTTTTTCGTTGTGTTCCGGACCATTCCGGCCCAAACAACCCAAGAAGTCCAGTCTGTCTGGTTTGTGTAAACTTCAGGAGCGGGAGGATTGCCAACTTCACCAAAAAGTATTGGTTTCCCTTTTGCCAGAACCTTTAAACTGTCGTAGTAGGCCTGGCTGAAATCACTTCCGTAAACATCAAGCGAAGCAATGTCGAGGTATGTTGTACAGTTTTGTTCCCGGATTCAGAACATCCTTAAACTGTTGATCAGGCAATTGCCCCTGAACACTGGCCAGCGAATCAGGGGGTATTTTCCGCCTTGGCTGAAATGTAACCGGCTCATCAGCAGTTGGGGGAACGGCGTGCCAGCAAATGGTTATGATTGATCCTTTCTGATGTTGGCGGATGGCTTCCTTAACGATATCAGGACGTGCAAGGTACGAATCCGTATCGCCATCTTTGGCAAAACCCATGTCGGTGCTCCAGATTGCCGGAGTCTTCCCGATGTACTTCACCGCAAACCTGGTGTTCCGGTCTTTGGTATTCGGATAATTGTGCTGACCCGTCATCGTATATTTTCCTGAAATCCGGTAATGCAATTCGAGTAAAGCTTTGGCTTCAGGTGTAGTTTTTGGATTTACCGGATCAATAGCCAAAACTTCTGAACCCATGCTGACAATCAAAACTGGAATCAGAATATATTTGGATAATGTCTTGAATTTCATGACTATTGTTTATCGAAAACGATGGTTTCGGCAACTTCACCAAAAGAGGAAGAGGCGTTGGTTTCTACAACCAGGTTACTGCCATCCATTTTGTAAACTTCAATAATGGTCATTTCACCACTGTCGCCCATTGGAAATTTAGATGTTATTTTTAACGATAGTTTATCATCTGCCCAAACTGCAGTTGATTTTTTCTCGGTGTCCTGCCATCCGGGATTGATACATTCTAAGTATAGTAAAAGCGAGTTTATTTAATAGAACAAACCAACTTTAACTAATAGAAAACAATCATACCAGAGAGAAATTACAAATATTGTAGTTTTTACAGTTTGAGATACTAAAATAGCAACGCGAAATGTAATTGATATGATATTCTATTCCGCAATCTTCTGCACCACCATTATCCCATCCCTTACCGGAAGTATTACATTTATTACCCGATGATCGTTTTGAACCAGATCATTAAATGCGAGGATTCCACGGGTTTGTTCTTCGGCGGCTGAGTCCAGATCAACCACTTTGCCACCCCACAGAACATTGTCGGCCAACAGGAAACCACCAACAGGAATTTTGCTGAATACCAGCTTGTAATAATCACAATAATCGCGTTTATCGGCATCAATAAAAATCAGGTCGAAAGTCTTTTTGAGTGTTGGAATAATTTGACGGGCATCGCCAAAGTGCTGAACGATGCGATCGGACATCCCCGATTTTAGAAAATATTTTTTTGCGGGTGTTTCCAGTTCATCATCAATTTCGATGGTGTGCAACTTTCCTCCTTCGGCCAGTCCTTTGGCCAGGCACATAGCTGAGTAACCGGTAAAAGTCCCGATTTCGAGAATACATTTCGGCTTAATCATGCAACTGATCATACTCAGGATTTGCCCCTGCAAATGACCTGACAGCATGCGCGGGTGAAGAACTTTTTGGTGGGTTTCGCGGTCGAGTTCGCGCAGATAGTCTTCTTCGGGTGAAATATGGCTGAGTATATACTGGTCGAGTAATACCTTTCTTGACATTACTGGTAAATTAAGATACTACTTTGTGATTCATCAAATATTTCGTTGGCAATTTCCATGATTTCGCGGCTTTCGGTCTGTTCAATTTTCTTGAAAATTGTTTCCAGCGTATCAACGCGATTAAAAAACAGGTAACTTTTACCAATCGAAAGCATCAGGTCTTCATGAGTTTCAGCCGAAATGGCCAATTGTCCGATCATTTGCTTTTTTGCACGGCTCAATTGCACAATTCCCATTTGTTTCTCCTTGATATTCCGGAATTCCCTGTTCACCAGTCGCAACGCCTGATCCAGGTTTTCCTTGTCGGTTCCAAAGTAAACGCTGAATTCGCCGGTGTCGAAATATCCGGTATAACCCGATTCAACATTGTATGCCATGCCGTTACGTTCGCGCAAGGCCATATTCAAACGTGAATTCATTGATGGGCCTCCCAAAATGTTGTTCAGCAAAACCATCTGCATTCGTTTCGGGCTGAAAACATCAGGAGCAATGTTTCCGACTATGCAATGTGCCTGAAAGGTATCTTTCTGAACAACACGGGTTTCGGGCTGGTAATTGTAAATACCGGAACGTTCTTTAGTTCGCAATTTCTCCGGAATATGCCCGAAATATTTTTCAGCCAGCCGGATGAATTTAGCCATCGAAATATTTCCTACCGAACTTAAAACCATTTGGTCGGTATGGTAATTTTCTTCCATAAATTTCAGGATACTGTTCTTGCTGAAGGTTTTAAGAAGTTCGGGAGTACCCAGTATATTCCGGGCAATCGGATGGCCGTCGAACAGAATTTCCTCAAACTCATCGAAGATCAGTTCCGAAGGACTGTCTTTATAGGAGTTTATTTCTTCGATCACCACCTCTTTTTCGCGTTCAAGTTCCTTGGCCGGGAATGTACTGTTGGTCAGAATATCGCTGATCAGTTCCATCGAGCGCTGGTAATATTCACTTAAAAATGTGGCGTAAACCGCGGTTTCTTCTTTGGTGGTGTAGGCATTCAGTTCGCCGCCCACATCTTCAATGCGGTTTAAAATATGAAAAGCTTTTCGTTTTTGTGTTCCTTTAAAAATCACGTGCTCAATAAAATGGGCAA
>Ga0209317_1000811_pt1 | contig 33466 bp, 26 predicted proteins | sample RifGroB2_FD_183994 | JGI IMG/M metagenome (GOLD analysis project Ga0209317, IMG submission 183994) | Soil microbial communities from Rifle, Colorado, USA - Groundwater B2 (SPAdes) (version 2) | ecosystem: Environmental > Terrestrial > Soil > Unclassified | place: Rifle, Colorado | collected...
CGACCAGACCGAACAGGCTTCCCAGGGAGAGCCCAACTATCAAGATGGGCACGATATCCGCCAATATGTTGTTCATATGCCACCCGCACCTTCGTTGTTTGTGGGTACCCGCCCTGAAAGGCTTGCAGCCTGACAGGGCGGGAAATCGAGTCGCGAAGAACCTACCTTGCTGCCGTTACCAGCTTGCCACCTTTGGCCACGCTGATCACCAGGTCATTTACCGCCAGCAGGTGGTTTTTACCCTCGACGAAGCCGCCCTTGCTCCCCTTGGGACCCAAGGCACGCTCGTAGTTGTTGAGTTTGTATAGCGCGTCACGGATGGCGGTCGAGTCATCGGGTTTGCCGCTCAGCTTCAGGGCTGCCACCAGAAGTGAGATGGCGTCGTAGGCCCTCGGACCTTTTTCGTCTTCAACCAGGGTTACTTTCTTGCCGGAAGCGGCGGCAAATGCCTGGGAGGTTGACCAGACTTTCTTGACCAGGGGTTTGGTGGGGTCGATCTGGGTGACAGTTTCCCAGCCGTTGAACAGTTCGGAAGAACCGAAACTCATGGCGGCCGACATGTTTGCAGCGCTGGCGCATACGGTGTACGGCTTCCAGCCAATGGCGCTCATGGCGCGGGCCAGGCCTGCGGTCTCAGCTTCGTATTCCACGCAGATGACCGCCTGGGCGCCGGAATCCCTGAGTTTCTTCACCTGAAGCGAGAGGTCTTTGGTTTTGGGGTCGATCAGCACTTCCGAGACGATCTGGATACCGAACTGGGGAGCTTTTTCCTTGAAGACGGCAAGGGAATCGGTGCCCCAGGCAAGAGCGGTCCCCTCGAAAGCTACCTTGGTGTGACCCAGCTTTTTCAGACGCGCCAGAATGGCCTCGACGCGCGGAGAGGCCGGGGTCTCAGTCCTGAAGAACCACGCTTTCCCGCTCTTGACCCAGAGCTTGTCGCTTTGCGGATCGATGGCGATCACCGGGATCTTGTTCTGGTCACCCCAGTTTTTCAGGGCGGTGCAGACCGACGAAGTGACACCGGCAAGGATCACCTTGCACTTGTACTTCTCCTTGAAGATCTTCGCGTTGCCGAGCGCCTTTGCCGGATCGGAGCCGTTGTCCTGGATGATCAGGTTCAGTTGCCTGCCGTTGATGCCGCCGGCCTTGTTGATCTGCTGCACCACCATCTCGACAACCGGAGCTTCCTGCATCCCCTTCGAAGCGTCCAGACCAGAGAAGTCGCTGGTGAAGCCGATGTTGATCGGCTCGGCGGCCAGCGCCGGCTGGAGGGAACTACAGAGCAGCAGAGCTATCAAGACCATCATGCCTTTCAGACACCTTCCGAAACTTTGTTCCTTTTTCATACTACCCCCTCAAAATGTTTTAATCCTCGCCAGTCCACCGGTTTCCGTACCAAAACTGCTGTTATATGTATACACATGTAGACAACACCTGTCAATCAATAAAAAATTGTTTTAGTGAAATTTCGGGTTGAAATCGGGGAGAAGCAGGCAGGGGGATGTTTGGGCCGATGGGGGTGCCGCGGGAATGCCGCTCCTACTAATCGTTCCGAGGGGTCTACCTCCTTCGCCCTCCGGGCCTGCGCGCTGTAGCGCTTCGGCGCGCAAGCGGGAGAAGGTGCCCCGAAGGGGCGGAGGAGGGAGTTGCCACGGAGTGTACAAGACGCCAAAAAAACAGTGCACTTCATATCATCGTTCCAACGCTCCAGCGTTGGAATGTGGACGCTCCTGCGTCCGGCTTGCAGAGAGACACGACGCTGGAGCGTCTAAGGCTGCGTTCCCACGCTGGAGCGTGGGAACGATAAATCGACAAAAAATGCCATCACCATGCCTCTAGTGTCGGGCATGATGATGGCATCGGATTGTCTCTTAAGTCACGCTATTGCTACTGCTCGTACTGGACCCATCTCTGGTTCTTGCTTACCTTGTCCAGCTTCAGCCTGACGACGTATTTGTAGACATCGCCGCGGTAAGAGGTCTGCACCAGCTCGAAGGGCTTTTTCTTCTTGTCGTACATGATCCTCTCGACCAGAAGGATCGGCGAACCGCTGGGAGTCTCGAGCTTCTCCGAAACGTACTGATCGGAAAAAGAAGCCTGAATGGTCTGGAAAGCCTCGTCAAACTCGATACCGAGATCGATCTCCAGGATCTTCAACAGCGGCTTATCAAACAGAATTTTTTCATCGATCTTCAGCCCGATCTTTTTCGGCAGGTAGTTGATGGTATAGGCAAATATCTGCCCATTCATCGTCCTTACCCTTTCGATCTTCACTATCTCATCGTCGTCGGTCTTCAGCTTCTCCTTGACGATGTTCGGAGTTTTGATCACTTCGATTTTGGCGCTGAGGGTCTTGGACTTCGAAGCCTGGTAGAAGAGCTCGTCCATGAATCCGGTGAAATCGAGGCTGAACTTGCTGATCAGCTTGGGATCGGTTGTGACAAAGGTACCGGCGCCTCTTTTCCTGTTCAGAAGCCCCTCCTGAATCAAGAGAGAAATAGCCTGACGCACCGTCATCCTGGTGACACTGAAGGTCTTGGCCAGTTCGGTTTCCGAGGGGATCTGCTCACCAAGGCCATACTCCTTGGAGACGATCCAGTCCTGTATTTTGTTGCGGATCTGCTGATAAATGGGAAGTGATGGCGGCATCAGAATTCTCCTGCGATAATTTAATTAATCATTTCAGTCAGCTGCATGAGTACTTGAGCAAGTGTAGCACACAACTAGACATCTGTAGCAGATTATACTGAGATTCTTCTAAAATCAACCGCTTTTTTATCAGCTGCTTTGTTGTTACTTCTGTGCGTCCACGACTGCTATCGCTGCCATGTTGACGATGTCCATCACGTCGTCGCCGTGCTGCAGCACGTGGATCGGCTTGTTCATCCCCATCAGGATCGGCCCGATCGCCTCGGCGCCACCGAGGTTGCGCAGCAGTTTATAGCAGATGTTGCCGGAGGTGAGATCCGGGAAGACCAGGACGTTCGCCGCCTGCTTCAGGGTCGAGAAAGGGAAGCTCTTCTGCAGGATCTCCGCCACCACTGCGGTGTCAGCCTGCATCTCGCCATCGATCATGAGTCCCGGCTCCCGCCGCTTCACGAGTTCCACGGCATCCCTCACCCGGTGGGCCTGCGGGTGCTTCACCGATCCGAAGTTGGACATGGAAAGCATCGCCACGCTCGGCTCGATCTCCAGCTTGCGGGCGGTCTCCGCCGCCAGGATCGCCGTTTCGGCCAACTCTTCGGAACTCGGATCGATGCACACGGTGGTGTCCGCCAGGAAGAAGATCCCCTTCTTGAACACCATCATGTAGAGGCCGTGCACGCTGGAGAGCCCCTCCTTCTTGCCGATGATCTGCAGGGCGGGGCGTATGGTCTCGGCGTAGTGGGAGTCGACCCCGGCGAGCAGGGTATCCGCATCACCCTCGCGCACCATCATGCAGCCGAAATGGACCCGGGACTTGCGGGTGATCAGGCGCCTGGATTCGGAGAGGGTGAGCCCCTTTCTCTGCCTTAGCCCGAAAAGCTCTTGGGCGTAGGCCTCGGACTTCTCATGGGTGGCCGGGTCGATCACGGTGACCTGGTCCAGGTCGACACCCATCTCCTGCAGATCGCTGCGGATCCTGGCGGCACTGCCGAGCAGGATCGGGTGCCCGATCCCCTCTTCCAGGATCTTCTGGGCGGCGCGCTGCACCTTTTCGTTCTCCCCCTCGGGAAAGACGATCCGCTTGGGGTCGCTCTTCGCCTTGTTGATGATCATCCTGAGGGTTTCCTTGGATTTCCCCTGCAAAGCCTCCAGCTGTTCGACGTACTTGGCCATGTCGGCGATAGGCAGGCGCGCCACGCCGGAATCCATGGCCGCTTGGGCGATGGCCGGGGCGACCCGCATGAGCGCCCGGGGGTCGAACGGCTTGGGGATGATGTAGTCGCGGCCGAAGCTGAACTTCACGTTGCCGTAGGCGCGGCAGACCGAATCGGGGCACTCCTCGCGGGCCAGTTCGGCCAGCGCATAGACCGCCGCCTTCTTCATCTCCTCGTTGATGGTGGTGGCCCGGACATCGAGGGCGCCGCGGAAGATGAAGGGGAAGCCGAGCACGTTGTTCACCTGGTTCGGATAATCGGAGCGCCCGGTGGCGATCAGCACGTCGCCGCGCACCGAGCGCGCCTCTTCCGGGGTGATCTCCGGGTCCGGGTTGGCCATGGCGAAGATGATCGGGTTAGTCGCCATGGTGCGGACCATATCCGGCGTGAAGGCCCCCTTGGCGGAGAGCCCGTACAGGACGTCGGCCCCGGCGGCCGCCTGCTCCAGGGTGCGCAGCGGCGTATCGACGGCAAAGAGCGCCTTGTACTTGTTCATCCCCTCGGTGCGCCCCTGGTAGATGACCCCCTTGGTGTCGCACATGATCAGGTTCTCGCGCTTCAGTCCCAGCGAGATCGCGAGGTTGGCGCAGGCGACGGAAGCGGCGCCGGCGCCGTTAACCACCAGCCTGATCTCCTCGATCTTCTTCCCCACCAGGTGCAGTGCGTTGATGAGCCCGGCGGCCGAGATGATGGCGGTGCCGTGCTGGTCGTCGTGGAAGACCGGGATGTTCATGGTCTTTTTCAGCTCTTCCTCGATGTAGAAGCACTCCGGCGCCTTGATGTCCTCCAGGTTGATGCCGCCAAAAGTCGGCTCCAGCATCTGCACCGCTCGGATGATCTCGTCCGGGTCTTCGCTGTTCAGCTCTATGTCGAAGACATCGACGTCGGCAAAGCGCTTGAAGAGGACCCCTTTCCCCTCCATGACCGGCTTTCCCGCCAGGGCGCCGATGTTGCCCAGACCAAGGACCGCGGTGCCGTTGGAGACCACGGCGACCAGGTTCCCCTTGGCGGTGTACTGGTAGGCGTCCTCCGGGTTCTTTTCTATGGCGAGGCACGGTTCCGCGACGCCCGGCGAATAGGCGAGCGAGAGGTCTTGGGCCGTCTGGCACGGTTTGGTAGCGATAACCTCGATCTTCCCTTTGCGGCCGGTCGAGTGGTAGTCAAGTGCCTTGGAGTTCTTGCTCATTTATGCTTTCTCCGCGTGTTTGGATGGGTTGATTGCCTGCATCAGAGCGACAGATCAGCGGTAGCCTGACCTGGTAGTCCCGCTGCCGCCTGGAATGCCACTATCTGGGTTGCCCTGGCAGGACGAGCATTGGTTTTGGTGCGGGAAGCGGTGGGACGCTCTTTCCGGTAGCCGAGTGCTGCGGATATTTCATCCTTCGCCTTCCGCACTAAAGGGATCAATTCCTTCTTCAGCCTTTCGTCGGAAAAGCGCATGGCAGGGCCGGAGATGCTGACGGCTCCGATGATGCGCCGGGTATGGTCGCGCAGCGGCGCGCTGACACAGCGAACATCAAGGTCCAGTTCCTCGTCGTCGATGGCGTAGCCGCACCTGACTATCTGCCGGAATTGCTTCTTGAGCAGGCGCCGGTCCGTGATGGTGTGCCGCGTGCGAGGCTCCAGTTCCTTGGGCAGGTTGCTGTCCATCTCCTCCTCGGTCATATAGGCAAGCTGTACCTTGCCGGCCGCCGTGCAGTAGGCGGGAAGCCGGGCGCCCACCCTGGGCACCACCCGCACCGGTAGGGAGGTTTCCACCATGTCGACATAGACGATGGTGGCGTCTCGCATGAGCGCCACATACATGGTTTCGTTGCACTCCGTGACCAACCGCTCCAGAACGGGCCGCGACCGACTTAGCAGTTTGGTCTGCTTCAGGAAGGTCTGCCCCAGTTCCAGTGTCTTCAGTCCGAGGCGGTAGTTCGCCGCCACCCCGTTCTGCTCGATATAGCCACGCGACTGCAGGGTGGCGAGAAGCCTGAAGACGTTGTTCTTGTGCAGTTGCATGAGCCGGCTCAATTCAGTCACACCCATTTCGGAGTTTTCGTCGTGGAACTGCTCCAGCAATTCGAGCGCACGGGAAACGGTCCTGATGGCGTACTTCGATTTCTGTCTTTTAGGCATGGTCTACCTCGCCCGTCCCTGGCTGCCGGCGTCAAAAACCCCTCACCCGGCCTTCGGCCATCCTCTCCCGCCCCCCCTTTTTCAAGAGGCCTTTTGCTATATGTGACCCGGTTACGGCTTGTAGATCTTCAAAAGCGCCTGGGCCATCTCGGCGGGGCTGGCGGCGACACTGATGCCGCACTCCTGCAGCACGGCCACTTTTTCCGTTGCCGTACCCTTGCCGCCGGAGATGATGGCGCCGGCGTGCCCCATGCGCTTGCCCGGAGGTGCCGTGACCCCGGCGATGTAGGCCGCCACCGGCTTGGTCATGTGCTCCTTGACGAACCAGGCCCCCTCTTCCTCGGAGCTGCCGCCGATCTCGCCGATCATGATCACCGCCTCGGTGTCGGGGTCCGCTTCGAACAGCCTCAGCACGTCGAGGTGGTTGGTGCCGTTCACCGGGTCGCCGCCGATGCCGACGCAGGTCGACTGACCCAAACCGAGAGAGGTCAGTTGCCAGACCGCCTCGTAGGTCAGGGTGCCGGAGCGCGAAACGACGCCGACCTTGCCCGGCTTGTGGATATAGCCCGGCATGATGCCGATCTTGCACTCGCCCGGGGTGATCACGCCGGGGCAGTTCGGCCCGACCAGGCGGGTCTTCTTCCCCTTCATGTACTGTTTCACCTTGACCATGTCCAGGACCGGAATCCCCTCGGTGATGCAGCAGACCAGCTCGATGCCGGCGTCGACCGCCTCCATGATCGAGTCGGCGGCGAACGGGGGCGGCACGTAGATGACCGAGGCGGTGGCGCCGGTCTGGTGCACCGCCTCGCGCACCGTGTCGAAGACCGGGAAGCCGTCGATGCTGCTACCCCCCTTGCCGGGGGTGACGCCCCCCACCATCTGCGTGCCGTACTCGCGCGCGCCCTGGGCATGGAACAGGCCGGTGGCGCCGGTGATCCCCTGGGTGATGACCCTGGTCTCTTTGTTGATCAGTATGCTCATTGCTTGCCTCCTTTCACGGCCTGGACGATTTTCTGGGCAGCGTCGGCCATGCCGTCGGCGGCAACGATGTTCAGGCCGCTCTCCGCCAGGATCTCCTTCCCCTTGGCGACGTTCGTTCCTTCCAGCCGCACCACCAGCGGCACCTGGAGGGAAACCTGCTTGGCGGCTTCCACGACTCCGGTGGCGATGATGTCGCACTTCATGATGCCGCCGAAGATGTTGACCAGGATCCCCTGCACGTTCCTGTCGGAAAGGATGATCTTGAACGCCTCGGTGACCCGCTCGATGGTCGCCCCGCCCCCGACGTCCAGGAAGTTGGCCGGGTCGCCGCCGTAGTGCTTGATGATGTCCATGGTGGCCATGGCGAGGCCGGCGCCGTTCACCAGGCAGCCGATGTTGCCGGTGAGCGAGATGTAGGAGAGATCATGCTGCGACGCCTCCACCTCGTTCGGGTCCTCCTCGTCGTAGTCGCGCATGTCGGAGAGCTTGGGGTGCCGGAACACGGCGTTGTCGTCGAATCCGAACTTGGCGTCGAGCGCCAGCAGGTTCCCCTCGGCGGTGATCACCAGCGGGTTGATCTCCAGCATCGAGCAGTCGCAGGCGATGAAGGTCTTGTAGAGTCCCTGCAGCACGGAGACCGCCTTCCCCACCAGTTTCCCCTTGAGCCCGAGGCTGAAGGCGATCTTGCGGCACTGGAACGCGGTGAGGCCGACCAGCGGTTCAACCGTTTCGGTGAAGATCTTCTCCGGGGTTTTGGCAGCGACCTCTTCTATATCCATCCCACCCTCGGTGGAGGCCATCACCGTCACCTTGGAGCTGCCGCGGTCGACCACCAGGCTCAGGTAGAGCTCGCTGGCGATGTTGCAGCCGTTTTCCACCAGCACCCGGTTGACCACTTTTCCCTCGGGGCCGGTCTGGTGCGTACGCAGCGTCATGCCGAGCATGCCGCGGGCGATGTTCCTCACCTCTTCGGAGCTTCTGGCCAGCTTGACGCCTCCCCCCTTGCCGCGGCCGCCGGCGTGGATCTGGGCCTTGACCACCCAGGGCCCCTCGCCCAGCCGTTTGGCCCACTCGCGGGCGCTGGCCCCGTTGTAGCAGACATGCCCGTCGGGGACAGGCACGCCGAACTCTCTTAAAATAGCCTTCGCCTGGTACTCATGAATGTTCATCGACCCTCCAATAACAAGTGATCTATTGCCGACAGCCAAGAGCCTCGGCAGAACTCCCTCCCCCTGGCGGGGGAGGGTCGGTATGGGGTGACGTAGGGGCGAATCATCATTCGCCCGTTTCAGTTCACCCATCTAAAGCGGGAGGAGAGGAGGTATCTGGAGGGTAAAGGGGGACTTTCTGCAGCACCCAGCGTCACTGAAGGTCAGCGCTTATCGATCTGTTTTGCACGCCATCGGTGCGATTCCAGATGGACACCTTCCTCGTCCCTTCCAGAAACTCGTACCCCTTCAGGGTCAATGAGTAAACCTCAGCTACCCCCCGGCAGCCCCGTTGCAGCTCGCAGTGCAAGAATCCGGTTTCGGACAGCAAACCGATATGATCTTTGACTTGCAGATCGGAAAATCCGGGGATAGCTGGATATCCTGCCACTTCCAGCTTTTTTTCGAAGTGGAAGAAAAGCTCCCGTATCAAATCAAGATCAAGCTCCACTGGAGTACCTGGCGTTTCCATGCGAGACCCTAGGCGATGACGCGCCGGACAGCATCTATGACGGTACCGTCGACCCACTTCACGGCTGCGACCACCTCGTCCCCCAGGTTGAGCGGATCGGGCGTGCCGCAGATGCGATCCGCCTCCGCTTTTAGTTCCTCGATGGTTCTTAGCGGCAGCGACGAATGCTTTACCGCGTCCAGCAGGTCCTGACGCAGGGGGTTGATGGCGATGCCGCGCTCGGTGACGATGACGTCGATCAGCTCGCCCGGTCCGCAGATGGTGGTCACCTGGTCCTTGATGACCGGAACCCGTCCCCTGAAGAGCGGGATCGGCAGGATGACGCACTTGGCGAACAGGCAGTTCTGCCAGCCTCCGATGCCGTGCAGCAGGTAGCCGTCCGAATGGGTCACCACGTTGCCGTTGTAGTTGAGATCGATCTCGGTGGCCCCGAGTATGGCGATATCCACCATCGAGGCGAAATTCCCCTTGCCGTGGTAGTTGTAGCTGGTGAAGGGGCTGGTCATGACGTGCTGGATGTTCTCCCTGAGCGAGCGCACCCCCTCCAGGTCGAAGGTCTGGCCGTCGAGGATGTAGTCGGTCAGATCCTGTTCCAGCATCTCGACCAGGTACTTGTTGCTGCCGCCGCGGGCGAAGCCGCTCTTGAACCCCTTTTTCTTCAGGATCTCGGCGAAGTAGATGCCTATGGCGAGCGAAGTCCCGCCGGCGCCGGCCTGGAAGGAGAAGCCCTGCCTGATCAGTCCGGCCTGTTCGCAGAAACGGGCGGTCATCTCGGCCAGGAGCAGCCGGTCCGGGCTGCGGGTGATCTGGGTGGTTCCGGAAATGATCTTCTCCGGGATGCCGACCTTGTCCACCACCACCGTGTAATCGACGTAGTTGCCCTGGATCTGCCAGGGGACGCAGGGGAATGGGCGCAGGTTGTCGGTGACCACGATCACCTTGTCGGCGTACTCGGAATCGGCCAGCGCGAAGCCGAGCGAGCCGCAGGCCGCGTCGCCGTAGAGGGCGTTGGCGTTGCCGAAGGCATCGGCGGCCGGGGCGGCGATCACCGCGATGTCGATGTGCAGCTCCCCGTCCTGGATCGCCTGGTAGCGTCCGCCGTGGGAGCGCAGCACGCCGAGCCCCGCCATCTTCCCTTCCGAGCAGTAGCGCCCCAGGGCGCCGTTCATGCTCCCCTCGATGTGGTGCACCACGCCGTTCTCCAGGTGCTGGATGATCGGCTTATGGCAGGGGAAGGACGCCGAGGGGGCCCAGACCAGGCCCTTGATGCCGAGCTCGGCGGCGATCTCGAAAATCTGGTTGGCGATCAGGTCGCCGTCGCGGAAATGGTGGTGGGTCGAGATGGTGATGCCGTCGCGCAGGCCGGACCGTATCAGGGCCTCCTTCAGCGAGGGGACCAGCTTGTTGCCGTCGCTGGGGTAGTCCGCGCATGAGGAAATCGGCGTACTGTATTTCCGTCCACGGGGACGGTGCTTGCCGACCCCCTTATAAGGTTCAGCCGCCACGTTGTTGACCGTCGTCGGCACCACGCGCCCTACCGCATTTTTTACCATGCTATCTTCATTCACCTTCCGGCCTCCAGTTCTGGGGAAGTTTCCCCAACGAAATTGCCCGATCGATCAGTTGCACTGCACGTTTGACAACGGGCGGGTCGATCATCTTGGACCCGATGGAGACCACCCCCAGCCCGGCGGCTTCCGCCTGCTCAAAAACCAGCACGATCTTCTTTGCCTTTTCGATTTCTTCTTCCAGCGGTGCGAAGCTCTCGTGCACCGGCTTGATCTGGTTCGGATGGATGCAGCCGATCCCCTCGAAGCCGAGCGACTTTGCCAAAAGTACCGTCTCGCGCAGCCCCTCTTCGTCCTGGAAGTCCGAGAAGACCGAATCGATGGCCTGCACCCCGGCGGCCCGGCAGGCGTTCACCAGGGCGCTTTTGGCGTACAGGGACTCGGCGCCCGCCACGGTCCGCCTGACGCCGAGGTCGGCGCAGTAGTCCTCAAGCCCCAAGGCGACGGCGACCACGTTTTCAGCGGCGCTGGCGATCTCGTAGGCCTTGATGACGCCGAGGGCGCTCTCGATGATCGGCATCAGGTAGACCTCCCCCTCCAGCTGGTGCTGCCGCTGAATGGCGCCGATCCTCTCGTTGACCTCAAGAATCTGCTCTCTCGATTCGCACTTGGGAAGGAGTACCAGGTGGACCTGGTGCGGGATGATCTCGTCCAGGTCTTCGAGCCCCCTGGGGAGCTGGTTGATGCGCACCATCCGCTCGGCGCCGTAGAAGTCGATCTGGCGCAGGGCGTTACGCACCAGCAGCCGGGCCTCGTCCTTCTTTTGCGGCGCCACGGCGTCTTCCAGGTCGAGGATGATGCCGTGCGCCCCGTAGATGCCGCCGTTGATCATCATCTTCGGGGAGTTGCCCGGGATGTAGAGCCGGGAGAAGCGCATCTTGTCCGCTTTGGAAGCGTAGCTGTTCTGGGGGATCAGTTCCGGCAGGTACCTCTTGTCGGTCGGGATCAGCTGGCGCACGCACGCCTCGATGCGCGCCGCGATGACGAAATCGAAGGCGCCGGAGTCCTCAACGGCGAGGGAGGCGTTCTCGATGCCGAAATGACCCAGCATCTCCCGGCAGAGCGCCGCTATTCTGCCGCCGTAAAGGGTGCCGACCTTGCTGTCGATGGAGAGCTGAATGCCGCCGGTCTCAAGCAGTTCCAGCGAGACGTGGCAGTCGGAACCTGCATTTTTTCCAGTGTTGCCAGCGGAAACAAGTTTGTTGTACATGATTGTCCTCGTGTGTTGCAGTTCACTTCCTCACAAATACCAGCGATTTAGTGGCCTGATAGTTCTTGTACAGGTTGTAGCCGTTCTTGATCCATTCCCTGATGAACTTGATGTAGAGATGGATGAACAGCATCAGGTCGAAGCTGAGAGCAAACGCCATGTGGAACAGTTTCGGATCAACGAAGCTTGCGGTGTGAGTGGAACTCGCCATGATCATGCCGCCCCAGCCGGATAGATAGAGCAGCGGGAAAAGCGACATGATGAACAGGTACCAGATCTTCTGCCCGGGGTTGAACTCGTTCCTGGCGATCTTGGCGTTCCCTTTTGGTGCAGCGATGTGCGTCTTGGCATCCCTGAACCACTGCAGGTCGGAGCTCCCCCAGGTGAAGACCTTGGCCACCGTGCGCCTGAAGTGCCTGATGTCCAGCTTGTAGTAGAGGATCGGGATGAAGATGGAGAGCACCCCGATGGTCCGGTGGGCGTACTTGAGAAAGCCCGCCTCGAGGCCGCCCAGGGCCTGGCCGTAGTGGGAATGGATAACGCCGGTGGCGGCGAGGGAAACGATGGTCAGCGCCGCCAGCATGTGTACGATCTTCTCCGTCCTTCGATAGCCGGCCGCATATTCCTTCTGCTCCTTGCCGACCTGCGGGCAGGAACAGACACAGCGGTAGCAGCGGCGGCATTCCTCCTGGACGAAGTTCTCCAGCGCCATGGAGGTTCTTTTGTTCTGGTTGAAAACCATCCCCTCGTTCTGCTTCACCACCGGGCAGGCATCGACACAGTTGCCGCAGGCAAGGCAGGCGCGATCGCCGCTCACCTTGTCGTTGTGCTGCAGACGGGTGTTGTCGTTGACCCCGCCGGAGAGGAGCCGGAAGCGCGCCACGGGGCTCCAGGCCTCGTCGAGCAGGTAGCTTGAATGTATGGAATTGAGTTTCGAGTCGTTTCCCATTGTGTAACCTCGTCCTTATTTCTGCCGGTGATCAGATGTCAATCAATGGTGACCGCTCCATGCGTGTCAAAGGAGACAGTTGCGCGCCTGGGCTCCACGCAGCAGCAGGGGCGCGCGCAGACGATCCTTACGCCGCTGGCCCGCAGGGGACCGATGTTGAGGAAGGTCCCCAGCACCGAAAAATCCCCGCCCAGACCGAGCGCCCCCGCCTTCTCCGCATTGGCGATGGCGGTGACTTTTTGTTCCCACTTGTTCTGCTTTCTCAGATCGCCGGTCTTCATCGCCTCCAGCATGCGCATGCTCGCCTCCACATGCGACCGGCCGACGCCGATGGCCAGGACCGATGGGGTGCACCCTAGGCTCTTCACCTCGGAGGCGAGCCATCCGGCGCTCTCGTCCAGCACCTTTTCGATGCTTCTCTTGTGGAAGACCCGGTAGGTCTTGGCCCGGATCTCGGGCCCGCCGCCCAGAAGCAGCACCGTGACGGACAGGCGGTTCCCCGGCACCGGCTTGGTTATCACCGGGACAGGGAAGACGTCCGCCGGGTCTTCGGAAAGCCCCCGGGACTGCTCCACCCTTTCGATGTCGTCGCCCAGGACCGCCATCGGGCGCCCCGGCATGGCACGCAGCCCCTTGGCCACGCCCTGGTGCACTGCGGAAAGCCAGCCCTGCGGCAGGTTCAGGTCGTCCCCGATCTCGACGAAGAGATGGGGGATGCCGGTGTCGTCGCACAAGGGGTAGCCCCTCATTTCCGCCACATCCGCATTTTCCAAAAGTCTTTCCAGCACCCAGCGGGCGTTTTTGTTGGTCTCTTTTTGTATGGCAGCCATATAGGCTTCGATCTGGTCTGGACGGAAGGTGGTACCGGCCTTCACCAGGCATTGGCTTACGCCGTCGCGGATATTGTCAAAACTAAGCATGCTGGCCTCTTTAGTGATGAATTACTGGTTGAAAATTGAAGAGCCGTGGGCGATGGCGATGATCGCCGGCAGCCCTTTGACCTCGACCTCGTAGAGCGCTTCCATCCCCTCTTCCGGAAACATGACGATCTTTTTCGAGACGATCTTCTCGGAAAAGAGAGCCGTGGTAGGTGGAGTGATGGCGAAGACGGCATTCTCGGCCTTGAGCGCCGCCACCGTGTCGGCACCCAGGGCGCCTTTGCCGAGATGTATCCTGACGCCCGCCTTGGACAGCGCGGGGATGCTCCCCTCGATCTCCACCTTGTTGCTGGTGGTCGGCCCGATTCCCGCCGGGCTGACCGCGGTATGGAAGATGACCGAGCCGTTCAGCAGGCCGAGGATCGCCTTGTTGTCCGCGGACTCGGCCAGCTGCTCGAGTTTGGGGAGCACCGCGTCCCTGCCGCACAGGATGATGCCGCTGATCTCGACGAAATCGCCGACCGACAGTTCCCTGACGACGTTCTCGGATATGGGGGTGGTGAGCTTGATAACCCTCTGATCGTTTCTATCACTCATACCGATGCACCCTTGTTTGCCTGCAGTTCGTTGAAGTCGGCCTGCATCTTCTTGACGTCCATCACTTTGAGCTGCTTGATCTCCGCATCGTACTTGCCGCTGGCGATATCCTTCAGCCGCTGCTCCAGCATGGGCGATTTGGGGAGTTTGTGCGTGCCGTACAGCCTGCGGATAAAGAGCGCTATGTTGTAGGGGGAGATCTCCGCCGGGCAGCGCGCCGCGCACAAGCCGCACATGACGCACTCGATGGAAAGATCGACCACCTTCTCGACGTCGCCGCTGATGGCCGCCGAGATGTAGTCCATCACCGAGATGCTCACCGGGCAGGCTTTCGTGCAGGTGTTGCACCCCATGCAGCGCATCAGTTCCGGATAGGTCTTGATGATGTCGAGGCTGTCCGGGTTTATCTCGCGCACCGCGTAGAGCGACTTTCTGGCCGAGATGAAGGGGAGCTGCACCAGGTTCATCTCCGGCTCGATCACCGTCTGGCAGGCCAGGCCGGTGGCGATCCGGTAATCGCCCTTTCTGCGGAACACCGTGGCACAGGCGCCGCAGACGCCGCCGCGGCAGCCGCACCCCCTGGTGATCTTGAAGCCGGAAAACTCGAGCGCCTTGAGTATGGTCAGATCTTCCGGGACCTGGAATTTCTTCCCCATCACGTAAATCGGTATCATCACTTTGATTTTATTTTTCATTATTCGGCCTCGACAATTTCGCTAGTGTATTGAGTGCTCGTCAGCGCTTTTTCAAACCGGTAATCGGGCAAGATCATGGGCGACGTTACGGTGGTTGAGATCCCCAGCGACACCAGTTCCTTTTCGTGCGCCTTCACGTGTTCGAGCGACAACTTCTCGGCGGGCTTTTTGCGGAAGTTCTCGGCGGAGTGCATCCCGGCGCGACGGCCGAAGACGAAGATGTCGACCAGCGAGTTGGCCCCGAGACGGTTGTGGCCGTGGACGCCGCCGGCGACCTCGCCTGCCATGTACAGATATGGGATGTTGGATTCGCCGTGCACGTTGATCTGGACGCCGCCGTTTTGATAGTGCTGGGTCGGGTAGATCAGCAGCGGCTCGTTGGCCGGGTCGATGCCGTATTTCTTGAAGCGGTGGTCGATGCCGGCAAACCGGCGCAGGAAGGTCCCCTTCCCTCCGATGATGTCGATCATCGGGGTATCGAGCCAGGCGCCCACCATCCCGGTCGGAGTCTCGATCCCCTTGCCGCGCGGACCGCATTCGCGCAGAATCGCCGCGGCGAGTGCGTCCCTTGTCTCCAGGCGGTTCACGAACGGCTCACCCTCGCTGTTGACGACGTGGGCGCCCTGGGCCCTGAGGGCCTCGGAGAGGAGCAGGCCGAGCATCTGTTCCGGCCAGGCGACACCGGTCGGGTGGTACTGGATGTATTCCATGTACAGGAGTTTCGCGTTGACCCTGGATGCCATGACGATGCCGTCAGCGGTTGCGCCGTAATGGTTCGAGGTCGGGAAGCCGTTGGGATGCAGCCGGCCTATGCCGCCGGTCGCCATGACCACGGCCCCGGCCTCGACCACGATGTTCCTGCCGGTGTCGAGGTCCTCGAGGACGGCGCCGACGCACTGGCCGTCCTGATCGAGGATCAGCTCGACGGCCGGGCTGAACTCGAGCACCTGGATTTCCTTGTTGCGCACCTCGTCGCAGAGCACCCGCATGATCTCCAGGCCCGTCAGGTCCTTGATGGAATGCGACCGCTTGCGGGAGTGACCGGCAGGCATGTGGGTGAAGTAGTTTCCTTCCGACTTTCTGTCGAAGACCACTCCCAGCTTGGTGAGCCAGTCCACGATGGAAGGAGCGTCCTTGACCAGCGCCTCGACCACGTCCGGGATGTTTTTGAAACGCCCCCCCACCATGGTGTCGATGTAGTGGGTCGCCGGCGAATCCTCGGCGAGGGTCGCGGCAGCAATGCCCCCTTCCGCCATGATGGTGTTGGAGTCGCCCAGCCTGAGCTTGGTGGCAAGCAGCACCTTTGCCCCGTGATCATGAGCGGTCAAGGCGGCGGTCACGCCGCCCCCCCCGCCGCCGATCACCAGCACGTCGGTCTTGTAGTCGGGCCGGGTCAGGTCTATGGAGGCCAGGTTCAGACGGCTGGGGGACTCTATCAACTCCGCCAGCACCTTAGGAACGCGCTCACCCTTGTTGGCACCGCACCGAAGGTTCAGCTTGTCTCCATCCCTGAAATCGGGGTGATGATTTTTCAGCAAACTTGCTTTATCATCCGGAGTCATGCGCGGAAACTCGTTTTGAAGGCGATGCTTTCTCGTTTGCTCAACTTTCTCAACTGACGCTCTCATTCCAGTGGGGTATGCCATAAGATTAATCTCCTGAAACTGCTGGTTGTTTCCACCCGGTACTGCCGCATCCTGAGCGGTCCGATCAGACCGGCCGTTCAAGCCGCACGGCTGAATCACTTGTATATATGTCTACACATGTTTTTCGCGATTGTCAATAAAAAATATGGCGTTCTTCATGGTAAAACGAAACGGCGCCGGAGGGGTGAAAGCGGGGTTCTACAGAGGGGGTGCGGGGCGGCGAGGCGGTCTCCTGGCAACGGGCCAAGCGGCTATCACCCTGAAAGAGCTACGCTATTCGCTGCTTTTCTGTGCAGGGATGGCAGTCGGATCAAGAGAAAATCTTTCACGCGGGAGGCGCCAATTAGGTTGACAAAAAATTGGGGCTTATGTATAGTTGCCTAGACAATTAAATCACACCCCAAGGCTGCCGTCAGGTATACCACCCCTAAAGAAAGGATCTCTCCATGAACGAAGGCTTCAGTCCGCTCACCAATGGCTACTGTTTCAAGCTGGCCCGGATCAACCTGACCGACCAGTCCGTGCAGGTCGAGTCGCTCGCCCCTCGCCTGCTGGCGCAATGGATGGGGGGGGTAGGCCTGGGCGCCTATTTCCTTTTCAAGGAAGTGCCCCCCGCAGCCGACCCGTTTTCCGCCGAGAACAAGGTGTTTCTGTTCAGCGGCCCGCTTTCCGGCACCAAGTTCCCGGGCTCCGGCACCTTTTGCTGCGTCACCAAAAGCCCGATGACCGGCTTCTCCGGGGCATCGCAGGCCAACGGCTTCTTCGGTGCCTATCTTAAGATGGCGGGCTTCGACGGCCTGATCATCGAGGGGGTCTCCCCGGAGCCGGCCTACCTGGCCATCGCCGACGGCGCCGTGACCATCCGCTCTGCCGCCCCCTACTGGGGCAAAGGGACCTTTGCCACCGAATCGGCCATCCTTGAAGACCATGCGCTCACGACCACCAAGGGGAGCGTATATTCCATAGGACCCGCCGGCGAGAACCTGGTCCGGTACGCCGCGCTGGTGGGCGACCAGGGACACGTCGCCGGACACAACGGCATCGGCGCAGTGCTCGGCTCGAAGAAGCTCAAGGCGATCCTGGTTGCCAAGGGGGAAAACAAATTCGCCCCCGCCGATGAGCGGCAGTTCGGCGAAACGGTAAAGGATGTCAGGCAAAAGGCGATGGGCTACATGAAAGGGATGCTGAAGAGCCACGGCACGGCCGGCCTGGTACTGCCGGCCTACAACCTGGGCGAGCTCCCGATCCGGAACCTGCAGACCAACACGGCCGAGGGGGTCGGGCAGATCGACGGCACCTACTTCCGCGAGCATTTCGAGCATCGCCCGAAAACCTGCCACATGTGCCCGATCGCCCACAACGCCTGGGTGAAGATCAAAGAAGGCCCCTATGCCGGCCTGGAGGCGGAGGAGCCCGAATACGAGAACATCTCGACGCTCGGCTCCAACCTCGGCATCATGAAGGCCGATGCCCTGATCTATCTGAGCTACCTGGCAGACGATCTCGGCGTCAACGTGACCGAAGCGGGCTGGGTGCTGTCCTGGCTCATGGAGTGCACCGAGAGAGAGCTGCTCGGACCGACGCAAAAGGATTGGGCGCTCGCCTGGGGCGACGTGAACGGCGTCGCTGCCATGCTCGACACCATCTCCAACAAAAAAGGCGAAATCGGCACGCTGCTGGCCGAGGGGGTGATGCGGGCCTCCCGCAGCATCGGGGGGGACGCGGCACTGGCTGCCGTCTGCACCGAGAAGGGGGGCTCCCCGAGGGGGCACGACCATCGCGCGCGCTGGACCGAGCTGATAGACACCTGCGTTTCCAACACCGGCACCATCGAGGCGACCTTCGGCAGGCGTTTTCCCGCCGCGCTCGGCGAGCCCTTCGCCGACTTCTTCGATGCCGGCAACGTCGCGAAAACCATCGGCCGCATCAACGGCTGGCGCCAGTTCGAGGATGCCATCGGCACCTGCCGGTTCTGCACCGGCGATGCACCGGAGCAAACCGTGGCAGCCATTGCCGCCCTGACCGGAATGGAAATGGACATCCATGACGCCACCCGTATCGGCAGGCGCATCGTCAACCTGCTCAGGGTCTACAACTGCCGTGCCGGCCTGACCAAGGAGATGGAGCGCCCGTCGGAGCGCTACGGTTCCACCCCGGTCGACGGCCCGGCCCGGGGGAAAGGGATTCTGCCCCACTGGGAAGAGATCCGCGCCACCTACTATCAGAACATGGGCTGGGACCAGGAGGGGATGCCGACCGAGGCGACCCTCAAGGAGATGGGGCTCGCCGATCTGGTCCCGGGGTAACCACTTGGATGTCAGGGCAATGCAGGGTCAATGGGAGAAGACGTTATGAGACTACCTGTAATATTGGTTGCTTGTCTGGGGCTGATTCTCACTTCGGCCGGGGTCTGCCGTGCGGATCAGATCAAGGCCTACCTCGCAGGGTTCGTTGCCACCGGCGCGCAGAACAAGGATGAATTGCAAGCGGTCCTTCAGTCCATGCTGCTGTCACGGCTGAACGGCGAAAGGGTCGCGGTGGTCCCCACCGCCGAGGAGGCCGACATCAGCGTCACCGGCAGCTATGTCGCCTTCGGCAAGAGTTTCAGCCTGGACGTCGTGGCGAAAAGCCGCACCGGAGGCGTAGTGACCAGCGCTTTCGTACAGGGGGAAAAAGAGGAAGAACTGATACCGGCCCTGGGGAAACTGGCGCAGGATCTTACGGCGGGGATCGTCAAGGGATACCGGCCGCAGCCTGTGGCGGCGCCGGCGCGGCGCAGTGCCGCCGGCGGCATCGAGATGATCAATGCCTCAGGCCTCGAAAAAAGCCCGGCCCAGCCCTGGATCAGCCAGAGGATCCCGCTGGTAATGACGGCAATCGCCGAGGGGAGTGCCCTGGGCGACGGAGGGCAGGAGCTGTTCATCGCCGGCGACCATGTCCTGCAGCTCTACCGCCAGGGGAAGCAACTGCAACTGCTGGCAGAGACGACCCTGCCCCGGGAACTGAAGATCCTGACCATCGACAGCGCCGATCTCGACAGCGATGGCGCGCCTGAGCTTTACGTCACGCTCTGGAACGGCTCTGCCCTCGTGTCGCAGGTCTACGTGACGGCGGACGACAAGCTGAAGCTGCTGGCCGACAAACTCCCCTACTTCTTCAGGGCGATAGCGCTGAAGGGGGGCAAGAAGAAGATCTTCACCCAGGAGATGAACAGCGACAACGACTTTTACGGCGATGTCTGTGAACTGGTGAAGACCGGCGCAGCGTACCGGACCCGAAACCCGATGAAGCTCCCGCGTTACGGCAACCTGTTCAACTTCAACACCTTTACCGACGCCCAGGGGAGGGATCACTTTCTGATTCTGAACGGCGACGGCTACCTGGTGGTTTATTCAGGGGACAGGGAAGAGCTGTGGCGCAGCAACGACAAGTTCGGCGGCTCCGAAAACAGTTTCCAGCGCCCCGACGATTCCAAGGTCCGCATCACCGGCGAAACCACGCGCTCCATCTTCCTGGAACAGCGGATCGTGGTGACCAGTGACGGCACGATCATGGTGCCCCACCATAGCGGTTCTCTCGTTATTGGCAACAGCCGGTCCTATTCCAAGTCCTCGCTGTACGGCTTTGCCTGGAACGGGGCGAGCCTGGAACAGAAATGGCGCACCAGCGAAAGCCAGAACTACCTCGCCGACTATTCCTACGACGAGGGGCAAAACGAGTTGCTGCTGCTCGAGGTGGTGAAGAAGGAAGGACTGCTCGGCAAAGGCGCCAGCGCCGTGTCGGTCAGGAAGGTCGAGTAAGCTCCAACGCGACCCTCCCCCCCTTGGCTCTGAGCTGACGTGCTGTAGGAGCGGCATTTTTTATCGTTCCCATGCTCCAGCGTGGGAACGCAGCCTTTGACGCTCCAGCGTCAGCACTGCCGGCAAACCGGGACGCAGGAGCGCCCGGGATGCAGGAGCGCCCGGGATGCACTCCAACGCTGGAGCGTTGGAACGATGAAAACCTGTAGATCAAAACAAAAAAGCCCTTCCGTAACTACCCGGAAGGGCTTTTTTAACTATGTATGCATCTATCTACCTTATCTCTGATCGGGCCTCGATCACCGCTGCGCTTCGGTCCACAAGGCGATGATCTTGTCGGCAACCTGCTCCGGAGTCTGCCCGTCGGTGACTATCTCGTGGTGAGCGGCGGCCTGGTACTTGGGATTGCGCCGCTCCAGCACCTCTGCCACTTCTTCGGTGAAAGTCTTGCCGGCGGTCAACGCCGGACGGGCGGTGCAGTCCTGGATCCGCGACACGATGGTATCCACCGAAGCCCTGAGCCAGAAGATGCGGGCGTTCTTCTTGAGCACGTCGACGTTTTCCTGCCTTTCAATGACGCCGCCACCGGTATCCACGATGATGTTGTCACGCTCTGACATGTCCACTGCCACTTCGGACTCTATATCGCGGAATTTGGGCCAGCCGAACTGGGCGACGATATCGTTTGTCGGCATGCCGGCCCTGCTGACCACTTCATCGTCCATACGAACACAAGGCATCTGGAGCCGCTTGGCAAGGAGATCGCCCACAACAGTTTTCCCCGTACCGCGATACCCGATCAGCACCAAAATCATAATTTCAATTTCTCCAATACTACCTTTCTCATGACGTCGATCGGTGCATCAACTCCGGTGAAGGCTTCGAACTGCAGCACCGCCTGGTTGATGAACATCTCGACGCCTGAGACAGTTAACAGGCCGCGGGACCTGGCATCGGCCAGCAGTTTCGTTTCGAGCGGTGTATATACCACGTCAAAAACGACTTGTCCAGTTCTGAAAAGCTCGACCGGGACCAGTGAGACCCCTTCCCGGGGGTGCATGCCGATCGGGGTGCAGTTGATGATGACATCGGCGTGCGCCATCGCCTGCACCAGCGAGTTGTCGTTCAGCACCTCGGACCCGATGCAGGTGTCGGTGCCGGCCTGCAGGTCCGCGGTCAGCCCCTTCAGGAGCGTCTCGTTGATGTCCATGATGGTCAGTTTGCTGAGCTTGGCATTGCGCGCCAGGGTAAAGGCAATAGCCCTGGCCGCGCCGCCCGCTCCCAGCATCACTACGCTCTTGCCGTCCAGCACCACGCCCGCGTCGACCAGTGCCTTCAGGGCGCCCAGCCCGTCGGTACCCATGCCGATCAGCTTGCCGTTCTCATTGATAATGGTGTTGATGGAGCCGATGGAGCGGTCCACCTCCGCTATCTCGTCAACGTATTTCATGGCGTCGATCTTGTGGGGGATGGTGACGCTCATGCCGCGGAAGTTCTTGAGGGCGCGCATCCCTGCCAAGGCGCTCTGCACGTCCTCTACCTGGAAAGCGAGGTAGACGAAGTCGAGGTTCTTCTCGTTGAAGGCGGCGTTGTGGAGCGCCGGCGAAAGACTGTGCCCGATGGGATTACCGATTACAGCGCACAGCTTGGTACTGCTCGTGATTGATTCTTGCATGAAACCTCCTCGATGAATGCCTGCGGAATGACGTAATAGGTGACGTTGTATGCACAACTATACATGATCGGCGGCGGCCAGGTCAACAGATTTCCGACCGGCACTGATCTGGCACTGCGAAGCGACTTGCACTGAGTCGATGGCTCAGCGCACAGTCTCGACATTGAACGCGGCTGCGGTTATAGTTATGGCTATATTTGCTGCTTGTCAATCAAAAGCATTAGAGCCAGCTCACCGGCCACCCTCATCCAGTGCAACAGCCATTTGCTGCAAAGACTGGCGAATGGTACACAATACCAAAGGCAAAGCAAAGAGGAAATGCACGGATGATCCCGGTCGAGATAGTTTCCATCGTTTCCCTTCTTTACCTCGGCCTGCTGTTTGTCGTGGCCCGCTTCGCCGAAAAACGGCGCGAGGCGGGCCACAGCGTCATCTCCAACGGCTACGTCTATTCCCTCTCCCTGGCGGTTCATTACACCTCCTGGTCCTATTACGGCATGGTCGGCCAGGCCGCCACCGTCGGCATCGCCTTTTTCGCCCCCTACCTCGGAGCCACCTTGATGACCTTCAGCTGGTGGTTCCTGCTGCGGAAAATGGTGCGCGTCAGCAAGGAGCAAAATATCCTCAGCATCGCCGACTTCATCTCCAGCCGCTACGGCAAGTCGGTGTTTTTGGGAAGTATCGTCACCGTCTTCTCGCTCCTGGCCATCATGCCCCACCTCGCCCTGCAGTTGAAGGCGGTTTCCTACACCTTCAATACGCTCTCCTCCCATCGGGCCACCGACCTCCTCGACCCGCTGCTCCATGCGCTCCCCCCCTTCATCGATACCGGCTTCATCGCCGCTCTGCTGCTCGGCGTCTTCGCCATCCTCTTCGGGGCGAGGCACCTGGACGCCTCGGAGCGCCATGACGGTCTGGTGGCCGCCCTCGCCATGCAATCCGTGGTCAAGCTGGTCGCCTTCGTAGCCGTCGGCATCTTCGTCACCTACGGGCTCTTCGATGGCTTCTCCGACATTTTCAGCCGTTTCGCCGCCCGGTTCCCCGAAAGGGGCCACCTCTTTCTCATCGGCACCCCGCAGGTCCCCTACTCCCTCTGGTTCAGCTGGCTCTTTTTCCCGATGATGGCGGTCATGCTCCTCCCGCACCAGTTCCATGTCCTGGTCATCGAGAATTCGGACGAGAGCCACATCAAGGACGCTATGTGGCTCTTCCCGGCATACACCTGGGCGCTTTGCCTCTTCGTCATGCCGATTGCGCTGGGAGGCACCCTGATTAACGGCGGTGACACGGCGGCGGCCGATTTCTTCGCCCTGCGCCTCCCCCTGGAGTCCGCCCCCCCCTGGCTAGCCATGCTGGTGTTCATCGGCGGCTTCTCCGCCGCGGCCGGCATAGTCATGCTCGAAGGCCTGGTCCTCTCCACCATGATCCTGAACCACCTGGTGCTCCCCCTGATCCTGAAGTTCAAGGTCCAGGGGGATCTGTCGCGCCCCCTCATCTACGTCAAAAGGGGGATCATCATCGGGGTGGTCCTGCTCGGGCACCTCTACTACCGGATGATCGGCGAACCCTCCACACTGGTCAACATAGGGGTGGTTTCCCTGATCGCCGTCTGCCAGTTCGCTCCGGCCATCATCGGCGGGCTGTACTGGAAGGGTGCCACGAAGCCGGGCGCCGTGGCAGGACTGATATCGGGTTTCGTGCTCTGGTTCTACACCCTGGTCCTCCCCCTGCTGGTGCGCACCACCTGGTTCTACGACGGACTGCTCCCGGTCCTGGTCCGGTGGGGCTGGCTGGAGCGGGACATCCTGCAGGACGGCCCTTTCGGTCTCGCGTTCCTGCGGCCGCAGGAACTCTTCGGCCTGAGCGGCCTGGACATGCTGAGCCACGCGCTATTCTGGACCATGTTCTTCAACCTGGGCGCATTTCTTGCCATTTCCCTCCTCACCACCCCCGAAGCGGGCGAAGCGGAACAGGCCGAGAAGTTCGTCGACGTCTTCGAGACGCGTGAAACGCCGGTCCAGCTGCAGAGGATGAGCAAAGCCCCGAACGTGCTGGAATTCACCGCCCTTTTGACCAAGTTCATCGGCGAGAAGCAGGCGCAAGGCGCCATCGCGCCGTACCTTGCCGAAAGGCAGGTCGACGGGTCCGGGAGCATCCCGGAGCACGAGCTCCCCGCCCTGATGCGCTTCACCGAGCGGGTGCTGGCCGGCTCGGTCGGCGCGGCCGCCGCCGGCGTCATCGTGCAAAGCTATTTCGCCGAAAGGGGGAGCGCCATGGAGGATGTCTTCGACATCTTCGGCACGGTCACCCTGAGCCGCACGAGGAGCAGGGAGCAGTTGGGCGTCCTGTACGAGTCGGCCAAGATAGTGGCCAGCGGCGCCGACCTGCAGACCATCCAGGACAACATCCTGAAACTGCTCCAGGAGCAGTTCAAGTTCGAAACCGGCATCATCCGCATCCTCGATCCGGAGCAGAGGTGCCTTACGGTGCGGGGGCACCGGGGCATGAGCTTCCAGCACTTCGACGAGTCGGTGCGGGAACTGGACCACGATACCTACGCGGGCGAATCCTTCCTGACCAACGCGGCGCTGGTGATCAACGACACCGACGTCATGGACAAGCCTCTGTCGGCCCGGGTGGTCCGGCAGGAAGGGATCAAATCGTTCGCCCACGCGCCCATCATGATCGAGGGTGAGGCGGTCGGGCTGCTCTCGGCCTACTCCAAATCGATGAAGGGGATCTTCACCGACGAGTTCATGGAACTGTTCAAAAGCCTGGCCGGCCAGATCGGCATCGCCCTGCGCAACGCCCGCCAGGCCGAACGGCTCATTCAGGCAAGAGAGCATGAAAAAGAGATGCAGATCGCCAAGATCATCCAGCTCGGCCTGCTGCCGACCGGCGCACCTGAGGTAGCCGGCATCTCGCTGGCGGGGGTCTGCCTGCCGGCCCACGAGGTCGGGGGCGATTACTACGATTTCCTGGCGCACGGCGTCAACGCCCTGGACCTGGTCATCGCCGACGTCTCCGGCCATAACGTCGGTGCCGCCCTGATGATGGCGGAAACCAGGGCCTTCATCCAGGCGGGGGTGAAGAGCCAGCAGAGACCGGCCGAAATCCTGAGCACCCTCAACGAGCTCCTTTACGAGGATCTCACCCGGGCCGAACTGTTCATCACCATGTTCTACCTCTATTACCGGGCTGAGACGGGGACGCTGGCCTACGGCAGCGCCGGCCACAACCCGCCCATGCTCTGGAGGGCGAGTTCGCAGAGCTGCGAGCGGCTGGATGCGGAAGGGCTGATTCTTGGGGTCAAGAGAAAGGTCGCTTATGAGGAAAAGCAGGTCCAGCTCGAAGCAGGAGACATGTTGCTGCTTTATACCGACGGCATTACCGAGGCGGTAAACCCTGCCGGTGAATTTTTCGGAGAGGAACGGCTCTGCGCCCTGCTCGAGGAGTGTCGGTCCTTATCCCCTCAGGAGCTGATCGACCGCGCGCTGGACCGGGTCAGGTCGTTTGTCGGGGCGCCGAGCTTTGTCGACGACATTTCCATGGTCGTCATGCGGGTGGAGTAATAAGCATCCCCCCGTCGCCAGCACGTTATAACTCACCCATGCCGCTGCAATCAGGCTCCGAAGCTGCTCCCCCGCCAAAGTAAAAAGTCCCCCTTTTGCAAGGGGGACTTTTCTGTTGCAGCCAAATCTGAAAGTGCAATGAAGCAGTCGGTAAGTTAGTCAAACTGCTCGATCTTGCGCGGAGCTACCAGATAGACCCAGACCAAAGCGGCGACATACATGCAAGGGATCAGGGTAAACAAGACGGCGTAGTTATTGTTGGTTGCAGTCAGCACATAGCCGACCAGCTGGGTCATGAACATGCCGGCGATAGCGGCCATCATCCCTCCGAAACCGAATACCGAGCCGACCGCGCTCTGGGGCACCATGTCCATCGTCAAGGCCCAGATATTGGAGTTCCAGGCCTGATGCGCGCCGACCCCGATGGAAATGTACAACACCGCCATCCACAACCCGCTGGCCGAGGAGGAAAAGATGATCGGCACGATGCACAGGAGACAGATAAACATAGAGAGCAAGCGGGCCGGGATTGCCGCCATGCCGCGTCCGATGAAGATGCCGCCGAGCCCGCCGCCCAGGACGCTGCCGAAGTCCGCCACCAGGTAGATGACGATCAGCGGGAGGCCCATCTTCGAGATGCTGATGCCGAGGTCGTACTGCTTGTTGAGGTACGGCGGCAGCCAATAAAGGTAGAACCAGAACACCGGGGCAGTCATCGAGTAGCCGATAGCGTAGGCCCAGGTGGCGCGCAATTTCAGGATCCGTGAATAGGGGATCTTGGCCGGTTCAGCTTCCACCCCCTTGTGGATATAGTCGAGCTCGGTCCGGCTGACGCTCGGGTGCGTTTCCGGGTCATGGTAGGTTTTGAGCCAGAACAACAGCCAGACCATACCCAGGGCGCCGATGCAGTAAAAGGCACCCTGCCAGCCCCACACGGTCATGATAAACGGGATCATGAGCGGCGTGATCATGGCGCCGACATTGGTCCCGGCGTTGAAAATTCCGGTGGCAAGGCCACGCTCGCCCACAGGGAACCAGCTGCGGGTCGTCTTGATGCAGGACGGGTAGTTCCCGGATTCCGCGAGCCCGAGGAAGAACCGGCAGATCATGAAACCGACAGCCGAGGCGACCAGGCCGTGCGCTGCCGCCGAGATGCTCCAGAGCAGGACCGCGACGGCGAAACCCGTCTTCACCCCGACCCGGTCGATGAAACGCCCCTGCAGCGCGTAGCCGCTCGCATAGCCGACCTGGAACCAGAAGTTGATGTTGGCGTAGTCCATCGCCGTCCAGTTCATCGCCTGGGCCAGCACCGGCTGCATAACGCCTAGAGCCGCTCGATCGACATAATTAAGCGTGGTTGCGAGGAACACCAGTGTCAGCATGCCCCAGCGCACCTTCCCCACGGCAAAAGCGCGCCGGATCTTGTCGGTCATGGGTACCGACGCTCCGATAGCGCCAGAGGTAGCGGCGACAGACTCTTCCATTTTTTCAGCCCTCCTTGGGTCCCGGGGGTCCAGGCCCATCTTTCCATAAACTGGGTTATATTTCCCTTCGTCCTTAAACTCCGGAACCGTCGTGTACAGCGATAACAAATATCCATAACAGGGCCTTCCTATCTTCTTCGGAAAACCGGGATCAAAGTTGAGCGACTGACGTAAATACCCGTATGCACGTCCAACACAGCACGCTCTGAAAACGGTACCGTCGTTTTGAATCAGAAGCATACAAGACGATACATGTCTACACAGGTAGACAAAAAATGTCAATATAAAAATGTTTGAAGGAGCCGTATTCACTTTTTGGGAGGGGTTGACAGAGACGCCGTGACTGGAGCCGAAACTGCTGAAAACGAGTCATTTCGTGGCGTTGTCTTGTGCGGAGTGAGGACAATGAAGAGGCACAACTGAAGCGGCGATATCGTTCAAAGGGAGGTCACACCAGAGGTTGGGGGATCACGTTGTTTTCGTGGTAATTCCTTTCTTCAAATCCTCAAAGCATTGTGGGCAGAGTCCGTGAGTGAACTGTGCCTCGGAATGCTGGCTTATGTAAGTCTCCATCTGTTGCCAGCTCTTTTCATCGTTTTGAATTTTTTTGCAGTACATGCAAATTGAAATAAGTCCTTCGAGCTGTTTCACCTTAGAGAGTGCATCTTCCAACTCGCTGTTTTGATTGGCTAACTTATCTCTGTCTGCTTTGAGAGTTTTACGGCTTTTCACCAATTGTATAAAGATGGCAGCCAGCGTAATAAGAAGAATTCCAGACAATGTCTCCAGAATTTCCACCCTGTATGTCCAGAGGTAACCCGGGGGCTTGTTTATTACCATGCTGCCGGCTGGCAGTTGTGACTCCAGAACGCGGAAACGTTTCATTTCGGCAGAGTCAAACATGTATTGGTTTGGACTCGGAGAAAGGCGGGGCAAGCTGTCAGGAGACTCGCCTCTTAGTATCCTGACAGCCATAGTTGCAGCCACGGCACCATGTTCGTGGAGGTTTATCAGCCGCCCGCCAACAATGCCCTTGCCCAGATTGAATTCCCATCCGCCATAAACCGGTGCCGAACTGGAAGCGGAAATCATCTTCAGCGCTTCCCCGCTTGAAACCCTTTCGCCCGTCTTGTCTTCGACAAAAGAAGCAAAATAAATGATCACGCTATTGGCCTGCAGCTGCTTGACCTGGCCGACCAGATCATCAAGGCGTCTTCCGACAAGGTATGAGAACTCAGCCCGTTTTTCGAACCTCTCAGAAGCTTTGCGGAATTCTGAACCGTTAAGCCGCCCGGTTATGGAGTCGTCATGAATGACCACAATATTTCTGCAGGTCGGATGATGTCTGAAGACCAGGTCAAGAGTGTCATTAAAGCTTGGACGCTCGTCAATTCCAACCATGCCGTGTTTATTCAAGATCCTGGAACTGTCAAACGAGTTGGTGCCGCAGAAGACAACAGGGGTAGTGCCAAAAATACTTTGTCTGTGTCGATCGAGAATGTCGAAAGAGTAATCGTCGGCGGAAAATATCAGGTCAAAGTGCCGCTGCTGGTACTTAAAGCGGAGCAATTCAAGGACCTTGTTGTCGAAATCCTTCCCTTTGTAGTGCTTGGAATCCAAATACTCGACTTGTATCTCAGTCTCGGGCAACGACTTTAATAACACGCTGTTGAAGCCTTCCATTATGTCGTCGGACCCTTTGTAACCGGAATGGTAGGAGTTAAGAATAAGAACTTTCTTTTGTCTGTCCAATTCAGCGGCATGAACGATCGGTGCCGTACCCGTCAGGCATATGGCAATCAAGATGCAGATAGATAAACAGTGTCGAAATGCCTTTATGGTCACAATAACTTCTCCATGCCTGCCCCCCGGGACAGATTGAATTCGCCGCCCTCTGAGGAGTTCAGCCGTAACCTTACTGCATCTCAAAGTAAGGGCCTGCCCTTTCAGCTAATGCGTCACTGAGCGATCTGAGACTGCTACCGGCCCCGTCCCTCATCTTTGTCCTGTCCGTGTCCCCTCTCCTGACCGTGGCCTCTTTCCTGCGGGCGGCCTCTATCCTGCGGCCCGCCCATCTCCTGCGATCTTGGTTCCCGGCCTCGCTGCTGCTCGAGGCCTGGAGGAGCGTGTTGCCCACGCTGTACAGCTGGCTGCTGCCTCTGCTCATGTGCCGGACCCCGTTGCTGAGGAGCGACTTGTACTGGTCCCGGCCTTTGACGGTTTTCCTGCCGTTGCGGGGGTCTTGCCTCAGGCCTGTCCTCCCTGCCCCGCTGTGCGGGCGCGGACACCCTTTGATCGACCTGCCTTAAGTGCTGACGCACCACCTTGTCACGAGGCTCGTATCGGTAAGTTTGGCTGCGAAGCCTCTGTTGCTGCTCGAGCCTGGGATACCTGTCGCCGGTATACTGACGTTGGTATGCCGGTAACGGGGCGCGCCTCGGGACGGCGCTGCGATTCCAACGGTCCCATCCGCCACGGCGCTGTTCCCAGGAATGGCCCCAGTGCCGGCCCCAGCGGGGCGGCGCATTGGGTGACCAGCCGCGAAAGTAGGGCGGCGGCTGCCGGTAATAGACCACTGGGACACGCAGGATGTAAACCGGCACCACAAAAGGGTCTACAAATGCCCAGGGGCCGTTGTACCAGGAACTCGTGTACCAGTTATCGTTCTGGTAGACCCAGTACATGCCATCGTAAAAGAAGTAGTTGCCATAAACGTTTGGAGCGTAGTAGACGGGATAACCCGGTACCGGGACCAATTCAGGGTAGAAAGGCAGGTTGATCCCGATACTCACATTGGGTAACCCGATACCGATGCTCACTCCTGCGGTAGCAGGAGTCGCCAGGCAGAACAACATCCCCAGCACCAAGAATCCGTAACGCAGTCTCTGCATATCATCCTCCTTTTTTCTGGTCGGGTGCGTTCATAGTCAGCCTGATCTGACACCAACCCCGACTCTTCGCCGTTTCCCCTCTCTCAGACAGGACATCAGGATGTGATCATTCTCATACTCATCGCCTCTTGAAGTGGTTGCCTTACCACCCATACAATATACACCGGCCGTTGATTTTTACATAGTGCGGGTCGCTCCAGGTCAGGATATCCACATCTGCCGGTGCCGGCAAGAAGCCAGCGAATGTTGCCCATCAGGCGACCTAGCCGCGATTACTGTTTGCCAGGTGATCCCGCTTCGGGCAATAAAAAAGGCCAGGTCATAGACCTGGCCGAAATCCTGTATTTGCAGCAGTAAGCTAAAAAAGCTTTCCGGGCGCCATTTTCTTCTTCGGCTGCTTTGCAGCAGCTGGTGACGGAGTTAGCGGCTCCTTTTTGGCCGCCTTTGGAGCAGTTGCTGGCGGCAGGTCAAAGCAGATGACATTGTAAATATTTGTGAAAAGCAGTGCGCCGCTCTTATCGAATGCAGAGTGCAGCTCAAAATTATCTGCAATAGCGTAATTTGATTTCCCTTCACAGTATTGCTTTGAATAGGAAACCGCTTCCAACGCCGTCCGTTTGAATTCATCTTGAAACGCAGCCGGCAATGAGCTGACAGGTAAGCCGGTGAAAGAAGCATTGCTAGCGACATCCTTGGCTACCAAGATCGCATCAGGATATAGATCTCTAAAACTGCCCTTAATGACGCTTCTGGATTCCAAGGCAAATGATTGAACCGGTACAAGCAACAACACTACATACAAAAGCAAAACCGAAATTTTTCTCATACCACCTCCAGTTATGATTTTCACACCAACGACTGCTCAATTCGGCTTTTAGTGCAACTGACATCCTGGAACTCAACGGCCCTAAGCGATGCCGTTCTCTCCCCCGCTTCAGCAACACGGGCTTTTAAACCCCTGCAATGTACGTCAAATAATCTCCGATAACAATATTTTTATGGTAAGTCCATAGGCATCTTGGAATATCCAAGTTGCCGTTGGAGCCGGCAGTCCGTACTATCCCTTTGTCAGTTTCAGTCCAGGGATTAAAGCGAAGTTACTGTCAATCGCCCCGCCCAACTTAACTCTCATGAACACCGGTAGGCGCCTGACAGCACCACTTTGATCTGGCGCATGGGAAAGCCCCGATTCCTGATGCCGCTAGGGAGCCAACGCGGGGCAACAAAAAAAGGACCTAGCCTGGTCTGGCTAAGTCCTTGATTTATTTTTTTGGAGCGGGAAACGGGATTCGAACCCGCGACTTCGACCTTGGCAAGGTCGCACTCTACCACTGAGTTATTCCCGCTCAACGGGTCCTGTGTTATAGCAAATGTAGTTTCTCCAGTCAAGCAAAAGACTGCACCTCGCTCACTAAAAATTTTGCCCAAAGGAAAAGGCCCGTAACTTCACGGGCCTTTCTGCATGCTGCCGACTGCCCCTATGGTGTCATAAACTTCCCTCGGCACGAATGGCTTCATCAGGATCGCTTTGGCACCGGCGGCCAGGGCGGCTTCGGTGTCGGAGTCGAAATCCGAGGCGCTGGCGATCAGCACTCTTGCGTTCTTGTCCAGTGCAACCATCTCCTTGGTCGCGTCTATGCCGTTCTTGTCGGGCATGTATATGTCCATGATGACGACGTGGGGTCGAAGGGTGCGGTACTTCTCTACCGCTTCACTGCCATCTGCGGCCTCGCCAACGACTGTGAAACCTATCTTCTCCAGAACATCGCGCAACACCTGCCGAAAAAACACCTCGTCGTCTACTATCAGGATCCTTATGTCTTTCAGAGCCATGCCTTGCCTCCGGTGGGGACTATAGCTATTGCATTTGTCATTACATTTACCATTCTTATTATACTTTTACGAGCCAAATGTCAAAAGATGCCGCTGTCGGTTTGCTGGAACAACATCACTTGTCTGCCACGCGATAAAGTGCCGCCAGGGCATGGGTGCTGTAATAGTGACTGATACGTCGGAATCCATAAGGTGACAGCAGATGGTCCAGTTCTTCATGGGTATAGCTCTTGGTATTGTGGTCGCAACTCAGATAGTGATGCAAGGCTGAGCCGTACTCGACCTCTTCAACCCGGCAGCTGACTTCCAGCAGGAGGTATCCTCCCGGACGCAGGTTCGCCACCACGTTGTCGAGGTAGCGCCGCCTTTGCGCCTTGGTGACGATTATGTTGAACACGTAGGTGGAGAGCACCAGGTCAACCCCGAGCCGGCTCCGCATCAGTTCTCCGACCTCCAAAAGACCGGCCAGTGCACCGGCACACGGGTGGGACCGGAGAACTTTTACCTGTTCCGGGACATCGGCCGCATATACCCTGAACCCCTGTTCCGCGAGATAGAGCGCGTTTCTCAAGGTGCCGGCACCGTAATCGAGTACCGTGTCGGCATGACTCAAACTGAAGAATCGAGAATAACGAACAACGCTTGTCGCAGGTATACTCATCTCCCCTCCTCAACTCCTTCCGTTTACTGGTGTTTTGGCACCGGCGCTTTTCCTGGCGGCTGCCCCTGATCCCCTTTCGCCTTCAGGGTTTATTCATCGGGACAATTGTATAGCAAATGGCGAAAAAATTAATAATAGTCAACCTTACTCTTTTAAAAAAACCGGAAAGATCAGATCAAGATAAAGATTAAATACCCTGCTCAGTCTCAGCCTCAACCTGAACTGTTTTTTTTGTTGACAGTTGACTGGACAATCCATATTATCGCCACATGTAAAGGGGAGTAGCTATCGGCCGGAGAAATGGCCGACCCTCGGTCCGTCAAGACGGTGGTGACACCCGGACCCGGGGATAATTTTTTCCTAAAAGCAAGACCTTTACCTGAAGCGATTCCATATCGCCGAGGGTAAAGGTCTTTTTTTTTACCCTCCCCCAGACCGTGATGCAGCAACAAGTGCCACCAGATGCGGGATGCATCCTAGAAAAGGAGATAAAAATGCCAAGCGATCAGAAAAAATACCCTGAGGCAGCAAAGAAAAAACCGGCAAAGAAAAAGGAAGGGACGGTACTGAAAAACGTGGTCTCGCTGAGGGTCAGCGACCAGGAGAAACGTCTTCTGGAAAGGCTGACGCGCTCCACCTCACAGAACGTGTCGGACCTGGTGCGCGAGGCGATCGGCTTCTGGCTCTCCAAACGCCAGAAGCTGCAGATGGAATCGTAAACGGTGATTGTCACCGAAAAAGCAAGACAACCAAGGAGACCGATCAGCATGAAAAGACATCTCGTCAAAACATTTGCACTGGTTGCAGCCGTCATGTTCCTCAGCATGACCGTGCTGGAACTAAACGCTCACGCCAGGGCGGGAGGAAGCCGCTCCTCAGGCAGCCGCGGCGCGCGCAGTTATTCCCAGCAGGCGGCCCCGAGCGCTCAGCCAAGGCAACAGATGGCTCCGGCACCGAACCCGATGCAGCAACCCGGTGGCGGCACCTTCCTGCGCAGCATGGCCGGCGGCATCGCCGGTGGCTTGCTGGGCGGGATGCTCTTCAGGGGGATGGCCGGCGCAGGCGGCGGCATGGGAGCCGGCGGCGGTGGCATCGGTCTCTTCGAGATCATCCTTTTGGCAGGGATCGGCTACATGATCTACCGCTTCGTGAAAAAACGCCGCGAAACGGCCTTGCAAAGCGCGTCCGCTTACGGAGAACAGGGTTACGGCCAACAGGTTGGCTATCAAGGCGGCTACCAGGGTGGCACGGTACAGGACGCCCAGTTGGCTGAGGCACCGGCGGCAGGCGACGTCTACACCGGATTGTCCCACGTGCGCCAGATGGACCCGGGCTTTGACGAGGGGCGCTTCAAGGACC
>Ga0209317_1000812_pt1 | contig 33460 bp, 28 predicted proteins | sample RifGroB2_FD_183994 | JGI IMG/M metagenome (GOLD analysis project Ga0209317, IMG submission 183994) | Soil microbial communities from Rifle, Colorado, USA - Groundwater B2 (SPAdes) (version 2) | ecosystem: Environmental > Terrestrial > Soil > Unclassified | place: Rifle, Colorado | collected...
CTTCGCCCCATCCGGTGCAGCATGAGACCGAGGTACCTGTTCAGGGGGTGGCTCCTCGGCAGCGACCGGATCGGCGGCGGCAACCTGTTACCGCACCTTTCCAGCTCAGCCATAAACTCTGGTCCGCCACCAAGCTGTACTCCCTGTCTGAGCGTAGCCAGTCCCTTTTCTTTGGCGCCGGCCTGGACCTGGACCCGGCCTACGTTGAGGTAAAGGCGCGTGTTTTCCGGCTCGCTTTTGAGTGCCTTTTCTGCCAGTTGCAGAGCGGCCTGACCATCGCCGCCGCTCTTTACCATGCAAAGAGCGAGGGCTGCCGCAGTTTCCGCGTTATCCTCAATTGCCAAGGCCTGCTCAAAGCAGCGACGGGCCAGGAAGTAGAGCTGTCGCTGTATAGCTTCCTCTCCTTTCTGGCGCAGCTCCTCCACATCGGCACCTGGCTTGATCCGATCCACCTTTTCGAAGACCAGAAATGTCAACGGCGGGGTGATCTCGGGCAACTCCTCCCTCTGGAGCTCCACAAAACCGGTGGGAAGCCGGGGAAAGTAAACGTCGCCCTGGTAGCTGCCGTGGACGATGGTGAGATAGACCCTCTGGCACAGGGGGAGCGCCTCACGGAAAACTCCTTCGCCACCGATGATAAAGATCTCTTCCTCGCCTTCCGCAGCGGCAATTGCCTGCTGGAGCGAGCGGGCGACCTCGCATCCTTCGATCTCCCGACGCGTTTTAGTGAGGACGATGGTCCTGCGCCCGGGCAGTGGGTGACCGATCGAATCATAGGTCCTTCTACCCATCAGCACCGTATGCCCGATGGTGATGGACTTGAAGCGGGTCAGGTCGGTCGGGCTGTGCCAGGGGAGTTTCCCCTCCCATCCGATCACCCTGTCTTCCGACATCGCCGCTATTAAAGAGATGATCATAGGACCTCCGAGTCACGACTAGTATGAGTTAGGGTGCTAGCGCAGCGTCACGACGGTCACGCCGTCTCCGCCTTCGAAGCGCTCGCCGGTCCGGAAGGTGGCGACCAGCGGGTGCCCGCTCAGGTACTCCCGCACTCCCTTCATCAGGGCGCCGGTCCCCTTGCCGTGTACGATCCTCAGCTCCGGTATCCGGTCCATGGCCGCGTGGTTCAGGAAAGGTTCCAGTTCCTCGATCGCTTCCTCTACCCGCATGCCGAGCAGATGTATGCTCGATACCGGCTCTGCGCGCTCTTCCTGCTCGGCCCGCTTTTTCTTCTGGACCTTCTGCTCTTTACCCTTCGGTTTGAGAAGGGTAGAGATGGCGACTTCCAGCTCCATGCTGCCTGCCCTGACCCTGGCCCGCCCGGCGCGCAGATCCACCGAGATGACCCTGGCATCGGAGTTGAGCGGCTTGACGAAGAGCAGGTCGCCGACCGAGACTTTCTCCGGTGCTACCTGCGCTTCTTCCGGGTGCAACCGGGCCAGCACCTGCTCTACCTCGGCTGCCGCCTGATCCAGTTTACCCCTGGCCTCCCTGGCTTCCTTGGCCTTATCCCGGCGCGCTTCCTCCAGCAAACTGGAAACCTCGCGACGCGCCTTTTGAATAATCTGCTGCGCCTCCAGGTATCCCTTCTCCTTGGCCCCCTTGAGGAGCTGGTTCGCCTCGTCGACCCTGCCTGCCAGGTTCCTCTCGGCTCGTACCAGTTTCTCTTCCCGCTCCGAGAGCTCATTAAGGGTCTGCTCCAGCCGTTCGCGCTTTTCCTTGAGATCGCGCAGCAGGGCGTGGAAGTCCGCCTCCATGCTCCCGATCATCCCCCTGGCAAAGCGCACCACCCGATCCGGTAAACCGTAGCGGCTGGCAATCTCAAGCGCGTGCGACTCTCCCGGTTCGCCCACCGTCAGGCGGTAGAGCGGGGCGAGCTTTTGCCGGTCGAAAGCCATGGCCGCGTTCACCATGCCAGGCTCCCTCTGCACGAAGCCGATGATCTCGGTGAGGTGCGTGGTGGCGATCACCAGCGCCCCTTTCTCCTGGAGTTCCTTCAGCACGGCACAGGCTATTGCCGCACCCTGTCCCGGTTCCGTTCCGGTCCCCAGCTCGTCCAGAAGGATCAACGCGCCACGGTCCGCGCGCTCGATGATGTAGGATATCTTCGAGATGTGGGCCGAGAAGGTGGAGAGGCTTTCCTGTATCGACTGTTCGTCGCCGATGTCGACCAGTATGCTGGAAACCAGCGGCAGCACGGAGCCGGGTGCGGCGGGAATCGGCATGCCGCAAAGCGCCATGACACAGAGAAGGCCCGCCGTCTTGATGGCGATGGTCTTGCCGCCGGTGTTGGGTCCGGTAACCACCATGACGCGGTGCTCCTGGGCGAGCTCCAGGTCGAGCGGCGTTACTTCCTTCCCCATCAGCGTCAGGATGGGATGACGAGCGGTCTTGAGCAAGATGGCCGCCGTCTCCGAAATAACCGGTGTCTCGCTCTTGAGCCGGTCGCTTAAGAGCGCGATGCAATTCAGGATATCCAGCCGGATCAGCGCCTCGAACTGTTCCAGCATCGGCTCCGCGTCTTCCCGAATCCAGTCGCAGATCTGTCTGACAATCCTGATTTCTTCGGCCCGTTCGTCGGCCACCAGATTTTCCAATTCGTTGGCAAGCCCGATGATCTCCAACGGCTCCATAAAAGCGGTTTCCCCGGAGTTGGAGACGTCGTGCACCACGCCCGGGACCATCCCCTTGGAGTCCATCCGCACCGGGATCACCCAACGTCCCGACCTCTGGGTGATGAAGTCGTCCTGCAGGAAGATGGCGGTGTGCCGTTCGCGGACGATCTCTTCCAGCCGGCGCTTGATCTTGGCGGTCAGCCCCTTTTTACGGCCGCGCAGATCGGCAAGCAGCCTCGACGCGGTGTCGAGGATCTCCCCCTCCGCGTTGACCGTGTGTTCCAGTGGATTGAGGATGTCGGGAAAGCCGGTGATTGAGCCGGCGTGGGAGTGCAGCAGCGGAATGTCGGTCCGAAAACCGATCTGCGCAGCAATGGCGGCCATGACGCGCAGCGTCGGTATGAAACGTTGCAGTTCCAGGGGAGCCAGCACCGCACCCGTCGGCCGCACCGCTTTGATCTGGCGGGAGATGTCCTCGAAGCCGGAGAGCTGCAGCGAGATGCCGAAGCGGGTGAGTTTCCTGATTTCCTCAACCAGGCCCAGGCGCAATTCCATCTCGTCACGGCCGGCCAGCGGGGCGATGCGGAGCGCCCCTAAACGGGAGGCGTCGCAGTGGGCGAATCCGGCGACCGTTTCCAAGATCCTGTCGAATTCCAGTCGCTTAAGTGTTTCCTTGTCGATCATTTTAAACAGCTCCGTGAAACAGGTGAAACCTCAGATTCAGACTGAGATTAAGATTAAGATCATCTCTTTCCCAAGCTCCAGCTTGGGAAAGGGAAACTAAAACTCCCCCCTTTGACAAAGGGGGGCGGGGGGGGATTTGCCTTTGGTTGATGCAGAGTAGCAGGTGGCACGGAGAGCAAATCCCCCTAAATCACCCTTTGTCAAAGGGGGACTTCCAACCTGAACTTAAATCTGGACTTTAACTGATTGAGCCGTTACTTAATCTCAATCTTAATCTTTATCTGATTCACAAAAACCAGCTGACCGGGCTGAAAAGCCTCTCCAGGACGCGCACCGACCAGCCCCTGTTCTCGTGTTCTTTCAGCACGATCCGGCGCGCGTCTCTCAGGTCGGTCTCAAGCATGTTGGCGACCTGGGCTCCAAAATCGCGGCTGTCGACCACCACGTTCAGCTCGTAGTTTCTGTGGAAGCTGCGCGGGTCCATGTTGGCCGACCCTACCATGGTCCAACTCTCGTCGATCAGCAGCACCTTGGCGTGGAGCACCGCCGTATCCAGCTCAAATATCTCGACCCCATTCTTAAGCAGCTGAGCATAGTAGGTCCGGCTCACCAGGCGGACCAGCGGCACATCGCTTTTGTGCGGCAACAGCAGCCTCACCTGCACCCCTCGCCCTGCGGCACGGAGCAGGGAGCGGATCACCCGGGGGCCGGGGATAAAGTAGGGGCTCGCGATGATCACACTCTCGGAGGCGCCGGCAATGGCAACCCGGAAGGCGCTCCTGATGAAGGAGCGTTTGTGATGCGGGCCGCCGTTTATGATCATCATCTTGGCGTCACCCACGGCCTCCGGCAGCGGAGCGTGCTCCGAGGCATGCGGCAGCTTGCCGCACTCTTCCAACCAGGTCTCGCGGAACAGCCGTAGCAGCTCGGTTACGGCAGCACCCTCGATCTTGATGCCGACATCGCGCCACTTGGTCTGCGCTTTGCCATATCCGGAATAGACGTTTGCTATATTGAGCCCGCCGGTGAAGGCGCAGCTGTTGTCGATGATCACGACCTTTCTGTGATCCCTCTTGTCAAACCAGCCGATTCCCCTTCTAAAAGGGGGGGGATTGAATGAGGTGCAGCAAACCCCTCCTTTGCTAAGCCTTTTGAAATAGGCGCCCGAGGTGTCGAAACAGCCGATGTAGTCGTACAGCAGATAGACCCGGACGCCACGCTCTGCTGCGGCGAGCAACGCATCGGCCACCAAGCGGCCGGTCTCGTCGTCGCAGATCGTGTAATACTCCAGGCAGATGCTTGATTGGGCGAGCGAGATCGCTTCCAGAAGCGGCGGGAAGAACTCCGAGCCGTAGCGGTAGAGCGTGGCGCGATTGCCAACGAAAGAGGTCGCCTCGGTGTTCATCCTGAATAAATCGAAGAACCTCGACGTCTGAAAAAGCAGGCTTTTTCTTTTTCGGCGCAACCTGGTCATAGGCGTTTTCTTTTTATAAGGAACTGAGACAGGATCGGGATGCATCGTTCTGCCTAAAGCGAGAAAGCGCGGAAATAACGTCAATTGGCATTACTTCCGCGCTTTACCTGATGCGCAGTGCGAAACGGTGGGGGGGTCAGACTGAGACGACTTCCTTCACACCGGGGACCTTATCCTTCAACGTTCTCTCTATTCCCATCTTAAGGGTCATTGTGGACATCGGGCAATGCCCGCAGGCGCCAACCAGGCGCACCTTCACCACACCCTCCTCGGTTACCTCAACAAGTTCCACGTCGCCGCCGTCCGCTTGCAGAGCGGGCCGAATATGCTCAAGAGCCGATCTTACCTCTTCTACCATTGTGTCCTCCAAAGATTTGTGCTTCGTTTGAGATAGCTTTGAGTTTAAAGGATTGCTTCAGTAAATGCAAAATGTGATCTTGATTGTAGATGAGTCGTATATAGTCCTGATTGAGACATAAGTAAATGATAATGATTGAGGCGGAAGTGATGTGACATAACTCGCTGCTTCTCGAACTCCCCCTCCCTTTATGGGAGGGGGCACTGCCATTAAGTTAACGATAACGCAAATCCTGTTACCTTGCACAAGCCCCCTCTCCCTTGACTTGTCGGAGATAGCCTTGGCGAAGGCTGCTGGGAGAGGGATGGGGAGAGGGTGAGGCTCCTACGACCCAAGCTACTTCTCCCCATGCACTCCCGGCGTGGTGAGCGGGTAGGGTGCCAGCACCTCATCCAGTTCCTGCTCGCTCAATATGCCCTGCTCCAAAATCACCTGCCGGATACTTTTGCCGCTTTTGGCCGACTCTTTTGCCACCTCGGCCGCCGCCGCATAACCGATGCTCGGCGCCAGCACCGTGGCAAGTCCCACCGACTGATCCAGATAGCTGCGGCAGCGCTCCTCGTTGGCAGTAATACCGGCCACACAGGAGTTGTTGAACTGCCGCACGCAGTTTTTCAGGATTTCCAGCGAGAACAGCGTGTTGAAGGCGATGACCGGCATCATCACGTTAAGTTCCAGCTGACCGGCTTGTGCAGCGAGCGAAACGCTCAAGTCCGCGCCCATAACCTGGAAGCAGACCATGTTGGTCACCTCGGCCATCACCGGGTTCACCTTTCCCGGCATGATGGACGAACCGGGCTGCATCGGCGGGAGGTTGATCTCCCCCAGGCCGGTCCTCGGCCCCGAAGAAAGGAGCCTCAGGTCGTTGGCGATCCGGATCAGGTTGACGGCAGTCCCCTTCAAAGCGGAGCTGAGCGCGACGAAGGGATCCATATTCTGCATGCGCTCGATGAGATTTTTGCTTCTGGAGAGCTCCTGTTCCGTTTCCCTGGCCAGCCCCTCAACGATCAGGTCGATGAAGGCTTCCTCGGCGTTCAGGCCGGTACCCACAGCGGTCCCGCCGATCCCCAGTTCGCGCAGTCCCGGGAGCGAGCGCTCGATGCCGGCCCGGTTATTGTCGATAGCCGTGGCATAGGCCTCGAATTCCTGCCCCAGCCGGATGGGAACCGCGTCCTGCAGGTGAGTCCGCCCCGATTTCAGGATGCCGTCGAACTCCACTGACTTGCGCCTTAGCGTCGCGGCAAGCCCAAGCAGTTCCTGGTTCACCAGTTCGGCCAGCTCCAGCGCGGCAAGGCGCATGGCGGTTGGAAACACGTCGTTGGTCGATTGGGCCATGTTGACATGGTCGTTCGGGTTCACCTTGGAATAGATGCCGAGCTCCCCGCCCAGAAGCTCATTGGAGCGGTTTGCCAGTACCTCGTTCACGTTCATATTGTGAGAGGTTCCCGCACCGGCCTGGAAGGGGTCGACCACGAACTGGTCCGAGAACTCCCCAGCCAGCGCCTGGTCCGCCGCCTTGACGATCACCGCACCGAGTTCGGCGTTCAGCCTGCCGGTTGCCATATTTGCCAGGGCCGCGCACTTCTTGATCCTGAGCGTGGCCCGAACCAGCGCCGGGTGCGGCTTCAGTCCCGAAATGGGGAAATTCGCAATAGCCCTTTGGGTCTGGGCGCCGTAGTAAGCGCCGGCCGGGACCTGCACCGTTCCCATGGTGTCCTTCTCAAGACGCGATTCCATTATGAGCTCCGTTTTTCTTGTTTCAATCAACCAGCTCCGACAATCTCAGCAGTTCTTCCACTGTTTTCGCCTCAAAGATAGGACAACCCATAGATTGCGGTAAGGCCAGGTCCACGGCATGCCGGTCACCTACGAAGAGCGTCTCGCATGGTTTCCTGCGGATCGCCTCAAAAATCGCCGTCAGCACCAATTCGTCGGGTTTAGGGCGCCAATAATCCTCAATGCTGAAAATGGTCTTGAAAAGCCCTGCGACGCCGATCTGCGCCATGATCCGGCCGGAAAGCTCCTGGTTGTTATTGGTATATAAATAAAGCTCGAAGCGTTCGGCAAGCCGCTGCAAAAGTTCCGGAACCCGCGCATCGACAGTCAACACCCCTTCCGGGTGGACCTCCTGGTTCAGCCTTTGGTGAAGATCCCTAAGGTTGCCGCCCAGCGACTCGACCGAGCGGCTCAGGGTTCGGCCCAGTCCGGTCAGTTGGTCACGGGCCTCATTCAGCATGGTCTCAGCCTCGTTCGGGGATACTCCCTTCAGCGAGGCGATGTAGCGGCAAGCGCCGAGATTTACCTGCTCGCCGAGCCGATCGTCCTGGTACAGCGTTCCGTCCAGGTCAAAGACGATCGCCTTCAGATCATCAGCGCGCAGACCGGTGGCTGTCACAGCCCCATCCCCCATTTCCGCATGCAAAGCAGTTGCGGGTTTTCCACCCCTTTGCCCTGGATCAATACCTTAAAGGTATCCCCCATGCCCCCCTCCGGAAGCATCAACTTTTTCAGCGCCAGTCTGTGCTTCAGCTTCTCCTGCTCCGTCGTCGCTGTCGCCTCCAGCCTGATCAGTTCCTCAACGAGCCCTACGCCAAGCAGGAAGCGGTACTGCTCACCGAACCAGACAGTGGCAAGGCCGGCGTCGTTGCCCGCCTCCATCAGCTGGCTGAAGTTGATGTGGGTCGTTATATCCTGCTCGCCGACCAGGATGTAAGGGTTCTCGCTGGTACTGTGCTTGTGATAGCAAAGCAGCGTGCCGTTTCTTCTCTGCGGCGTGTACAGCTCCTCGGTGAGGTAGCCGTAATCGATAGTGAGCACGAAGCCGCGCTCCAGCGCCCCGGCAGCCGCGGTAATCCATTCGGGAGCGACCAGATTGATCTCCGCCCTTTGGCCCCGCATCAGACTTACCTCGAATCTCTGCAGGTAGGCCGCGAGTTCCGGGGTGGATGGGGCGGCGAGCCGTTCACGGAAACCGTTAGCGTCCGCGGCGACATACACCTCCCTGAGCCCCTCGTCGGTCATCTCAACGATATGTACCGGCATGGCGTCGAACAATTCATTGGAGATAATGCAGCCGGTAAAGCTTAAATCCCCCTGGGCCAGCTCGTCGGGAGAGCTCCAGGCGAGCCTATCCGCATGTTGCACCAGACGCTCCGCCTGGGCATCGTGGAGCGAGGGCTCCTTCTCGATGAGACGGTAGATCAGTGCGCCGTAGAGAGCCTGGTTCACTTCCGAAATGGCGTCCAGTATGTCCTGGGCCAGCTGTCCGCCACCGGCGCCCGCCTCCGCCACAGTGAACGAGGCAGGAGAGCCGAGCAGTTGCCAGAACTGGCAGATCTGCTGGGCGATCAGGCGGCCGAACGCGCTATGAACGTTCATGCTGGTGTAAAAATCACCTTCAGCGCCCACCTTGCGGCCGGGCGAGGTGTAGTAGCCGAGATCGGGTTCGTAAAGTGCCGCCTCCATGAACGAGGCGAAGGTCATCTCCCCTCGGGAGCGGATCCGGCCGAGAAGAATCTCCGCCAGCTTGGTTTTTTCAGTTATATCTGCCATCTAAGCCTCCTGAAGAATCTTATATATACGGTATGCCATTAACGTTGTCAACGGATCAGGGGGCCTAGCGCCCCGCTGGGAGCGGCATTTGGTTGTGGGAAGGGGGGGAGGGAGGTTTATGACTTCCCTCGGCGTCGTATGTCTAGATAGTTTGCCAGTAGGCACCCGCAAGGGGTGCTCTACAGAATCGTGGGGATGATAGGTAGGGGTTCTAGATATTAGATGTGTGGATGTTATCGATGTCCATGGTGTCCATGATGTCCATGATGTACATGATGTACAGGGGGATGACAGGGATGACAGGGGGTTCGCTATTGCAGGTATACCCCTTGCAGACACTGCCGTTAAGTTAAGGGTAGCCGGTTATTCGCTCCCCCTCCCTTAATGGGAGGGAGCTGTGCAACAGCTACTTCGCCCGGTCCCCTTGATAAAGCAGCGCCGTCTCCCGCACCATGCGCCCCAGCTCCTCGCGCAGATGCTCAGGTGCCAAAAGCTCCGCATGCGCCCCATAGGAAAGCAGCCAGGAGAGTATCTCCATCCTTCCGCCGGCGCGAAAGCTGAGCAGTACCGAACCGTCCGCCTCCTCGCGTATCCGCTGCGAGCTATGCCAGACCCGGTCCTTGATCGCATGGGCGATGCCGGCGGAGAAACGTATCTCCACCTCCATCGGCGTCTCGGCCACGATACCGAACGCCTCCTCAAGCGACTGCCCCGCATGAAACCCCTCCGGAATCTCAAAGCGCTCCTTCCCCGTCTGCACTGCACAGATCCGCTCCACCGCGAAGGTCCTGAGCGCCTGACGCTCATGGGCGAAGCCGAGCAGATAGATGCCACCTTTCTGGAACAGGAGCGTGTAGGGATCCACCCGGTAATGCGCCGGTTCGCCGCGGCCGGCGGGGCGGTAGGATATGGCAATGCGCTGTTGGTAGAGCAGGGCGTGTCGAATCAGCTGCAGCGCTTCGGAGGACTTGCTGTAATCGCGTTTTCCCTGCAAAAGCGGGTGGGAAACCTGGGCGATCCGCTCCATGTGGGCGGCAAGTCGTGGCGGCAGGACGGAGTTCACCTTTCTGAAGACGCTCTGCATCTCCTCCAGAAAGGGAGTTCCGTTTAAAAGGTCAAGCTGGGAGCGCAAAAGCGATAGGGTCATCAACTCCTGCAGGGTGAAGCTGATCGGGGGAACGTCCTTGAAGCGGGTCAGGAAGCGGTACAGCTTGATGCCGTCCTGCCACTCGGAGATGAGCGGGTAGCCCGCCTCCTGAATGGCGTTGAGATCTCTTTGCATGGTGCGCCGTCCGACGCCGGTCTCCTCGGCGAGGTCGCACACGGAGATGCCGTGACGCGCCTCGATCAGGCGGATCACGTCGTGCACCCGGCCCGCCTGAGAATACTTCTTGGCAGGACGCCCCTGGCTCATCAGGGCTTTTTCGGTCTGGGAGCCCGGGACTTGTCGCCGGTGCGTCCTCTTTCCGGGGGTCTTCCCTTGTCGCCGGGCTTGCCGCCTCTGCCGAAGGTTTTCGGTTCCACGCGGGGGGGGCGCTTGCTTCTCTTGTAGTCTTGGACGAACATGTCGTCCTCGGCCCACTCTGTCGGGATCTTCTGCTTGATGAAATCCTGGATCGCTTCGATGTAGAAGGCTCCGTCTTCGTCGGCGAAGGAAATCGCCATGCCTTCGGCTCCGGCCCGCGCGGTTCTGCCGATGCGATGCACGTAATCCTCGCAGTCCTGCGGCAGGTCGTAGTTGATGACATGGGAAACGCCATCGATATGGATGCCGCGCGATGCCACGTCGGTGGCGATCATGATCGGCAGCACGCCTTCCTTGAAGTCCGCCAGGATCTTCATGCGCTTTCTCTGTTCCACGTCCCCGGAAATCACCTTGCAGGGGAATTCATTGGCGTTCAGGCGGTCCTGGAGGTATTCCGCCTCGCGCTTGGTGTTGGCGAAGATCATGGTCCGCTCCATCCCCATCTTCCTGAGAAGACCGAGCAGCAGCGGGAACTTCTCTTTCCGGGAGACGTGGTACAGCACCTGCGTCACGCGTTCCGCGGTCATCTGCCCGGGAGTCACCGAGACCTTCTCCGGCATGTTCATGAACTCGTAGGCAAGTTCCATGACCCGCGGGTTGAGCGTGGCCGAGAAGAGCATGTTCTGCCGCTTGTCGTAGTTCGGGAGTTTTCTCAGGATGAAACGGAGGTCGGCGATGAAGCCCATGTCGAACATGCGGTCGGCCTCGTCGATGACCAGCGCCTCCACGTCCTTAAGGGAATAGACCTTCTGCTTCAGGTAATCGATCAGGCGTCCCGGTGTGCCGATCACGATATCCGCGCCGGCCTTCAGGGCGTCGCGCTGCTTCATGTAGTCGACGCCGCCGTAGATCGCCTGGATGTTGAAACCGGTATATTTGCCGAGCAGCTGGGCATCTTTCTCGATCTGCACCACAAGCTCGCGGGTGGGGGCCAGGATCAGTGCCCTCGGGTGGTGCTCGCCGCCGCTTTTTTTCTGGTTCATCAGGCGGGTGAAGAGAGAAACCAGGAATGCCGCGGTCTTTCCCGTGCCCGTCTGGGCCTGGCCGGCGACGTCCTTGCCGGAAAGCGCCAGTGGCAGCGCCTTTTCCTGTATCGGTGTGCAGTCGGTGAAACCGGTCTCTTCGATCCCCCTGAGGACCTCGGCCGGAATCTGCAGCTCTGTGAATTTCATGATGTTATTTTTCCTTTTTTAGCCTTATTTCAAGAGGATATAATTAGCATATTGTTGATAAAATGGCAATGGAAAGCGTGAAGTTCAAGCAATGACAGCAAAACCAGACACGTTAGTAAGTTTTACTGAAGCAGGCGAGGAACTCTGCAGCTTTTTACTCATGTAAAAATTTTGCAGTTTGCCCCATATTCGCAACCACGCTGAGAGCCCTCTGTGCTATAGCCATTTGCTTTATTTTTTCACCAGCAGAAATCTTCACTTCACCGGAAAGCGTGGCTGTGATATCTTCAGCGCCAGAAAAGAAACAAGAGGGGCAGCGTGCAATCATTTATCCATATTGAGTCACCGAATTATGTAAAACTGGAAAACCTACCGAGCCCGCCCGACTGGGGTGTCGTGTTCGGCAACGAGAAACCGATTGCTCTGGAGATCGGCTGCGGCGTGGGAGACTTCATGCTGAAGACGGCGTTGGACCAGCCGGAGACCAACTTCATCGCCATCGATTTTTACAACAAGGGTTGCTGGAAGACCTGCCGTCGCATGGACCGGCACGAGGTCACAAACGTGCGCGTGCTGCGTGACGAGGCCAGGTTGTTCGTCACCGACCGGATCGCCAAGAACAGTCTCTCAGCGGTCTACATCAACTGTCCGGATCCCTGGCCCAAGAAGCGGCACCGCAAGCGGCGCCTGGTGAACCAGGAGTTCGTCACCTTCCTGCTGGATTACATGGCCCCCGGTGCCGACTTCTTCTTCGCCACCGACTTTGACGATTACGGGCTCGACGTGGCGCAGATGCTCCCCGAGGTTTTGCCCTTGGAGAACAAGTTTGCGCCAGACCTGTACCGGCACGAGTTTCCCGGCTATCACCTTTCCAAGTACATGCGCAAGTTCATGGCCGAAGGAAAGAGCATCTACTTCGTGCATTACAAGCTGAAGTAGCGTCATCTTCCTCTTCTCACTTGAGGGGCGGGGGAGGGCGAGCCACGTGCTGGTAGCGAAAAAATCGCTACAACAAAGAAAGAGGGGGATCCGGCAACGGATCCCCCTCTTTCTTTATCGGAACTATATCCCAAACAAAGGTGCCGCTGCGATCTGCTACCAAACTAACCTCCCCCTTTAACAAAGGGGGATTTAACCAGCTGGCTCAGGCTAAATCCACCTTGAACCAGCGTTGTCCCGATTGGTTCCTGCGCTCCGTGGCAACTTCCCTCATCCGCCCCTTCGGGGCACCTTCTCCCGGAGGGAGAAGGACTAAATGCTTACCCTCGCCCTCTGGGCCTGCCCGACGAAGCGCTGCGGCGCGTAGGCGGGAGAGGGTGGCCGAAGGCCGGGTGAGGGGCTTTTGCGCTGCGGCCACCGGCACTGCAAAGATCTGACGATTCTACCTCCGGTTTTCTGCGATATATTTCCCTGCTGCGCGTGCCAGCAGCGCAGAGCGGCTCATGTGGTGCGACCCTGCAAACTGATCTATCGTCTTGAGAAGATTCTCCGGCAGGGTGATATTGACCCGTTTTACCTTGGTTGAAACCCTGGACAAGTCGATGTCGACCAACATCCAGGCTCCCCCATCGAAGCTCGGGTCTTGCGCCAGTTGCTCGATGGGCGTGGGTGCAGGTATTTCGATATTTTCTCCGTCAAAATATACCTCTGCCGCTTCTTGGATCATGTGCGGCAGATCTTCCCACGAGTCGGCTGCTGAGTAGCAGCCGGGGAAATCCGGGATAGTAATACCGTGTGCGTGTGTCTCGTCCCCGAGATGCAGATAAACCGGATACAGCATTCTTCTACCTCCAATCCCACCCGGCTTGCCGGTAGATGTTGCGCAATGTGCCGATTTGGAGATCCTTACGCGGACAGGGCACCACTACGTGTCCGGGCTTAGTTGGGTGCTTGAACTTCCGGTGGTCACCCTTGCCGCCGACCCACTCCCAGCCATCCTCTTCAAGAAGCCTGATGATCTCTCGGCTGTTCATTGTGTATTTATACACACCTCTATGCCGGAATCAAGCAGAAAAGCTGGCATGTTGTCGGCGGTGGATCCTCTTCCCTGTCGGTATCGGCTCAAAGTCCCCACCCCTCTACTTCATAAAACTCCGCACCAGATGCCCCTTGATGGTCGCCTCGAAATCCGCCTCTTTGTCGCCGCGATATACCAGCGAAGAGCCGATCTCCGCCGCCAGTATGGCGAACATGTACTTGGGAGGCAAATGCTTGATCCTCCTGTTGTACTTCGCCTCCTCCCTCAGCATGCGGGGGAGATGGGAAAGGATCGCCTTGCGGTAGATCGGCTGCAGGCAGAGGTGCGGCCGGTTCTGGAAAAACCGGTAGATGGTCGCATAGTGCGCGTTGATCTCCCCGCTCAGCGCATCGGAAATCTCGGTGCAGATCAGCGTCGGCTGTTCCCGGCGCCGCTTCAGGATCAACCTTGCTTCGTCTGCCGCCCGCTGCTCCAGGATCTCGAGTACGTCCCTCACATAGCGCTCTTTCTCGGCCAGAAACTCCTCTTCGGTCAGCAGCAGGTTGGCGATGATCTCGTAGGAGGAAGAAATCACGCCGCACTTATTGGCGGAGGCGTCGCGCATGATGATGACCCCCGACTTCTGCAGGTGGAACCTCGCCTCGGGGGTGATGAACGAGTTCGCCCCTTCCACTATTGCCGCGGCCGACGGTGTCCCGTCCGCCAGCAGATAGTCCTGCCAGTTGTCTTTGTCGATGGTCTCCGGTCTGCCGCCCGCCGGAATGAAGAGGTCCGCCCGCACCGTGAAGGGGAGGCTGGCGTATTCTCTGGAGAATTCGTCGGTGGAGATCCAATCCTCCTGGATGCCGTAGAAGGTGCGGGAAACCTTGCGGTACAACTCGCGCAAACCCTCGTGCCGGCTGCCGCTTCTAAAGAGTATGAAGCCGCCTAAATGCAGCATCTCCGGGTTGAAGTTGTCCAGGTCGTGCTTCAGGGTGATGCGGGCAAGCTCCGCGGCGTCGGCTCCTTCCGGATCATACACCGCCGCCGTGCCGTCCAGGATCAGCCGGATGGCAACCTGCGGCGCGCGCTCCAAAAGTATCCGGATCGCGTTACCTGCTACGTCCCCGTTGGTGCCGCCGGTGAATTTTACGCTGAACGGATCTCGATAGATGTCGATGCCGAGCTCCGCCATGGTGATTTCGGCGAATTTCACCACGCCGGTTGAGGTGACGCCGTACTCCTTATGGTTGATGCCGACCTCTTTGCTGGACATGATGCCGATCCCGAGGATATAGCCGCGCTTGCTGGAGATCCGGGCGATGTTTTCGATCATCGAGTCGTGCATGTTCTCATCGGGACCGAGTTCGATCGGCTCGTCCTCGCGATAGTAATCCACCACCGCGGGAAGCTTGGCGATACCGTTGGCGGTGACGAAGATATCCAGGAAGGCGTTGGTGACGCCGTGCTGCAGCTTGTACAGGCGCCAGTTCTCCATCTGGCGCTCGCCGCTTCGCTGCAGGTCGGCCGCGTCCAGAAGCAGAACGAGTTTTGAGCCCCCCTCGTAGATGTCCTTGTTCTTCAGGTGCTGGGTGTGGGCCAGCACGAAGTTTTCCCGGAAGATGGTGTTGGCGTTGGTGATGAAGTCGTCGGTGTTGCGGGCGATCACGGTACGCCAGCCGCCGCGGGCGATATCCGAGAAGCCGATATGATAGCCGAATCCATAGCGGCTGAAGAAGAAGGTCACCCTGAAGGGGATCGCCTGTGGCAGGTCGGAGGTGAACGCATCGCCGAGCTCGGTCAGATAGCCGGGATCCAGCCGGAAAGCGAGCGCCTGCTTTTCCAGCACGAAGAAGTTGGTCTTCAACGTGTGCGTGATGAAGATCAGGCAGCAGCGATATACGGTACGGCGCACCTCGTCCAGGTAACGGTGTCCCGTGTTGTACCCTTCCACGGCGTTCCTGGTCTCCTCAAGCACTGCGTTGTAGAGCGGGCGCTCCGTCAGGGCGGGATCGAAACGTGCCCGGAATAGTTTTACCAGTTGCAACGCCATTTCCGGGTGGAAGTGGAAGGCGCCCTGCACGTCTTCCAGGCCGAAGCGGTCCGGCTGATTATGGGCCAGGTTGGTGTGGCAAAAGGCGGTGAAGGCGTTGGTCAGCGACGCCTCCTCGCCGGTCATGACGCCGCTCGTGACGAATTCGTGGTAGGTGTATCCCTTGGTCGAGACGATCTGGGTATTGTAGAGCTCCTGCTGCAGTCTGGTGAAAAGCTCCGAGCCCTCGTCAAGCGGCTCGCCCGAGCGCCTGGTGACGTAGAAAGTGCCCAGGAAATAGGGATGCACCCCGTTTGAGATGGTGAGGCAGTAGGCGCGGTTCACGCCCAGAGCCAGCCGATTGAAGACCTCCATCAATTGCAGCAGGAATTCCTTCTGGGGCGGATTGCCGACGGCGAAATGGACCCGGGAGACCCTCGGGTCCGCCGTTTTCTCCACGTAAAGATAGAGGCCGCCGCTCCTGCTTGCCTTTTGTAAAAGTTGCAGCGCCTGTGCCACGCGAAGCGGTGACGACACCCGGACGTAATTCTCATTGTTCAGCCAGAGGATGCGCAGCAACCGGTCGAACTCCTTCATGTCGAACTCGGGGTAGTTGCTCTTCAACTGGGCCGCGATTTTGCGGGTGAGCGAAGAAGGAAGCTCCACCTCCCTCCAGCCCTTGATGTCCTCGTTGTTTTTCCTGTTGAACTCGAAGCGCTGAATCTCCAGCGCCTGGTCCATGCCCGGAATAACCCCTTCCGAGTGAGTGATCATGGCATAGGAAATTTCCCGGTCCTGGAAATTGCGTAGCGAGTCGTACAGGGAACCGGGCGCGTTGACCCGGGCAACGATGAGCGTCTTGTCCCGGTCGGCAAGGAAAAGGCGCCGGTTGGTACGCAAAGTCCCAAGGCCGTGCTCAAGAATTGCCAGAGCCTCCGGCTCATCCTGCATCGCCTTGAAGAAGTACGGCGTTATCTGTTCCTTGAGCCATTTCCGGTTTTCCGAAACATCGGCAGATGTCCCTGTTTTTCTAACAGTTGTGCTACGCATGCATTCCCCTTTTGCAAGTGAAGTCAATAGTCTTCGGCGACAGTATAGCAACGGATATGTTATTTGCTTAGCCATTTTTTACAGACAGTAGAAAAAAAGTTTATTCAGAACAAACATGGCGCAGTGACAGTATTCAAAGCTGATTCGGCAGCGCTGTGAGAGTGTATTCCATCCGCGTTTCCGACTATACCGTTGCCTCCCCCCCAAAGACTTTCTCCCAACTCAACCCAACTAAACCCTCGCCCCCCGAGCCTTCGCGCCGAGGCGCTACGTCGCGCAAGCGGGAGAGGGTGCCCGAAGGGCGGGTGAGGGCGCCCGTGCCGAAGTGAGATGCCCGGAGGATCCGGCTACTCTAAATTTGAATAGGGCAGCTGAAAGTCCCCGTAGGAAGGCTGAAAAGTCCCCGTAGGATCGCTTAAAGTCCCCTCTCCCCTTGTGGGAGAGGGTTAGGGAGAGGGGGGATTCAGCAGCCCGCGCTTACCCTGACACCAGATTTGCCTCGTTGCCGACCGGTCTGCTTGCAGCATCGAAGGCAAATCCCCCCCGACCCCCCTTTGCCAAAGGGGGGAGGCAGCCAAGAGTCAAATCCCAAATCCATCAACGCAGGAATACTATTGAAAGAGAGCATCGTAGCGGGTATGATGCCCCGGATCGAGAAACAGTCTAGAAAAGCTGTCGAGAAAGCTGTCACGGAGGCGTATTGCAAAAGTATCTAACCGCAGAGGTCCCAGGGACCGGCGGCACCATAAAGGGGACACCGGAGGATTTTCTAGTCGAGGAAATCCCCGCCTACCTGCCGAGCGGGCAGGGTGAGCATTGCTACGCGCTGATTGAGAAGCGCGGCATCGCGACACTGGAAATGCTGCGTCGTCTCTCCAAAGCGCTCGGAGTTCAGGAGCGGGATCTGGGCTACGCCGGCATGAAGGACGCGGTCGGCGTTACCAGGCAGACGGTATCAATCCCGCGAGTTGCGCCCGAAACGGTGCTCGCGCTGCAAATTCCCGGCGTAACCGTACTTTCGGCGCTGCTGCACGGCAACAAGCTCAGGCTCGGGCACCTGAAAGGGAACCGGTTCCGGATCAGGGTGCGCGATGTAGTTCCGGGCGCGCTTGCCCATGCCGGGGCGGCGATAGCCATTCTTGAAAAGCGGGGCGTGCCGAACCGCTTCGGTTCCCAGCGCTACGGCGTGCAGGGAAATTCGCACCAGATCGGCGCGGCCATGCTGCGTCGCGATTATAAGGGAGCGGTCGATACGCTGATAGGCGACCCTGCCGCGGTAACCGACGAGCGCTGGCGCCTGGCGATCGAAGCCTACCGGCGCGGCGAAATCGCCGAAAGTCTCGCTCTGTTTCCCGGACACTTCCGGGGCGAACGCGAGCTCCTCGGCCGACTGCAGCAGCGGCCGGACGCCTACGACAAGGCTTTCAACACCGTGCAGCCGCGCCTGAAGCGGCTGTACCTCTCCGCCTTCCAGTCCTCCCTGTTCGACCAGGTAGTTGAGCAAAGGCTTGACCGCTTGGAAGAGATTGCCGAGGGGGACATCGCCTTCAAACACGAAAACGGCGCCTGCTTCATCGTCAAGGATGCCGAGGCCGAGGCGGTCCGCGCTGCGGCGTTCGAAATATCCGCCACCGGTCCCATGTTCGGCTGCACCATGATGGAGCCCGAAGCCGCCCAGGGGGAGCTGGAGCGCGCCGTGCTGGCAGCGCAGGGACTCACTCCGGAGAGTTTCAACCTTCCAGGGGCGCTTCGTATGGAAGGAGAGCGCCGGGCCTTGAGGGTGCAACTCGCCGAGGCGTCACTGCAGGCCGAAGGCAATGACCTGATTGTTGATTTCGCGCTCCCCCGCGGCTCTTACGCCACCTGCGTCATGAGCGAAATAATGAAGAGCGAGTAGCTTGCTTGCACCAGGGTGGTCATAGTGGCGGTCTTTGCGGGAAAAACCTTCAGCGATACCGAACTTTTGAACGGGGCCAGAAAGGTCCTTCTCGAAAGGAGTCGTCTGTTAGCGCCGGATGCAACCCTCTCGGCGCTCCAGGACCTGAAGCTTTGGGTCGGAGAGGAGCTGAGTTTCGAGGAAAACGCCTCCGCGGCCTTTGGGCGGGCTCTTTCCGAACTCTGGCACTCCGAGTACCTGGACCAACTCCCTCCCCTTATGAATCGGTTCGAGCGTCTGGCCAGCGCGTATTTCGTGCGTCGCGGCTCCGTGACCGCCTTCCACGGTTTCTGCAATGCCTGGCGGGAAGGGTTGCTGCGCAGGATCCTCCTTTTTGCCGAGGAGGGGCTTGAGTTGAACGATCCGGGATACCCGCCGGTGCCGTACGCGCTCCTCGTCGCGGGGAGCCTGGGCAGACGCGAGCAGACCCTGGAAGAGGCAAACCGTTACTTCCTGATCTGGGCGGAAAAGGATGTCGGCTACTTCGAGAACTTCGCCTACCGGATCATCGCCATACTTGAGCAGTGCAGCCTGTTGGGAAAGATCGGACCGAACACCATCGGCAAAGTTCTCTGGCGCGGCTCCCTGGAAGAGTGGGCGCGCCTGGTCGGCGTGCGGGGAGCGGCTGAGGATCTTTCCGCCCACGTTGAACTCCTCTCGGACTTGCGTCACGTCTACGGAGACGAGGCCATAGCACGCGAGGCGACTGGAATAAGTCGCTCCCATCTGGAGCGTTTCCGGGGTGATGAGCATTTCACCGCCCTGGCCGGCCGCCACATCGCGACGCCGGTAGCGTTAGGGATGCTCGGCGGCATACGCGTAGAAAAAAAAGGCGAGCATGTCGGAAGCTTCAACCTGGCGCAGTCGGGGCTTGATCCCCTGATCAATGCGGTCCGGTTGCTGGCGATGCAGCACGATCTTGAGCCCGGCCCGACCCTTGATCGTCTCAAGGCCCTTAGTACATTGGGAGTGCTGGCAGAACAGTTCGTAGAGAGGATCGAGGCGGCCTACCATCTGTTCGCAGGCCTGAAGATCGGCAAGGAAATAGTGCTTGAACGACCATACATAAGTCCGGCAGGACTGCCGGCAGTCGAGCGAAAGAAGCTCAAAAATGCACTCGAAGCAATCCGTCAACTGCAGCGAGTAGTCCGGCGGACCCTGTCCGGCAAACCCCGCAGCATGGCGGGCCAACTTCTCAGCATGACAAGGTAGCTCCGCAGCATGACAGGTTAGCTCTCCGCAGCATGGCAGGCTAGCGCTCCGAAGCATGGCAGGCTAGCTCTGAGGCAACTCGCTTACTCCCTCTTCAAATGGCGCCAGCAAAGTCCCCTCGCCCTCCGGGAGAGGGACAGGGTGAGGGATGCGCCACGAAGCAACACAAAGGCATTTCCGATTAGCAACCAACCCAGCCTGCCGCGGCATTTTTCGGAGAGGAAATGTCTTAACTCTAAGATCCCCGGATATTGGGTCCCCCCCTTTAGCAAAGGGGGGACAGGGGGGATTTGCCTTTGATGTAGCAACCGGCCCCGCCTGCTGCGGTGTTTTGTTTAAGAGAAAGCTCCCTCTCTAACGGCCTTTACCATCTACTCCTCCCCCCAGCGGGGGGAGGTTGGGCTTGCGCGCCGAAGCGCTTCAGCCCGAAGGCGTGAGGGGGGAAGGCTGCGGCCCCCCCCTGGTCTTATGCTGCAGGTCAGCAATCACAAAGTCATTTCAGATAGGCCATCAGCTAGGGCTCGAAGGAGTTCAAAAGGTGAAGAAGCTGCAACTAAAGGCGCCGGCCAAAGTGAACTACCGGCTGGATGTACTCGGCAAGAGGCCGGACGGTTACCATGAACTGAGTATGGTGATGCAGAGAGTGGATCTCTGTGACGAGATAGAGATAGCTCTCACCGAGACCCCCGGAATCCGTGTAGTTTGTAGCAAAGCAGGCGTACCCGACGGCCCCGGCAACATAGCCTGGCGTGCGGCAGACGCGCTGGTAAAGCTATCCGGCCGGCAAGCCGGCATCGACATCTCCATCACCAAGAAGATTCCAGTTGCCGCCGGGCTGGGAGGCGGCAGCAGCGATGCAGCCACCGTCCTCATGGGCGTCAACGAACTGCTGGAGTTAGGCCTATCCGACCAGCGCCTGATGGAGATCGGCGTCAAACTTGGAGCCGACGTCCCGTTTTTCATCTTCAAAAAGACCGCACTGGCAGAAGGCATTGGAGATCAGCTCACCGCACTGGATCAAGTCCCGTCCCTTTGGGTTGTTTTAGTGAATCCCGGCATACATGTCTCCACCGCCTGGGTATATCAAAATTTAGTATTGACATCTAAAACAGCTCCTGCTATTGTTTCGCGTTCCTACGGCACTCTTTTAGAAGTCTGTCAACAGCTCTCCAATGACCTTGAGCCTGTAACATGTGCAAGGTTTCCGCTGGTGAGTGAGTTAAAGGAAATGCTGATCTCAGCAGGAGCACGCGGATCACTAATGTCCGGCAGCGGTTCCACAGTCTTTGGGCTTTTTGCGCATCAAGCAGAAGCACAGCAGGCAGCAGAAGAGATAGCAAAAAAGCGTGGCTGGTTCTCAGTCGCAGTCAAAACACTTTAGTAATATTGGGGCGTCGCCAAGCGGTAAGGCACCGGATTTTGATTCCGGCATTCCCAGGTTCGATCCCTGGCGCCCCAGCCACAAATAAGGAAAAGGGTCAGCTCACAAAGCTGGCCCTTTTTCTGTTTCTGAACGTAAAACTTGCAAAGCCATGTGTGGACTTTGGGGTTTCCATCATTGAATTTGACAGCATAGTATCACAATAGTATCTTGAAGACATGCCACCCAAAATACGAGAATTGATAGAGCGCCTCAAAAAAGCAGGTTTTGTCGACCGGGGCGGCAAAGGGAGCCACCGCAATTTCTCTCATCCGGCTTGTACTAAACCTGTTACTCTATCCGGCAGCCTAGGGGATGATGCCAAACCCTATCAGGAGCGGCAGGTGCAGGCGGCCATTGAGGAGAGCAAGAAATGAAGAAAACGGACAAGTATCTTAAGATTGTCGAATGGTCCGAGGAAGATGGTTGTTACGTCGGCACCTGTCCTGGCCTTATTTATGGAGGCGTCCACGGAAACGATGAAGCAAAGGTGTACCGGGAGTTGTGTCAGGCCGTGGCGGAAGCAATAGAGTTGTACGAAGCAGACGGCAAGCAGCTCCCTCCTTCGACCGCGAACAAGGAGTATTCCGGGCGCTTTGTCCTGAGAGTTGACAAGGAACTGCATCGCGAAGTCGCCATCCGTGCCCTCCGTGCCGGCGAAAGCCTGAATAGCTATTGCCAAAAGATCCTAAAGAAGGTTACTGAACAAGGCTAACCCGCCAAGCGCTCAAAGACACCGGGGAGGAGCGCCCCACTCGCCTATGCTGTGGGTCGAGGCGGGACGACCGTGCAACAGAGGGGACTCCCTTGCGAACTTGCGAATCCCTGTAATCCCGCGAAATAACAGCTCCGGCGCCTAATGGCGCTTAACTTTTCCCATATCTGTTTTCAGAGGCAACCCTCCGTAGCCATAGTTACGCATGTTCGCATGGGCGTCCCCTCAGTTGCCCCCTCAGTTGCCCTGAGCGGTCTCTCCATGCTTAAGGTAGTGCTCACGGTCGCTCAGCCCCGCCTCTGTTTTATGGAATTGACATGCCGGTATGGAAAGCGTAGGTTCAAAGCCATTGGCGGGAGCTAAAGTAATGCTACTGCTAAATGTGCTTATCTCCATATGTAGTGGAACACTCTCAAAGAGGAACAATATGCCAAAGCGAATCTTAATTGCAGAAGATGATCCGGGGAGCAGAGAACTTATAACGATACGTGCAATAGATAAAGGATATGAGGTTGTCGCTGTTACTAATGGATTTGATCTGTTAGCTATGGCTGCTAAGGAAAAGTTTGATTTAGTTATTACCGACCTACTCATGCCTGACCTGGATGGGACATCGGCTACAGAAATCATGAAACTACAAAGAGACAAAACACCTATCATAGCTTTGACAGCACTCTCTCCTCATGATGTACTTTCCTTTGAATCTACCTTCACCAAGATTTTTCATAAGCCCTGTAATTATAAAGATTTGTTCGAGTATGTTGAATCATTGATAGGTAAATAGATCCGCAGGCAGTTAGAGGTATCAGCCAAAGGTACTATTGGAGGTATGATGCACTTTTAGAGTATGGTGTCGAGATATCACCCATATAAGGGACTGTTCGCTTGTTTATGGCAATATGGCTGCTGCTAAGACTCGGTTTGTTTATTAGTTGAGTGTCAACCATAGTAGGTATAGTGAGAAGCGACCTTATATCTCCATCAAACAAGACCGTTTGGAAGTTACTGGGGAATTTTTGCCTTTATTGCGGATGCTGCTTTACCTTGTTTTTGGCATTGCCAGAAATGTAATAACGCCACCTTTGGTAGAGATAACGATTGAAAGTTGAATTCTCGAAATAACCTAAGGTCTTTCGATGGTAAAGATTTTGATATACATTGATTGTAAGCCGTTAATGACTGTCGTGCCCTGAGAGGTCTCTCCGTGCTTTTAGCTAGTGCACACGGTCGCGCAACCCCGCCTCTGTCGCCGCTCGCATTACTTGCTGATCCTTCTGCTGGTCCAGTTCATCCCCCTTCCTACCTCCAGCCCAATGCCTACTTGATCTCGGCGACTTCTTCAGGCTTCATCTGCGGGAAATGGTTTTGAGGGTGCGATTGCCGACGGCAATGCCATCCTTCACGTACATCCAGTCGCAAATCTCCCCTTTGACCACCTCATATGCCTCTCCTTTCTGCGCGCTCTAACTACCTGCTGGGCGTCAGTTCTTCGGCATTTATCAATCGGGCAGTCGCCCGCAAACCTCACGAACACAGCCGCGGAGCCAGCGATGCGCTGGATCGGCATCAAGCCGCGGGTGCCAGAGCAATGAAACGGTGACCTCCGGCGTTGGGACCGGAAGGGTGAAACTATGCATGCCGGCGCGCAGGTTTCCGGTATGTCGTTCGGGAACAGTGGCGATCAGTTCGGAGGCCCGAGCCAGAGCCAGCGCGGTCGAAAAGCCGGCAACGATGGTGACGATCTCACGTTCCAGCCCGAACGGCCTCAAGGCTTCATCGATCGGTCCCCGGTCGAGCCCCTGCCGTGAGACGCAGATGTGCCTGCCGGCGGCATAACGGGAGGGAGTGATCTCGCCCTGGCTCAGCGGGTGCCCCATGCGCACCACACCGATGAAATGGTCTCGGAACAATGCCTGCGCACGCAGCTCCGGACTTGTCGTAGCCCCCACAACACCAGTTTCCAGATCGACGGTCCCGTCGCGAAGTGGCCCGCTCTCTTTGTTGGGTTTCTGCACGAAGCGCAACCGCACGCCGGGAGCATCCTCGCCGACGCGAGCAATAAGGCCTGCTCCGAAGTTTTCCACAAAGCCTTCACTGGTCCGCAGCGTGAAGGTGCGGACTAGCTGTTTGAGGTTGAGATTCTCAGCGGGGCGAAGCACCGCTTCTGCGTCCTGCACGAGCTGGCTGACCCGCTCGCGGAGTTCGAGGGCTCGGGGCGTGGGAACGAGACCACGTCCGGCCCTGACCAAAAGGGGATCGCCCGTCGTCTCGCGCAATCGTGCCAACGCCCGGCTCATCGCCGACGGGCTAAGCTGCAACCGTTGGGCTGCGCGGGCAACGCTACCTTCCGCGAGCAGCACATCAAGGATAATAAGCAAATTGAGATCGGGTCTGGACATGAATTGACCATAGCACAATTCGTTAGTGATATGGCGTCAGACGCATCAATAAAGTGCAAACGGTGCGCCTTCCGCGGTGTCAAACAATGGACTATCTTGTTTCTAAGACCGTTCCCGTTCGGGAGTCGTCAGAGAAAGGAGTCCATGATGAAGTCAACAGTTGCGGAACCAGATGAGGCGGTAGATGGGAGTGCGGAACGGACAGCTTCGGTTCGGTGGGGACTAGCCAGCCTCTCGCTATCCATGTTGCTCTCCTCGCTCGACACCAGCATAGCCAATGTTGCCTTGCCGGCGCTGGCACAGGCGTTCAGCGCCTCCTTCCAGGAAGCCCAGTGGGTCGTCCTCGCCTATCTCCTCGCCATCACAACCCTGATCGTCAGCGTCGGACGGCTCGGTGACATCGTCGGTCGCCGACGCTTGCTACTGGCCGGAATTTTCCTGTTCACGGTGGCATCGGTTCTGTGCGGCGTCGCACCCACGCTCTGGCTGCTGATTGCCGCCCGAGCGGCGCAGGGTCTCGGAGGGGCCATCATGATGGCCCTCACCATGGCGATCGTCGGCGAGACGGTTCCCAAGGCAAAGACCGGCAGCGCCATGGGGCTGCTCGGAACCATGTCTGCGATTGGCACCGCTCTCGGTCCATCGCTTGGCGGCCTTCTGATCGCAGGACTCGGTTGGCGGGCAATATTCCTCGTCAACGTACCGCTCGGTATCCTGACTTTTCTTCTCGCGCATCACTACCTCCCCGTTGATGGCCGGGGGGCGCAGAATGAGCGGGCCGGATTCGACAATGTGGGCACGCTGCTGCTTGCTCTGGCGCTCGCGGCTTATGCGCTCGCCGTGACCGTCGGTCGCGGCAGTTTCGGATTGCTCAACATCGCTCTGCTGTTGGCTGCTGCCTGCGGAGCCGGACTCTTCGTGCTGGCCGAGGCGAGAGCAGCATCCCCTTTGATCCGATTGGCGATATTTCGCGATCCGGTGCTGAGTGCGAGCCTAGCCATGAGCGCGCTGGTCGCGACGGTGGTGACAACGACGCTGGTGGTCGGGCCGTTCTATCTCTCTCTTGGGCTCGGGCTCGATGTCGCTAGAGTTGGGCTCGTCTTGTCCGTCGGTCCGCTGGTCGCCGCCCTGACCGCTGTGCCGGCCGGTCGCTTTGCCGACCGTTTTGGCGCGCAACGCATGACCATCGTCGGGCTCATCGGAATAGCGGCCGGTTCCGCCATACTATCGATGATGCCGGCAAGCCTCGGCGTCTCCGGCTACCTCGCACCCATCGTCGTCATCACCGGCAGCTATGCGCTGTTCCAGACGGCCAACAACACCGCCGTCATGACAGACATCCGCCCGGACCAGCGGGGGGTCATTTCCGGCATGCTCAACCTGTCGCGCAATCTCGGGCGCATCACCGGTGCATCCGTTATGGGCGCAGTGTTCGCGCTCGCATCGGCGACCACCGACATCACAACAGCGCTTCCCGAGGCCGTAGCCACAGGTATGCGGATTACCTTTGCAGTCGCGGCGATTCTGATCCTGGTCGCCCTCGTCATCGCGGTTGGAAGCCTTGCGTTTGCAAAACGCTTTGCGCAATCTGGTGAGATGTCATGATGCTACTTAACATGACGGCTGCCTGCGCAAAAGTGATATCAAGCGCGGTAGTCGGGAGGTGAAAGTGAGAGGGCTGCCGTTTTGGCGGCGGAGGGTGAAGATGCCGGACATGCTGAACAAGGGTATCTGAGGACCGGAGGGGCAGCGGAGCCAATACTTAAAAGGCCCTTGACGCGTGTGTCAAGGGCCTTTTAAGTATGGTCGGAATGAGAGAAACCTCCGGCTACATGGAATGGCTCTTCGCCATTGACTGCTAGCTCCCAATCAACGATCAATTCATCGTTGTTAGTATCTCTGCCCCAGAGCGTTTCTGTGAACGTTACGCAGGTTCGGATGTTAAGTTATTTTACTGCTTCCATCTGAAACGGTTCTGTCCACCAATCCTGATATTTAGCAGTAGCACCGGCTCCGAGGGGTCGGTCGGAACCCAGTACAGGACAAGAAAATCTCGAGCGCCAGCATCGAGTACATACTCCCGCACCGTGATCGATTTGCCGCTGATAGTTCGTCGGCGGGCTGGCGCGATCTCTTCAAAATCCGCAACATTTTCAACCAAGCTTCGATAACCACTTTGCAGGCGTTCGACAAAACGGACGGCTCCCAGGTCGGCGTAGTGGTCAAGAAACTCCTTAAGGCGACTGGCAAAAAGAGGTGTCGCGACAACCTCGCGGCTCATGCTCCACGACTCTTTGCAATCGATTCGGCGCGTATCAGTGCCTCGGAGAACATGTCATCAATCGCTGGAGTTTCGACATGTACACCGGTTAGTTGATAATCTTCCCAGGCAACCAGTGTCTCTGCTTCAAATTGAGCATCTACCTCGGCCGCTTCGATTGCGGGTGTCCCGACCGACTCAAGAACCGCAGCCATTGGCCGTCCAACCCTTCGTGCTAATCTCTCCAAACTCTCGGCAAATTCATCGCTGACCCGCAAGTTAAGCTGTCTAGTCATGGCTGGTCCTCCCTTCTGCCACATGCTAGCATCAGCTAGCACGCTCGTCAACTCACAACATGCAATGAAAGGCGGGGTGCTAGCTGATTGTTTGCCTCTGCCTATATCCCGATTTTTGCTGCGGATAAACGGCTGAACGAGAAGGCGGAACAGGTTGAGACTCGCCGGGGCCCGAAACTGGTTGAGACTCGCCGGGTACAGTGGGGCGGGGGGAGGTTGTGGGATATCGCTTCTTCATAAGCTTAAAACTGACTCTTTAAGACTTGACCCCGCCGAGATTTGCTTCTTCATAGGGTTAGTCAAGACTTCCCCGCATTTCTGCGAACGTTACGCATGTTCGCATGGGCGTCCCCGAGTTCCCCCCAAGCTCAACTTCAGGTCACAGCGAGGCACATGCCCTCAGCCACCCGACAACCCGGATCGATTAAACCGGCTCACATTTCCTAGTCGGGCATTCCGCTGTCACGAACCTTCACATATCTTTACACAACCCTGATTTCAACCTTACCGTTAACGGCCTGAGCATACCGTTTCAGCGACCTAAGACTAGGCAAAGGGTGCCCGGACTCCAGGCGCGCCACGACAGATTGTGTTGTGCCCATACGCTTTGCAACTTCATCCTGGGTCAGATGTGCTTTTTTTCTGGCTTCGATAAGCTGTGAGGCAAGTGCAAACTCATCCTCAAGTGCGACAAATTCAACCCGGAACTCTTCATATTTCAGGAGTTCCTCTTTGACTTCAGACATTTTTTTGCCCATGATCAATCTCCTTCATTCGAGACAATGCCAGAGCAACTTCGCCTGGCGGTGTTTTTTGGGTCTTCTTCACAAACACCCGTAGAATAACCAATCGTCTGCCAGCCACAGTAACATAGAGCGCCCGAGCAATCCCTGACCTGCCTTTACCGCGTATCTCCCAGAGCTTATCCTGAAGATGGCGCACATAGGGCATGCCAAAATTCTCAAGACCATGTGATTCGATCAGATCTGCAATGCGAACTAGACGGGCCTGAAGATCCTTGGGTACGGCAAGGAACTCGGCCTCGACCACATCATCCAGAAACTCGACCGACCATGCCTTTTTCATAAACACACTATAGCAAAAAAACGATAAGTTTAAAAATATTGTTAGCGCACACCCGGTACTCCGGGAGTCCCCGAGGACGCCTTAGCATACTAGCCTCTGAGAATCTAGGGGATTGGGGAGGCTGACTGGTACGGGGGGATTGGTCGGTTCGTACGGGGGTGGCTAGTCGTCGTGACAATCTTAAAGGCTCCATTATGCAATCAATAATGTGGCTTTAAGGCTGAAAGAAGGGGATAAAATGCGAGCATGCTCCATGATTAACGGCTGTTAGGTTGGTCCGACCCCAAAGCTCCACCACTGAGTTAGCGCCTTATGGATCAACGAGCAGATCGCCCACGATAACGACTTATCAGGTGAGGCCAATCATCCCGGGGCGCATGCTGCCACGCCTGTCCTACCTGCAGCAGCATGCCCCATGGTGGTTGAGTTATTTCGTTCGCTTGCGGCACCTGACGCCTATGCTGCCTCAGAAAGGACTTCCAGCACTTTTTCAACCTTTGCTTGACGTCCAACGTCGGGAGCTTCCAAGGACAGCGGCCCAAAATCACCGCGAAGGGCCTTTAGCGCATAACGCTCAAGCTCGATTTCACTTTGGGTTCGGAACCCGAAACGGCGCAGGACCGGAACCGGGGGGCACCATCCCTGTAAGGCGTGCTGGAGCAAAAAAGCGGTCACCATGGCGGGAATGAGGACGAACCTCCCGTTCACGGTAAGCGCCAGTACAAGACCTGACAGAGCAAGGCTCGATGCATTTGCCTCCAAAGTCCGCTCAACGTCCCATTCCCGGTCCAGGCCCCGCAACCTCTCTGCTATCTCCCCCGGGTGGTCGGCGTAGTACGACAGGCGGTTCTCCATCTCCTGCCTGATTCTCCTGTTGTTATCTTCACTGGTGTGCCTCGTCACTCTTTCTGTCGTAGCAGGTAGTCGCATACCCGTACCTCCCTTATTGGCAAGCGTTCTCCCCCCAATACTAAATCCAGCCTGCCCCACTCCCTCACTTCTCCCGCAGCATTCGCCATGAAATGCAACGATTAAAATTAGTTAATTACATGATATTCCTGTGGCTACATTTATTCAAGCCTCGCGGGTTTTGTCGGCGTGCCGGACCGAGTCGTTAGCGTGGCATGACCGAAACCTTCGTCCGCGCCATCCATCGCTGGTGATGGCCAACGATCAACCTCGGCAGACGCTGACTTTTAAGGGCGGAGGGGGACAGTTCGTTGAGTTTCTCCGGAAGCCTGGCATGATGCGGCGACTGCTCACAGTTACGCCGTCGTCTTCAACTTTCGCGACCGCAGTGGCCATCTTTTCCAAAACCGCGATAAATCGATCGTCTGCGATGAGGATACCTACCTGCTCGAACTGGTTAGGTACATACGTCTCAACCCTCTTTATATACCCATGGAACCGGATGTTGATAAGTGGATATTTCAGCTGAACGCCAGGTGCCAGCGCGCTGGCGTGAAGGCTAAGTTATTCACTTATCAAACACCCGGTTCCATCCATCGTCCTGGGTCCCTGTGGTGGCCCTGAAATCCTGCCTAACTTATATTTTATTTTTCTTTACAAGTATCTGCATGTGGGCAACTGCGAGGGGGACGCCCCGGCAACTGCGAGGGGGACGCAACTGAAATCCTGCGTTACTTTACCCGACGGTTGTGAGTTGCGCAGGATTTCAGGGGCGTCCCCTTGTTTGTCCATGGACAGTGCATGTCAATCCTCTTCCGCGATGAACGGATCCATGGTATAAACCGAATCAAGATCTCACCTACTCGTGAAAATGTCTCATGAGGTGCAGCCATGGCTCCCCCGAAGATGCTCTACCAGTTGCGGATCACCCTGTTTGACACCCAACCCAAAATTTGGAGACGGATACTGATCCCGACCTCGGCGACGTTTTGGGAGCTTCACTCGGCCATTCAGGATGTCTTCCATTGGAACCACTCCCATCTGCACCAGTTCCATTATGAAGACAAAATACTCAGGAAGCTTCTATGGTTTGGAATTCCAGATGATGAAGACGAGTTGGAAACCTACCCAAGCTGGAAACACAAAATCTCTAAGTATTTGAACCTTGAAGAGCCGTATCTCAAATACATCTACGATTTAGGCGATGATTGGATTCACCTGATTGAACTGGAGAACATCTTACCAGCAGAGAAAGGGGTGGCGTATCCAATCTGCATCGGTGGCAAGCGGAACTCACCTCCAGATGACTGTGGTGGCGTGTCTGGATACGAAGCGATGTTGGAAGTCCTTTCAGATCCTACGGATGAGGAGTATGAAGATACTAAGACATGGGTGGAGTCGATGAAGGGGGAGGTGTTCGCTCCAGAACATTTCGACCCTGCCGAGGTTGTGTTCATTAATCCGAAGCAGCGGTATAAAGAAAGCTTCGAGTGATATGGAGGGTTACTGACGATGGTATGTCCGCATAGCCGGACCCTTCGGTTGCTTGCGATCTCTGCTAAACAATACCAGTCCGTAAGGGTTCAAATAGATATAACGAACAAGCTTAAGAAAGGCTGGATCTTTCACTGCCCTTGATCCCATGAACTAAACCAGGAATATCCAACCGCGCCTGCCGTGGCATTTGAACCTCCTAGTCGTCTCCAGCCTTTTTCTAACCGACCTCCACGAAAATGTTACCAAACATTTCCTACGTCCCCCCCAGACGCTCCCGTGTTATCACAGCATGTTACCTTGGTCCGACCCCACTACTCCCCGCAAAGGCTCCTGAAGTTCGGCCTTGAGTTGCACGAGGGGAAAACTCGACTCATTGAGTTCGGGCGTTTCGCCATCGAAAACCGTGCTGAACGGAGCGAGGGGAAGCCGGAAACCTTCGACTTCCTCGGTTTCACCCATATCTGTGCCAAGAAAAGGGATGGGCTACGCTTTGCCCTCCGACGGAAAACCATTGCCAAGAAACTGCGCGCGAAGATAGCGGAAGTCAGTAAGCTTCTGATGCGCGGCAGACACAGGCCGTTGCTACAACAAGGCAGTTGGCTCAAGTCTGTGGTACAGGGACACTTCAACTACCACGGAGTCCCTGGCAACCGAAAGGCACTGGATGCTTTCCGCACCTTGGTAAACCGGGCCTGGATAAGGGCGCTGCGCAAACGAAGTCACAAAGCGCGGAACCTAACCTGGGCAAGACTGCAGACACTGGTGAAGAGATGGATCCCCACAGCCCGAATAGTGCACCCATATCCTGATGAACGCTTCTGCGTCTGACCCGATGCAAGAGCCCGGTGCGGTAGTGCCGCACGCCGGGATCTGTGCGGGGGGTGCCGGGCAACCGGCATCCCTACCGCGAACTGAAATCCTGCGCAACTCGCACCAGTTGGATAAGTTACGCAGGATTTCAGGGGCGTCCCCCTTTCCCCCCCCTTGTTTGTATCTCGGCCCCGCCGCGTTTCTGTGAACGTTACGCATGTTCGCATGGGCGTCCCCTAGTTCCCCCCTTCGGTTCATGTTGATAACCTTTCATGTTGAAAATATTTATGTTATAAGGCTGTAAGAAACTAATAATCTCCGTCGTGAAGTTCAGAAAGAGGCTACTATGGCATCGGTAACGTGCAGCCAGTTTGGTCTAAAGCTGAGTAATTTGCCTCTTTTTAATATCAGGTTGGACTTTAATTCCCTCCTTGCACTCTTCCGCAGTGAAACATTCCGCAAACAATTCAGAGGGGATGAGGGAAAAGTTATTCCGGTCAAAACGCATTATTTCACATGGCACGGTAGACCCAATACTCTACTGACCTACCTACTAAGGGATGCCATTGTCGGGCTTGAATGTGCGGTGAGCGGCGCAGTCTTACTCGAAGCATCAATGTTGGGGAAAATAACTCCGAGAATATCTGACGCAATTAAAGACCCTTTTTCCCTGAAGCAGCATGGTACCGCAGCTTGTGTTTATGTTGGACTACCGGGATTGGTTGACCCTTCATTCTCACTCGATATAGCTAAACCCGATCTTTGGAAGCAGGTCAGAACCTTTTATCGTGAAATTCGCAATCCCATCTTCCACGCCTATGAAGTCGAAGGTAACGATCCTGATCCGATTTGGGAATGCTTTGAGTTGTTATGGGAGGTTTACCAGTGGCTAAATAGCTGGCATCCTATGGAGAAACTACTTGCGGGTCCAATAAGGTGGAATCCAGAAACGATCAAAGGGTTTGATACCATTCCCAAAATTGACGAGCTTCGTGTGAAGCAGATAATACCAGAACGCTCATTGCCAGATCAAGTCACTGCGTACACTAGTTACCTGCCAGGTAATATGTCATTACTGCAAGTTGAAGAAATAGATGGTTTGTTTGTTGGTTCTGAAGAATATCTAGACATTTCTATGACAGGAAGCGATGGAAATCCAATAAAGCTTGTAATGTCGCCTCATGCAGCAATGCGTTTGCTTGCCTTTTTGTCACTTGCACAAAATGCGAGGGGGTGGGAACTACCGGACAGGGTGTAGGTTAATACATAAAGGTTTTGTAAGTGTAATGTCGGGTTTATGAGGAACCTTTTCTGCATTAGTAGCTGAGTTGTTGCGTGAAGTATTATATCTGTAACGGTTTTTTGGTTTTGGTAATTACCTGGGGTAAGGTGATAATTATGCTCACTGGGATGGTGCCTGTATCTTCGCTGAAAAGAGACGAAATATATACCTTTATTGCAGGGTTGTCGGTGGCTGCCGCATGGTTTATAAATATCAATTCAGGCAAAGGCATTTCAACAGATGATGATACCTTATATAAGTCTTGTATTTTTATATTAATATGGTTGGCAAGCACTACCTCTGTTTTCTTGATGCAATTACTCTTGAGCAGTATCATGCGGAGTACCTTGATAAAACATTGTGCGCTAATGTCTGATCTCGATCTCAGGTTAGTATTAGACATTTCACTTGAAGGAAGAGTGTGTTTCCCGGCCGAATATTTCAAGGAACAAGTTTTGTACAATCACATCCTTGGGGTTTGTATCAACTCAACCTTACTTTCCGCTTGGCCGATTATTAATTTACAATCACTACAAAATGACCTATGGAAGGTATGCTGTTGGTACTTTGGGGTTATGATTTGTTTGCTTTATTTCAATCATAAGTTCTGGTCACGTTACGCCTCTTATTTTACATTGAAAAATCGGGGACAGATTGATGTTTATGATGAAAAGAAATACAGTGAGGAGATATCTGTCTCGATAGCTTTAAAGAATATTGCAGTTACTGAAGCTAACTTCAGAGCCAACCAAATCAATTCAGTTATAAGCAATACCAACGTCATTGAATATAATCATTATGTTGATTTCGAATCTGCTTGTGATGTTGATATGTCGTGGAAATGGTTTGCTTGTGTCAAAATTATGAACGCAATTGACAATCTGAAGGTTTTACAGGAGCATGCCCTCGTAGAATATTGTCTGTACGATTCAGAGATGTATTTATTGGAGTGTAGTTCGGTGATGTTTAATGATTTTCCAAAGATAAGCCATGCAATGTCCAACGAAGATAAAGCAAATAGCGATGGTGATTTAGTCCTTTCATTTAAGCAAATTTCAAAAATGTCAGCTGAACGTTCTAAATTTATTGCATTTAGTAATTGCAGGATTAGGTATGTGGCCACTGCTGTCCCATAGCTTTCAAAGCAGCGCCAGCTGTGGGTTTGGCGTAATTTGAGGTGGTCGAAATAGGTGTTCCAGATTCCGACGCTCGAACAAAT
>Ga0209317_1000813_pt1 | contig 33446 bp, 26 predicted proteins | sample RifGroB2_FD_183994 | JGI IMG/M metagenome (GOLD analysis project Ga0209317, IMG submission 183994) | Soil microbial communities from Rifle, Colorado, USA - Groundwater B2 (SPAdes) (version 2) | ecosystem: Environmental > Terrestrial > Soil > Unclassified | place: Rifle, Colorado | collected...
TAAAGCTCTTCCTTCTTCAGTCCCAGCTTGATATCCATCTGCACGCGCGGGTCGCGCTGCAAGATAGCCAGTCCTTCATGAGCCACTTCATCGGTTACGATAATCTTCATTGCCTCTCCTTTGGTTTTAAAGACTGTTCTATGTTCTACGTTCTATGTTCTACGTTCTACGTTCTACGTTCTACGTTCTACGTTCTATGTTCTACGTTCTATGTTCTACGTTCTATGTTCTACGCTCTATGTTCTATGTTCTATGTTCTATGTTCTATGGGACGGGGTGAGGACACTATTTCTTCGCCTCCCGGATGAAGCGCCGTACCTTTTCGGGGTCCTTGCGTCCGGGTGACGATTCCACACCGGAGGAGACGTCGACGGCGTACGGTGCTACCTTGGCGACGGCAAGGGCGATGTTGTCGGGGTTGAGTCCTCCCGCCAGCACGATGGGCCCATGCTTTTTCGCAGCCTCCGCGCAATCCCAATCAAAACTCTCCCCGGTTCCGCCGTAGGCGTTGGGGGAGTAGGCATCGAGCAGGTATGCCGCCACTTGATAATCCGCCAAGGATACCAGACTCTCGGGACCGCGCACCCGGAAGGCCTTCATCACCCTCCGGCGCACCAACCGGCAGTAAGCGGGGCTTTCGTCTCCATGCAACTGGACGATGTCCAGTCCGCAACTGTCGGCTGTACGGTTCACGAAATCAAGCTCGGCGTTGACAAAGAGCCCGACGGCCTGCACAAAAGGCGGGATCTTCTCTATGATCCGTGCCGCGGCCTCGGGACCCAGGTAACGCGGCGACTTCTCAAAGAAGACGAAACCGAGGGCATCCGCCCCGGCTTCAACCGCCATGAGGGCATCGTCAAGCGATGTTATGCCACAAATCTTCACCTTTGTCATCGGCGTATACCCCTCAAAGGCAGGTTGAGGTTGAGGTTGAGCAGAAGCAAGAAAAACATGAATCTTAATCTTAATCTTTGCCTGCTCCTTAACCTCAACCTTAACCTTAACCTGCTTCTTAAAGCGCTACCTTCGGGAGCCTCTCCAGCGACTGGCGAATCATCTCCTCGGGATATTCGAAGTCTTGGAGGTTGCCGGAGAGATATTGGTCGTAGGCCGCCATGTCCAGCTGCCCGTGGCCGGAAAGACCGAACAGGATGGTCCTCTCCTTCCCTTCCTCCTTGGCGAGCACCGCTTCGTCGATGGCGGCGCGCACGGCGTGGGAGGATTCCGGGGCGGGAACGATCCCCTCGCTCCTGGCAAAGAGCAGCGCCCCCTCGAAGCATGCGTTCTGCCGGTAGGACTTCGCCTCGATCTGCCCGGCGTGGTATAGCTGGGAGATAAGGGCTGACTCGCCGTGGTAACGCAGACCGCCGGCGTGGATCCCCGGCGGCATGAAGTCGTGCCCCAGGGTGTACATCATGGTGATGGGGGCGAGCTTGGCGGTATCGCCGTAGTCGAAGGCATAGACCCCCTTGGTCAGGGTCGGGCACGATGCCGGCTCGACGGCAAGGCAGCGCACCTGCTTTCCGTTGGCGCGATCTGAGATGAACGGGAAGGTGAGACCCGCGAAGTTCGAGCCGCCGCCGCAGCAGGCGATGACTATGTCGGGATAATCGCCGGCCAGGGCCATCTGCTCCTTCGCCTCCAGGCCGATGACGGTCTGATGCAGGCAGACGTGGTTCAGCACGCTGCCGAGCGCGTAGTTGGTGTCCTCGTGGGTCGCTGCGTCCTCGACCGCTTCCGATATCGCGATACCCAGGCTCCCCAGGTTGTCCGGGTCGTGGGCCAGGATGGAGCGGCCGGCGTTGGTGAATTCGGACGGCGACGGGATGACGGTGGCGCCCCACAGCTGCATCATGCTCTTTCTGTAGGGTTTCTGCGTGCAGGAGACCTTTACCATGTAGATGGTGCACTCAAGGCCGAACATGGAGCAGGCAAGGGCGAGCGAACTCCCCCACTGTCCGGCGCCGGTCTCGGTGGCGAGCCTGCGGATACCGGCCTGCTTGTTGTAGTAGGCCTGGGGGATCGCGCTGTTGGGCTTGTGGGAACCGGCGGGAGAGACACCTTCGTACTTGTAGTAGATCTTCGCCGGAGTCTGCAGCGCCTGCTCCAGCCTTCTGGCCCGGAACAGCGGGGAAGGTCTCCAGAGCTTGTACTTCTCGCGCACCTCGTCGGGGATATCGATCCAGCGCTCGGTCGACATCTCCTGCTCGATCAGCGACATCGGGAAGATGACGCTCATGTCTTCGGGAGTGACCGGCTTCAGGGTCTGCGGGTTTATGACCGGGTGAAGCGGCCCCGGCATGTCGGGGATGATGTTGTACCACTGTTTAGGGATGCGGGATTCGTCAAGCAGATACTTGGTTATCATAGCCACTCCTTATAGCGATAAGAACACATGTAAGACATCTTCAAGAAATCCTGATCGGCACAAACCTCTTTACCCCACCAACTCGCGCAGCTTCGCGCCCACATCGCTCTCGCGCATCAGCGACTCGCCGATCAGGAAGGCGTGTACCCCCTTCTCCATCAGGTGTACGATCTCCTCGCGTTTGGTGATGCCGCTCTCGGCGACGATCAGGCGTCCGGCCGGGATCTGGGCGGCGAGACGCTCGGAGGTGGCGATATCGACCTGGAAGCTGTGCAGGTCGCGGTTGTTGATGCCGATCAGGCTGCAGTCGGTCTGCAGCGCTATCTCCAGTTCCCTTTGGTCGTGCACCTCGAGCAGCACGTCCATGGAAAGTTCCTGGGCGAGAGCGGCAAAGTCGCGCAACTGCGAGAGATCAAGCATGGCGGCGATCAGGAGCACCGCGTCCGCCCCGGCGGCGCGGGCCTGGTAGATCTGGTAGGGGTCGAAGATGAAGTCCTTGCGCAAAAGCGGCAGGCTCACCTGCTCGCGGATCAGCGCGAGATAGCTCAGGTGCCCCATGAAGAAGTGCTCGTCGGTCAACACGGAGAGGCAGGTGGCGCCGTTTTCCTGGTAGGTCCGGGCGATCTGCAGCGGGTCGAAGTCGGCTCTGATGAGCCCCTTGGACGGCGAGCCCTTTTTCACCTCGGCGATGATCGGGGTCCAGCCGGAAGAAAGCGAGTTGATCAGCGCCGCCTGGAAGCCGCGGGGCTGGTCCTCCAGCACGGCGAGCCGGTCCATGATCTCGTTCAAGGGGAACGCAGCCTTCGCAGCGGCAACCTCATCAACCTTGTAGTCGACGATCCTCTTCAGCACATCGGGTATCTGTGTCATGACGGGTTAAATCCTTTCGTTGGTCAGCGCGACCAGCTTTTCGAGCTGCTTCATGGCGCGCCCGGAGTCGATGGTCTCGGCGGCGATCCTGATGCCGTCAGGAACGTCGGCGGCCTTTCCGGTCGCAACGAGGGCGTAGGCTGCGTTCAGGAGCACGATCCGCCTCTTGGCCCCCTCCTTCCCGGAGAGGATGTCCTTCACGATGACCGCGTTCCCCTGCGCGTCTCCGCCATGCAGCTCGCTGAGCGGCGCACGCGCAAGGCCGAACTGCTCGGGGGTGATCCTGCTCAGCTTGACCCCTTCAGGGGTGATCTCGGCGATGCTGCTCTCCCCGGTCAGGGTGATCTCGTCCATCCCGTCGGAGCCGTGCACCACGAAGCCCCTGCGGCAGCCGAGTTTTTTCAAAACCTGGGCGAGCTTTTCGACCAGGTCCTCCCGGTACACGCCGAGGACTTGGTGGTCGGCTCCGGCCGGGTTGGTGAGGGGGCCCAGGATGTTGAAGATGGTACGGATCCCGATTTCGCGCCTGGGGCCGATGGCGTGCTTCATGGCGCCGTGCAGCGCCGGGGCGAAGAGGAAGCCGATCCCGATCTCGGAGATGCACCGCTCCACCGTCTCGGGCGTTACATCGAGGTTCACACCGAGCGCCTCGAGGACGTCGGCGGAGCCGCAGGACGAGGAGACCGCGCGGTTGCCATGCTTGGCGACCTTGACGCCGCAGGCGGAAACGACGAAGGCGACGGTGGTGGAGATGTTGAAGCTGTTGGTGCCGCTGCCGCCGGTGCCGCAGGTGTCGAGGATGGTCTCGCGGTCAAGGTTGATGTCGTCGCGGTCGATGCCGAGCACGCTCTTGCCGACCCTGATCGGGAGGGCCCGGTCACGCATGACTCGCGCAGCGCCGGTGATCTCGTCCACCGTTTCTCCCTTCATCCTGAGGGCGGTGATGAAGGATGCTATCTGCGCCGGGGTTGCGCCACCGGACATGATCTGGTCCATCACCTCGATCATCTCGGATTCCGGCAGGTCCTCCCTCTCGACCACACGTGCGATTGCCTTACGAATCATAGCCCCTCCTTCAAAACAGAATTCAATGACACAACAAACTCGAAGCCGGCCACCTTTGCTAACTAGCAGAAAACACGACTAACTCTCCCTCTCCCCCTGGGAGAGGGGAAATTCTCGACACTGTGTGCTAACAGAGCCTTGACAGCACCTACCTGGACATCCGCAAAAAGTTCTTCAAAAGTTCCATCCCCCCCTCGGTGAGGATCGACTCCGGGTGGAACTGCACCCCCCAGATGGGGAGCGTGCGGTGCCGCATGCCCATGATCTCCCCCTCGGCCACCCAGGCGGTCACCTCAAGCTCGGCGGGAAGCGACTCTCGCTCGACTATCAGCGAGTGGTAGCGCGTGGCGGAGAACGGGTTGGGGAGTCCCTCGAAAAGCTCCTTGCCGTCGTGGATGATCGGGGAGGTCTTGCCGTGCATCAGCGTGGCGCTTTTGATGATCTTCCCACCGAAGGCATACCCTATCGACTGGTGGCCGAGGCAGACCCCGAGGATCGGGATTCGCCCCGCGAAGTGGCGCACCACCTCGACGGAAATCCCCGCCTCCTCCGGAGAGCAGGGGCCGGGGGAGATGACGATGCGCTTGGGCGCCAGGGCCTCGATCTCCTCCAGGGTGATCTTGTCGTTGCGAAACACGCGGACTTCCTCGCCCAGTTCGCCCAGGTACTGCACTATGTTGTAGGTGAAGGAGTCGTAGTTATCGATCATCAGGAGCATATTGGTAACCTACTGGAATTGGGTTGTTTTATCAAAAGCGGCGTAAACAGGAGGGAGATATGGAGCAGATCCCCACTCTTTTGGTGTCTAATCGGAATCGGGAAAATATAAAGGTTTTGCCGAAGAAACTCAAGACATTCCGACAGGAAATCGCCTGAAAGTGGGAACCGGACGGCTGCTACGGGGATGCAGCCGGAAGTTCCACAGTTGCATGGGAGGGAATATATTTGGCGATTACCAGGGGCGCATGTTCAAGTCCAGCCAGTAATACCCTAGGTCGCGAAGCAGGTTGCTGAAGGATTCAAAGTCTACCGGTTTGGTCAGATAGCTGTTGGTGTAATGCTGATACGCCATGTCGAGGTCCCGCTCGGTGGCGGAGGTGGTCAGAATCACGACCGGGATGGACTTGAGCAGGTCCGACCCCTTCACCACCTTCAATACCTCGATGCCGTCGACCTTCGGGAGGCGCAGGTCCAAAAGGACCAGGTGCGGACGGGGGTATTTCTCACGGTCGGAGTAACTCCCCCTGTTGAAGAGAAAGTCGAGTGCCGCCTCCCCGTCCTCCACATGGAACACCCTGTTCGCAAGTTTCCCCTCACGGAGGTTGCGTATGACAAGTTCCGCATGGTCCGGGTTGTCCTCGACGAGCAGTATGCTCAATGGTTCACAGGTTAACATGACACCCCCTCATCCGTTTTCGTCTCACCAGCCTCTTTCGTCTCCAGCGTAAAGCAGAAGGTACTTCCCTGCCCTACCCCGTCCGATTCCACCCAGAGCCTTCCGCCGTGGAATTCGATGATGCGGCGCGCGAGGGCCAGCCCGATGCCTGTCCCTTCCGAGTGCGCATCGAGCTTGTTGAACAGACCGAAGATGGTTTCCTGGTACTGCGGGGCAACCCCCAGGCCGTTGTCCCGCACCCAGAACACCTCCCCGTCGCGCCCCCCCCGCACACCGATTTCGATCAGGGGGTACAGTTGGTCCCCCATGTACTTGATGCTGTTTTCAACGAGGTTTTGCAGCACCTCCGAGATGCGCGGGTAGTCACCCCACGCCTTGGGCAGGTCCTTTTGCAGCACGACTGCCACCCCAGCCTGAGAGATCGGCCCCGACAACTGCCCAAGGACTTCCTGCGCCAGGGCGTTCATATCTATCTGCGTGGGGGCGTTCATGATACGGCCGACCCTGGACAGCTCCAGCAGGTCGTTAAGGAGCGCTGTCATCTTGTCCGCGGCCCCCATGATCCTGCCCACATCGGAGCCCAGGCGGTTGTACCTTTCGGACTCGACGTCCTTTAGGATGGCGCCGGCAAACCCCTTTATGGTGATCAGTGGGCTCTTCAGGTCGTGGGAAACCGTGTAGGTGAAGCGCTCCAGTTCCGCGTTTTTCGCCTCCAGCTCGGCTTCGCGCACCATGCGCTCGCGCACCTCTATCTCCAGCAGTTCCGTCTTCTCCTTCAGCGCGGCCTCCGCCCTTTTACGGTCCGTTATGTCGCGGTTGCTGGCCCGGACGCCGTTATGCTTGCCGTCACCGTCATAGACCACCTGGCAGGTGTGGGAAATCCACCTGAGCTCCCCGTCCCGCAGCAGTATGCGGAAATCCAGCGGCTCCGGGTGCCCCCCCTGCGAGGCGTGGACGTGGGACCGGTAGGACTGAAGGTCGTCGGGATGTAGGATCCGGCTCAGCAATCCGGGGTCCCGGTAGAAATCGTCCGCGCCCCATTCGCAGACGTTCTTGCAGGAGGGGGAGACGTACCTGAAGCTTGAATCCGGTGCCTGCCAGTATTCCCAGTCCGCAGTATAATCGGCCACCGTGCGGTAGCGCTCCTCGCTCTCCTCCAGGACGGCTGCGCTTTTGCGCAGGGCTTTGGCGCCGGTCCCAATCATCCCCAACCCGAGAAGCCAGAGCAGGCCATGCGTGGCAGCGCCGGCTCGTATGGCGTCCTCGGCAAAACCGGCATGCGCCGCCAGGGGAACCGAGACGCTGATCCCCCCCCTGACGTCCCCCACCCGGTAACCCTGGGAGGCGTGGCATTTCAGACACCCCTCTTCCGTTATGAACGGTCGCATGAGACGCAGGTACTTGCGGCCGTCAATGACCTGCACCTCACTCACCTCCCGCACACCATCCTGAAAGCTCATGAGCACTTTCGCTTCCCAGGGGTCGGGGGCGTTTTCAGCGCGTATCGGCTTCAGGCTGGTGAGATGGCCGCGCACCAGGTTGTTTTGCCGGCTGGCGAGTTCGAAAACCTGGCGAGTCATGTACGCCGGATTCACCAGGGTGAGCTGCCGCCCCGAGGGGGTCGTTACGTCGCGCTCGGGTATGTGGGCGAGGTAGGGACTTGGGGTGGTGGTCTCGCTGACCGCGACGTAGACGCCGCCGTGCTTCGTCGCCCAGCGGCGATACAACGTGTCCTTTTCGAAGGTAGCCACCGCCTCGGCATGCGCGACCTTTATGACGCTGCTCTTTTCCTGCAGATAGAGCCAGCCGAACGAGCAGGCTATGGCGACGCTCCAAAAGGCCGCGAGAAACAGCGTGAAGAGGCGGATTCGGTTTTTCTGGGTTAGCATCCTTGGTCCCTTCCCATTCCCCTGCTAGGGGCGGTCCAGCATTTCCCTTATCTTTTCCAGCAACACGGAGGGCTTAACAGGCTTCATGACCAGCTCAGCACCCACTTCCAGCTCGCTCCTGCTCCTGATGATGTCGGCGGTATAGCCGCTGGTGAAGAGAATCCTCGCCTCGGGCTGCAGCAGGCGGATCTTCTCCGCCGCCTGCTTGCCGTTCATGACAGGCATGATGATGTCCATGAGAACAAGATTTACCTCCCTCTCCCGGAACTTCTGCACCGCCTCAAGGCCATTGGCGGCGTGTACGACTTTGTAGCCGTACTGGGCGAGGATGGACGAGACGAGGTCGAGGACGTGCGGGTCGTCCTCGGCCACGAGAATCGTCTCGTGCCCACGGACTTCGTGCGCGGCCGCGGCCGTGTCGACCGCAGCCTCCGCGCATGACGTCAAGGCGGGGAGGTAAATCCTGAAGGCAGTGCCGACCCCCGGCTCGCTGTAGACGTTCATGAACCCCTTGTGCTGGCTCACGATTCCGTAGACGATGGCAAGGCCAAGCCCGGTCCCTTTACCAACCACCTTGGTGGTGAAGAAGGGATCGAAGATCCTCTCCTTGGTCTCTGCGTCCATCCCCTCGCCGGTATCGGAAATCGTGATAAGCGCGTAAAGCCCGGGCGCTCCGAAGCCGTGGGCATGCGCGAAGGCGGCGTCGATCTCATGGCGCTCGGTCTGGACTAACAGCCGCCCCCCCTTCGGCATGGCGTCGCGGGCATTAGCTGCAAGGTTCATGAGTACCTGCTCGATCTGCCCGGGGTCTACCACGGCCCAGAGCGGGTCATCGGTAAGCGAGGTGCCCAGGGCGATGTCCTCACCGATGATCCTTTGAAGGAATTTCTCGACGCCGCGTACCAGCTCGTTTATGTTCGCAGCAGCGGCCTTGACCTCCCCCTTGCGGCTGAAGGCTAGCAGGCTTCGGGTGAGATTGGAGGCGCGATCCGCGGCGGCCGAGATCTGCACCACCTTGTCCCGTACGGGGTCCCCCTGTTCGAGGTCCAGCTTGAGCAGCTCGCAGTATCCGCCGATGACGGTCAGGATGTTGTTGAAATCGTGGGCGACTCCGCCGGCCAAAAGCCCTACCGCTTCCAATTTCTGGGAGTGGCGCAGCTGTTCCTCCAGCTTGAGACGCTCGGTGACGTCAAAGGCGATGGAAAGAAGCCGCTGACGGCCGTCGACCGTGATATTTTCGCAGTAATACTCACTTTTGATGACGCGTCCGACTTTGGAGTGCAGGGAAAGTTCCAGCCCCGAGACATGCCCCTGCTCCTTGAGTGTCTCCAGGAAGGCGCTCCTGTCCTCCTCCGTGACCCAGCCGATACCGGTCGAACTCTTCCCCAGCACCTCCTCCCTCTTCCATCCGGACAATTCGAGAAACTTCGTATTCACGTCGAGGAAGGTCCCGTCCTCAACCGCGGTGATCGCCATGATAAGCGGCGCGTTCTCGAAGGACTTCGAGAACTTCTCCTCGCTGAGCCTCAAGGTCTCCTGGGCCTGCTTTCGCTCGGCGATCTCCTTTTTCAACAGTTGCGCCTGTTCCTGGAGCGCCTCCTGGGCCAGCTGACGTTCGGCGACCTCGTGTTCCAGCCGGAAGGTTTGCAGACGTAGCGCCTCCTCGGCGCGCTTGTGCTCGATTAACAGGTCCCATTCGCGTAGCGCCCGCTCGACGATGCGCGGCATGGCCTCAAAAACCTCCGGCATCTTCACAACGTAGTCGAGCGCTCCGGATTTCAGGGCATCAACTGCCACCTGCTCGTTGCCGTGGGATGTCATCATGACAACCGGAGCGACACCTGCGGAGCGAGCCACCAGGTCCCCCCCCTTGCCGTCGGGGAGCAGATAGTCCGTCAGCACGATGTCGAAGGCCTGGCTCCCCATCTTTTCCATCGCCTGGCGCAGGCTGCTGGCTACAGTAAGCTCGTACTGATCCGAGAGGCCGCTGAACCCGCGCCGGATCAACTCTGCATGCGAATCGTCGTCCTCGACCACCAGGATTTTTTTAACGGCAGAAAGGGAACTCATTTACAAACTCCTGATATCAGGTTCAAGCGGAACAATCTTCGGGGGAGCCCAGAAGATGAGTGGTCTCCATCCGCAAGTTCGGAGCAAACAGGATCTTGATCAGAGTCCGGTACAGCAAGACACGATCAAGCTTTCATAACAGAGAAGGTGAAACGGGCAAGTTGACCGGCTTTGTCACAGTAATGCAAAGCAAGCTGCACACGACACGCAAGTCTACCTCATTTTCAACTCTTCGTCCCGATTCGACAGATATTTATGTGATAATATCATTCACCGGTTAGTTTTGAGTGGATACTTGGACTGCAATGACAGAAGCAGAGGAAATACAGACAGTGATATGAGTGAAGGATTGTTTGCTATGAGGAAGGAGATTGAACGAAGTGGCAGAAGCTGGCTTTTGCCAGGAAGAAATAAAAGGTCCCCTCCCCTGGAGGGGGAGGGGGTCCTGACGGTGGTGGCTTACCCTAATCGAGCCCCTGCTCGGCCATCTCGATCGCCCTCACGACGGCCTTTGCCTTGTTGACGGTCTCGACGTACTCCGCGGCGGGGTCCGAGTCGGCGACGATGCCGGCGCCGGCCTGCAGGTGCACCCTGCCGTCCTTGACCACCAGCGTCCGGATGGCGATGGCCATGTCCATGTTGCCGGAGTAGGAGAAGTAGCCGACGGCTCCGCCGTACACCTCGCGCCGCACCCCCTCCAGTTCGTCGATGATCTCCATCGCCCGCACCTTGGGCGCGCCTGAAAGGGTCCCCGCGGGAAAGGTGGCCCGCACCACGTCGAAGGCGTCATGCTCGGGGGAGAGCTCCCCCTGCACGTTCGATACGATGTGCATGACGTGGGAGTAGCGCTCGACCACCATGAGCTCGGACACCTTGACACTCCCGGTCTTGCAGACGCGCCCCAGGTCGTTTCTCCCCAGGTCCACCAGCATGACGTGCTCGGCACACTCCTTGGGATCGGCGAGCAGATCGGCCGCCAGCTCCTCGTCGGCGGCGGGATTCGCACCGCGGGGACGGGTGCCGGCGATGGGACGCAGCTCAACGAGTTCCCCCTCCTTGCGCACCATGACCTCGGGCGAGGCCCCCACCACGAGCGTCTCGTCCAGGCGGAGGAAGAACATGTAGGGAGAGGGGTTCAGGGTCCGAAGCGCGCGGTAGATGTCGAAAGGATCCACGGTCAGCTCACCGGAAAAGCGCTGCGAAAGCACCACCTGGATGATGTCGCCGCTCCTCACGTATTCCTTGGCGCGGGTAACCCAGCTCTCGAACTCCTCCCGCTTCACGTTGGAGGTGAGCGCCACCTTTGCGGCAGCCGGCGTCTTGGGGGTTGCTGCGAGCGGCTTTTTGAGGCGCTCGATCATCCCCTCGATCTTGCCGATGGCCTCGGCGTAGGCTCCCTCCGGGGTGGTGTTGCCATCGAGATGGGCGTTGGATACCACCTTTATCTTCTGGCTCAGGCTGTCGAAGATGAGGATGGTGTCGGTGATGATGAAATAGGCGTCATAGGTGTCTATGTCGCAAGGGTTCTTGTCGGGGAGCGTCTCGAAATGACGGACCGCGTCGTAGCCTAGATAACCGACGGCGCCGCCGAAGAAGCGGGGGATGCCAGGCACCTCGACCGGCTGGTAGCGCGCCATGTAGTCGCGGATGTAGTTCAGCGGATCGGAGACTTCGAAGCGCTGTACCTCGCCCCCTTCGACGATCTCCACCCAATTGTCCCTGCCGCGGATCACCACCGCCGGCGAAGAACCAAGAAAGGTGAAGCGCCCCCACTTCTCCCCACCCTCGATACTCTCCAGCAGAAAGCCATAGCGGCCGTCGTCGATCTTCTTGAAGGCGCCGACCGGGGTGTCAAGATCGGCCAGGATCTCACGGTAGACCGGAATCAGGTTGCCTTTGGCGGATAAGCTCCGGAACGAATCGTAATCGGGATGATACATGGGGCTCCTCGAATGGTGGCCAGAAGATTGGCTTGGGGGGCTATCCCCTTGCCTGGCAAGAAGTTTTAGCTCGACTTTATTAACATAACCGCCAAAAAGTGTCAAGGAACCGGGGAAACCATGGGCCACCGATTCCCCCGGTCGTGGCGGAGAGCGGCGAGAACTTCTATGCCGAACTTGCCCGATTTGTTTTTTCATCCCCCCTTGAAATCCAACCTGTGAGTGATTATGTTGCCCGGAGCATTACAAAAAGCGCTTAAAGGAGACCACGACAACCATGGCCAAAACCGTCAAGAAGTTCGAGACCGAGGTCCAGCAGCTCCTGGACCTGGTGATCCACTCCCTCTACTCCAACAAGGAAATCTTCCTCCGGGAGCTGATCTCTAACGCATCCGACGCCATTGACAAGATAAAGTTCGAGTCCCACTCCAACATGGAACTCCTCGAAGGAAACGCCGACTGGAAGATCAAGATCCACTTCGACAAGGAAGCCGGCACCCTGACCATCACGGACAACGGCATCGGCATGAGCATGGACGAAGTGGCCGACAACATCGGCACCATAGCCAAGTCGGGCACCAAGAGCTTCGTCGCCGCGCTGAAGGAGCAGAACATAGCCGACAACCCCGAGCTGATCGGCCAGTTCGGCGTCGGCTTCTACGCCTCCTTCATGGTGGCGGACAAGGTGGTCCTCACCACGAGAAAGGCGGGGGGCAAGGAGTTCGGCTGCCGCTGGGAGTCTACCGGCGACGGGAGCTACTCCATCGAGGAGTGCGAGAAGGATAGCCGCGGCACCGAGATCGTGCTGCACATGAAAGACGACATGAAGGAGTACATCGAGGAGTGGAAGATCCGCTCCATCGTCAAGAAGTACTCCGACTACGTCCAGTACCCGGTCGTCATGGACGTCACCCGCAGCGAGCCGGTGAAGGACGCCGAGGGGAACGTCATCGAGGGGGGGGGGACCATCGAGAAGACAACCGAAGAGACCCTGAACTCGATGAAGGCGATCTGGACCAGGCAAAAGAGCGAGATCACCGAGGAGGAGTACGAGGAGTTCTACAAGCACATCTCCCACGACTACGACAAGCCGCTTTCCACCATCCACTACTCCGCCGAGGGGGTGAGCGAGTTCAAGGCGATCGTCTACATCCCGTCGCACAAGCCGTTCGACCTCTTCCTGCGTGACCACAAGAAGGGGGTCCACCTCTACGTGAAGCGGGTCTACATCACCGACAACTGCGAGGCCCTCCTCCCCGACTACCTCCGCTTCATCAAGGGGGTGGTCGACTCCGCCGACCTGCCGCTCAACGTCTCCCGCGAGATCCTGCAGGAAGACGTGCAGATCAAGCGGATCCAGAAGAGCCTGGTCGGGAAGATACTCTCCACCCTGGCCGAGATGAAGGAAAAGAGCCCGGAGGAGTACCTGAAGTTCTACGAGGAGTTCGGGCCGGTGCTGAAGGAAGGGATCCACTTCGACTACGCCAACAAGGAGAAGATCCAGGATCTCCTTCTCTTCGAGAGCTCCAAGACCGAGGCAGGCAAGCACGTCTCCTTGAAGGAATACGTGGAGCGCATGCCCGAGGGGCAGAAGGAGATCTACTACATCACCGGCATGTCGCGCGCCTCGGTGGAGAACTCACCGTACATGGAGGTATTCCGCAAGAAGGAGTACGAGGTCCTCTACATGACCGACCCCGTCGACGAGTGGGTGGTGCAGTCGATCACCCAGTACTCCGAGAAGCACCTGAAGGCTATCGACAGGGGAGACCTGGAACTCGACTCCGAAGAGGAGAAGAAGGAGAATGAGGCCAAGAAGGAGGAAGCCAAGAAGGAGTACGCGAGCCTTTTGGCCTACATCCAGGAGGCCCTCAAGGAGAGCGTGAAGGAAGTGCGGCTATCCTCACGTCTCACCGAGAGCGCCTGCTGCCTGGTCGCCGACGAGATGGGGCTCAACGCCAACATGGAGAAGATCCTGAAGTCGATGAACCAGGAAGTCCCCGAGGCGAAGCGTATCCTCGAGCTGAACCCCGACCACAAGATCATGCAGGTGATGACCGCCATGTTCGAGAAGGACAAGAACGACCCCAAGCTCGCCGACTACAGCGAACTCCTCTTGGACCAGGCGCTCCTTACCGAAGGCTCCCCCATCAAGGATCCGCTTCGCTTCACGAAGCTCGTGAGCGAGCTCATGGTCGTGGGCGGGAAGTAGCCTTACCTCAAGATGAACGAAAAAAAGCCGGGAGGATGCAGCATCCTCCCGGCTTTTTCGTTTCGCCTGCAAATCCCTCAGAACTCGGGGTACAGTCGTGCAGTATCTCCGCGGTCGCCCTCCCCTCATTGTTTCTCGTCCCAAGCTCCAGCTTGGGAATGCCATTGCTGGCAAAGCTCCAGCTTTCCAGCGTAGCGAAGCGGAGCTTTGCCCCTCTTTGACGCCCATCTTTGTAACGTCCTTCGCGCTAACCTCCCTCACAAACCTCCTGCAGCTTCCTGCTCACCTCCACCAGCTTGTAAGGTTTCTGGATGAAGCCGCAGAGACCTGCATCCGCGAACTGCCGGCTCACCTCCAGCTCGTTGTAGCCGCTGGACATGATCACCCTGACGTCCGGCTTCATCGCGCGCAACACTTTAAAGGTCTGCTCTCCGTCCAGCTCGGGCATGGTCAGATCCAGCAGCACGCAGACGATCTCCTCCCTGTGCCGCTCGAATATCTCCAGGGCCTCGCGCCCGTCGCAGGCGGTCAGCACGTCGAAACCCAGGGTCTCCAGCATGTCCTGCCCCAGGCAGCGGATGCTCTGTTCATCATCGACAAGGAGCACCGTCCCGCCCCCATGCCAAAGCTTGTCAACGGGAACCGGTATGAGCTCCTCGACCGTCCCCGGCACGCAGGGAAGGAGCAGCCTGAAGGTGCTCCCCTTCCCCTTCTCGCTGTAGATCTTGATGGCACCGCGGTGGGCACGCACGATACCAAGCACCGCGGCCATGCCGAGCCCGCGCCCGGTGAACTTGGTGGTGAAGAAGGGATCGAAGATCTTGGGGATGATCTCGCGGTCTATGCCGCACCCCGTGTCGGACACCTCCAGGACGAGGTAGGGGCCTTCCTGGAGCCGGTCATCGATCCAGGACTCCGAGAGGTAGCTCCTGTCGCACTCCATGTAACTGGTCCGGATGCCTATGGTGCCGTTTGCGTCACCGATCGCCTCGGACGCGTTGATGACCAGGTTCAGGATGACTTGGCGCAGCTGCGTGGCATCACCGCTTATCGCCGGCAGGTCGGGTGCGAAATCGTAACGCAGGAGGATCTTCTTGGAGATGGAAACCTCGAGCATCTTCGCCATCTCCTGCACGATGCCGGTCAGATCCAGGTTCCTGATCACGAAGTTCCCCTTCCCCGAGTAGGAGAGCATCTGGTGGGCCAGGTCGGCGGCTCGGTTGGCGGCGTGCTCGATCTGCACCAGGTTTTCTCGCACCGGGGAATCTGCCGGGACCCGCGTCAGCGCAAGGTCAGCGTTTCCAAGCACCACCATCAGGATGTTGTTGAAGTCGTGGGCGATCCCCCCGGCCAGGACGCCGAGGCTCTCAAGTTTCTGCACATGCAGCATCTGGGCTTCGATCTGCCTTTTTTCCTGCTCAAGGCGCTTTTTCTCGGCTATGTCCACGGCGATGAACATGAGATGAGGGTTTCCTTCCACCTCGAAACGCGACAGGAAACAGTCGGCCTGGATCAACTTGCCGCAGGAGGACAGGACCGACACCTCAAGGCTCCTGGTCTGCGAGTCGGCAAGCACCTGCTCCGCGATCCGGTCCAGACCTGATTCATGCCACCAGCCGATCGCCCTCAGGCTCTGGAGACGCAGCTGGTCCACCGTGGTCCCCACCATGTCGGCTACGGCCTGGTTCGCTATGACGCACGCACCGCTCGTCCCCTCGTACACAAGGACCCCGGTGGGGGAAGATGCCAAAAGCGATTCGACCAGCGCCAGGGCCTTGTTCCTGGACTCCTCCACCGATTTTCTCGCGGTGATGTCTTCGTAAATGCCGAGTATGCCGATGACTTCCCCGTTTTCGTTCCGAAGCGGGACCTTGGTGGTATCGACCCAGTACCTATTGCCGCCGGCCTGAAGCTGCTGCTCGATGATGTGGTACTTCGGGGCGTTGCCTTCCATGACGGTCCGATCGTCGCTGCGGTACGCATCGCTCTCTTCGGGGAGCCAGGGGAGGTCGTAGTCGCTCTTGCCGCGTATATCCTCGGGCTGCTCCATGCCGGCCGCCCTGGCGAAGAGGAGATTGCACCCCTCGTAGACGCTGCTGCGGTCCTTCCAGAAGACGTACTGGGGGACGGTGTTGATGATCTGGGCCAGCATGTTGCGTCCCAGGCGCAGTTCAGCCTCGACGCGCCCGCGCTCCGAAAGCTCGCTTTTCAGCTGTTCGTTGGCGTGGTACAGCTCCGCTGTACGCCCGGAGACCCTCAACTCGAGTTCGTCCTTGGCGGACTGAAGTTGTTCTTCCGCCTCCAGTTGTCGACGCGACCTCACGTAGATCAACCTGGACAAGGCCAGGGTCACCAACACGAAGAGCAGCACAAGTGCCGAGTTCTCAACAATATCGCCCCGCCACGGTACCAGGTAATCATCCGGAGAGAGGGCCACGCTTATGTACAGCGGCAAGCGGCTGAGCTTCCGGTAGGAAACCAGTCTTGCGGTTCCGTCGGAGCTTGTCGGCGTAAAGAAGGTATCGCTTTGCACCCCAGCTTCCACCCGGGTGAGCATCTGTTTCGAAGTGGGCTTTCGTCCGATGTCCGCAGCAAGATCAGCGGACTGCGGATGTCGCACCACGACGCCGAATGAAGAATCGCGCAGGGAGATGCGGCCGCTTGCTCCGACGTCAATGGAGGAGAGCATGTCCCGGATCTTCTCCAGCTGAATGGCGCAGTAAACGACCCCGGCGAAGGAACCGTCCTGAGCGCTGACGCGCCTGCCAACTACGATCACCCATTTGCCGCTGATAAGCCCCAGGAGCGGCTTTGATATGACCAAGCCTGCCTTCGGGTCGTCACGCAGCCGGACGAAATAGTCGCGCTCTTCAACACCCCTTGTTGCACCGGGGACGACGCCGGTCCCGTAGGCGATCCTCCCCCGTGCGTCAGCCATCCTGAGGCTGTCCAACGCGGGAAGGCGCGCATGCTGCCGGGCGATGAAGGCGTTCAGGCGGGGTGCGTCGATTCCTCCGCTCGCGAGTTCCGTCTGCGCCTCGTCAACCACGCCCAGCAGGGCTATTTCTGCTGCATCGATCATCCCTGAGATGCTGTGTTCCAGCGTAAGCGTCAGGTTTTGGCTCTGTACCTCGGCATTCCTGACGTACCTGTTCTTGCTCTGGGTGAGGGAAATTGCACCAAGGGCTATCATGAACAGGTTGACCAGGAGCACGACTCCGATGGTGGTAAACATCAGTGTCCTGACTGAAGTTTTGGGGCGGTTTGTGCGATCTGTTTCTGGCATAAATTCTCTGGATGGAGCACCCACTAGGGGTTCCGCCGGGTTATAGCGACGTTGCAGTTGCAAACGGTGCCAGCGACGAGATCAAGGAGAGGCTTGTTCAGGCGGGCCAGGTCATGCGTCGTTATGGTATCCAGGTACTCTTTTCGGCTAAGGGAGGGACTTTCATTAGGAACATTCTCAATGAATGGATAGGAAAGGTGGAAGCAGAGGCGACCGGGGCTTACCTGATGGCAAAGCGCCACTGTCAGCCCCCGGGTTCAGGTCTGTCTTGGATTCGGAGGGTTGTTTCAGGGGATCGGCAGCTAGGCGATCTTGCCGTAGAGCGCTTCCCTGCTTTCGAAAGCCCGTTTCACCCGGGTAAGGAGACCGATTTCCTTCACAGGCTTCAGCACGAAGTCGAAGAAACCCTTCTCCAGGGCCTCTTTTTCCTCGTCCGGGGTGGCTGCTGCGGTCATGAGGATGACAGGCATGTAGCGGAACTCGGGGATGTTCCGTATGGCGAAGAGGAACTCGTACCCGCCCAGCTTGGGCATCACCTTGTCGGTGATCACCAGCTTCGGTTTCAGGGTGAAGATCTTGCTGAAGGCGTCCATGCCGTCGATGGCCGTCTCGACGTTGTACCCCTTCTTGACCAGGATCTTCGCCACCATCTCCCGCGACAGCATGTCGTCCTCCACAAGCAGGATGGAATTGGCGGCGGGGCCCGCGATGGCCTGCCCCAGGTAATGCTTGGCGATGGCGCGGTTGATCTCGATCCGGGTGGCGACGTAAAGGATCAGCTTCAGGTTATGTTCTGCCGAGAGTTTTTCGAAAAGCGCTTCGGTCGTCGGGTCCGCCACCGCGAGCCCCAGCCGGCCGTCGTCGAGCTTCAGCGGGAAAATGCTGTGTTTGACAGCCATCTCGAGCGGTATCAGGCGCAACACCTCGGCGGGATAGGAATACTTGCAGAAATCGGTGATTTTCCGGCAGCGATACTGGATGGCCAGGGCCTCGGCCAGCTCCTCCGAGGAGATCAGCCCGATCACCTCCAGGAGTTCTCCGAGGCGGATCTGCTTGCTCTTTGCGTGGGCGATCAGGCGATCGACTGAGACCTTGGTCAACAACCCGCGTTCAACGAAGATCTCCCCGAGGGGCTTGCGGGTTTGCTGCGGGTGGGCGAGGGATTTGATATCGGCGGTCATGCTGTCGTGCTCCTGCAGGTGCCGGTAAGGCTGCTCCCGCGGTGTAATTGCCTTGAAACCTCAGGCCGGCCGGCTGCCTTCATTTAAGCGCGACACGAAGACCAATAATGAAAGCGAAGGGGGCTGAAAGTCAATGCTATTTTTCGCGTGCCTGAGGAAAAGGGATCAGGATACGAGTATCTCGTCGGGAAGCTCGTTGCGGTCGTCGGCGCTGCGCGGGAAGTGACGGGCGAGCTCCGTGCCGCACTCAGCGACGACATGGCACAGGGTCTCCGCGGCAGTACCGGAGCGGATCCCACCGGCGAGTTCATCGGCCTGGGACTTCCAGTAGCCAGGCGGTATCTTCCCGTTGATGCCGCGGTCCCCGAGGATCCAGACCTTGCGCTCAAGAAGCGAGATGAAGATGAGGATGCCGGTCTCCTCCTTGGTGCGGTAAAGCCCCTGCTGGTAAAAGGCGACCAGTGCCCTTTCGCTTACGGCCTCCGCCAGGCGCCTTGGCCCGGCGAAGGGGAGCTTCAAGCGCGGGAAGCGGCGAAACAGGAAAATTGCCGGATAAAACAGTACCAAAACCAGCGGTATGTAGGTCCAGATGGTGACGTGATGCATGACCACGGCCAACACCACCCCTGCCAGCCCAGCCAGGAGGAGTGCGCCCAGCTCCTCGGCCTCCCGGTAGCGGTCGCTCTCCCATACCACCATGGTGGCGATCTCCCCGCTGGAGTGTTGCTCAGACTCAGCCACGGCGGCGCGGATCGCGTCCTTTTGCGCCGGGGTGAAATAGTCGTTAGCCAGTTCTGTCTGCGATAGATCCATCACCAGTCTCCCGAAGCGCCGCCGCCACCAAAACTGCCGCCGCCCCCCATGAACCCTCCTCCTCCCCCTCCCCTGCCGAAGCCGCCTCCAAAGCCGCCGATGAAAGGGCCGCCGCCGAAACCGCCGCGCCCCCCCGAAGAGAAGAGAAAGGCTGCGAAAAGCCCGAGTAAGAAGCCGACCACCGCCAGCAATCCCAGCAGGAACAGGGAGGTGCCGGAAAAGGAAAGCAAGGTGGCGACAGGGAGGCCGACGGCACCGGCGACCCCTCCCAGGACCTTGGAGATGGCACCGAGGAACACCGAGGCGACCAGCACGAAGAGGAGCAGGGTCAGGATGGGGGAGGCACCCTTCTTCCCCTGTCTCAGGTCCCGTGGCTCGGCGCCGTACTCGCCGCGCACCGTGGCCATGATCGCCCCCACGCCGCGGGCCACGCCGAGGTCGAACTCGCCCTGCTTGAAGGCAGGCGTCATCTCGTTTCGGATGATCCGCCCGGAAACGAGATCGGTGAGGGTTCCTTCCAGGCCTCGCCCAGATTCGATGCGGATCTTGCGGTCGTTCTTCACCACGAGGAGCAGTGCGCCGTTATCCTTCCCTTTCTGTCCGATCTGCCACTTTTCCACCACCTTTATGGAATACTCCTCCAGCACCTCCCCCTCGAGGCTTGGAATGGTGAGCACCACGATCTGGGTCGAATCGCTTTTCTCGAAAGCGGCCAGCTCGCTTTCCAACTGCTGCACCACCCCTGGAGAGAGCATAGAGGCGTAGTCGTTCACGTAGCTTCTGAGCGGAGGAACCTCCGTCGCGAAGCAGGCCGTGGAAATCAACAGGAAAATCAGTAGAAAAAACGACCTTTTCATGAACAGCCCCGGGTGAAAAAACAGAAAAAACAGGTTGAGGTTAAGAAAACAAAACCCTACATGCCCCCTACGCCAGCTCAACCCTTAACCTTAACCTGCCTCTCACTTAACCTTAACCTTAACCTTAACCTGGTTTTTAGCCTTAACCTGGTTTCTAGAACTTGACCTTAGGTGCCACCTTCGCCCCTTCTTCTGCCTTGAAAGGTTCCTTGCGCTCGAGATGCAGCAGCATGGAGTTGGTGAGCGAGTTGGGGAAGGACCGGATCGTAGTGTTGAAATCCTGAACCGCCTGGTTGTAGCGCACGCGTGCCACGTTTATCCGGTTCTCGGTACCCTCCAGCTGGTTCTGAAGGTCCATGAAGTTCTGGTTCGCCTTCAGGTCAGGGTAGCGCTCCACCACAACCATCAGGCGCGAAAGCGCCCCGGAGAGCTGGGACTGGGCCTGCTGGAAGTTCTGCATCGCCTGCGGGTCGTTGATTGCGTCGCGGGAAACCTGCATCGAACCAACCTTCGCACGCGCCTCGGTTACCGCCGTGAGCGTCTCAGCCTCATGCTTTGCGTATCCCTTCACCACTTCCACCAGGTTGGGCACCAGGTCGGCACGCCGCTGGTAGGAAGCCTCGACGTCGCCCCAGGCTGCAAAAACTGCTTCTTCCTTGGCCTGCATGGTGTTGTAGCCGCAGCCGGATAGCCCGGCCAGCATCACTATGGCAAGAAACATTAAAGTCACTCTTCTCATGTTCTCATCCTCCTTGGATAGCATGAGCACAATAATAATCATCCAAGGGGCAAATGTCACCCTAAACGCAAGAAAATATTTGTATATGGCGGGAAGCTGAGGAGGTGAGGAGCTGGGGATCGCAGGGGCGCACGATCATAGCCGGGGGGTGGTTCAGGGGAAAAAGCGCGTCCCGTCGGCCAGGGTCCGGTAGGCGAGGATGTAGAGGGCGGCGTTCCAGGACTGGCGGGGCATCCCCATCGGCTCCCCGGTCCGCCCCTGGAACCACTCGTTAAACTCCCAGCCGTTCACACGGTTGGTAAGTGCGAGCTTCTCCAACTCGGCCCACGCCTCACCGGTCTTACCAAGCCTTGCCAGGAGCATCACCCAGAAACCTCCTACAAAAGGCCAGGCACCGCCGTTGTGGTACTGCCAGGCGAGGTTCTGCCCGTGCCGCTCCATGTAGCGGCGCCACAGCTGCGTCTGCTCCCCTATTGGGGTGCCGACCACGCGGATCGGATGCGGGTGGTTCGCCTGCATGGACGAGAGTTCTGCTACCGCCTTCACGCCAGTTGAGGCATCGCCGAGCCCTACCAGGTAGGCGAGTATGTTGCCGAAGATATCGAGCTCCTCACCCCAGAGGGAGAAATTGACGAAGCTAAGGAAGAAGGGGGACGGCTTGCAGCGGTTGCGGATGTAGTGCCTCATCAGGCGTACCCGCTTCTGGTCAGGAATCGTGTTGCAGAAAGGGTTGAAGAGGAGCTTCGCGTAGTCACGCGTCAGTTTTCCGGTGGGAAGCTGGTAAAGCGTCTTGGTCCAGTACCAAAGGGCATTGGTGTAAAGCACGAAGCCGGAGCGCGGCATGATGTCGGCCCAGTCGGACGCCTCGTTTTGCTGGAGAAGATACCAGCTCTGGTGCTCCTGGCACTCGAGCCAGCGCAGGGCCAGGGCGATCTGGGGCGCGAGCTCTTCGCCGAGGCGGCTTCCGGAGGTCCGGTCCATGAAACGAATGGCGATGAGCCACCAGAGGGTAGCGTCGATACACCCCGCGTACCAAAAATCCGCCTCGCCCGCCTCCGGCTTCACGAATTTCGGGATTTGCCCGTTGGGGGCCTGGTACCTCGCCAGGGTCAACAGCCCGTCCGCCGCCGTTCGCGTCAGCCCCGCATCCCCGGAGACGACCATGCCCAGCGCGCAGATGGAGGCATCCCGGCCGAAGATGCTGTCGTAGTTTCGCCCCTGCGCCTTGACGGTCCTCCTGGAGGCAAGCACCCCGCCCGGGGTCGAGTTCTCACGCAAGAGCCCGATCGCCTCGTGGTAACACTCCTCCAGCAATTCACTTGGCATCCATGCCCCCCTCTATTTCGAGAAGCGGGAAGATGACACCCGCCGGCGAAAAACTGCCCATTATTGCAGCGGCACCATCTGGTAACTCGCCTTCCCGTTCTTCACACGCACCACCAGGATGTGGTGCACCCGCTCCCCGTAGCTGGGGAACCAGGGTAGCGGAGCTCCTGCACCTCCGGAGATGAAGGCCGGAATGCCGGCGAACTCGGAGCGGTCGTACACGTGCGAATGAGCGAAGAACAGCGCCTGGACCTTGCTTCCCGTCAGGATCTTCTCCAGGGCGTCCGCCCCCTGGGTGAAGGAGTGCCCGGGCCAGCGCTTTGTCCTTGGCGGGACGTGCATGGCGACGAATACGGCGCCGGAGGCGGAGACGAGTTCTCTGCGCAGCAGGTCCTGCTCCGGAGCGCGCAGCGCGTCGTTCGCGTTGTTCAGGGCTATGAGCTTGAATCCCAGACTCTTGCTGGAGAGTGTGAAATTGATCGGTCCCACCCTTCTTTCGAACACCTTGCAGTTCTCGTGGTTGCCGATGACGACGAAAATGGGGATGTCGGGGACGCTCTGGTCGAGCACCGAGAGGAACCTCGCGGTCTCCTCCTCCCCTCCCCTGCCGGAATAGTCCCCGCCATGGAGGATGAAGAGCGGGTCGTACGATCTGGCGCGCTTCAGCGCCTGCTTGAACTTCTCCTCGCCGTCCCGGCTGTCGCCCATGACCACGAAGGTGTAGTCGTCAGGCGCGGTCTTGCGGGCCCTGTCATTGAACTGGGCGATGGAGCGCTGGTAAAGCGTCTGGGCATGGGAGGATTCGCAAAGGAGGGGGGGGAGCAGCAGTACGAGAATTAACTGCCACAAAAAGAGGGCATTGTTTCTTTTCATCGGGGTATCCACTCTATCTGTATCACATGATCGCCTGCAAAAACCTGCCTATGCCCATCAGGCAGAGAGGATTGCACGTAAAGCTTAAGCGTTTACGGCGAACAGACTCGCGTTTTCCACACAGAGTTTACACAATTCCTCAATGGACTTCACCTGGCTTTCGGTGAAACCCTCCATGTCAGGCAACGTGTCGGACTTGCAGTTACAGCAGCGGCAAAGCATACCCAGATCGAGGCTCTCTTTCTGCTCATGCATGACAAAGCTCCCCCTAGTATTATGTGTGCTTTTTAACCAAACCCAAACTAGCACATATCCACTGAGGAAGCAACCACCTTCTGCGCAGTTCCTTGTGTCAGCTTTGCCTTTCTGAGTAAGACGATCCGCCGCTAAGAGAACTGGGCAGGAAACTCAACCTTTTCCGAAGGGGGAGAGTTCAACGATGTCCGACGGAGGATGGTCGCTATCATGTTAGCTTTTAGGCAACGAGCGACGCTTTCTGGGCGCAGAGAGCGATTTGACGGAATCCCTCTTTGCAACCTTGGTCACCTTAGTCACCTTGGTCACCTTGGCTATGCGGCTCCCCCTGACTCCCGGACGGGCTTTTGCAAATTGCCTGTCGGACTTCCTGGTGCTGCACTTGGCTGCGCTCTTCTTCTGCCATTTCTGCCCCACGCTCGCTACAACCCTTATCTGGCGCGCCGCGATCTTGGTCTGGCGCGCCGCGATCCTGGCCGGGCGAGCGGCAGGGCGGTCGTCCCCGGCTGAGGCAACCAGCACCTGGGTCTTTATCCTGGCGATTTCGGTGAGGGAATCGGGGTCTAAAGTGCCGCCGTCGAGGGTATTGAAGTCAGCTGCCGCAATGGTTGAGACGTTGCGGCGCAGCTTGTTGAATTTCTTGACGTTGCGATAATCGACCCGTCTGGTCAGCATGATCACGAAAAGGTCCTGCTCCGGATCGATCCAGATCGACGAACCGCTGTAACCGGTGTGCCCGAACGAGGCGTCCGAGAAATGGATCCCCTTGGGGGCTGAAAAGGGAGAGGCTATGTCCCAGCCGAGACCACGCCTGACCTGGCCGTTGTTGCACAGATACGGGGTAGTCATCTGCGCCACGATCTGGTCCGAGAGGATGCGCCTGCCGTCGAGCACCCCGCCTGCCAGTATCATGCGGGCGTAACGGGAGAGATCGTAGGCCGAGCTGAACAGGCCGGCGTGCCCGGCCACACCGCCAAGACGGCGGGCGTTGAGGTCCTGCACCACACCGCCGCGCGTCCCGGAGGTCGGTGCAACATCGGCGGCGAGTTCGGAGGAAGGCAGGAACTGGGTTTCCCTGGTCCCGAGCGGCTCGTAGATCTGCGTCTGGCAAAAGTCGTTCAGGGTTTCGCCTGAAACCCGGCGCACCATCTCCCCAAGCAGGATGAAGTTGATGTCAGCGTACTTGAACGAGGTCCCCGGCCCTATGCGATGGTGCTGCAGGGCGGCCTTTCGGACCGTGCTTTCCATGGAGTTGCCGGAGCTGACCATGACATCGGAGAGCCCCGATGTGTGGGTCATCAGGTGCAGAACGGTGAGTTCACCGTGGCTTGCACCGGCAAACTCGGGGAACCAGCGCGATATCGGGTCAGAGAGGTTGATCCTTCCCTCGTCAAGGAGCTTGATGATGGCCGGGGTGGTGGCCACCACCTTGGTCAGAGAAGCGACATCGAAAACGGTACGGTCGGTGATGGGCTGCGCTCCGGGAAGGGAGTTGACCTGGCCGCGGGCCGACGTTGCCAGGATCCCTTCCCGGTTGCCGACGACTACGACTCCGCCGGCAATGAGGTTCTCCGAGATGGCACGATCCAACAAAAGGTCGATATTGTAGGTGGATGCGGATACGGAAGGGTCGACCAGGGCTAAGACATCCCGGGGAACCAACAACGGGAACAACATGAGTATCAGTATGATTACGCGCACGAGCTTCCTTTTCGTTCTGTGTGAGAGGAAACGACAGAAACCTTCGAGGGAACTGCGTATCTGCCATGGGTCGGGGAACTGCCTTGGGTGATTTGACTGGAGCCAAGATACCGTATCGGTGATGGAAGTTGTGTGACGTGAGTCACCGTATAGGAAGAGATAGCCGGAAAGAGTGCGGCGATAAGTAAAAAAGGCCCCGGAGAGGTATCCTCCGGGGCCTTTTCAATGGTGCCGTTTCCGGTGCCGCAGCGTTAAAAACTACTTCATGCTGGGGAGATCATGCACGTCCAGGTGGCATTGCAGGCATTTCGGGAAGCGGTCGAGCATCGTCTTGGGATGCGGAGCCTTGTGGCACTCGACGCACTGCGGGACATAGCCGTGCCTGGTCTTGTGGCAGGTGGCGCAGTTCACCTTGGCATGGCGGCTCGGCGTCTTCTTCCACTGCTCGAAGATCTTCCCGTGGCAGGATGCGCAGGTCTGCGGCGGCTCGGTCGTCGGGTAGGTCACCTGCTTGGGCTGGTGCACCGGGTGGCACTTGCCGCAGGTCTCGATGAGCTGGTCCCTGAAGTGCGGCGTGTGGCAGTTGAAGCAGGTAGGCTTGTAGCCGTGCGACGTATGGCACTTCTCGCAGGCGAGCTTGCTGTGCTTGCTGGGGAACTTGACCAGCTCTTCCTTCTGCGGGGCGTGGCAGGTGGCACAGGAGCTGGTCAGTCTCGAGGTCATGGCAACCTTCCCCGGGGTGTGCGGGTTGGCATGGCAGGTCGCGCAGTCCTTGTTGGCCGGCCCATGGATTTCCGTGTGGCAGGAAGAGCACTTGGGCATGATCTCTTCCCAGTTCCCCTTCTTGGGGTTGTAGGAGTGGATAGCCTTGTGGCACTGCTGACAGTCGAAGCGGTGCTTGCCGCCGGCGCTTTTCAGCCCGCCGAAGACGGTGGTGTGGCACTGGGCACACTGGTCGGGGGTAAGCGGGGCGGGCGTGACGGCGTAAAGCTCGGCCTTCACGGGGATGTCGACCGTTGCCACTTTCCCGGCAAATGCCGTGGAAGCGGCAAATACCAGTGCCAGCAGGAACAACGTCAGGCGACTGGACCTCGCAAGCGCAGTAGATACTTTCTTCTTCATCTCTCCTCCGGGAATAACAATGTATTCACAACAATTCGACTGATCCTAATACTACCTAAATGAACTCTCTGTCAAGAGAGATGTTTAAGAACTCCTCAATCTAGAGCCGGTTCAGATCCTCGTGCGGCTCGTCGGTGGGGTTTATGTGAATCATCACGTCCCCCACGTTGTTGAAACGCTCGAAGATGCGCTTTTTGACCTCGGTTGCTATGCCGTGGGAGCGTTTCACCGTCATCTCCGGGTCCATGTCCAGTTTCAGGTCGACGATGAGAAACTGGCCGGAGTGCCTCGCGCGTATCTCGTGCACCTCATCCACCCCGTCCACCTCCCCTGCTAGCGTCACTATGGCGCGCAAAAGCTCCTGCTCGGGCTGGCCGTCCATCAGCTCGTGGGCGGAGGAGCGGAAGGTGTGATAGCCGATGTGAAAGATGAAAAAGGAGGTCACTCCGGCAGCTATCGGGTCCATGACCTCGTACCCCAGGTAGGCGGCGCCCACCCCGACCAGGGTGGCGACCGAGGTGATGGCATCCTTTCGGTGGTCCCTGGCGATGGCAAGAAGGGCCGGGCTCCCCAGCTCCCCCCCGACACGGACCGAGTAGCGGTAGAGGGTCTCCTTGACCACGATGGTTACCGCCGCCGCCAGGACGGCAATCAGCGCAGGGGCCGAATAGCTTCCCGAGGCGATGGTGTTCGCGGCGCCGTAGAGGATCCAGGCACCGGTAGCTCCGATGATGAGGGAGACCAGGATGGCGGCCAGGCTCTCCACCTTGCCGTGGCCGTAGGGATGGTCCTCGTCGTACGGCTTGCGTCCGACCTTAAGGGCGATGAGCGTGAGGCCTATGGAGACGAAGTCGCAGGCGCTCTCGACCCCGTCGGCAAAGACCGCCTCGGAGTCGCCGTAGTGCCCCGCGGCAAGCTTCATCACCATGAGCAGGGCGTTCAGCCACATCCCGGTCCTGATGACGCGGTCCGCCTTGTTGAAGCGCTCACCCCTCAGCACGATTCCTCCCGGCGCAGGTCCTTCACGGTCAGTTGCAGCGAACTCCTGCCGTTCCATACGTTGATCCCCGGCGAGAAGAGGAGATCGACGGGCGAGGCGGGCAGACCCTTCTCCGCCAGCCCGAAGCCGATGGCGTCGAAGCTTTGCCCCCCCTTGGAGACTCTCAGCTTGAGATGCCCCCCCTTGAGGACCCTGCTTTCCTCGACCCGGGCCCCCTTCAAAAGGAAAAGCGGCTCGGGGTTCCCCATGCCGAAAGGCTTCATCCGTTCCAACTCATGCACCAGCGACTGCTCCAGATCCCGTGGGGAAAGCTCGAGGTCGTAGGCCAGGGTCGGGACCAGCGCGTCGGCGTCAAGCAGTTCCGCCGCGGTCTCCTCGAACTTGAGGGTAAAGCGCTCCAGTTCCCCCTGGGCGATGGAGAGGCCCGCTGCGTGGCTGTGGCCGCCAAAGCGCAGCAGATGATCTGCGCAGTTTCTGATGGCGTCCAGGAGGTGGAACCGGGAGATGCTCCGTCCGGACCCCCTGCCGTTCTCCCCCTCGAAGGCGAAGAGGATGACCGGCCGGTGGAACAGCTCCGCGATCCGTGAGGCGACGATGCCGATGACCCCGGGGTGCCAGAGGTCCGAACCGAGCACGATGCTTTTCCTCCCCCTGCATGCCCCCTGTTCCAGCATCGATCGCGCCTCTTCCAGCGTGTCCCGCTCCAGCGACTGGCGCTCGGCGTTGGAGTTGTCGAGCTCTGCCGCGATGGAGTCGGCCCTGGCGCGGTCGGTGGTGAGGAGGAGCTCCAACCCGAGCGCCGCGTCCTCGAGGCGTCCTGCGGCGTTGATGCGCGGAGCCAGGCGAAAGCCGACCTGGCCGCAGCCGACCTCCCCGGTGATGCCGGCAACCTCCTTGAGCGCCTCCACGCCTACCCGAGCCCCCGGGCCTAACTGCTTCAGGCCGTAATTCACCAGCACCCTGTTGGCCCCAAGAAGCGGCACCACGTCCGCCACGGTGCCAAGGGCCACGAGATCCAGGTACTGCTTCAGGTCAGGCTCTGCCGCGGTGAAACGTCCGTCGCTGCGTAACCTCGCGCGCAGGGCGATCACCAGGTGAAAGGCCACCCCGACCCCTGCCAGCGACTTGAAGGGGAACGCGCACCCCTCCTGCAGCGGGTTTATGATAGCGAGCGCGTCGGGGAGCTCCTCCGCAGGAGAGTGGTGGTCGGTGATGATCAGATCGATGCCGGCCTCGCGGCAGAGCGCACCCTCCGTGACCGAGGTGATGCCGCAATCAACCGTCACCAGCACCTTGGCGCCCCCCTTAAGGGCCGCGGCCACCCCCTGGTGGGAAAGACCGTACCCCTCGGTGAGGCGCTTTGGGATGTAATGGAAGCAGGAGAGCCCCACGGCGCGGAAGAAGCCGATCAGGAGCGCGCAGGCGGTCACCCCGTCCACGTCGTAATCGCCATGCACGCAGACCGTCTCGCCGCGGGAGAGCGCGAGGGAGAGCCTGTCGACGGCCGGGGCCATCCCCTTCATCAGCATCGGGTCGTTAAGGCCGGAAAGGACGGGATTGAGATACGCCTTGGCCCCCTCGGCATCGACGATGCCGCGGTTTGCAAGAAGGGGAGCCAGAAGTGCGGGGACACCGGACCGGGTAAGGTTGGCTACGGCAGCCGGATCTCCCTCGCGGGGACGCCAGCTTCTTTGGGTAACAGGTTGCATCGGTGCTCCGAAATCAGAAATGCCGGCCCCAAGCCGGCTTTGAGTCAGGGTGAAATGATAGCATAAGGGTCCGGGGGGGGCGAATTTAATGTGTAGAAGGCGGGCAAAAAAAAACCCGCCGGAGCGGGTTTTTCTCGTCACTTCTTGAAACTTTGCGGCATGGTGTTCATCGAGGCGAGATCGTTCATGATCTGCTGCGCCGTGGGGCTTGTGGAGTCGAACTGGAGGTACTTGGTCCAGATCTCCTTCGCCTTGTCGGGCTGTTTCAGGTCCATCCAGTAGACCACGCCGAGGTTGTAGAGGCTCTGCAGGTGCTTGGGATCGATCTTCTGCGCCTTCTCGAGGTTGGCGATCGCCTTGTCGTACCAGCCGAGCTTCCGGTACATGATCGCCTGGTCGGTCATGGCGTTCACGTTGTCCGGGTCGAGTTCCAGCGCCTTGCCGTAGGCGTTGACCGCCTTTTGCGGCTGGTCGGTGTCGAAGTAGTCGTTGGCAAGCTGGGTCCAGGCCCGGAGGTTCTTAGGGTCCTCGGCGACGATCTTCTCGGCCTCCACGATGCGCCGCTGGTAGTCGGTCGGTGTACCGGCCCCCTGGGGAACGGAGACGTTGGAGGGAAGGTCCTTGTTGCCGGCCAGGTTGAAGATGATGTAGCCGCCCAAAAGCCCCACGATCATCGCTACGACTATGGTAAGAACGTTTTCCTTACTCACAAACCCTCCTTAAGCTGCCTTCGTCTCTGCAGGCACAGGGGCTTTTTCCCACAGCGCCACGATGGGGCTCGCCACGAAAACGGACGAGTAGGTTGCCACCAGGACGCCGACCACGAGCGCGAATGCGAAGTCGTTGATAACCTCGCCGCCGAAGAAGTACAGGGAGGAGGCGGCCAGGAAGGTGGTCAGCGAGGTGATGATGGTACGGGAAAGCACCTCGTTGATGCTCCTGTTGAAGATGGTGACCATCGGGTCCTTGAGGCTCTTGTGCATGTTCTCGCGGATACGGTCGAATACGACGACGGTATCGGTCAGCGAGTAACCGGCGATGGTGAGGACCGCGGTGATCAGCAGGATGTTCACTTCCTTGTGCATCACGTAGAAGACGGCGATGATGGCAAGGACGTCGTGCATGGTTGCGACCACCGCCGCCACGCCGAACTTGAAGTCGAAGCGCCAGGCGATGTAGAGGATGATCCCCAGCATGGAGAGAGCGACTGCGACCAGGGTGTCCTTTTTCAGCTTCTCGCCGATGGAGGGGCCGATCTCGGTGGAACTCTCGACGGTGAAGGGGTTCTGCGGCAGCTGCTGCGTCAGTATCTCCTCCACGTTGGCAGCGGTCTTGTCGGAGTGCATCTTCACAAGCATCTGGTTGCCGCCGGTGATCTCCTGCAGATCGACCTCCTTAAGCCCCCCCTTGGCCAGCGCATCGCGCACGCCCTGCGTGGTCACGGGCTGGGCGAACTTGAGCTGCATCGAGGTGCCGCCCGAGAAGTCGATACCCATGTTCGCCGTGCCACGGCCGATGGCGATGATGCCGAGGATACCGAGGATAGCGACGATGCCGGAGATGATGAAGGAGATCTTCCTCATCCCTATGAAATCTATGTTGGTCTTGCGTAACAGTTCCATTGGTCCCCCCCTTATATGCTGAGTCTCTTCACGTGGAAACGCTCCAGGAAGGCGTCAAAGATCACCTTGGTGGACACGAGCGACGTGAAAAGGTTGATGATGATACCAAGGCTCAGGGAGACTGCGAACCCCTTGACCGGGCCGGTGCCGAACTGGAACAGCACGGCCGCCGTGATGAGCGCGGTCACGTGCGAGTCCATGATGGTGAGAAACGCCTTGTCGTACCCTGCGTCGAGGGCGGCATGCGGCGTCTTCCCGAGCCTCAGCTCCTCTCTGATCCTCTCGAAGATGAGAACGTTGGCGTCGACGGAGATACCGACCAAAAGGACGATCGCAGCGATACCGGGGAGGGTCAGCGTGGCGCCGAGGGCGGAGAGCGCTCCCATCAGGAAGAAGATGTTCAGCACCATCCCGAAGTTCGCCACCAGGCCGGAAACCTTGTAGTAGATCGCCATGAACACGAATACGAGGGCGACCCCGATCATGCCGGCCATGAGCCCCTTCCTGATCGATTCCTTGCCCAGGGAAGGTCCCACGGTCACGTTCTGCAGGATCTTTACCGGCGCGGGGAGCGATCCGGCGCGCAGTACGATGGCGAGGTCGGCAGCCTCCTTCTCGGTGAAGGAGCCGGAGATCTGGGCGCTACCGCCGGAGATCCTCTCACGGATCACCGGGGCGGAGTAGACGTTGCTGTCGAGCACGATGGCGAAACGCTTGCCGACGTTGGCGGCGGTCACCTGGTCGAAGAGCCTTGCGCCGGTCGAGTTGAAGTCGATGGCGACGTAGGGCTGGTTGTACTGGGAGTCGATCCTGATCTGTGCGTCGGTCAGGAGATCGCCGGTGATGATCGCCTTCTTCTTGACCGCGATCGGGGTCTCTGAGACGGCTCCGGTGGCCGGATCGGTCCGTTTCTCGTAGAGGATCTCGGAGTCCTCGGGAAGACCGGTGGTGGCGGCGGTGGCCGGGTTCACGCTCTCATCCACCAGCTTGAACTCGAGCCTTGCCGTCTTGCCGATCAGTTCGATGGCGCGCTTGGGGTCCTTGATGCCGGGGAGCTGCACCACGATGTTCGTGAGCCCCTCGCGCTGGATCACCGGCTCGGAGACGCCGAACTGGTCAATCCTGTTCCTGATGGTCTCCAGGGCCTGGGCGACTGCGCGGTCCTTCCTGACCTGGGCCTCTTTCTCGTTGATACGCAGCTGCATGGACACGAAACCACCCTCGTCGATGGCGGGGATAAGCTCCATGTCGGGGTATTTCTTCTTGACCACGGCCTGCACCTTGTCAGCGGTGCCGCGGTCGTACAGGGAGAGCTGCACCTTGTCGCTGCCAACCCTTGCGATCGACTTGTAGCGGAGGTTATCCGTGGTAAGCGAGTCTTCAAGGTCGGTGGCGATGAGGTCAAGCGACCCTTCGACAGCCTTCTGGGTCTCAACCTCCATGACGAGGTGGGTCCCCCCCTGCAGGTCAAGACCGAGATGAATCTTGTCCTTGGGGAGCATCATGTCCGTCCACCAGGTGGGGAGCGTGGTCACGAGCGTCGGCGTCAGGTAGAGCACCGAGGCGACGATAAATGCTACGATCAGAGAGATGCGCCAGGTATAACCCTTCATGGGAAAAGCTCCTTTCGGAAAAATTGGATCAATGCATTTAGTCCTGCTTGATAGACGCAATATACCCTTTGTTGATTCTTACGTTGACGCCGGGAGCGATCTCCAGGGTGACGACCTGATCGTCGAGGGCGGAGACCTTGCCGTGCATGCCGCCGGCGGTAACCACCTGGTCCCCTTTCTTGAGCGCTTCCAAAAGAGCCCTGTGCTCCTTGGCCTTTTTCTGCTGCGGCCTGATCAGCAGAAAGTAGAAAATGGCGAACATGAAGACGAGCGGGATCAATCCCTGGAACTGCGCCATCATCCCCCCACCCTGCGCGCCCGCCTCCGGGGCCGCCATTGCAAACGCCAAACCAAACATGTATTACCTCCTGGATTTGAATTCCATCGTTTAAAAAAAATTTCATACCGCGGAGCACGCGGAGTGCGCGAAGCAAAGCTTTGGGGTTTAAACCCAAAGGAGTTTGGTCTTCTCTGCGTACTCTGCGCTCTCTGCGGTTAAACCGCCTGTGCCCTCATCGCGTAGAACTCTTTCCTGAACCGGGAGAACTCACCTTTTTCGATGGCACTCCTCGCCTGTTTCATCAGGTCCAGGTAGTACTGCAGGTTGTGCCAGCTGTTCAGCCTGGAGGCGAGTATCTCCTGGCTGCGGTACAGGTGCCGCAGGTACGCCCTGCTGTAATTCCTGCAGACGTAGCAGCTGCAGGCGGGATCGATGGGGGACTGGTCCTCCGCGTAGATGGCCGCCTTGATGTTGATCCTGCCGAAACTGGTGAAAAGGGCACCGTTTCTGGCGTTTCTGGTCGGCATGACGCAGTCGAACATGTCAAAGCCCGCGTTGATACCCTCGATCAGGTCCTCCGGTGCGCCGATCCCCATGATGTAGCGCGGGGAGTTCTCCGGGAGGATGTCCGAGCAGGCCTGCATCATATCGTGCATGACCTCCTTCTCCTCCCCCACCGAAAGGCCGCCCAGGGCGTAGCCGTCGAAACCGATATCGATGATCTGCCGGGCGCTCTCACGTCTGAGTTCGGGGTGCATCCCCCCCTGCACGATGCCGAAAAGCGCCTGGTCCGGCCGGCTGTGCGCATCCTTGCAGCGCCTGGCCCAGCGCGTGGTGAGTTCCAGCGACCTTTGGACGTAGGAGTATTCGGCAGGATACGGCGGGCATTCGTCGAAGCACATCGCGATGTCGGCGCCCAGCGCCTCCTGGATCGCTATCGAGACCTCGGGGGAGATGAAGTGCCTGGAGCCGTCGATGTGGGAGCGGAAATTAACCCCCTCCTCGGAGATCTTCCTGAGTTCCCCGAGCGAGAAGACCTGGAAGCCGCCGCTGTCGGTGAGCATGGGGCGGTCCCAGTGCATGAAGCGGTGCAGTCCCCCCAGGCGTTGTACCAGTTCGTGTCCCGGGCGCAGGTACAGGTGGTAGGTGTTGGCGAGGATGATCTGGGAACCCACCTCGACGAGTTCCTCGGGCGTCATCGCCTTCACCGTCGCCTGCGTGCCGACCGGCATGAATATCGGCGTCTCTATCCTGCCGTG
>Ga0209317_1000814_pt1 | contig 33397 bp, 29 predicted proteins | sample RifGroB2_FD_183994 | JGI IMG/M metagenome (GOLD analysis project Ga0209317, IMG submission 183994) | Soil microbial communities from Rifle, Colorado, USA - Groundwater B2 (SPAdes) (version 2) | ecosystem: Environmental > Terrestrial > Soil > Unclassified | place: Rifle, Colorado | collected...
TCACTACACCCGCCACAGCAAAGTCAATATCGTTTGTCGCGAGACCGTAGGGGAGGGTGAAGTGCTCTGCATAAACGGTCATGGGCCAGCTGCCGATCAGGAGGCCGTGGTGAAAGAAGCCCAGGGCGGAAAGCTCTTCCAAGAGGTCTGTCACCGAAGGTACAAATGGGCTATGGTCGAATCGGATGTGCATGGTTTACCGTTTCTCCAGAAGTTTCTTCAGGGTATGCAGCCGGACCTGGTTAATCGAGAGGTCCTTTTTCAGTTTTTTCTTCCTTTCGAACATCGGGCCGAGTTCGTCCGCCTGCTTCGGTGAAACGTGCTCAAACACCACCTTGTCCCCCTTGCGGAATCTGATGCAAAGGTAGAGGTACTCCTTCCCCCCGCTCTTGACTTTCCGCTGGCCGAGCGAACCTTTGGGCAGTTTTTCAAGCTCGCTTTTCAGCCTTTCCACCACGCGCACGCAGCGGCTCCTCTCCGAGTCCAACATGCTGAAAACACTGTCGTCCTTCTTCTTGTCATGTCTGATAGCTGGCATGGTCCACCTCGGTTTTGTACCAACATACTACCATATGAGATGTAATAATGGTACAAGTTATTTGTACCAACAGGCGGGATTTTATGAAGTGATGTTAGCAAAAACCGTCTGCGGAACAACTCCTTCAGCCTGGTCTATCTCACAGAAGATCGCGCAGCTTCGACTGTGACGATAATTTGGTACAGCGTCCATTGCCTTCGTCCGATCTTCCAAAAGATTGGTCATTACTGCCCCCTTCTGCCTTTGTGAGCATTCCCTGTTTGACGTCCCAGGTATTTTGGTGTATGTTTGGCGCTCTTTAATTTTAATGAGCTTATGGAAGGGGAGGGGGCGTGGGCGAGCAGCTGTTCCTTGAGCGTTTTTTCTGGTTCGACAACGAAACCAGACTGGGACGCTTCCCCAACGCCTTCAAACTCGCGGCGCGTTTTGAGATCAGTACCAAGACCGCCCAGCGCTCCATCGACTATTTCCGCGACCGCCTGCAGGCTCCCCTCGAATACCTCATCCCCCGCAAGGGGTACCATTACACCGACGCGGGGTTCCAGCTGCCGCTGGCGCGCCTTTCCGAAATGGAACTCCTGGCGCTGCTCATCTCCAGCAAACTTATCAGCGACGCCTCTGCCGGCTCGCTGGCTGAGGAATTGGAGAGCGTCTCCCGCCGCCTGGGTTCTCTTCTGGCTGCCAACCTGCCGGGACGTGCCAAACCAGAGGAGGCGTTTTCCTTCCGCTGGAAGGGGATCAGCCCCACGGACCCGCTTACCTTCAAGGTGGTCACCTCTGCCCTTTTGCAGGGGAAGCTGCTCACCTTCTGCTATTACTCCCCGACCGCCAGCAACAGCACCATGCGCACCGTTGAGCCGCACCACATGGTCAACTACATGGGTAACTGGCACCTGATCGCTTTCTGTCGCCTGCGTAACGACTGGCGGGACTTCGTGCTGGGGAGGATGACCCTCGGGAGCGTGCAGGAGGAGCTTTTCACCCCCCGCGCGGCCAGCGACTGGCGCCCCTACCTGGACAGCACCTTCGGCATCTTCCAGAACCGCAACAATTTTGCGGTGCAGCTCCGGTTCTCTCCGGAGTGCTCGCGCTGGGTTAGGGGGGAGCTTTGGCATGAGGGGCAGGTGGAGGAGGTCCAGGCCGACGGCTCGCTCCTGCTGACCGTACCGGTCTCCCACGAGGCGGAGATTATGATGGAGATCCTGAAGCACGGAGCTGAGGTTGAGGTCTTGGAACCGGAGTGGCTGCGGGATAAGGTGATTCGGGAAATGGAAAACGGGTTAAAGAATTATCGCCACGAAACTGCACCTCCCAATCCTGGTGTAGTATAACCTGCGACAGAGCGGAAAACGATGGCCTTAATGATTCCAGACGACATAGCGCAGTTCACCACACCGGGGGAGCAGGTTTTCTATCGCTTCCTTAGGAGTGTCGCGAAGCCGGACGACCTTTTCCTGGTCTGGTACGCGCCTGACGTGACTGATTCCGAGCCAGACTTTATCCTGTTCTGCCCGGATGTGGGGCTGATCGTCTTCGAGGTGAAGGACTGGACCATCGGGCAGATATGCGAGGTGACGCCGAAGACCTTCAGGCTCAAGATCGGGTTCAAGGAGGAGTCACGCACCAACCCCCACGAACAGGCGCGGGCCTACGTGCATAACCTCCTGGAATGCATCCGCAACGATGGCAAATTGGTGAACCGTGACGGCTTCGCCCAGGGAAAGCCGAAGATTCCGATCTCCCACGGCGTGGTGTTCCCCAACATGAACTCCTTCGAGTACAAGGAACGTTTCGCCAACGACGCCATCATACCGGTCTCCAAGATCCTTTTCTGGGACGACCTAGACCCCCACTCCGAGCTGAGCGACCCTTCGGGCAGGGCCTTTCGGGAGGCCATACGGGATCGCTTCGATCCCAGGTTCCCCTGCAACATCTCGCCGCACGAGTTGAACCATTTGCGCCAGCTGCTCTATCCGACCATCCGGATCAACACACTGGAGCGCGGTCCGCAAGATGAACTTACCCACCACGAACAGAGCGTGAGGCTTTTGGACCACCACCAGGAAGCAGTGGCCAGGCGCTTCAACGGCGGTCACCGCATCATCACGGGACCCTCTGGGTGCGGCAAGACCCTGGTGCTGGTGCATCAGGCGGTGTTCTTAAGAAAATACAACCCCGCCGTGAAGCGCATCCTGCTTCTTTGCTACAACGTTACCCTGGTTAACTATCTGCGGCGGCTGCTGGCGGCCCAAGGGGCGCCCCTTGGGCCGGACGGGGTAGAGGTGCTGCACTTTTATGAGCTCTGCGAGCGCCTGATCGGAGAAAAGGTGCAGCATGAAAACCAGGACGTTGACTACTACCAGCTCGTGCTGGAGGAGACCCTCTCGTGTGAGGCATCGGACAGCGCGACCTACGACGCCATTTTGGTGGACGAGGGGCAAGACTTCTCGGACCAGATGCTGCAAGTGGTGATGCGGTGCCTGAACAGGAAGACCGACTTCCTCACCATCGCGCTGGATGAGGGGCAGGACCTCTACGGTCAGAAGCGCAACTGGAAAGGCTCGGGCATCAACGCGAAGGGACGTACCCGCCAGTTGGACGTCATCTATCGCAACACCCGGGAGATCGCCAGTTTTGCCAATCAGTTCCGCTTCGGAAGCTCGTTACACCGACAGGACGCGTGCAGGCAGCCATCCCTGCTTCCGGACCCGAGGATATCGAGCGGGCCGCTGCCAGTTCTGAAACAATACGCTTCGGTGGAGGCGGTGCTCGACCATGTGGCGCAAGAGATCAAGGGGCTGGTCGACGCGGACGCAATCCCATCCTCGGAGATAGCCGTGCTCTATACCACGAAAAAGGGCGGCATGATGGGTGATCTGAACATACCTGAACGGGCCGCTGCCGCGCTGGAGCGCCGCGGGATGTTGACCAAATGGCTTTCCGAGGACTATCGCGCCAAGCGATCCCACGACATAACCTCCAGTAGCGTGACCATCTCGACCATCCACTCCGTCAAAGGGCTCGATTTTGCCTGCGTGTTCCTGATCGGGTTGGATGCCATGGAGCCGGGGGAGCGCTGGGCCCAGGAGCAGATAAACAGCTTGGTCTATGTGGGGATCACGCGGGCGAGATACCGGCTGGAAATCCCGTTTGTAACAAAAACTGCGCTGGTGGAGCGTCTTTTTTCGGCGGCGGCAGCAAGTGTGGCCTAATGTCTTGGATAGTTTTTGGAGAGTGGCTGTTCAGCACCTGCGACTAGGAGGTAGCTGTGTCCAACTTTGCGTCGGTTGAGATTGCTGAACCCGCCTTGTTGATAAGGATAAGCCAGCGATTTGGCGATGGGATGTCCAAGGATAAGCTTTACGAGTCAACACGTGGAGTTTGGGTGATCGGTGAAAGGCGCTGTAACGCCAGTTTTGCCTTTTCTGTGGCCAACGGGATCATTCGTGAAGTCTATGAAATCAAAACATGGCACCCTGCCGGCTCGACACCGTACCTGACATGAAGCGGAGAAGACGTCGATTACCCCGGTAGATGGGAATTTCTAGGCTCTTTAGCTCCAGCTGAACTAAGAGACCGGTTCCGTTGCACACTATTTTAAAAGGGGATCTACCAACCCAATAATGTACCTGAACTGTTTAAATGCTGCCAAAGAAAATAGGGCGCTAGGACGCTATATGGGGGAGGTGCTGTGGTAAATATGACAGGCACAAACCTAAACATGTCGGGAGGCGAGTCTTATGAAAACTGATTTCGACCTGCTTGAGGACTTCCTGGCCTTCACCTACGCTACAGAGGAGAGAAGGAAATGTTTGGCCTGCGGCTGCGAGTTGAGCGATGAGGAGGCGGCCGACGACGATTGCCGCCTTTGCAGCGTCTGCCGAGAGGACCAAGAGGCGGATGACGAGCAGTAAGCCCGCATTGGTCGGGGTGACAAGTTATTGTGTTGAAAGCGAGGGAGGGCATGATGACCATCGACGAGGTTTTCTCTAGCGCAGCTGCAAAGGGATTGGTAGCTAAGAGGTGGTGCGGATCGAGGCTTATTTCCTATAACGGGTACATCCACGAAGAGCGCGTCCGCAAGTGGCAGGCCCTTGACCTCGCCATTCGCATGGGGCTGGAACAGCCAGCGGCGCTGGCTTCATGTGCTGTTTGCGGCGCGCAACCATCACCCGTAATCGCCTACCACTCGGAAGATTTCGGTTCCATGTCGGGTCACTACCCGGTTTGCCGCAGTTGTCATACCAGAATCCATAACCGGTTTAGGAATCCGGAGCGTTGGAATGAGTTTTTAGCCACGGTAGGGGTCGGTAGTAAGTGGTTTGAGCAGCTCTCCTGCAACGACCGCAGCCGGGAGACCAGCCACGTTGAGGAGCCTGCATCAGCACGCAAACACGATCACAAGGAGCTGAAAATGAGCCTTCCTCCTGGGCCAAGCAGAGCCGCATCCTCACCAGACAACCCTCGCAAAGAGATGAATGCCGCCCGAGTTGCCTTCGTGAAGGCCTTGGGTATTGAGCACCAGAGGATGAACCCAAATCCCGATAGCGGTTATAAATTCGAGCATAATCTGGTCAAACGCGAAGGCTATCTGGCAGAAGCAAGGCGTCTGCGCGAAGTGTACGCAGAGATGGTTACAAAACACGGTATTAATCAAAATGTCTTGGATAAGATGGATAGTAACTTGGCTAATCGTGACCGGATGGTCCATTGGCGATGAGCGAACTTTTCTGAGGCTTGGAACACTGAGGTTTTTTTTCGACTTTTTTTAGATCGTAATTTCCGCTAATAGGAGAGCAAAATGAGCTCTGGTAAACCATCCGACTGGGAGGATACAAAGAGGCAACTACAGGGTTCGAATCCCATCTTGGATAACAAGACGTGGCTTCGTCATCGGTTGACAAAAAAAGATGGCACCCCTATACAGGCAGCTGGAATTGACTTAATGGTACTCGCGGGGACGTACACTGTTAAGGAAATCGCTGATAAAGTCGGTGCAAGTATAAAACGAGTAGAAAACCATATAGAGCATTTGAAAGATGGCGATTCTCGAAATAAGAACACAAACATGCTACCCCATAAACTTAATGTCATAAAACGACCGGATGGGGTTGTTATCTTCGCCTTAAAATAATTAGACACTACTTATTTACCCAAAGCCAGTAGGCAACCTGCTCTTTTGGGGATAGATCAGATGCCAGAAGACAAAAATTGATTCATGTTTGATTATTTGTAAATATAAAGAGCCGTGTGGTAATTACATTTAAAACAGCTCTCTTAGAAGAAGATTGGTATGGTTTAGAAATGTGTTGAGGTGAGTGTGGAAATTAAAGCTATGACAGGGTTCTCGTTGATCGGAGCCGGAAACACCGCCCAACTGGCGCTGGACGGAAAACTGGTTACCTTGGGAACGCTGACGCTTTTGGGCTACCACGTAACAAAATCTCCAGAGAATAACGGTAAGGGTGAATTTTGTTATCGGTGTGCTCCGCAGGGAACAGGCATTCTTCGGGCATGGTACCAGGTGAGCATTACTTGTAATGGCGTTCATGGAGCCGTCTGGATCTGCTCGCACTGCAGTACCGCTCACCAACACCAAAGCTGCGGACAAAGCATTTGGGCAGAACTCACCAAAGAAAATAAAAGCTTGTACAGCTCTGGCGTGCCAGGGGTAGATAACGTCATGGGAGCAGGTGGAAGGCCTGGTGAGCGGGTTTCTCTCTGCTCAAGCGCCGAATCCGATGTGGGCAATGAGAAACCCAGAATCTATAGTGAAAATGATAACGACAACAAGGGTATTGGTAGGTTTATTCTGGAAGTGCTTTTTAAATATCCGGATTTAACAGCGGCTGACATTAGCGAAAAATTGGCATCAGAGCATAAGGTCACGGTATTTAGGTCCTATATCAACAGCCTTTTATACGGGGAACTGAAAAGGTGTGTTACAAAAGATGCCCATTTTCGATGGAGACTAATTGAGGCTCACCCCGGCCACAAACAAGCTGCGACGGTGGCCAAAGAAGAAGAGGTTTTTGTTAAATATGAATCTACCTTCAATTATGAAACTTTTTTGGCCTCGAATAAGCCTCATTACCTCATTACCGACGACCAGTTTTATAAATGGTTGTCATCAGTCAAACAAAGCAGCCTGAAAAGCAGCACCATAGGTGCGCTTGCAGCTAAGCTCAGCCTTCCGTGCCCCGAGGCAAAACGAGCAGAAGTCATTTCTGAGTATGTCGACATATCCTTGGTCGACTTGTACGAAATGGAAGATTCTCAGTTTCGCAGAACATTGCTCCTCATCATTGCCGCCGTGGCAAATGATCTTTTAAATGAGTCAGACAGTATTGGGAATAAAAACCAAAGATATCCCCTTGTTTCCTCGACCAACTCCGACCGCTTTACCAGCCTTGCTGAAGATGACTCTGTAACTGAAGCATTAATCGTGACACGTTTTAAGGATGGGCGGGAAAGCGCCATCGGTCTGGCAACAAGGTTCGGAAAAACCGCACCAGAAATCATATCACTGCTGCAAAAACGAGGATACCTATCAGAGACACAGTTGTCCGCTGACGATGGTGATGGTGATGGTATTCCTGCGCTTTTTTTGGCGATATTAAGGTTATACGGCATATCTTTTCAGCAATGGTGTTTATCTTTCTCCACAACGGTGGAAACTGCACGAAGGGCCCTAAAGCAATTTTTGTCGAGAGATGTCATCTCTAGTAGTGGCTTGAAGGTAATACATTGCATAAAATCGGAATTACCTGAACTGTATTCCCGTCTAGCTGAGCAGCGCTCTGAAGAGAGGCCCAAACCTGGTCTGGTGCAGGTCGCTCGTGAAGTTAGCAAAAACGAACACATGACTCTCGAATCACATATCGCACAACTTTTTTCTGAGGGGAACGGTATTGTATCGATATCTCGGCAGTTGGGCGTCACTGCGATATTGGTTTTTTCCACTTTAGTCCGGGCGAAAATTGTTAAGCGCAAACCTGGTTCTGCGTACAACATTGCTAAAATTCCACATGCTCTCAGGAATAGATTGAAACTTGACACCATAAACTTTGGCATATGGTGCGACAGTATGGCAGTGTCACCCACGATTGCTCTGAAAGCAATCAATGCTTTTGAGGCTAGCAAGGAAGTGCCAGAGTCGGGTCAGGTGGTCATAGAGATGCTGAAACAGGAATATCCCGAGATGTACCACGCAATGCTTGTACCTTGGGGAAAAGGGGACATCGATGAATCCCCATCTGGCCTTACCGTAGCAGTGGGAAAACCAGAAGAAGCAGACGAAATCAAGTATGCGGTCACCGCATTTCTTCGTAGGCTTAAGCTCGCGGTAATGCCAACTGATTTACTTGATGATGACCTCTGGAAGACCTGGACAAGTACCTTAGTGGACGCAGGGTTCGCAGAAAAATATGTTGCAGCAGAGGCAAAAAAAAGAGGTTTTTTCTGGAGCTCATCAAAGGATGAGGAGCGATTCGACAGATACCTCTATCTTCCATTGCCTCACCTAACACATGGCACATTAAGGTTGGAGGTCAAAAGAACGGTAACCTTGTGTGTGGCCTATGCAGCTTCAGAACATCTGTCTGGCAGAGATTTCTGTGGTCAACTACTCGAGGATGCTCCTACAGAGGCTGCTATTCCTGAAGTACAGCAATCAGGTGCAATTTCCTTCGACATGATCTTTCAAGCAGAAAATCCAGCTGAGCTCCTGTGTCCAGGTATCTGGGATTTGTGGAAAAAAAACATAATCAGATATGATAAAGAATCTACGCGTATAGCTGATCTAGTGGATGAACTGGGGGTGCTCTATTGGCAGGCGCGGTGGGGGAAAGAAACCTTGGGTGATTATCTGAACTTTAACCTGGCGGATTTTAAGACGATTCAATACCCAGGCAAAGCACGGACGGTATTGATATCTTTTGCCAAAGTTGGAACTGACCTAGCAAGGCGAGTGGTGGGCGCATCGGGTCACCACGCAAACCAAGGCTGCGATGTACGGGTTGCGACCATGCCTCTAACGCAGCAGGCAAAAGCTCTGGGCATACCAGCCGCCCAAAAAGAATCTGCCCGTGATCTCCGTCAGGTTCCCCACATGACACCTTCTGAACACCAGCGCCCTCAGCAGGGAGCATTCGATCGGAAGGAGGTACCCTGGAAGGCCTCTCTTCTCGACGAAATACTTGATGATTATTTTTAAATCAACCTTTTATGCGCAGGTTTTATGGCTAATATTTCCGTTCACGAACATAAAGTAATCGATAATAAAGAAATCACGATGGCTGATGCATTGAATCAGCTATTGCCGCTTGGGCGTAGATTTAGCATGGCTGTCGGCTATTTTTACCTTGGAGGGTACCGGCTTATCAAAGAGGACTTCGATGCCATATCGAGTCGAGAACCTATTAGAGTGATAATGGGTAACAGGACCGACAATTTCACGGCTCATGTCATCAGGGAAGGTGTTGAGCTTAGTAAAATACAGGGAACTTCTGCTAATCGTGAACTTACCCCGGTAGAAGGTATCAGGCTGCAAATCGAGTCTGTTATTGCCGATTCGCCCGAATCTCATTCCGCATACAGCTTAAGGGATTTGATCGCTTTGGGTCGGCTAAAGGTCCGAGTCTATACGGGACCTTCTGACTATTTTCACGCTAAGGTCTATTTGATAGGTAGGGAAGATCTTTACGACGGATACGCCGTCATCGGATCCAGCAATTTTAGCCGAGCTGGTTTCACGGGAAATAGCGAGCTAAATGTACTAACCAAAGATTCCTATTCAAATCTTTATGAATGGTATGAAGCTCTATGGAATTCAGACGAGGTGGAGGATTTCAGTCTGGATCTCCTGGAAATCATAGATGCTAATGTCACCAGACCATCCCACTACGTTCCCCATGAAACCTCTGAGTCAGGTACAAATCTGGAATTCGCTATACCAGGTTTCATCGAGATCAGGGAGTACCAAAAAGAAGCGATTAGATCATGGTTCAAGAACAATGGACACGGAATTCTTGAGATGGCGACTGGCACAGGGAAGACCATAACCTCCTTAATCGCTGCTGCCAAGGTGTACCAATATAGAAAAAGACTTGCACTTGTTATAGTCTGTCCTTATCAGCATCTCGTAGTCCAGTGGGAAAAGGAATGCCTGAAATTTAATCTGCAGCCCATTCTTGGTTTTGAGGCCAAGAAATCGTGGGAAAACGACCTGAACGCCAAAATAACCAGCTTTAACGTTGGCGCGATGTCGAACTTTTGCCTGATCACTACAAATGACACCTTTTCTTCCAAGGCAATGCAGGAATCTTTGTCGAAGTTGAAGGACGACACCATGGTCATTGCCGATGAATGTCATCATATGGGCGCCAGTGACATGCGCGAAAAGCTTCCTGATAACTTTGGCTTCCGTCTGGGCCTTTCCGCAACCCCGGAACGATGGTTTGACGAAGAGGGGACATCATCGTTGAAAAGTTATTTTGACGGGGTGGTTTTTTCCTATTCTTTGAAGGATGCTATCGGCCCATTCCTGACAGAATACTACTATTATCCGCACATTGTCGTTTTGACCGAGGACGAGAATGAACAGTATCTCGAGCTTTCGGTTAAGATCTCACAGGCGAGCGCCATGAGTGGCGACACGGAAGCAGCAGGTAATACCTATCTGAAAACCCTGCTTCTGAAGAGAGCCCGACTGATCAGCAAGGCAGAAAACAAGCTTGTCTTGCTCAAAGATCTGCTCAAAGATCAAAAAGAGTCGACACACAACATATTTTACTGTGGAAGCGCAATAGATGATGGCGAACGCCAGGTTGATAAAGTAGTGTATATGCTTGGCAAGGAACTCGGTATGAAGGTGCATCCTTTCACCTCCACTGAAAACAAAGCTCAGCGCAAAGAGCTGCTCTCAAAATTCCAGTCCGGTTTGCTACAAGGATTGGTCGCCATCAAATGCCTGGACGAAGGGGTGGATGTCCCTGCCACCAAGACAGCGTATATCTTGGCAAGCAGCACCAACCCACGTGAATTCATTCAGCGGCGGGGCCGCTTACTCAGGAAATCACCCGGGAAGAAATACTCATATATCCATGACTTTATCGTGATTCCCCGGGATCTGGATCGGGTTCATGTTATGGAAAGTTCTGTATTTAATACCGAACGCCAGTTGGTTAAAAAAGAGCTGGCCCGATTCAAGGAGTTTGCGGATTTGGCCATCAACTCGCAACAAGCACGCGCGGTTATTCTTTCTGTGGCAGACAAATACAATCTGCTGGATTTCTAGGAGGCAAAGGCATGTCGAAGGAAAATGTGCAATCCATTTTTAGGCAGGCACCAGAAGATATACAGAAATTGGTTATGAAGGTGATCGATGCTGAGAATTCAAAGATCCATTTCAAAAAACCTCACGGCATAAAAGAGGATCTTGTCGAAGTGGTGAAAGAGGTAATTAAATGAAACTGGACTACATCAAAGTTACCAATTTTAGGCAGTTCTACGGAACGCAGACCATCGAATTCTCAAAGTCTGCTGATCGTAATGTCACGGTCATCCATGGTGAAAACGGATTCGGCAAGACCGCCCTCCTGAATGCCTTTAGCTGGTGTCTGTACGGAAAAATAAACCTGCCCCAAGATCATATTCTCGTCAACGAAAGAACAGAAGGGGAAGCCCCTGCCGGTAGCAAGCTTCGTGTTTCTGTAGAGATGGCGTTCCGAGATAAAAATAATCAATACAGTGTGGTCAGAAATTTAGATGGTCAGGTAGTAAATGGCGAATTCAAGCCTCTAGGAGAAAATGTCCTGGTCAGCTATGTCGATGAGGTGGGGAAGACCCAGGTCCCCAAAAATGCGCAAAACACCATCGATCAGATTCTACCGGAAAGTATGAGCCCTTATTTTTTCTTCGATGGTGAGCGTATTGACAACCTTTCCAAAAAGGAAGGTTCCAAGGACATTCAAGCCGCAATCAAAAACATAATGGGACTCGAGGTATTGGAAAGAAGCCGCAACCACTTAAATGATGTCAGGAAGGTCTTCATGGCTGAGTTGGAATCATATGCCTCCAATGAACTACAAAAGCTTATAAAAGAACGAACATCCATTGAGGTCAGTATATCAGAGATATTAGACAGAAAAGAGACCATTTCCAAGAACATTTCAGCAATAAAGGATGAGAAAGTCAGAATTGAAGACAAGTTGCGTGAGCAGGAGGGTGCTAAGGAGCTTCAGGCAGAACGCGACCGACTCGACAAGCGAAAGTCCGAGATTCAAGTCGAGATCAAGACTAAACTTGCCGAAATAAAGTCCGTTTGCAGCAAACGCGGTTTTCTGGCTTTTACCCATGGCATTATCACCGCTGTCTCTACCGTTCTTGACGAAAAAAGGGTGAAAGGTGAAATACCCGCCGGTATTAAGCAGCAATTCGTCGAAGACTTGCTTGAAACGGGAGTTTGCATTTGCAAGACCCATTTGGTTCCGGGAACCCCGGAGTACGACGCAGTGAAGTCATGGGTAGGGAAATCGGGCAACCAGGATTTGGAGGATGCATTTATCCAGACCAGCGGGGATGTAAAACTTTTAAAGGAATTGCGTGATGAGATGTTTGCCCACCTCAGGTTGCTGACGAAATCACTTGAGCGCTCGCGCGAGAGTCAAAGGATACTTGAAGAGGAGATCGATCAAATCGGTTCCAAGCTCGCCGATAAGGACAGCGAAGAAATCAAGGGGCTGGAACGGCGCCGTCGTGAAATCGATACAGAGTTCCAAGAACTTCACTTCAAGAGCATTGAGATTGCCAATGAGCTCAATAGCCGCAATCTGCAACTTCAAGAGGTCGACAGAGAAATAGGAAAAATAAAAGTTGTCGAAGTTAAGGCGGTGTTAGCAAAGCGGCGTATGGAGGCTTGTCAATCAGCGAAAATTCTTATTGATGAAATCTACCAGGTAATCGCAAGAAAGGTGAAGGACGACTGTCAGGCCAAAATTACCGAGGTTTATACACGATTTTTGAAGAAGCCCTATACCGCGCAACTGCTTGATACCTATGAGTTGCAGATCTTGAAAAATTCTGGGGATGAATTACGGCCGGTAGCGATGTCCCAAGGGGAGCGACAAATCACCAGCCTTTCTTTCATTGGAGCGTTGGTGGATATTGCCAGGCGCAATTATGATGAAAACAAAAAATTCTATTTTGGAGGCATCTATCCACTGGTGATGGACTCACCTTTTGGACAGCTTGACCCCGAGCACAGAAAGCACGTTGCCGAAGGGATACCCGAACTCGCGCCGCAGGTCATTTTGATGGTTGCTGACCAGCAGTGGACCGGCGATATCGAAACAACCGTGCGTCCCAAGGTGGGCAAAGAATATTCGATCCGAAACTTCAATCCGAAAAGCGATCAATCAATGAAATACGAATATAGTACTATTGTGGAGGCCTAAAAAATGGCATCACGTTTGCGTCGAGCCAAGGATAAAGAAGAAGTATACAAAAGACTTGTCAACGAAGATGATTCACCTTTCTTACAGTTCAGCCATGTTTTTATAATGGCGGCAAGTGTAGGCCATTTGTATGGAAAGTCCGAGGAACTGCCCCCTGGTGGTGAACAGATCCCTTGGTCGGTTTTTAGTGACGACGCCGATCAGGCGATCGTGAATGCAATCGCTTTTGCGTCGACCTCGGAGCTGAAGCTATTACTGGCTACGGAAGAACAGATGGAGCGAAAATTCGATCTGATTGAGAAGTATGCAAATGGCGGCATTACGATCTTAAAGGACAAGATACTTGATGCGCCAGGAAAACCGATAGATAACCTCATCAATTTCATTTTTGAGATGGAGGGATCTACTACCAACAAAGCTAACATCATGGATATGGTTGACGATTTATTTTAATTCCATCCGTATCAACTTTATAGGATTAATGATTTAGGCGAATTGATTCTAATAGGCAATTAAATGATCTTTTACTGACATTGTTATTTATGGAGGGTGGTGTGACGAATTCTCTCAAAAACCAGCTTGGCACATTAGAAACAGAACACATTAAGTCCAACATAGAAAGGATCATTTCCAGTTACCGACATGTATGGGATATTTATACAGAGCTCTTACAAAACGCAGCCGATGCCATATACGACAAATTTGGAGATGAGAATTCTGATAAGGGCTCAATTACTCTGAAGCTTTTACCTAAATCGAGAACCATAATCGTCGAAGACAATGGCGTAGGTATCAGTGAAGACAACCTTTCAAAAATTTTGGTAAATGGAAAATCCATCAAACGGGAGTTAAATTCTGGTAAATACGGATTTATGGGCTTTGGATTCACATATATTGCGTTCCAGAGCGAGATGCTGATAATCGAAAGCGTTAAAGATGGTATTAAAGCAAGTAGGACCTATGTTGATTTGTACAAATTTATTTATGAAGAAGGTCCTATTCCTAACTCGTTTGAAGAGGAAAATAACTTTAAATCTGAAGCAGTCACCTCCGATAGTGGTACAAAAATAATAATAAAATTTCCATTGAAGTTTACGGATGACACCATTGAACAAAACCTTCAAGCTGCTTTTAGAATTGCTAATCATACTGATATTTTACCTGCAGTACTTAGGACTAAAACTGTAATTGGCCTTCTCGACCCAATTTTTGATAATAAACCAACCTTTGGGTTTAATCTTTTTCTCGATGGGGCACCTGTGTCAATAAAAACAGGCTACTTAACAACCAGAGAAATTGTCAAATCTGTGGTGCATTCGGAATCTCAATTTTATGAAATGAGTGTATACGAACAGCTAATTAAGATAACCGAGATAATTACCGTTGTTACTTCGCAAGATCAAGCAAGGAAAGCAATTCTTGTTGATATTAAAATGGATGATGTCCAAATCGGTGATCGTAATCCTCTGTTAGCACGTTTTCATCTGACATCAACCAGTAAAAGTCTTATTAACTCATATAACGAAAAATTTACTTATGGAGAGGAGAAATCTGATTTTAAAATAGAGCATGGCGTTTGGCTTTCAATAGCAGGTATGCCTATTGGCGTTTGTCTTGATGCTTTTGATCATAGCAATTATCTTCCGTTTACCGTGTTAGTAGATATAAAAGATACTTCAATTAGGAAGGAGCTGGATGCAGGTAGGAAGGGTATCAGTTCTTACAGGATGTATCAAATCGCAGAGAAAGCAAGGGAGCTGCTGGTCAACCTTAATTTTATTAAGTACCGACGCTATGTTGTCGGCGGTTCTGATACCAGGATTTCTGATCCGCTTTACGATCCCAAAAAAGACTTGGCTGATCGGTTAGTTTCTAAAACTCGAACTACAAGCGATTTAGTTCAAAAATTTCTACCTCCGTATGACGAGCAGGAAGTAATTAGTTTGTTTACCGAGTTAGTCTGTAAAGGAATCTTGAAAGGGTATCTACTGAAAATACTGTCTGGGTATGCTGTATACGATGGGTTGCTTGAATATAACATAAATAGTGCGACCGACACTACCTTTTCTGAAACTAACAAATTGGGTATTTCTAAGTTCAGATTCGATAACTACTCTGGAAATATTAAGCAAGATAATCTATTTGTAGAGTTTAAAACTAAATTTAGAAGCATTTATAGAGACATTGAAACAAATAAGAAAGATTTGAGCCATATAGATATATTGATTTGCTGGGATACTGAGTTCGAATGCAAGGATACAATATTACAAGAAAAAGGTGATCTGCTTGTAGAACGAGACCACACTCAAAACATATACTATGGAGCTACCCATCAACTCATTGGTTCCAATAGAAAACAGCCTCTTACTATAATAGAGTTAAAAAGTGTTCTAAAACACATGGGCGTCGATGTTGCTTAATGCTACTCTGTGTTAGCATTTTCTTGATTGTATAGAATTGTGGGAAGTCGATAAATGTTTGGTTCTGTTTTTAAATTAATTGGTGTTAAAACTAAAAAGGCTTTCAATTCCTTTACGTTCTATTTTCTCAGCCAACTGGCCAACCCCACGATGCAGATGGAGCCGGAATTGTTGTGCCAGCGTCGCTTTGTCGAGGGGCAGCCCAGCTCTCTTGCAGCGCTCTTTCAGCAGCGCCGTATAAATTTCATGGTGGTGCCCTCCGAAAACTTTCCATGTCATCTCCACGGCGTTTTCATTCGGGATGTTGATGAATGGCGGGATCGTTTCATCGGTTATGGACATGCAGAAACCCCAGCGACAGAGTATGTTCCAGTTCTGGATCCCGGTAATGCGCTTCAATTTGATCAGCTGGTCTTTTGACTTTTGGGAAAGCGTTACGTTTTCGATAACCATGGCCGTGCTCCTAGTTGAAATACCCTTGTCTTACAATAGTGCCACCTTTACTTTCGCTATGACGCAAAACCCAGGTCCTTGCAATGTACGGTCGCAGTTTCTCATAGTACTGGCCGACAATCTCCTCGTTTGTTGACAGCAGAAGCACTTGATGGCTGGCACTTGGGAAATAGTTTTCAATAAGTTTAGTGCGGTGGGAGGTGTCAAGTCTTCCCATTGGGGTGTCAATTATCGTCGGCAGTGGCTTGCCAGCTGCCTGACAGATGCCCCATAACAGGGCTGTGGCCAGTAGTTGCCGCTCGCCAGCAGATAAACGCTCTGGCATAATTTCAGACCCGCTGCCGTCGTAAAGCCTAACCTGGTAGTTCGACCTATCAATCCTGAGTTTCTCTACCAGTTTGTCCTTCCGTAAAAGATTCTTGAAACTTTGCAAAACCAGAACTTCAATTTCGCCTATGTGTTTTTCAATTACCTTATCTCGAAATTGCTCCAGGGTTTCACGGACTTTAGAGGCATACTGCAGCATACGCCTGGTGTCCTTTCCCTCAAAACGGGCATCTGCTGCACGGACCAGTTCTCGTCTCAACTCAATGTTTTTCTGATCATATTGACGCTGCGCCCGTTCGATCTCCTCATTGACAACTTTCAAGGTGGTTGCGGATTTACTGAGTTCCGTTTTTATCCGCACCCTTTCAACGATAATGGAGGCGATTTTCGATTCGTCCGGTATGCTGCCGATGGCGATATTTGTCGCCTCGACTTTGTCTCTGCAGGTTTTGATTCTTATCAACACTTCCGGAATGGTTTTCCCCAGTGCTGGGAGTTCGCTTTCCAGGAGAGCGCTTAGATCTCTTTGACCATCCGAATCCAGGCCCAAGTATTTTTCAACCCTTGCTGAGTCACTGCGTTTCCTGCGGTCTTCCCGAAGATAGCTTGCCATATCGGCGATCACTGATTTTTCGGTTACCTGTTTGGCGAGCCGGTCCATAAGCGCCTGGTCGCGGCCATCCAAAACTCCACACAGCAACTCTTCGCGGTGTGCGTTTTCTTCAATCAGCGCCTGCGCATTGATATCCAGCAGCAGGTGCTTAACAAGTGACAGAGGGGCTGTTCCCGAGGCGATGTCACGAAGGTGTGCTTCCTGATTCGCTAGCTCCTCGTGCTGGAGACGCAGCTGTTTTTCCAAGTCGAAGCGCTGCTCATACAATGCGCCCCCTTGCTGACGGAACTTGATTTCCACAAGTTCGAGCTGTTTGTTAAGCTCGTCATGCTCGTTATTTAACTGTGCTTCTTCTGTCTTGAGCTCATCGATCCTGTTATGGCAATCCCGTAACTGGTCACTCAATAACTCGATGCTTTTTTCGTCATCCTCGGAGCCCAGATCCTTGTGTTTTTTCTTTTCCAAGGTCAGCAGGTCCAACTCAAGCTGGTTAACCAAATTGAGGCCAAGAAGCCCGTGGATTGCGGCATGGACCAGGTCACCAGATTTTTCAAAATCGGCGAGAGCTTCGATTTTTTCGCCGTCGAAGAAAAAAAAGGGAGCTACTTGAGTCGGGAAGAAGCTTTCCACATAATCAGCCCAGTTTTCCGATAGGGCAGGGTTGAACTTAATGTCTTTCCCTGCCAGTTCATACACCCAAAACTGTTTCTCGATCCGGTTCCCTTTTTTGAACCATTTCCTCTCGATGCTGTAGCGCTTCTGTGCGCCGCCCGAGTAATGTTGGAAGGTTAGCTTCAGCCTGGCGCCTTCGTCAGAAGGGGTTTCCCTGTTAATGCATTTTTCCAGGTAGGTTTCGTAAGAGAGCTTACCCCTGTTGGAGCATTTGGATGCAGGGCCGAACAACACGAGTTGAAAGGCATCGAGTATGGTCGTTTTACCGCAGCCGTTTTCTCCGCCGATAAGAATGATCGGCTGGGTGGGAGTAGGCAACAAATTGATGATGCTTTCCCCCTTGAAAGCGGCGAAATTCTCTAAAATCAATTCTTCGAATATCATTATGTCACCCTTTATCCGTGTATCAGCGTGCCATGGACTGGAATTGGTCCTCTATGGACCCCTCTTCCACGACCTTATCAAGGGCTCTTTGTTTCGCGTCATCTTCGTCGGAATAGAAGCCTTTTTCCAGGGCTTTTTCTATAGAGGCGAACAAGCCGGATCTGCGTGTCATGAGGCTATGCTGCTTCTCCACATGCAACAGTTCCCTGACCAGTTGATAATGGATCTCGTCCTCGCCGCAACACTCTTTTAACAGCCTCATCTCCTCGTAGCTCAGGCCGGCCAGGTTATAGCGTTTCTCATCAGGGAAGGGTTCTTTCATGACCTGCTGATAAATTTGAGGAAGGCTGTCCTCCACCTCGTGTTTTTCTTCAACCCAGATGTCCCTGATCTTCTTTAATTCCTCTATCGAGATCAGCTCCAGTTCTCTGACAGCATCCGGCCCATTTTCCCGAATCCAATTCTGGGCTTCAAGCAACCTGCGCAGGAGGTCTTCGCGAACATGCTGCTTGTAGGGGCCATGAATCGGCTCACCGTTATACAACTGGACTTTGCCACTCATGCGACGGAAATCACGGATGTCCTTGTCGCCGCGCTCCCCCATGGTCCTGAAGTCGAACGAGTTGCGCAGTTCAAGGAGAGGCAGCATCCACTCCTTTTCTTCGTCGTTGGAAATCATGGCGGACATGGAACGATCTTTTTCCACCAGGGTGCAGGTCCAGCAGCCAAAACGACTGCTACCGCAACTTGGGGTATTGCTGTCTAGCACCAAGGGGCACTCGCCGTCGGCAGTGGCGCCACGATACATGTTCAGTAGTTCTTTGTTTGAGTGTCCCCAGGCGTTTTCGATCTGCATCAGAAAGGTCCAGACATCGTCATTGGTCCAATCCGCAATAGGAGGATAAATCCAGGCGTTGGGCAAGTCCGAATGTTGGTTAAGGTGGTCGCGATTGCTGTTCAGCGCATGGCTTTCCAGCACCCTTGCCCTGGAGGAGCTTTCCGCCGACCGGGTCCCCAGGACCACGATGGCCTCTCCGCTTTTACGCACCACGTTTAATATGAACTTGGACGTGGGCGCAATCTTGATCCGATGGGTGCACCAGCGAAACTTAGGGCGCGGCGCCGGGAATCCCCAGCCGAGCTGTTTCACCCAAAACCTGTCTTCCAGCGCCGGCACGAGTTTGTGAGGTTGGATGGGAAGCCCTGATGCCTTGGCGGCCTTCTGCATGGTAGCAAGGGAGGTGTCCACCCAAAGGGCAACGATAGGGTTTTCCACCAGCGTGTCATTGGTTATCACATAGACCGTCTTCTTCGGGGTCTCCTTTGGTAGCTGCTCAACCGCCATCCAAACGAGTTGCAGCACAGCGGTAGAATCTTTACCACCGCTATAGCCGATGACCCACGGGATGTCGTCGGCAAGGTAAATTTGCTGGATTTCCCTTATTAGATTGTCGACGGTGGCTTTAAAGCCGAGCTCGTCAAAGGCGGATTTATTTGCTACCTTGTTAGACATTCACGCTCCCAACAAATTCATCTTCACAAATCTGTTCTTCAGGTTTAAGTTTTAAGCCGAGGTATGTTTTCAGTACGTTAGCCGTGAGAATAACGTTTTGGTTTGATGCGGAAACCCGCCCCACGACCAAGGCCCTCCCTTCCCATAATTCACTGTTCGACCGACTCCAGTCAATGTTGCGTAGTTTTTGCAACAATTCCTTCCAGTTGGATGAATTGTGGAGCAGAAGTTCGTTGCCGATCTTGCCTAAGGCGTGAAGCGCCACGCCATGAGAGTGAATGAAATCCTGTCGGACCTCTCCTGCGGTAATCTGGCGAGTTCTGACCAGCCCCCATTCCGGGATCTGCTTGTCGACCTCATCCCAATATTCAATGGCGAGGGAAGCCTTCTCTTCATCAGATTCGGTCTCGATTTTGTTAAGAAGCACCACAGTGGCAGTGTGGATGGCGCTCAGTGTAAATAGTTTCCGCGAGCGGGGAGAAAGGGTGCTTTTGTCCATCTCTACCACATCTTTGAAGGCCAGCGATTTGAGCGCCATGAGTTTGGACAGTTTCGCTGATTCGTCGCGATGATCGTACAGAATCCCCAAAGAGCGGGAGGGCCTGATGGCGTAGCGGTTGAGGTCGGCGAACATTTGCTGAGAGCGCTTGAGCCCTTTGTCCAGGAAGAATACGACGGCGATGGTCTCATCGCCGATATCCGGGTTTTCTTGAAGGGCCATTTCTATGGCCGCCCGGCGGTGCTGCCCATCATTAATAATAAATTTGGCTATCATCGGGATGTGCAGCAAACCGACTTTACTGGTTTTTGGTTGATCGGCGAAGACCTGGAATCGCACGCTGGCATCGATCGATGCGGTTATCGCAGAGAAAACGTAATCCTCACGGCCGTCCACGATGTAGCGGGCTATTTCCGGGATTCTGCTTTTATTCAAAACGCGCTGTGCCCGCAACTCTGGCACCATTTCCTCTTCATCAAAAAGGAAAATTCTTGGAATGAGGTGCAGGGGGCACATTGAAACATAGTACTCACGTTTGGCTTGGATGCCGCGGATTGCTGGGAAGACATATTCAAATGAAGGGTCCATAATTTTCCTATTAACCTCTTGACACTAAATCATGGCTGTACTATAAAAATATGACATATGTTTGTCAACCCAAAAACAAACATTTGTGGATTTCTCCTGCGAGCTGCCTTGGCGGGGTAATTCTGGTGTTTAAGCAACTAGCACTAAATACACGTTTTTTTGCTCTTTTCGGCGATGTCATGTTTTGAAATTTTCATATCCGATTTGCCGATGCAGTTTGTCTTTTTAGTCCATTCTTTAGAAGGTGTCCGATGCCGACCTATTTAGATTGCAACGCCACCACCCCTGTTGAACCACAGATCCGCGACATAATACGTCACTACCTCGAAATGGAATTTGGCAACGCCGGCAGTCGCACCCACTCGTATGGCGCACAAGCTCTTCAAGCCGTCCAAAAGGCACGAGATCAGGTTGCCGAAGTGGTAAAGGCCAACCGCGACGAGGTGGTATTTACCAGCGGGGCCACCGAGAGTAATAACCTCGCAATCCTCGGCTTGGCAAGTTTTGGCAAAATGACCGGTCGCCGGCATATCATCAGCTCCGCCATGGAGCACAAGGCCGTCTTGGAGCCTCTGGATTTTCTCAGCAAGCAGGGTTTTGAGATTACGCTGTTACCTGGGGACGCTACCGGGAGGGTTGAAGCCTCAAAGGTGAAAGAGGCTTTGCGTAGTGACACGTTATTGGTTTCCATAATGCAGGTGAACAATGAGACCGGGGTGTTCCAGCCGATTGAAGAAATCGCCGCCTGCCTGGAGGGGCATGAAGCCTTTTTTCATGTAGACGCTTCCCAAGGCTTCGGGAAGGTATTCTCAGGCACCGATCTCAAAAGAGTCGACCTTATCAGTATCAGCGGGCATAAAATCTTTGCCCCGAAGGGGGTAGGTGCCCTCGTTATGCGACGCAGATCGTTCAAGGCCTTGCCATTGGAGCCCATCATGTTTGGTGGTGGGCAGGAGAGGGGCCTTCGTCCCGGCACTTTACCGGTGCCTCTTATCGTCGGTTTGGGGGAAGCTGCAGAGATCAGCGTAAAAGACAGCAAAGTTAGAAGGGCGGCTTGCCAGGAAATGAAAAACGTGATTTTGTCGGCCTTTCTGCCGCTTAACCCTATCATCAACGGCGATCCCTTATATACCGTGCCGCACACGCTGAGTGTTTCATTTCCGGGCTTAGATTCAGAGGCTGTCATTGTCGCCCTAAAGAATGACATCGCGATATCGAACGGCTCGGCATGTACCTCCAGCAGTTACAAGCCGAGCCATGTTTTAAAAGCAATGCAGCTCGAAGATGCTGTGATTCAAGGGACTCTCCGATTGTCATGGTGCCATTTGACTGAATCGGTGGATTGGCAGCTTATTGCTAATAAGATAATTAATCTCAGATAGTTAACTCACAAATGTCAGGACATCGGTTACCCAAGCCTAACGCTAAAAAGTGTCAGGACATCGGTTACCCGACCCCTTGATTATTAACGTTTATCATGAGCTGAACTCAGTTGGCATCCTGTATTCAAAGCTCTGGATGAAGTCGTCAGCCAGGTAAACTTGTAGCGTGTGAATCTCGGTCACGATAATGGCTCTCACATAGGAATAGACGAGGGCTTTTGACACCTCAAACTTTTCACCAAAGATATTGAGCGTTCTATCGCTCCTGATGAATCTGATGAGCGATATGCTCCCGTCTGGGAGAAAATCAAGTTTTGGCATCCTCGTGTTTGGCCCCAGAGTAGATGGGCTAAATTTGTCAGCAGCAATAACCTCCAAGGGGGTTTTCCCTTTGAGGCAGCTGTATCGGTGATGCATGTTGTGAAACCGCTGAAAGTTCTTGCTTTGCCGTTTGAGCATGACATAGCTCGAAAACCACTGGCGGCGGAAAAATTTCTTATCGTATGTATCGTTGAAGTGCTCTATTACACCATCACGCCATGGTTCGCCCACAGGGATAAAGACAGGATGAACGCCGAAGTAGAGACATAGCCGCAGCACCAGGCCCAGCGATCTTGGATAGCGGTTACTGCCGCGGAAGCTGAGTTCGTTGTCGATCTGGAGGAAGTCAGGCCGCCCCATTGATTTCCAGCAGCGCAGCAATCCCTGCGCGATGTTGTCATCCTCCTTGGTGCGGCTTGATTCGATGAACACTCGATGGCTGTAAAGATCAATCACATTCATCGAGTAGAATCTACCGTCGCCCTTGATGTAACGTGGGCCCACGAGATCCATCTGATGGATGTTGTTGCAGCACAAGGCCTCGGTAAAGTACGGATACTCGACCCCCTTGGGGGAATAGCGTGTTTTTTTTTACGAGCCCTTCCCGCTTCAGGGTTCGGTTGATAGTACTGTCAGAGTGCAATGGCAACCCTAGCTTGTGCAGCTCCCACTTAATGGCTGAAACGCCAATTTGTGCAAATGCTGCCGAATCTAGGCGGTTTCTGGTGGATACAATGAGATCCTTATCTGCTCGACTGAGTTCGGATGGCCTCGTAAGTGGCGCCCTTGAGCGTTCCTGGTACCAGTCATCCGCACCAGATTGATACCGGCTTAGCCACTTAAAGAACCATTTCTTGGAGCGATCGAGGCTTGTATAGACTGCCTTGGGTGATTCGCCTGCAAGATGCCGTTGAACTGCTTGTTTTCTAAGCTCTTCTTCCATTGGATGTTCTCCCTCAAGTTGAAACCGTGGAGAACATCGTAGCCTATATTTCTAATGAAGGTAACCGATGTCTTGACACAATAAAGGGCGTTAAGGGTAACCGATGTCTTGACACCTCCGGGTAACCGATGTCATGACATTCCTCAGTTAACGATTAAACAATGCCTATTCAATATAGTTATGCCGGGGCCTGAGGTGCCATTTTGGATTACTTCAAGAACAATGCAAAACATTTCGTTTTCTTCGAATCGGCAGTACCAAACCACGGCCTTCGGCGCGGTCAGGTTGGAGCATTGCATGCATTAGCTGCGCACTTTATAGAAAACAACGATGCTGCGATAGTTTCATTGCCAACGGGTTACGGTAAAACTGCTGTCATGGCAGGAACCTGTTTTATCGCAAAAGCCACTCGGGTACTGATTATTGTACCGACTGCAGCGTTAAGGATGCAAACAGCGAAGGCATTTAAAAGTCTTGAGACTCTCAGGCGCTTGGGAACGATTCCAGCAACTGAAGAACTCGGCTCTCCGGTGGTCGAAGTTATAGATGAGCGAGTAACCTCTGAAGAAAAATGGCTCAGCATTGCCATTGCAGATGTTGTAATCGCAACTCCACATTCAGCAAGTCCAGAAATTGAAGGAGTAGTCGCACCCCCTCTTGGTTTTTTCGACCTAGTGTTAATAGATGAAGGGCATCACTCACCTGCTAAGACATGGGTGGCATTCATACGCAAGACTACACAAGCTAGGCACGTACTATATTCAGCTACGCCTTTTCGAAAAGACCGCCTCCAGCTGCCAGGAAAATTAATTTTTTACTATTCTCTAAAAAAGGCCACAGAAGAAAATGCTTTTAGCCGTGTTACCTATTCGCCAGTAATCGGAGCTTATGAGGATAAAAGTGAACGCGATGCGGCACTTATAGAAAAAGCAGTTGAGGTTTTCAATCGTGATAAGGCCGCTGGCTTTCAACACCGTCTGCTTATAAGAACTAACAGCATAGCAGATGCCCTCCATCTAACAGGCGTGTATGTTGATGCTGGATTGCGCGTCAAAGGCATTTCAAGTCGACTATCCAAAAATGCTGTGGCTGAAATAGAGTCCGAGTTAGTTAATGGAGAGCTCGATGGCGTCGTTTGTGTGGATATGTTTGGCGAAGGGTACGATTTTCCTAGATTCAAAATCGCAGTTCTCCATGTGCCACATCGATCACTAGTTCCGACTCTGCAATTTATCGGTCGATTTGCAAGAACAAATGATGAGGAAACTGGCGATGCAACCTTTATCGCGACCCCTCGTGAAGTTAATGCAGAAAGCGCTGAACTGTACCGGGAAGGTACCGATTGGGATTTACTCCTTGCTGATCTTGCGGACGCACGTCAATTGCTGGCTATTCGCGAGCGAGAAGTCGTACAAGCTTTCCAAGAGACAGCACAACCGTCAGCAGACTACGAGGCCATCAATCCCGGCAACTTCCGGCTCCCACAGCACATAGCAGCTTACAAAACCAGCCAGCCACCGAACTTTGCAGAAACGCCTGTAACATTGCAATCACTTCAAGTCACCAATTCTTGGATCTCTCCGGATCAGAAGAGTTATCTTTTAGTGGTCAAAGAAGTGAAGGCACCTGTCTGGTCGCGGGGGGGCAGTTTAACTGACTCTAGACATGATTGTTTTTTGCTTAAATATTTTCCAGAGACAAATATTTTATTTATTACAGCTACCTACCGGGCTGAACGCTACTATTCTGAGCTTATCACCCTGTTCTTTGGTGGGAATGCGAGTCCACTATCGTTTGAAAAAATTCGTAACGTGCTGAACGGTCTAGAAGATCAGGAATTTTTCAGTGTAGGGCTAAGAAATACTTCACCAACAGCGACAACTGAAAGTTATCGCATTGTTGCTGGTAGCCAAGCTGACCGAGGTGTTCGTGACTCAGATGCATCACATTTCTGCCAAGGCCATTTTTTCGGAAGAGGTGAGGTCGACGGGATATCAGAGATCATTGGTGCTAGTTCAGGTGGTCGCATCTGGTCAAATGGTAAGTTTTCAATCCCAGAGCTTTTCGTCTGGATGGATGTGCTTCATCAGAGAATTTCTTCGGATGTAATTACTATTGGTCCTTCCGGGTTAGATCGGGTTTCCTATGGAGCGACCCTTTCTGTGATTCCCCCGAATACGGTGGTTGCTGATTGGTCCAAAGAGAGTTATCGGGATAACTATCCTGTAGTAATCAACAATGGTGATATTCAACGAAGAAGTTGTTTGTTAGACCTCACCATTAGTTCAATTCAGGTCGCAAATAATGGTATGTCCCTAACATTTAGAGTCGGAGATGATACTTTGACAGGACAATTTGGCTATTGTCTGAACCAGATGCCAGCCTATATTTCATGTGAACCTGGCGTCGAGATAGAGGTCAAGGTAAGAGATGATCTATCTATATCATTTCAAGATTGGCTGAACGACAATATGCTCACTTTTTATACATCCGACTTGCATTGTTTCACAGGCACCACTATTAATCGAAGGAATACTAATTCGGTCTTAAATGTTCATTCCCTTCAGGCTTTTGATTGGACCGGCTGCGACATTCAGATTGAATTTGATAAAAATGATCCAGATCGACGAACCGTACAAAGGCACTTACAGGATTACCTTCTTGCGCTACATGACCTTGAATTTGTCATATATGATCATCGCTCAGGTGAAGCTGCAGATTTTATAGTGGGTCAAAGTCGGCCTGGCGGACGTTTAGTGGTGACTCTTTACCACTGTAAGGGGGCAGGTGGAGCTGCTCCTTCTGGTGAGCGAATTGGTGACACGTATGAACTCGCTGGACAGGCTGTGAAATCCGTAAGATTCCAGAGAAAGGAAGTGTTCCTCAACCACATCGAGCGTCGTACGCAACCTGCACTAAATCGGGGACATTCTCCTATTCTTTTTGGTAATCGGCAAGGGGTCATTGATGCCATCAATCAACGTAATCCCATTGAAATAGAAATTTCTATTGTTACGGTACAGCCAGGACTTTCTATGGCTTTGTTGCAAGAAAATGTAAAATCTGTCATGGCGGCGGCGAACGACAGTGTTGCTTCACAGCAAAGCAAGCTTACATGGCTTATAAGCCATTAGTTGATATGTGTGTTTATTTAATAAATAGAATGAAAATTCTAACGGTTGATTAATGTGTTTTGAGGGATTAACTGGCCATGTTGCTTGATCTCTTAGGAGGTTTGTGTTCCATAGAGGTGGGCTCAATCCGGGCGTATGGTGAAGAGTTCTAGATTGCGGGGACCTAGACTTATGACTGGTAAGGTAGTCGCACAAGAAGATGATGTTCAGCTGATAGTCACACGGCCTTACATCACTACCACTTCAAGCCACACCATCCAAAAAACGTACTCCTTCTTTAAAAACCTCTCTGCGATGCCAATCGATATGTTTTTGTAACGGAACATGCTCTGGACGAGACGGATGTCTGATTTGCTGGCCGTGATGCCGCAGGAGAACTTGCTCAAATTGACCAGCGCCATGGGCTTGTTCAGACACTAAGATTCGATAATCAGTATGAATTGTAAATGCACCTAGATCAAAAAGTTTATGATGGAGTGAGCAAAGTGCGATGCCGTTTGACGCAGTATCCGGTCCTCCGGCTTGATGCCAATGGATATGTGCCGCCTCCAGAGCGATTGTAACATTGCCAATACGGAGATCCAGACCGCACAACGCACAACTATATTCGTACGCGATTAATACTCGTGAGCGGAACTGAGGATCACGACGACGCTGGGCAGCACTTGCGGGTTCAATGGACAAACCAACGGAATCAAGAATGTCTTGATGGAGAGTTTCCGAAAAATGCGATGTAAGCAGACGCTTAGCAGCTTCCCCTATTAGTGAAGGGTTGTTGAGCAGCTTAAGCCGGACCTGGTTGGTAAAGCTCCCTACCGCATTCCCCAGGCGAAGCTGACTCTTTGGTGGATCTGTATTGGACTGCCGCGGAGCCAGAGGGATGGTTGATTCAACCTTCCATAATCCGTCATTCTGAAGGCGCCAGAACGGATATTCAGGGTGGTATGATTTACCACTTGGACCAAATTCACGTAGCAGTTCAGTTAGCTTTATTTCACATTCCGAGAATTGGAGAGAATCCTGCCCTTGAGACAGCCGCCCCAAGGCCAGAAGCAGTAGTAATGGCTTGTGTGGCGCCCGTTTACTACCATTTTTCCACACGGTAAGGTGATCGATCTGATCAAGGAAATGATCTTGTACCACCGACTCTCTCCTCCAGACATGGGATTCTCAAATACTGAACATCATACCATGACTTTGCAGAGGGACCAAGCTTCCTGATAGGCTGGTACCGAAGATACATTCAGCACCTAAGGGCTATTCTGCCGGATGAGCACGTTGTGCTTGGTGCCGCTGACGATACTGGTCAGTCTGTGCGCCCAGGATTCTAGCGCCGCCTGCTTCTGTGCGTCGTACTTGAACTGGTTGTACACCCTGATGATCCCCTGCTTGGCATGGCTCAGGACGGCGTCGATCACCTCGTCCATCTCACCGGATTCGGCCATGAAGGTGGCGGCGGTACGGCGCAGGTCGTGGGGGGTGAAGCCGGCTACTCCCAGGACGGTCAGGCCGTCTTCCGACTGGTTGCGCTTCAGCGCCTTGCTGAGCGCGTGCCGCTCGATCGGCTTATCCTTGGCGCGGTGAGGGGAGGGGAAGATGTAGCCGGTGTACTCCCGGTCCTCGGGGACTTCGCGGGTTGCCTTATTCTGCTTGATGGACTCCTCTATGATCTCCCGTGCCAGGGGGGAGAGGGGGACCCGGTGCGCCTTGCCGTTCTTGGCGCGATCGCTCGGGATGGTCCACCAGATGCCGTCTATCTCGCTGGTGTGCATCCCGGACACTTCGCCCGGGCGCTGGGCGGTCACCAGGATCAGCTTGATTGCCCTGGCGACCTCGCCGGATATCATGGCTCCGGTTTCGAGCCCGTCCCAGACAACCTTCAGCTCGTCGGCATTCAGCGCCCGCTCTTTGAGCCTGAGCGGCGCGGGCATGTCGATGCCGGTACAGGGTGATGCCTTCAACTGGTCCTTTTTGACGGCCCAGTTGAACATCTTGCGCAGGATCTTGAAGATGTTGTTGGCCGTCTGCGGAGAGCCGCGGTCGACCACCTTGTCCAGCAGGGCGATCACGTTTCCCTTGGTGATGTCCTGAGCCTTTTGATGCCCCCAGGTGGGGAACACCTCCTTCTCGAGGATCCGCTTGTCTTCCAGCCAGCTCTTCTTATTCACTTCGGCGTGCCGTTTGAGATAATCCTCCCCGAGTTCCTTGAGGGTCGGCGCCGTCTTTAGCTCTTCCTGCTTCTGTTTTGAGGCCTCCAGCGGGTCGCCGCCGGCCTTGACGATCTCGTAGGCGCTGGCGTGTTTGATTCGGGCCTCCTCGAGGGAGAGGCCGGGATACTCGCCCAGGGTGAGGAAACGCCTGGTTCCGGTTACCGGGGAGTCGTAGCCGTAGTAAAATATCTTGCTGCCGTTGGGCTTAATCCTTAGGCCGAACCCTCGGCCCTCGCGGATGTCCTTTATCTTGGTTTCGGATTTTAGATTCCGAACCTGCCGGTCGGTGAACATATATTCCTCCCGCTACCGAGTGAACTTTTGAGTGAACTTTTTGCCAAGGGATTCGTTGAAAACTGTTGAAGTGCCCTGAATGATATATATCGCATAAGTGACCGAAATTCAAGTATAAATATGTGAATTTTGCAACGCGTTGAAAGGGGTTGAAAAGGGTTGAAAAGAGGAAAAAATTTAACTCCTAAGGAAGGGGTCGGACGTTCGAATCGTCTCGGGGACGCCAAAATTTTCAAGGGGTTAGGCTTAAATGCCTGGCCCCTTTTTATTTGTGCGTTAAGCTGTGTAGCCTTTGAAGTATCAATATTTTTGTTAGCGGCAGAAGCGGGAAAAGTCAGAACCTTTCGTTATCTTGCTTTCGGCAAAGTGAGGGAAAGGATAGAACGGCGAAAAATCTTTTCACCGTCATTCCTGTAACGAAAAGTTATGGCTTTATTTTTTCTTAACGTGTATTGCTTTGGCCATGGGGCTGCCTTGCGTGCTAACAGCCATCCAAAGATGCAGGACTCACCGATCGTTGCAAAGTAATCACGCTTCTGAAAATTTGAAGACGGGCAATGTCACCGCCCACGGGTGGTTTATGAAAGTTGGTCGGAATGATCCCTGTCCCTGCGGCAGCGGGCTCAAATACAAGAAATGCTGCTTGGAACTGGACAGCTCGGCAGAGCAGCCGCGTGTCATGGGATCGGTCATGGATGAAGTGCAGGAACTGCTCAAGGGAAAGACCTTCGCTTCCCTTGACGAGGTTAACGCGTTCGTGCATCAGCACATGCAGCAGGCCAATCAGGCTACCCTCGATGATTTCCACGGGCTTTCCTCCGAGCAGATGCACCGCTTTCTGTATTTCCCCTTTGATACTCCCGGCTTGGTCAGCTTCCCATCACTATCTGAGGCGGCGCCGAATGGAACCATTCTCTCATTGTTCAACCTGCTCGCTGATGCCATCGGTGCCGATGGAATTAAGGCGACTGCCACCGGCAACCTCCCAAGGAACTTATGCCGGGAATGCGCCAGGACCTTTTGAGGGGAGGAGGAGTATCAGCGGTGGTCGCGGCACGGTGAGTTGAGATCGGAACCAGAGTTCAGGGTTCTGCATACCACCAGGCTGGTTGCCGAACTGGCCGGGTTGATCAGGAAATACAAGGGTAAGTTCATACTGAGTAAGGAATGCCGGAAGCTGCTCGCCGAACAGGGACAGGCAGGCATCTATTCCCGGCTGTTCCAAGCTTTCGTCAGCAAATACAACTGGGCCTACGGCGATCACCTGGGAGAAAACCAGTTCGTTCAACAGTCGTTCCTGTTCAGCCTTTACCTACTCTCCCGGTATGGCGCGCAGTGGCGCTCCTGCACCTTCTACGAAGACGCATTTCTAAGGGCGTTTCCCCAACTGCTTTCCCAAGCGCAACCGCTCGGCACCTACTATTCGCCTGAAGAAGTTTTACGCCGAAGTTACACTATCCGTGTTCTGGAGCGGTTTGCCCAATTCTTCGGGCTTGTGCAAGTAGAGCGTGACGATATCGACCGTTTTTCGGACGAATTCAGATTAAAAAAACTCCCACTCCTCGATCGAGTTGTTCTGTTTCATCTACCCTCATGAAAATTTCATTGCCAGATTTGAGCTGGATATGGCGGTTCATCAGTAAAACCCGAAGGAAGGGGGGCTATCGAGCAGTACAGTGTAGCGAGAAGTTTCTATAGACAGGTAGTGGCAAAGGTTTAACGCATGGTCGCATGGACGACCCGTCCCCCCGTCCCCCCCCAAAAAAAAATATCTGATTGACATAAGTTTCATACGTATGTATTAAATGTGACCATGAAGACGCGACGAAACAAGCAAAGTGACGCATCTACGACTGCGGAGAGTTTGCTCGATACTGCTGAACGCCTTTTTGCCGAACTCGGATATGATGGGGTAGGCATGAGGGCTCTGGCTGATGAGGCGGGTGTCAATCTTGGCGCAACAACGTATCATTACGGTTCGAAGGAAAAGCTATATATAGAGACGGTCATGCGGCGTTTCCGTCCGATCGGCGAGGAGCGGATAAAGTTGCTTCGACAGGCAGAGAAGGAGGCAAAGGGGAAGCCGGTCCCAGTTGAGAAGATCGTAGATTGCATGTTGCGACCGCCGTTCATGACAGTGTTAGCGCATCCGCATTTCCCAGCGCTGCTTGCGCGCAACCTGTTCATGCCACCGCCGTTCATGCAGGAATTGCTCGCCAAAGAACTCCCCCCGTTTAATGATCCGTTTGTAGCGGCGCTTGCTCGGACGTTGCCAAACTTGCCGCTGGAACTTTTGCAGATACGCGACGTGTTCGCAGGCGGTGTATTGCTAATGGTCTCACGCCAGTTGAGCAAAATGCCAATGCGTAACAGCCCGGCCTTTTGTGAGTTGGTTTTAAGGGAGATGGTGGTGTTCATCGCAGCAGGACTCCGCACCGAGTCGACGATTTCTGGCAGTGACCTTCCGCCTATGGCCTTCTCGCAATAACCTCCGCGTAACAGGCGGTAAATTTTTTTGCCTAGAAAATAATACATACGTATGAAATATACGAGGAGAGACGGTTCAATGAAAAACAATCTGACCATCCTCTTTGCGGTAGCCACCGCTTGGATCGCAACCGTCGTCACGCCTTCCGTCACAACTGCCCAAACAACGGAATTCCGTACGCCACCCCAGCGGAATGAAGTTCGAGAACCGGGCATGCGTCCTCCGTTGATCGATGTGACGCTAGAATCTTCCTACACGGCGGCCGGCAAAGCAAAATTTCGCGGTGCTGAATTAAGCGACAGCGATACTTACAATGTGAGCCTTGGTCTGAGAACTCGCGCTCGATTGAACGAGCATTGGAGCATCCCGCTTGAGCTGAGATCGCAGAACCTTTACCTGGGTCGGCTTCCGGGAGCGCCTGTTCCCGAGGACATCCATACGCTCCAATTCGGCACCGGCCTGAGTTATCGGCCAAACGCCCGGTGGATGTTCGTGGCCCGAGTCAGTCCGGCGCTTTACAAGTTCAGCGATCTCGGCGGCAATGACGTGGGGGTCTCCGGCGGCCTCACAGCGATGTGGAATTACAGTCCTTCACTGAAATTCATGTTCGGCGTCATGTTTTCGCCGGACAGCGACCTCAAGGTGCTGCCGATGGCCGGCCTCGATTGGGCCATCAACGACCAAATCGACCTGCGCCTGATGTTTCCCAAGCCGCGCCTGATCTACACGCCCAACGACAACTGGAGCTTTCACGCCGGCGCGGACTTGAACATGGCTACGTTCCGCACCAGCAATTCGCTCGACACGTCCATCGGTCTACCGCAATACAATGACGCGCTCGGCACCTACAGCGACATCCGCATCGGCGCAGGAGTCGGCTATCGTATCAGCAAAACCCTAAGCGTGGAAGCGGACGCCGGCTACTCGGTGAACCGCCAGATAGATTACACTCGGATCGACAAGCGCGTGGAGTTTGATCCCGCTCCCTATGTGGCATTGGACCTACGCCTGAGCTTCTGAAATACAGGCAAAAGATGAGGGGTCCAGCTCTCCATTTTCCATTATAAAGCAAGCCTAGCGTTCTCTAAATGGCTTCTGCGAGCGAAGCAAGGGCAAGTGCTGCTCTGGTTTAGGAGGGTGGGCGTGATCCAAGAGAGGAAATAAACGAAATTACCAGCGTTATACCCCTTGCCCCCCATACGCAAAAAGGGATCAGCTTTTCAGCCAATCCCAGTTCCCCTCGAGGCATGCTACCGTGCCTCAAGAGCTTGTGTCATCTTCACGGCAGGTGCCGTTTTAGATCCGCTTTTTCAGCAGGTCCTTACCTTTCTGCACCAGCTCAGCGTTGGTGTCGATCACGTTATTGAAGAACCTTTCTACTTCCTGATCGTCTTTGGCGTCCGAGATGTACTGACGGCAAGTATCTGCGGCCTGTGACGCGTTGTAGATAACGCTAACGAGGTCATATTCCTTGTTTTTAAGCAGTTCTTTTGACATTTCCAGCCTCCTCACCGTCCTCGTTGGACGGTTCCCTTTGCGTGCAGGTCCTTTCATGACCTTGTGTTCATTCTACTGCCACCCGGCAGCAGATTACCACAGGGAAAAAAGGGTCCATGAGCAGAAGTGAGCAGAAGGGGACCCCCTGCGCAAATCGTGTGCGAGCACAGCTTCAGCTTCTGAGTCCGCCGCACCTTCAACCTTCACGGGCTGAACCCTCCGCCATCTCGGTCTGCCTATGCTTACGAGAAACTCCTGTAGCTCTTGACTCCCCTTTGTTCATGTATCCGCTTTGCCTTTGACTGACCCTCACAAGTCCTTTCTTCTACATCACCTTATTGGTCAGTTGGTCGGCCATCGTTCCCGGAATATTGCCACAGGCCTTATCGGGCGTTTCCTCGCAAAACATATTTCCTCATGGTCCGTGCGGCTTTGCCGATTAGTAACGGTAGCGGTGGGGCAACGCGGGAAATGTGCGAGGGTGCATGAAGCGGTTCATCTTTAAAAGAACGAGCATGAAAATGAAAATGGTCCTTTACCTAGGACCCGTCTTTATCGTTTTGGCATCCGCGTTCAATTATGCGGTGTTCAAGTATTACTCGCACCAGTTCAAGCAGACCCTCAAGGCCGAGCAGTATCAGTTGGTGAGCAGGGTGGCCGCGGAGG